>Ga0181522_10000079_pt1 | contig 75719 bp, 78 predicted proteins | sample PEATcosm2014_Bin_27_FD_121103 | JGI IMG/M metagenome (GOLD analysis project Ga0181522, IMG submission 121103) | Peatland microbial communities from MTU Mesocosm Facility, Houghton, MI, USA - PEATcosm2014_Bin05_10_metaG | ecosystem: Environmental > Terrestrial > Soil > Wetlands > Peat | place...
GGACAAATCCTCGTTTGGCCTCGGTATGTTTAACCACCTCCAACTGCACGCCGTGCTTCTCTGCCGCCTGGGCCGCGTTGTCGCCGGTATACCCCTGATCGACGTAGGCCAACTCGATGGCGTCGCCGGTAATCTCCTGCACTGCTTCGGCCACTTTCTCCACCTGCGCGCGGTCCTGTTCATCGGCCGCCGTAACGTGCAAGGCCAGCAGATGTCCCAGCGTATCTACAGCCGCATGAACCTTGGATCCCTTGCGGCGCTTGGCCCCATCGTAGCCGCCGCGTGCACCCGACTCTGGCGTCGACTGCAACGTGCGGCTGTCGAGAATCATCGCCGTGGGCTGGCCTTTGCGCCCTGCAAACTCACGCAATAGAATGCGCAGATCCTCGACCATGATCTCGAAACAATGGGCCTCCATCCATCGCCGCATTTGCTGATAGACCACCGTCCACGGAGGCAGATCATTGGGCAGAAAGCGCCACTGGCTGCCCGTCTTGGCAATGTAGGGAAGTGCGTTGAATACAGCGCGAAGCGGATAATCTCGCTGCCGAGCGTCCTCGCGGCACAGCGCCAAATAGGGGGCAACAAATGCCCACCCCTTATCGAAAACATCGCTCGGATAGCCAGACCGGACACACTTTTCCATGCATCCATCGTCAGCCAAGCCAACCCAAATCCTTTATCCAAAAGCAAACAAAGGGATAAAGTTAATACCAGGCTCTAAAGCGAACTGATGGCTTAGAACGCGCACAAAAAGCACTCAAAATGAGGCTTAAGCACCCTGATCGAACCCTAACTTCATAAGAAAGCAGAGGTCAAACAATCAAAGAAGAAGAGCAAATCCTGCTAAGGGTTGACTGGTTGTCAAGCCTGTGCAGCTGACGGGCGCTGCACTGGGCCATGGGAACAATGTGGCGTGGACAGCGGAGCAATACACCCATCTTGATGGCCATCTTTACAAAGACGTCAAGGCTGGGATTTTAGGGGCGCTATGGCGACCTCTTATTAGCAATGTTCGGTTGAAGTTGGCTTCTTGGCAGACAATTCCCTCGATACGCGGAAGTGAGAACAAGCGACGACTCGCCTGACTTCGCTAAACTGCACAGCCGTGTCCTTGGTGTAACATTCACAGCATGACTTTGGGCGGGCAAAACTCAGACCTGCCCTGGCAGGCCGTGGATTTTCTGCGAGTCATTGATTCCGCCCCTGCGTTGATCCACACCGGTCGGCCGGATGGCCATCTCGATTTCTTCAATCAGAGATGGCTGGATTTTGTTGGTCTATCGCAGGCGGACCTTCTCGGCTGGCAGTGGACTGCCTGTATTCATCCCGAAGATGTTGAGGTTTTCATAGAAAAGTGGCGTAATTCCATCGCGACGGGAGAACCCTTTGAGGAAGAATCGCGCGTCCGCCGGGCGGACGCGCAATATCGCTGGATGATCCATCAAAAGGACGCCTCCCATGACCACGACGGCGCCATCGTCAAATGGTTTGGATCGAGCATCGACATCGAGGATCGGAAGCGGGCCGAAGTTAGTCTCCAACGTGCTCTCGACGAGATCAAGACGTTGAGGGACCAACTCTTCCGAGAGAATATCGCGCTCCGCGACGAAATTGACAAGACATCGATGTTTGAGGAGATCGTGGGGGCCTCGGCCGCCTTGAACGCGGTTCTCGCACGCGTCGCCAAGGTCGCACCAACCGATTCGACCGTCCTCGTCACCGGAGAGACCGGGACCGGCAAGGAATTGATCGCCCGTGCCATCCACAAGCGTTCCCGACGCTCGGCGCGGGCGTTTGTGAGCGTGAACTGTGCCGCGGTCCCGCGCGACTTGATTGCTTCGGAGCTGTTCGGCCATGAGAAGGGGGCCTTTACGGCGCGACGCAGCGCCGCCTGGGCCGCTTCGAATTGGCCGAAGGAGGCACGATCTTCCTCGACGAGATTGGGGAGCTTCCGCCTGAAACCCAAGTCGCCCTCCTGCGTGTCCTGCAAGAGCGCCAGTTCGAACGGGTGGGCGGGAACGCCAACATCCGCGCTGAAGTGCGCGTGATTGCCGCGACCAACCGTGATCTGGAAGCAGCGGTGGCCGACGGCACCTTCCGCAGCGATCTCTACTACCGGCTCAACGTCTTTCCCATCGAGATTCCGCCGCTGCGGGAGCGTAGAGAGGACATTCCCCTGCTCATGGAGTATTTCGTCGACCGCTACGCAAGGAAAATGGGTAGGACCATCCGTCGGATGAACAAGCGGAGCCTGGAACTGCTGCAAGCTTATCCCTGGCCTGGCAACATACGCGAGTTGCAGAACGTCATTGAGCGTTCGGTGATCGTTTGCGAGTCGGGGAACTTCTCGATCGACGAGATCTGGCTGTCGGGGCAGCCCAAGGCAGCGGAGTCGAAGGGGCGGGCTGAACTTTCTCAGAAGGTTGCCGCGCAGGAGAAAGAGATGATCGAAAGTGCCTTGAAGGAGAGCGGAGGCCGGGTCTACGGACCGCTGGGCGCTGCAACCAGGCTGGGCATCCCACGGTCCACCCTGGAGTCGAAAATCAGGTCTCTGAAAATCGACAAGAACCGCTTCAAAAGCCTCAACGGCTGAGAACAGCGAAAGCCTTACTCCTTCCGAGTCGCGTCCGGAAGGCTTCGGTGTTCGCTCCGCAACCTTGCGTAGCTTCGTTCCCTGTCAATCCACACTCGAATGTACGCCGGGCTGCTCCGCAGTGTGATGCCGCCCGCTTCGCATCGTTCGAGAAATCGAACAGCATCTCGATCCACGAGGGTGAGGTCTTTCAGATCCACGACAATTTTGATCCCCTCGGACTCATCGCCAAAGAGCTTGTCCAATCCTGCTGCTTGTTCCGCATCCATCCGGCCGCTCAAGATGTACACCACTTGCCCATTTGCAAATCTCTGAATCTTCAGCATCCGCATGGCCCTCTTGGCCAGCTACAGGGCAATTCCTGTTCCAATCGTAAGTTGCTGATAACAGCCTCTTCCCGATCTGAACCGTGGCGAAGTTTCGCCAATTGGCGAGCGTTTGCACAACGATATCGGTGCCTTTCTGTGAGGACATTCAGCGTTTTGAGTTGGTTAGCATTTGGCACTCCTCTTGCATTGAAAGAGTCGTACAACAAATCAAAAACAGGAGCACAAGACCATGGACAGAATGTTGGTAGTTGTATTCGACACGGAAGACAAAGCCTACAAAGGAAGGAACGCCCTTCTTCAATTGGATGACGAAGGCAGCATCGCTGTCTTCGCCTACGCAGTGGTCGCCAAGAATCCAGACGGCACGGCGACGGTGAAACAAGGCGACGACTCCGGTCCGCTCGGGACCCTGGTTGGAACCTCGCTGGGCAGCCTCATCGGCCTGCTCGGCGGACCGGCTGGGCTGGCGATCGGTGCAACGGTCGGACTGCTGGCAGGCAGCACGGCCGACCTGAACAATGCCAGAATCGGCGGCGATTTCATTGATGACGTCACCGGGGAGCTGCTGCCGGGCAAGTTCGCGGTGCTCGCGGAGGTTCAGGAAGACTGGACGACTCCGGTGGATGTCCGTATGGAAGCGATTAGCGGCAACGTGTTTCGCCGGTCGCTGTCAGACGTGAAGCACACCATGCACGAGGAAGAGATCACCGCAATGAAGGCCGACCTGGCGCAGATGAAGGCCGAACTGGCTCTGGCGCACGCCGATCGCAAGGCCAAACTGCAGGAGAAGATCAACCAACTTGACGCGAAGATAGAGGCACGCGTGCAGCACGCGAGAGAGCGGCGTCATGCGGCTGAACTCCTGGCCAAAGCCAAGGTCGAAGCCCTGAAGACAAAGGCCGCCGCGCTGAAATCGAAAGCTGTTGAAGTCCACGTTTAGCGCAGAATGACCGCGCACCCACACCCAATTAACCAGCGAAGACAGAGGAGAGAAATTATGAGCACCGGCACAATCATTGCCAAGCAGGCAGTCCATGACAAGCTTGAGTCCCAGATCAAATTGGCTGAGGCCAAGCTGCACACGTTGAAGGCACAAGCGGAGAACGCCAAGGCGAATGGGGAGATCAAGGCGATCGCCGATCTGGCTCCGAAGATACAGTCAATCCAGCGGAAACTGCAGGAACTGAAGAAGTCCAGCGGCGAAGCCTGGAACCAAGCGAAAGCCGATCTCGAAGCCCATGTCGACGAGTTTGAGAAGTTGCTCAAGGGGATCGAGTAGAAGGCCAAGGCTCATTTGGAGCGACGGGCGTAGCGTTCTTCGCAATTCACGACTAAGCATCGGCCCCGACTTGGGCGCTGAGGGCGGGCTGCCTGCTGAACCCAGAGAAACAGACTCCCGCCCTCGTGGCTGAGGCCGGCCAGCCGATACAACTGCCGCATGAACGCGAGGCTTCGGGCCCTCGTCTCACGGCTACAAGATCAAGGAGGAGACAACATGAATGCACAAAGCACAACAGGCATCTTCAAGCAAGCCGCCAGGACCACTATCGGATGGGGCATCGTCATGGTCCTCTTGGGAGTTCTGGCGCTGTTTCTGCCGCTCGCGACCGGCATCGGTATCTCTATCGCGGTCGGCTGGATCATCGTATTCAGCGGCATCGCGTACGTGGCGTCCGCCTTCGCGGCACGGGGCGCAGGATCATTCCTGCGGCGGCTGCTGATCGGCGCGGTTTATATTCTAGGCGGCCTCTATCTGGCCTTCAATCCGGGACTCGCACTGGAGTCTCTTACCCTGGCGATGGCCGTGATGTTCTTCTTCGAGGGAGTGCTGGAGACCGTTGTGTTTTTCCAGTTCCGCACGTGGCCAGGCTCCGGATGGGTTCTATTCGATGGGGTCATAACCCTATTCCTGGCATATCTGATCTGGCGTCCCTGGCCAGGCAGTTCAATCTGGGCGATCGGCACGATCCTCGGCATCAACCTCATCACGAGCGGATTCGCGCGGCTCATGTACTCCGTGGCAGCGCGCAGAACACTGGAAGCGGTCAACTGATCGAACAAACGAGCATTGCCGCCCGAAGGCTTGGAGCCAAGTCCCTTCGGACGGCACACGCGAGTATTCGGAACCACAGTTAACTCCTGGTAAACGCTGATTGCACTGGCCAATTCCTTTCCATTTCACTTTGCCGCCGCATCGCGGGCGCAGTGCCTGATTGGGAGCTTCAAAATGAGCTGTACCTCGGCAGTCAACTCTGGAGACTTGGATCTGGTTCTCCAGGAACGCCGCTCTGCGGAGCCATGGGCATGTTGCGAAGGCGTATCCCCGAGGCAGCAAAGATGGCGTTGCCAACCGCGGGAGCCAGACCGACCAGGCCGGTTTCGCCCGCGCCTGCCGAAGGCAAGTCCTTGCGGTCGACGAGCACGATCTCAACCTGCGGCGTGTCACTGAACCGGGGAACGCGGTACTGCGCGAAGTGGGGGTTCAGAATGCGGCCATTGGCAAAGAGAATTCTCTCGAAAAGTGCGCCGCCGATGCCCTGGACAATGGCGCCCGTAAGCTGATTGCGCAAGCCGTCGGGATTCACAATGGCGCCGCAATCCCATGCTTGAACGACACGGCGGATGAGCACTTTCTTGCTTCCTGGTTCGATCTGTACTTCTGCGCAGGTAGCGACGTAGCCTCCCTTATCCACTCCGCCGGCAAGGCCAAAGCCGCGATCGGGCGAAGACTTCAAGCGGCCCCATCCGAACTTGGCGGCAGCGGCCTGGAAGACGGCCTGCAACCTAAGGTCGGCCAGGTTCTTCAGACGGAACTCCAGCGGGTCCATGCCCGCAACATGGGCCATGCCGTCCATGTGCGACTCGCGCGCGAAGTGATTGGCTGTCGAGGCAAGGCCGCGATAGGAGCCCTGCCGCAAAGGAGATTTCGCCGCATGGTATTGGATCAGTTGATTGGCCACATTGTACGGAGTGCCGATGCCGGAGGGGCCCGGGTTATAGTTGTGATGCTCCCAGGCAACCAGGGTTCCGTCGCGCCGTGCGCCAGCTTTGATCTCGATGAGCCCGGCGGGGCGGAGATACGCCCAGGTGAATTCTTCACTGCGGGTCCAGACAACCTTGACGGGCTTGCCGACTGCTTTGGCCAGGCGAGCCGCTTCAATGGCCGCCTCGCCGGTATGCTTTCCCCCGTAGCCGCTGCCCATTTCGGGTTGGATCACGCGCACCTGGGCAGCTGGCAGATGAAACGCCTGCATGAGTTCGTCGCGGACACCGAAAGGACGCTGGGTTCCGGTCCAAACGGCCAGCTTGCCATCGGTCCACTCGGCCACGGCGGCGCGCGGCTCCAGAGGCGCGTGGGCGATGTACGCAACGGTGTACTGCTCTTCCAGCTTAAGGCCCACGTTTGGCATGGCCTGCGCCACTGAGCCGGAGACGTGTTGCGGGCTTTCATCCCGGCCGCTCTCGGGATTGTCCTTCAGGTAAGCGAAGAGGCCCTGATTCGAGGGTTGCGCGGGCACATTCCATCTTGCCTGGATTGCCGATAGGGCGTGTTGCGCGGTGAAAGCATCGGGAGCAACCAACCCGATGAAATCGCCGTCGTGCACAACCTTCACTCCGGGGAGCTTTTCCGCAGCGCCGGTGTCGAGCGAGGCGAGAGTCGCGTTGAACCCATCCGGACGAAGCACTGCGCCAAACATCATCTCCGGCAAATAAATGTCAGAGGGATACTTGTGTTTGCCAGTCACGAAATCGCGCCCCTCGGCTTTGGGAACGGCGGTTCCGGCGATCTTCCATTCCGGAGCGGGCGTGAGGCTCTCCTCGATCGAGACCGTCTTGACCAGCTTTTCTCCGCGGGTGAGCTCCCCGTAAGTGAGGGAACGCGCATTCTCCGGATCGGTGACTTTGCCTTCGGCGGCTGTCAGGCTGGCCGGGGCCACATGCCAGCGCTCAGCGGCGACCTCCAGCAGCATCTGGCGAGCGGCTGCGGCCATGGTGCGCAGCTGCGGCCCCATGGTTGGAGTCGTGCGGCTTCCAAAGGTGCCCATATCCCAGGGAGTCAGATCGGTATCACCCATCACCATCGTGATGGCCTCGAATGGCACCCTCAGTTCCTCGGCAACCAATTGGGCCAGCGAGGTGCGGATGTTTTGCCCCACCTCAACCTTGCCGGTAAACACCTTCACCTGGCCATCTGCCCCAATATGCAGCCATGCGTCTAACTCCTTCGGAAGCTCGTGGCCACCGAATGCCCGCCCCGACTCCTGCGCCCACGCGGAAGTGTGGGCAAGACAAATCACCAATCCACCTCCCAGGAATTTCAGAAAGTCGCGACGGTCAAGCCCGGATGTGCCGGGCCGGGCTGGCGAAATGCTCTGGGCAAATTCAGTTGCGGGCACAACACGATGGTTCATCGGCTTGCTACCTGGGCCAGCAAGCGCGAAGCTCGCTTGACCGCCTCGACGATACGGGGATAGGTGCCGCATCGGCAGATGTGCCCTTCCATCGCCTCAACGATTTGCTTTTCCGTGGGATTGTGCTGCTCACGCAGCAGAGATGTTGCACCCAGAATCATGCCCGAGGTGCAGTAACCGCATTGGAATGCGCCCTCGTCAAGGAAGGCCTGCTGTACCGCGGTGAGCTGCCCGTTCTGCTCCAAACCCTCGGTGGTGACGATCTTTGCATTGGCCGCCGACTCCACTGAAACCAGGCAGGAACGGATTGCTCGCCCGTCGAGCAAAACAGTGCACGCTCCGCACTGGCCTTCCCCACAGCCGTACTTGGTCCCGGTTAAACTCAGCCGATTGCGCAAGACTGACAGTAGAGTCTCTTCAGCAGGGGCGCTTACGCGCAGTTGCGCACCGTTGACGTTGAGAACAAAATCGCCCATTTCAAACTCCAAATGGAACCCGGCAGCATGATTGCGGCCCTTCCAGATTACTCCAGGTCTGTTCGCGGATCGCAATTTTCGCCAAAGTTACCCATGTGACCCCTGGGTCCAAAGTTTTCACTGCCAGGGCTCGGTGGTAATGCCGCCATTTCCCTCATTCGGAGACGGTCCGACAGACCGATCAAGAGAAACGGGCTAACCAGGAAGCACTTCGCCAGCCGGCATTTCCGATCCATAGCCGACTTTCGGGGAGTAATCCTGGAAGACCGTGTGACAAGCAGAAAAAGTTACTGTGATTGAGATTCTTGTTCTATATTTGTGTCCATGAAATTCCAAGCCATACAGAGCTGTTCAATTGTGGCCGATGTGCGGCCTGTGAGTCGCTTCCTGTGATTTGGGTTGGCGAGCATTACCACCCTCTTACTAGTGCCTGTCGTTCATTCGGATGATCGATTCCCGGGTCTCTGTCCCAAAAACTGCGTGGAAACAGCGATGCGCTGGTGATGTCCGAAATGACCACCGAGCCTTCGCCTATGAGACCAGGGATTCTACGCCTTTTCGCGAAACGTTGATGATTTGTTAACACGAGTGGGCCAGAGTATGCATGTAGCGACCAGCCCGACCGGTCTGGCGTTTTCCCCGCAAACAACAAAATCAGACATCCGAGAGGCTTTCCCCAATGCTCAAGAAACTAGCAGCTTTGTGTCTTGTCGCGTGCGCGCTTGCAACCGCCGCATCCGCCCAACAAGGTCATGTCCCCACCGGCATTCCCCGTCTCGATCACGTGTTCGTGATCATGATGGAGAACCATGGGTATCAGCAGGTTTTGAACAATCCCAACGAACCCTATCTAAACAGTTTGATCACAAAGGGCGAGGTCAACTTTGCGACCAACTATTTCGCCGTTGGACATCCCAGTCTTACAAACTATCTGGAGATCGTGGGCGGCTCGAACTTCGGCATCCGAAGTGACAATGCGCCGGACTGGGGTAGTACAACTTGTTCGCCAAATATCGCCACCAAGGTAGTGAACGCCGACGACGGCGGTGGCAACGCGCCCGTTCCGGTTGATACAGGCAATATCTGCCCCATCTCGGGTGCCGGCACAGACGCCGAAACGCCTGCCGTGGATACCTGGAACGAAGTTGGGGGGCCGTTTGTGTCCTTGGCTGACATCGACGGTGTCAAAGAAATCGCGGCCGCTCCAACGGTGGGGATGACGATCGGGGATCAACTCGCGGTTACCGGTTTGGGGTGGAAATCCTATCAAGAGAGTTTGCCGGTCGGGTCGATCTTCGGTGTGAACTACAGCAACGGCACCGTGACAAACTTGACTGACTTTACCAACCTGGCCCCTCTCACGTCGTCAAGCGTGGTGCAGGATTACGCCGTGAAGCACGACCCGTTTGCATATTTCAAGAGCGTGCAAAATGGCGACGAAAAAGACAACAGCCTGGCAAACATTGTCGGATTTGACGGGCCGGGCGGGCTTTATGCCGACCTGGCAACCGGCCAGGTCCCAGCTTTGGCTTTCATCGCGCCCAATCAGTGCAATGACCAACATGGCCGAAGCAATGCTGACGCGTTCTGTGCGTTCGATTACGGGTTAAACAACAGCGGCTACACCTACGGCACACAGGTTGGTTTGAACCCTGGACTGATTCAGCAGGGCGACGTCACGATTCAGCGTCTTGTCGAGGGAATTCAGTCGTCTCCGGTTTGGAGAGAGGGTCGCAACGCTATTGTGATTGTATGGGACGAAAACGACTATAGCGGCAGCACATCACAGCTCACAGGACTGTTTCCGTCACAGAATCAGAACAGAGTCGTGCTTGCCGTGCAGACAAACTTCAGAGGCGGTCATGGAAGACAAAGCAGTACTTACTACAACAGCTTTTCGCTCTTGAAGTCTCTGGAGGGCGGTTTTCGGCTCCCTTGCCTGAACCACGCTTGCGATGCTGGCGTCGCTGTCATGTCCGATCTATTTGGGGGCGGCGACGAATAACAGGAGGGGCCTCCAGTACATGACCGCGTAGATTTGTGCTTTCCCAGGTCCCGGAAGCGGGACCTGGGGCACCCAGATTTGTGAAGCCCGGCCGGTGACGAAATCACGCGGTCACAGTACTAAGAAAACGGACACATTCGTTATCTCGCCGACGATCTGGAGAAGGGCGCGCCAGCAGCAGCAACTCCGTCAGTAGGTGGTAACAGTTCGTATTTCATTGCCACCGAGGCCTCTTCGCGGTAGCGGATCAATGCATCGCCTAAGTTCTCCTTGAGCGGGCCGAGCAAAGGCTCGTAGTTCCACCACTGGTTGAGCCCGTCACGGAAAATGGGAAGGCGGACCTGTTCTGAGCTTGCCGTCCGGACACTGCGTTCTGTCTTGTAGAACTCGACGCAGGCTGGTTCGAATTCAAGGCCGCAGAATACAAGAATTCGCCGCACACTTTTCTCAATATCCTCCACGACGTCCTCATACCAGACTCGGAGGATCCGCCTGGGAAGCACCGCGTCCCAGTGTCGCATCAGGTCGAGATAGGTCCGGTAGTAGCGAGCGATATCTTCGATGCTATAGGTGAACTCCTGCCCGCCGGCAAACAACTGCTTGAGGTTGCTAAAGCAGCACGCCATGGGCTCGCGCCGCACGTCGATGATTTTGGCGTTTGGCATAATGAGATGGATGAGCCCGATGTGGCGGAAGTTATTCGGCATCTTGTCTATGAAGAATGGCTTGTGACCGCGGTAGGCGCGCGTGTCCGTCATATACCGCGTGCCGAGTCTGCGGAAATCTTCCGGCGCAAGTTCGGCCAGCACGTCCGGATAAGAACTATCTTCTACTGGCCGCCGCCGCGGATCACCGAGACCCGACTTCTTCTCCCGCATTTCAAGCACGATGCGCTGGATATCGGCGAGTTCCTGCGTACTCTCGACCTGCGAGTGAGAGGCGAGGATCTGTTCGATCAGCGTTGAGCCGGAGCGAGGCAGCCCGACAACGAAGATCGGATCGGGGTCCGGTACGCCTGAACCCAGGTGCGTGGCGAAGAACTGCTCTGTGCATACCTCGATCTGCCTTCGCGTATTCGTTTCGGCAATGTCCGGATGGTACCGGCTCTCGGAGCGCTTCAGTGCGTTTCCGCGTTCGTAAAACTGCCATGATTCCGCATACTCGTTCCGGTCCTCGTAGGCCTTGCCGAGCGCGAAGCACAGATGGTACCGATCGACAGGATTTGCGCATGGTGCGGCTTCCTCAACGCGCATCTGCGTAATCTCGTTCTCGGAAAACCGATAGGTCTTGAGATTGGCGAGGCTCCACCAGGCGTCGCCGAAGCTTGGTCTGGCGGTCGCCGCCGCTTGGTAGGCTTCGGTCGCCTCCTTCTGCTGTCCAACGGCCTTAAGGGAGTGGCCGAGCAACACGTCCAATTCCACGGACCTCGGCGACGCGGTCAAGAGCTGGCGAAAGAGCGCGATGGCCGGTTCGGACTCACCGAGACCGACGCAGGCGGCGGCGCACAGTGATTGATAATCCCTGTTGCCCGGCTCGGCCCTTAGCAGGGCGTCGATCTCTTCACGCACCTGCGGATATTTCTGCCGGTCGATCAGGACGCGAACGTAATCCAAACGCGCGGCGACGTAATTCGGTGCGAGCTTTAGAACGGTCTCGAGCAGCAATTCAGCATCAACCAGCACGCCGTGCTGTTGCTCGATCCTGGCCAGCAGCCTTAGGGCTTCGACATCCTCGCCGGACTTGAGCAGAAAAGGCCGGAGGATGTCCTCCGCGGCAGACAACTCACCGTCAGAGAACAGGCTCCCGGCCTTCACGACCTCAGGTGGGAGTTGCTCCAGGGCGGAGATGCGCTCGGCTGCGACCGCGGTATTTCTGATGTCCCCCATCATGCGATGTAGGCGTTCGAGCATGCTCCAGCTCGCCGGAAGCGCGGGATTGATCTCCACGGCTCGCATAAATGCATTGATCGCGCGCGGAGCGTCCCGCAGAGCCGTGTAGCAATATCCGCGCTCCTGATAAAGGAGGCTGAACCGCGGATGCTCTTGCTCCAGGCGTCGCAAGGTTGCCAGGGCGTCGTGTATCCGGTTCAGGCATCGCTGGTTGATCGCGATCAGGTAAAGGGCTTGGCGGTTTTGCGGCACTGCACACGACAGCCTTTCCGCCGCGGCGAGCGCTTCTAAGTGCCGCCGGCCTTTGCTGAGCTCTCGGATGCGGTCCGCATCGAGTTCGATTGGCGAGGACATGGACGGGCTCTGCATGGTACCCGCTCATCATAGCCCGCGCTGTTCGGCATTTTGTGACGCAGCTCACATATTTAACCACCCATTCATCGTGATGTCATCGGCGCGCCACAGTCGTTCCCTAGTCTCCTCGCTGGACAGCTTTTCCCTAAGTCTTACCGCTGTCTGGCGTGCATCGGCCAGCGATAGCTCGCGAACGACTTCCCCGAACCGCACAATCACCCAAGAATGGAGGGACTCCATGAGTCATACAGACCGGCGCGAATTCCTGCAGTTGATGGGAATCACCGCCATCATGAGTACGCTGAAGACAAACATCGCCAGGGCGCTCGAGATCCCGGCGATCATCCGCACAGGAACGATTCGCGATGTGGAGCATATCGTCATCCTGATGCAGGAGAACCGCCCGTTCGACCATCATTTCGGCACCCTTCGCGGTGTGCGCGGCTTCTCTGATCCGCGCGCGGTCAACATCAATCTCCCGCTCCAGAGCGGCGCCGGCACCACGCCAGTCCCGGTCTTTTTGCAGCCGGCTGGCGCGAATAATGTGGCAGCGGGATACGGAGTGCCGCCGGACTACGGCACCCTGGGTGGCCCGTCCAATGGGGCGGATGTAATTCCGCCTTTCCGCGTAAATCCTGCAAGTGTCAGCCCAGGGTTGACCAGCCTGGGTCTCACCTATCTGCCGGGGACGGATCATGGTTGGTCGGGCACCCATGCCGCCTGGAACGAGGGTCAGTATGACAACTGGGCCATCCAGAAGGGCCCCATGGCCATGTCGTACATGACGCGCGACGACCTCCCGTACCACTACGCTTTGGCGGATGCCTTTACGGTCGGGGACGCCTACCACTGCTCGATCATGGGGCCAACCAACCCGAATCGCTGCTACCTGTGGACCGGCTGCGTCGGCAACGTAAACTACCTGGGCAGCGGGGGCACCGACGGTCTTGGCGCTGGGCCGGTCACTTACAACGGCCTCAGCATCAACAATGCGTACTTCGTCTGGCAGACGTTTCCCGAAGTACTGCAAGCTGCCGGAGTGAGCTGGAAGATCTACCAGGACCTCGCCGGGGCAACCTTCTCGCCGGATTTCGGAGACGGGACGGGCAATTCCTTCGCCGGCAATTACACCGACAATTCGGTGCTTTATTTCAATCAGTATGCGACGGCTGCTCCGACCTCGCCGCTGTTCGAAAACGCGGCGACGGGCACAGAGATCATCAACACCCTACCGAGCGCTTCGGCATCCACGCAGGCCTGGAAGGCATGGGCCGAGAGCCTGTTCGACCAGTTCCGCAGCGACGTGAAGAACGGCACACTGCCGCAAGTCTCTTGGATTGTGGGGCCGGCCGGTTATACCGAACACTCGGATTACCCAATCAACTACGGCGCCTGGTACATCTCCCAGATCTTAGACATCCTGGTGTCCAGCCCCGAGGTGTTCAGCAAAACCGTGTTCATCGTCAACTACGATGAGGCCGACGGAAGCTTCGACCACATTGTGCCGCCGAGCCCGCCGCCGACAGCCACCAGTGGGGCTTCGACGGTCAGCATCGAAAACGAAATCGTCACCACGTCAACCCCGAACGGGCCGATCGGCCTCGGTACGCGTGTGCCGTTCCTTGCCATCTCGCCCTGGAGCAAGGGAGGATACGTTAATTCCCAGGTCTTCGATCACACGTCAACGATCCAGTTCATCGAGAAGTGCTTCGGTGTCGTGGAGAAAAATATCTCTCCGTGGCGCCGTGCGGTGACGGGTGACTTGACGTCGGTCTTCAACTTTGCCAACCCGAATGACCATCACGCCAGCCTGCCGAGTACCAACGGCTATCTGCCGTCGGTGGCCGAACTCGCCGGCGGTAGCGGCACCGACTTCATCCCCACTTTGAGCACCGTAATCCTCGGCGTACCTGCGCAGGAGAAAGGCATCCGCCCGGCGCGTGCCTTGCCTTATCAGTTGGACGTTCACGCATCGGTCAATGCTTCGAACAGCACCGTGGGCCTGAAATTCTTCAACACAGGCAGTGCGGCAGGGGTGTTTCAAGTGCGCTCCGGCAACGCTGCGGATCCAGTGCGCTTTTACACGGTGGAACCGGGCAAGACGCTGGCTGATAAGTGGACTGTCGTGTCGTCGTATAGCTTATCGGTTTACGGCCCCAACGGCTTCGTGCGCTATTTCAACGGCAGCATCGGCTCCAGCGCCGCGGCTCTCAACGTTCACTCCAGCTATGAAACCGAAGATAGCGGCTCAATCGGATGGAGAATCGCCAATGTCGCCGCCAGCACAGCCGAAGTCAGCGTGCTCGATGCCTATACAGGCGAGTCGACGGAGCAGCTTCTCCAGCCCCATGAGTCGTTTGAAGGCAAGTTATCGCTGAGTCAGTTCCATAGCTGGTACGACCTCATTGTCACGGTTGCTTCAGATCCAACTTTCAAATACCGATTGGCGGGGCACGTTGAAACCGGAGAGGACAGCTTTTCGGATCCGGCTCTAGGCGGCCTTGTTACGCTCAAAGGCTGATCCGTAACAGGGGGCGCGTACGTTGAGAGCGTTGATAAGGGGATCGAGCGGAAGCGCCTGACGGCCCGTTGCGTCCGCAACGGGCCGTCTTACTCCCTGGCAGACTGCTGGCTAGTGCTCGAAGTCTATTAATTCCAGATCCTTCAGTTTGTTCCAAATACGGGTCGCGCTTTCTTCTGGAGTTTCGATTGAGGTGTCGATGACCAGTTCCGGGTTCAGAGGGGGCTCATAGGGATCGGAGATTCCAGTGAAGTGCGCGATTTCTCCTCTCAGCGCTCTTTGGTAGAGGCCCTTGGTATCACGGGCGATAAGGACATCGATTGGGCAGTCCACATGGACCTCAACAAACGCGCCAATTGCCAATCGCAACTCCTGCCTTACGGCTCGATAGGGCGAAATTGCTGCGACAATGACAATGACGCCATTCCGGCTTAGCAACTCGGCAACGAAGCCGATTCGCCTGACGTTTTCATCTCGATCCTCTCTACTGAATCCCAGCCCCTTGGAAAGGCGCTTTCTCACTTCATCCCCATCAAGCCGTTCGATGCGTGCTCCCTGCCCTCGGAACCGTCTTTCCAGGAGGGAAGAAATAGTCGTTTTTCCAGCTCCCGGCATCCCTGTAAGCCACAACGTAAATCCTTGGCGCCGTTCCTCGGTCACAACACTTCCTCTCCTCTTTGTCTATTGATCCTATCCTCAAAAGGGTTCTTTAGCCCGGGCGGTCCTAGCGCAAAAACTTTTTATGGTCCTAGACCTTCACACAGGTGATACGGTACTTGTCCCCGGTTGGAAGGGATTGGGCCACTTTCTACTGTCAAATTGTCTGCATGCATGCCCGCAAACAGAATTGTCCGCATGTGCCGGCCAGTTCAACACAATCTCTCCGAAATCGGCCTCTTTGCTGGGCATGCACGGCAGCTCGCGCACTGGGCTTTGGCCGGGATTTCGGATGCTCAGGCTTGCCAGCGAGCACCCGAACTTGCGGGCGACGCGCTGACCAGTTGTCGGGGTCTTGCACCTTAGGCCCAGATACAGCCGCACTATCCATTTCAAAATCGGCGGGTAGCGCGGCCCGAAACCGGATACCGCCCACGGTCAAGAGTCCACAACGAAACCAGAGTGCGTGACAAAAGGCTCAACAAGGCTTTCTAGGGAAGAGAGGGAGGACCAATGCAGATCAATCATCAAAGGGGCGAAAGTGGTGTCACAGGACAGATCTTTAAGCCGCCGTTATGAGCGCCGGGCGAACCCGGCCAACTCATATGGAGGACCACTTGCTCGAACCACATCGCCAGCCGTGTACCCAAGACGACCAAGATGAAAAGCAGGCAGCGCAACGTGCTTTTTTAGACGCCGTAGGACTTGGAAGTCGCTTAGTGCAGTGATTTGTGGATCGGATTGTGGATTGTCACTATTGTTGCCATTCGTTCCTAAGTCATTTGGAATGAATGGCGGGGACGACGGGGCTCGAACCCGCGACCTCTGCCGTGACAGCGCCGCCAGGCTAAGGTTTTCAACGACATACAACGACGCGGGGACTGCCAAAATACCTGCAAGTCGTACAGGACTTCTCAGTTTGTGGGTTGGGTTGTGGGTTGGAAAAACGCCTACGCGCTCTGGGGAGCAGGTAGCGCTGCTATGTCGTCAAGCGGTAGTTCTCCCTGCCCGCTTGCGTTCTTAAGCTTGTACCCACGAATAAACGTCAGGCGATCACCGTTAAACATGTAGCGGATGTTCACGAAATACAGACCGTCAACCAGGCTCTCGTACAGAAACTCACGTTCAAGCAGTTGCCGCAATCCATGGCGATAGGTACGTTCAGGAATGTCGAGTCCAAGTGTCTTCGCGAGGTGCCATGAGAGTGCAATCTCATCCGCATTTGGCTTTTCCTGCATCTGCCGATAGACCAGCTCGAACACCTGCATCCCCGATTTGGAAAGACCAGCAGCCTGCTTCATGCCGTCCAGGAAGAGCTTCACGAACCGTGACGCATCGACCTCTTCAAACTTGAAGAAATGGCGCACTCCAGCGCCGATCAATTCGCCGGTACCACCATCGGCGAACAGCATCCCTTTGTCCGCTCCCGGAATCTTCACAGGACGCATTCGAGTCCCCGACAGACCACGATCCGGCACGCTGGGATTGCGGGCATAACGCTTAAAGCCGCGCCGCGAGTGCAACTCCTCTTCCACCAATTCTTTGCCGGGATCGGCCATTTCTAACCTCAAAACTTGCCGTGACTGACAGACCGTAGTACCGATGTCGGCAAGTTTCAACCATTATTTTTGCCGGTAGTGACACGATTCTTGCCGGTAGCGGCAATTTCTTGCCGGGCGCGTCCTGATATATCAAACGGTTAGGCTATTTCCCCTTCTTAGTACTTAAAACAAACTTTCCTGCAGTGGAGTTATCCATGCCCCGCCGACGCGCGTAATCCAAGTGAGCAAGCAAAGGCGGGGGGTGGGTAACTCCATAAGGCTAAAAAGACGCATTAGTGCAACCTTTTTTGCAATCTCAAGCTCATCGAAAGCTTGAGATTACTCAGGAAGGGCTTCTTGAAGCCAGCCCTTCCTTCCCATCCTGGCAAAGCACTTTGGCTATCCTCGCCTTTCAGCATCGACATACCGCGTTGATAAACAACGGCTCGGCAAAACAAGATGGCGGCTTGCGCCTGAGCGACGGTGGGCTATGAGGCTACTACCCACCTTGTGTTGCAGTCGCGCACCCAACAGTGTTTTATGAACGTGTTGATACTCCGTAGTTCATACAACATGTGGATTGTTACCAATATATGTAGACTCATGAGACTACATAGACTCAATCGTGTTTGAGTCGCCCATCCATTTGCGCCGCCTGATGATAGGCTTCAAGAAATGCGCCGCCGGTTTTGGCAAACCGCAACGTCGCCCGAATTACCATGCTATCGCTAGGGCGTATGCCCTGGCCCGCGATCCACGCTGATAGTTCTCGCACAAGTTTTCGCTCTTCATCGTGCATCCAGAATTGCACTGGTTTGCCGACGCGACGTTTGACCTTGACCGTTTTCTCTCTGACAGAACTCTCAGGCTTCTTGTTAGGAAGTGCCTCTATCTTACTGGGCTGTTGCGAGACGCCTTCACTTGAACCTGCTGAGGCCGTCGTCGTAGCAGTTCGCTGTATGGCAGCGAGCAAGGCATTCACATTATTCTTTGGTTTCTTCATGATTATGTGGAGTCTACGTTGTCTATGGAGACTACATAGCGTCTACCGCAGCGAAAGTAAAGCGACGACTAACTGAAGCACCTCTTGTCGAGCTGCGCTGTCCAAAGCCTTCCATCCTTGCGCGACCGCATGCTGATAGCATTCGCGCGCGCTTAGCGTGACGGGTAGGGCAGGGGCCGTCACCTGTTTTGCGCTTTCCTCAACCAAGCGTCCCAACACGGTTGCCTTGCGGACTTTGTTGAACAACACTCGCACGATGGCCTTGCTGTTTTTTGCCCGGACGAAACGGACTGCATCGTCTGCTTCCCAAATATCCGCCGGAGAAGGAGAGGTGACCACGAGAACGATGTCGGCATCGCGCACCGCTGTCGCAGTTGCTATGTGCTCCAAATTCGGAGGCGTATCGTAGATGATAATTTTGTCCATGCCCGAAGTATCCTGGCTGACTCCGCCTAGGATCAGTTCAAGTGCTTTGCTACTGGTGCCCTGTTGATCCCAATCCCGAAGCGAGACATGTTTGCTTGCCTGTCGCAGCGCTTCGTGGAGAAGAACCGCCACGGTGCTCTTTCCGACGCCGCCTTTTTTCGCGGTAATAGCAAGCTTCAACTCCATGGAACGGAAACCTAAAGAGTCTCACCAGGTTACGCAAGCTCCATCTGCTCCACCGACTACACAGACTACGTAGACTACAGAGACTAATCATTTTCATGACACAGGCGTTAGATAGAGTGTTGCAGCGGCTTTCGGCGAACGAACCCCGCGAAATTCCCTCCGCTCGCACGCCAGTAAAGGACGTACCGCCGACGCGGCAGCGCCTTCATCGCTGTCCTTGACTGCGTTTCCGCTACGGACCCTTCTCCAATATGCCGAAATGGGATGGTCCGCCATTTCGGCGATGCTCCAACTCAAAACCTGACAACATTGACCTGACAAACGGGCAGGGGATGCGCTGATATCGGCGCGAATCGCGGCAACGACACGGGGCAGGCAGACGGGCAGGGGGTGAATGCCAGTATGCCTTCGGCCGTCTGCCTTTTCTAAAGTGACATGCAAAGGGGAGAGACGGTATAACCTCAGAGGTAGCATCCATTTGATTCGAGTTGAGATACAGAGCCTGAATGCCCTTAAACGAAGCCGATACCTGCCGAACGTATGTCCTCCCGAAGCTGTACAGCGCGGGCTGGGAAGATACGCAGATCAGCGAGCAGAAGAGCTTTACCGACGGCCGGATTGTGCTGGTGGGCAACCGGGCGATTCGCCGTCCGCAGAAACGCGCCGATTACCTCCTGCGCTATCGCCGGGATTTCCCAATCGCGGTCGTGGAAGCCAAAGCCGCCTACCGTACATCCGGGGACGGGTTACAGCAGGCCAAAGAGTATGCGCAGATTCTTGGCCTCAAATTTGCCTATGCAACCAACGGCCACAGCATCATTGAACATGATTTCTTGACCGGCCTCGACACGGAGCTACAGGCATTCCCCACGGCTTCGGAATTGTGGGCACGGCTGACAACATCGGAGAATATAACCGAGGAAGTTGGCAATCGCCTCCTTACGCCGTTCTACCACCTGTCGGGCAGGCCACCCCGCTACTACCAGGAAATTGCCATCAATCGGGCGGTGCAGTCCGTTCTCCAAGGCAAAAAGCGCATTCTGCTCACCCTCGCGACCGGCACCGGAAAAACCGATGTGGCTTTCCAGATTTGCTGGAAACTGACGAATTCCCTATGGAACCGTACCGGCGAACACCGTCGCCCCCGTATCCTCTACCTCGCCGACCGCAACGTGCTGATCGATGACCCCAAAGACAAGACTTTTGCGCCATTCGGTGAAGCCCGGCACAAAATCGAAGGGGAGGCGATCAAAAGCCGCGAGATGTACTTCGCGATCTATCAAGCGATTGCAAAGGACCAGCGCCGTCCCGGGCTTTACCGCGACTATCCCCGTGATTTCTTCGATCTCATCATCGTGGACGAGTGCCATCGCGGGAGCGCCCGCGACGAAAGCAACTGGCGAGAGATTCTGGAGTATTTTGAGCCTGCGTATCAGGTGGGGATGACGGCTACGCCCCTGCGGGAGGACAACCGCGACACTTACCGATATTTCAACAATCCGCTGTACACCTACAGCCTTCGACAGGGCATCGACGACGGATTTCTCGCGCCCTACCGCGTGCATCGCATCGTATCGACGGTTGATGCCGCAGGCTGGCGGCCGACGCCTGGCGAAGTTGATCGCTACGGCCGGGAGATCCCCGACAGTCTGTATGGCACGCCGGACTTCGACAGGCTTATTGCGCTTAAGGCCCGCACCGAGGCTATTGCCCGGCACCTGTCAGACTTTCTCAAAAAGTCGGATCGGTTCGCCAAAACCATCGTGTTCTGTGCAGACCAGGAGCATGCCGAAGAAATGCGCCGGGCGCTTAACAACTGCAATGCGGATCTGGTCCGTCAGTTTCCCGATTATGTGGCGCGTGTTGTCTCCGATGAGGGCGATACGGGGCGCAGTCACCTCGGGCGGTTCATGGAACTGGAGACACAGACACCGACGATTCTCACGACTTCCCAGATGCTCACGACCGGAGTCAATGCACCCACCTGCAAGAACGTGGTGCTCGTGCGAACCATCAATTCCATGACGGAATTCAAGCAGATCATTGGCCGTGGCACTCGCGTGCGCGACGATTACGGCAAGCTGTTCTTTAACATTCTCGACTATACGGGGAGCGCCACACGCCTTTTTGCAGACCCGGATTTTGACGGCGATCCGGTACAGGTGGTCGAAGAGGAAATGAACGCTGAGGGCGAGGCTGTAGGTGAGCCCGTGGTGGTTGAGGAACAAGAAGCGCCCGAGCTAGAAGAACCGCCGGAAGAGGCTGGTGGGCTCGTTTTCGATGACGAACAAGGCGCACCACGCAAGTTTTATGTGGACGGAGGGGCTGTCGAAATTGCTGCCCATCTGGTTTATGAGCTTGACGCCGACGGCAGACGACTCCAAGTCAAGAGATTCACGGAATACACCGCAGAGAGTGTTCGCAATATGTATCCTTCCGCCGCTGATCTGCGCGCCAGGTGGAGCGCTCCTGACGAGCGTGCTGCAATCATTGCGGCCTTGGAAGAACGCGGGATCTCTTTTGAAGAGTTGGCTGAAGTCGCCAAACAACCAGATGCAGATCCATTCGACTTGCTGTGCAATGTCGCGTATAGCGCACCGATACGCAGCAGGCGGGAGCGTGCAGAGGCCGCGCGCCTTGACGGGAAAGCCTTCTTTGACCGCTTCACAAACGGAGCGCGGCAGGTGCTCACTGAATTGCTGGAGAAGTATGTTGAATATGGCACCGCACAGTTCGAAATACCGGACATCCTCAAAGTTCCTCCACTGTCAGAGCATGGCAACGTTATCGAGATTGCCGAGCTTTTCGGAGGACCAGAGCAACTTCGCGCCGCAGTCGGCGAACTTCAACAATTGCTCTACGCAGCATAAGGGACATAGATGGCTCGAACCGCAGCAACAAAAAAAGATAGCCCGAAATCTACGGTCCAGCAGCTTGGCAGCATCGTCAAGGCTTGCCGCGACATCATGCGCAAGGACAAAGGCTTGAACGGTGATCTCGACCGTCTGCCGATGCTGACCTGGGTTATGTTCTTAAAATTCCTGGACGATCTGGAACAGGTCAGAGAAACAGAGGCTAAGCTCGCAGGTAAGCGGTACAAGCCCAGCATTGAACCTCCCTATCGCTGGCGCGACTGGGCAGCAAAGCAAGAAGGCATCACCGGCCCAGAGCTCATTGCCTTTATCAATCAGGATGAGGTCGTGCGTCCCGATGGGACGCGTGGTCTTGGTCTATTTGCGTATCTTCGTTCACTCGAAAGCACGAATGGAGATCGACGTGATGTAATCGCGCGGGTCTTCCAAGGAACCGTCAACCGCATGTTGACCGGCTATCTGCTGCGCGATGTCATCAACAAAGTGAATGAAATTCACTTCACGTCACAAGATGAGATTCATACCCTTGGCCATCTCTACGAGACGATGCTCCGTGAAATGCGCGATGCGGCAGGTGACTCTGGGGAATTTTATACGCCCCGTCCGGTTGTGAAGTTCATCGTCTCGGTTATCAATCCTCAACTTGGAGAGACCGTACTTGATCCGGCGGCCGGGACTGGCGGATTTTTAGTTGAGGCGTTCGAACACTTAAGAAAGCAGGCGAAACGCGCGCAGGACTACGAGCGGCTGCAGCGTAGTACATTTCATGGTGTCGAAGCAAAAACACTCCCTTATCTACTTTGCCAAATGAACCTTCTGCTTCACGGCTTGGAGTATCCCGACATCGACCCCGGCAATGCTCTAAGAGTGCCGATCAGAGAAATCGGACGCAAGGATCGCGTGGATGTCATTATGACAAACCCGCCATTCGGAGGGGAGGAGGAGAGGGGCATCTTGTCGAACTTTCCGGAGGACAAGCAGACTTCGGAAACTGCCCTCCTCTATTTGCAATGAATTATGAGAAAGCTGCGAAAGCCAGGCGAATCTGAGCAGGCCGGAAGGGCGGCTGTAGTCGTCCCCGACGGAACGCTGAGTGGATCGGGCATCGCAGCCGCGATCCGAAGAGAGCTTTTGAAAGACTTCAATCTCTATGCTGTCGTTCAGCTACCACCAGGGACATTTTCACCCTACGCTGAGACAGCGCGAACGAATATTCTGTTTTTCGATTCGGCGAGTTCAACGGATACAATTTGGTACTACCAGGTATTGCCGCCCAACGGGAGAAAGCAGTGTTCAAAGAACAATCCGCTTAGTGAGGAAGATTTTAGGCCCGTGAAGGATTGCTGGCTTGGCAAGAAGGAGAGCCCACATTCGTGGTTCGTATCAAAGTCAGAATTAGATCCCATTGCCTGTGAGCTGCTTCGCCGAAATCCCAAAATCGCCGCTTCAACATCTGACATAAATATCGAGACAGTTGTCAAAAGAGCAGCGCAGACTGTACAGCGCGCACTCTCAAATCTCTTGGAATTGGAGAAGTCTCTCCTCATCGATGATGCAACGCCCCGCCCGCTGGGTGAGCTGCTGAGACGCAGTCAACGTACATGTGTGCTGGATGATTCCAAAGAATACAAACAGCTCACCATTCAATATCACTATCGGGGCGTGAAGCTTCGAGGCACATTAAAGGGAGCCCAGATCAGCACCAAGCGACAGTTTTCAGTAAGCGCAGGCCAGATGGTGCTGTCTCGTATCGATGCTCGCTATGGTGCGCTTGGGTTTGTTCCGACTGAGCTTGCGGGAGCTGTCATAACCGGCGACTTCTGGGCTTTCGATGTGAATACCGCAGAAGTTTTGCCTGCATATCTCGATCTCTTTTTTGGGCTGCCCATATTTGCCACGCTGTGTGAAAGAGCAAGCAGAGGAACGACGCGGCGACAGCGCCTGGAGCCTGACCTCTTTACTTCAATCGCCATTCCCTGGATTCCTCTCGATCAGCAGCAGATCATCATTGACAAAGTTGGGATAGCGGCCGGGGTTGCAAAGCTCCTCGAAGACGTAAGCAAAGAAGTGCGTGGGCTACCCATGGAACTTGTCAATCAGAGTTTCGGGTTTGCATGGATTGAGGAGAACATTGAACGAATGTATATTTCGGGAGCTGACCACGTGGCGAAGTAGCTTTACTCATCCAAACGTGCGCGCTTGGTGAAACGTTGCTCAATAACATCATGTGTAGGTCGCACAAATGACAAAGACTGTTCGTCCGAAGCGCTCTGGTACCGGGGAAATCCTTCATCAGGTGCTCAGCGACGCCAGTGCTCATCTCCCGACGCTGTTTCTTGAGCACCGAATTTCAAAGAAGCTAAAGGAGCAAGGGGTCAAGGCACCGAAAGGCCTTTCCCAACAGATCGCAGCGCATTTATTAAGCGGCAGCACGGAACCGTTTGTGTCTCCAGGAACCGCGCTCGGGAAACAAATCCACCTCACTATCGACGGTTCCGATCTTGAGGAAGTCCTTCAGGGGCTAGAACGCTTTTGCGATGAGCAGCTTCCCGCGCTACTCCCTTCGATGGCAGGAAAAGCCTCCAAGAAGGTGCTAAAGCAATTGAAGACGCGCTGGCCGAATGAGAAAAGTCAGCAGGAAGATGACATCGCAGAATTTCGTGAGCGGATGGAGGGCAGGTGGGGTAAAGCGCTCGGGCAGCTCCGAATGCTGCTTACCATGTCGCGCGAGTGGTGCCACAACATTAGCGTCCGCGAGAGCCATCGCAAGAAACATAAGAACAAGCGTTTCCGAAAGCTCCTTATTCGGCTGCTGGTACGCGCCTGCCAGGTGACGGATGAAATCCTCTGTCTTCTGGAAAACGGCTTTGCTGACGGCGCAATGGCAAGGTGGAGAACGCTTCACGAAATTGCCGTTGTGGCTGCGGTCATCCTGCAATATGGCGATGATATGGCAGTGCGCTATATCGATCACCAAGCGGTTGAATCCAAGCGTGCGATGGATAAATATATCGCGTCTGCACCCAAGCTTGGCTACAAGCCACTATCGAGCCTAGCACAGGCGAAGATCGTAAAGGCCTACGACCAAGCCATCACGAAGTATGGCAAGAATTTTGATTCTGATTATGGCTGGGCTGCTTTCCACCTGAAGAAGGAGAGACCCAGCTTCGTCCGACTCGAAGAAGCAGCCGGGCGCGCTGAGATGCGTTCGCATTACCAGATGGGCAACGACAACATCCATGCTGGGATAAAGAGCATGTATGTGCGGCTTGGCCTCCAAGGCAACTACGACGGGCTACTGGCAGGGCGTAGCAACGCTGGTCTGACCGAACCCGGACAGAACGCTGCGCATACGCTGACGCAACTCGCAGTGCTCGTATGTTTATCGGAGCCGGTTTTCGACGATTGTGTGATAGCAGACATGCTCATGACGCTCAGGGATGAGATTCCGCGATCCTTCGGCCGCGCCGATGCGCAACTCCGCAAGGACGACCGAGCCATCCAGCAAACGCGAAAACGGCCCGCAGGCAAACGGTAACTAAGCTTACTTCCAGTTGTTATAAAGGTCGATGAAGGCATTCAAAAAAGCATCGCAGTTGGCCGCAGGCCAGGTGACGGCGGAGTTCCCCAGCAGATAAAACTGCTCGTTTGCGGTAACGAATTTACTGCGGTCCTGCTCAACGATCCAGTTGAAGGCTGCCACTATCATGTCTTGATAGCTTCCTGTGAATAGGTGATTCGGGACGTTGTACATGAGACCCTCTAAGAAGTAGGAGGGCGCAACGGCGAGACTGTCGATTTTTCCGTCATTCGCAAGCTTGACTCGCGCATTCTTCAGAATCCGGACCATCGGTTTGAAACAGGACTTCGTCGCCTGATGCTTGGTCGTGCAGTTGTCAGAATGTTGCTTAGGATAGTTGATGATTTTGTCCCAAGTAGGTGTAAAGAAGCAGATGCCAGAGACATAACGCTGATTGAGGAAGGAAAAGAAATTCTGGTAGCGCCGGAATTGCAGAGCGACCACCACATCCGCGTTACGCCTCCCGCCGTTTTCCTTGATTTTAATGGCTTTGGTTCCTGGTTTTGTATCCTCCCCAAATCTCGCTTTCAACCGCTTCGTTACGTCGTCCTTGAAAGTGCCATAGCCATAACTTGCGCCTCCGGTGAATGCTGCATTGAATAGATTTTTCTCCGCATCCGATAGCCCGTCAATGTCGTACTGGAAGGTGGAATCGAGTCGCATGACGATGTCTACGTCGCTCTCTGACCAGATATTCGTGTCGTTACAGTAGGAGCCCTGTAGGAACACTTTGTAGTCCTTGCCAGCGTAGGCGGCTTCGTTTGATTCCAAGGCATTTTTTATGGTCGCGTAAGTGGTGCTCGACTGCGTAATGGAGCCCTGCTTGGCCCACGTTTCGAGCTGCGTAATCGGAATCGCCATACTTATCTGCCTCCGCCGCTCGTCACGGTCTTATCCGCTATATCCAATAGCTTTTTCAATTCAACCTCATGCTTTGCGAACGACTCTCCTCCGCGCTGGTAAAGCATATTGAGCTTAGTGAGGTTGTGCTCCATCAGGTCAGTCGCCATTTCCGGTCGCTCGAACGTGTCGTTGATACGCACGGTCCAGATGCTTTTGAAAAGAATGGCGCGCAACTGCTCCATCGAAAAAGTATTTATGTTGAGTGTCTTCTGGAGAAGCTGCACCGTCCGGAAGCGACGTATTAGCCATGCATGACCCCACCGCGTGGGTTCCGGGTAGACACCAACCCCCACGCTAACAACGCGGATAGCGTCAAAGGACTTCTGCAGGGCGATGACGGCATCGGCGATGGCGTATAGGGTAGGATTGTTCGCGCAATAACCGCCGTCCAACAACTCCACTTCTTCACCCTTGCTGGTCGTCAGGCGTGGCCGGTTGAAGAACGGATAGGCAGAACATGAAGCCCGCACGGCATCGGCTATCGTGCAGCCGAATCCGGGGACAAATGTGCTGTGGCGGCCATGCGCCTGCGCCACAGTTCCCTTAAAGATCATTGGCTTTTCTAGGGTCCAATGTGTCGCCACAATACCAATGCCGGTCTTTACGTCGGCAAATGTTCGCGCGCCGAATACTTCGGATGCGAGTTTCTCCAGGGCGGCCGACTTCCCGCCCGGTGTTCTACGCTTCATCACCACCGGAACATATTCTTTGTAGAGGCGGTGAATTTCGTCAATGGGTGACCCAAGTGCCAGAAGGGCGGCGATGATTGCGCCCGTGCTTGTGCCAAAGATCAAATCAAACTGCTCGTGAAGCGGTCTCCCCGCAAGCGCCTCAATTTCTTTCAGGACTCCCAGCGTGTAAAAGCCTTTCGCGCCTCCACCGTCCAGCGAGAGGATTCGGTACGGCGCAGCGGTGGGCGGGATCTGGGAATCCATCGTCATTTCGTAAACGTTCCTCGATGAGTGACGTATCAAGAGTACAGCTACATGCTAGTTTTCTTACCCCAAATTCTGTAGTTAACCCACTTACAATTCGACCAATATCGGATCGCCAACCTCGCTAACCGAAAAATGAGGGCATTCTTTGATCGCAAGATTCCGCAGCGTTAGGCTTTCCCGGACGGTTCCTTCGTTGCCGTCATAGGCTAGATATGCGTGAGTGCGCGAGCGTCGTGTCCAGTTCGTGACCAGATCTACGGCAAGCCCAATGGCAGTAGATGCGAGAACCCCATTGGGCCAGATGACCTGCGGACGATGGCCCGCGTCACCGTAACGCGCCGCCTCTGTCGCGAGCTTTTCATCGGTCAGGAATCCCATGCATCTCATGCACAGTCCACCAGGCGATGACTGAATAATCTGGCCTCCGATGACCGGCTTGTCCTTTCCGTGCACGTCCATTCCGATGTCGATGTAGTGCATCAGGTATCGGCGACACGTGATTTCGAGTTCCTCACGCGTTTTGTAGCTGTCTACACAACCGAGGACTATCTGACACTCGCGCAGCGGCTCTGGCTTGTCCTGCCACTTGCAGGCAAATCCTCGGATAGTGGCATTAGGTTGCAGGTTATAGATCATCTTCTTGGCGAGATGCAGCTTCGGCGTTTCAGCAAGTACATCCGTCAGGTCTGCGCCTACTAGCCTATTGAGGTTGGACTCCTCCACCGCGTCATAGTCGTAGATTACGTAACGCTGGAAACCAATATGGGCGAACTGCTGGACAATATGCGATCCGCCGCCGCCCAGACCGGGGACCCCGATGGTGCAGCGTGAAATCAGCTCTTCCGAGTTAGCTCCCAAGAACGACTGGCGTGAATAGCGATCCTTACTCATTTTGACCTCCGCCGCTCAAACACACCAATCGGTGCGCCAATGACGCTGATGCAATCCACATGGGCCGGTTCAGCGCTGCCCGGCACCCATACCCACCCAGCGCCATGATCCAAGCTCAGGATGATGATTCCGTGGCCAGCATCACGGCCCACGGATTGAAATCCAGGGATGAGCCTTGGAATCTCACGGCTGTCGGTGGCGCTCATTCCGGTGTCGCCCCGGTGCCCGTGCAGATGAATATGAAAGATACCTTCTCGCACAGGCCGGCCGTGATAGACGGCCTGCATTGCCCAGGTCAGCGCGTCGCTGCCAATCCTCGCGCCGACCGTATGGTCTTCGACATACTGGTCGTCAGGAATGGAATGGTAGCGCGTGAGCAGAATTAATCGCCCACCGTCTGACAGAGAACCGAGTCGGCCAAAAACGAACCCGACTCGCTCCGCCGCGAATGGATGCTGCCTTGTCAAATCCTTCAGCATGGCAGCGTGAAGTTCGCCGGTCATTTTGATGTGTGCTTTCATTTTTCCTTCGCAAATCCGTTGAGATGGGCGATGAGCAGTTGGGTCAGTGTTGGATCGAGCAGGTCCACTCTCCATGAAAACGCAAACCAGTTGCGCTCACCGATTCGAGCATTGCTGCAATTCCAGTTGCGGGTATACACGGAAACGACCTGCACGGAAAAATACAACCGCGAGGGATAGCCATCCTTAGCGACCGGACAGAGCAGAGCGTCGCACACGGCGGGCTGACATCCGGCCGGTAGGCGGAGCCCCTCCATCAGGAGAAAGGACACTCCGCCCTCCGGCAGCAAGCTCAGTTTCTCGCAATACCGCTTGAGGTCATCGGTCTGTTCGGTTGGGTAGGCCACGGCTAGGATGACCCTCCCGATTGCGCCTGGGAGTGAAAGATTTCGCAGCCGCAGATCTTCACCGGAAGATTGGGCGGCAAGGGCAGGGGCGGGCCGTCCTTCTCTTCCATGAGCGTGTACCCCTCCGGCGTCTGCCCGACTTTTGCGAGGATTTCTGCCACGGTGCGTTCGCCCCGTTCGATGGGGTAAGGCTTGTCGTTGATGAAGATGGTAACGATTTCCTTGTGGGCGGTAATGAAGCCCTTCAAGCCGTGCTGGCGCAGATCAACCTTCTCATCCGGCTCAACCACGCTGTTTTCGTGGTGGCGGAACTCGGCGATCAGCTCAAAACCGCAGGGCCGCTTGCCAACCTTGCGCAGCAGCTCTTCCCCCGTTGGGCACGGCGTATGGACCTTTACCGTCTCGTCATCGATGCGGACCCGGTAGACCCCCGCGTGCGGAACTGCTTCGCCGCGCTCCGCAAACTCGCGGAGGTCAACTTCAAGTTCCTGAATATCTTTATCGGTTTGATTGCTGTCTGAAGCCATTTTGAATCCTCCTGCGGTTTGCTTGCGACCGTTACTTGCACAGTAGCATGAGCGTGCTAAGTATTGCAAGCATATTCTTTGCGTGCTTGCTTTTCTTAGCGACCGGGGCTAGAATCCTCAGCAGAATTAGGTATTTGAGGAGTGCAACTATGTCGAAAGACACGGAGGAAGGCAGCGTCGCCAAAGTCACACTTGGTCAATATCTCGCCTCGATTCGTACCGACCGGCGCATGACGCTTCGCCAGGTCGAAGAGGCGACCGACAAGGAAGTTTCAAACGCGTATCTCAGCCAGATCGAAAACCACAAGATTCAGCAGCCGTCGCCGAATGTGCTCCATGCGCTTTCAGAGGTCTACGGCATCGACTACGGCCACCTGATGGAGATGGCCGGACACATAACCCCTTCCAAGAACCGCACCGAGAGCGAACGCCACGGGAGAGTGGCAACCTTCGCAGACCATAACCTTACGGCTACTGAGGAGGCGGAATTGATTGACTACCTGAAACATATTCGCACGAGGAAACGACCGAGTGGCCAAGTCTGATGACAGCAGTCTAAATCCCGATCAGCTCCGAGCGGTTGAGAAGCGCGCCCGTCAGCTTCTCGACCGCGCGTCCGTGTGGGAGCGATTCCCAACGCCCATCGAGGATATTCTCGCTGCCGCGAGCTTGCACGTTGCCCCGGTAAGCATCTTTGACCCCGCCCGTATTCTTGCCTTTGTAAAGGATAAGACCGTAAACGCGGCCAATCGCATTAAGTTGGCAATCTCGAAAATGTTCGGCCTGTATGACGCAGAAGAAAGCGTCATTCACATCGACCACACCGTCAAGGAAAGCAAACAGAACTTTCTAAAACTTCATGAGACGGGGCACCATGAAATCCCGACACATAAGAAGGCGTTCCGTTTTTTCCAGGATTGTGAAAAGACACTTTCACCTGAAACGGCGGATCTCTTCGAGCGCGAAGCCAACAACTTCGCACGCTTTGCGTTATTTCAGGGCGATGGCTATGCCAAGCTCGCCGCTGATTGTGCTTTTGAAATCAAGACCCCGATTAAGCTGGCTAAAAAGTTCGGCGCATCGGTCTATGCGTCCGCACGCGAATTCGCTCGCACGAATACGAGGGCGTGTCTTGTGTACATATTGGAGCCCATCGAATACGTGGAAGGCGTGGGTGCTCGTGCAATTGTCCGGAGGGTCGAGCCATCTCCTGCGTTCAAAGCACAATTCGGCTGTCCGGATGAGACCGAAATCACATCGGATCATGCGCTCGGGCCGACCTTGCCGATTGGCCGCAAGATGTCACGGCCCCGTTCGCTTCCAATATTTGACCGCAACGGTACAGAGCACGAATGCATTGCTGAGGCCTTCGATACGACCTTCAATGTGCTGATCTTGGTGTACCCAGTCAAGGCTCTCACCGTCTCGACAATCATCATGCCACCGGGTTTCAAAACGATTGTGGCACCAGGTAGCATTTAAGGGCAGCTAGACTTCTAAGCGCAGCGGTTCTGAGGATCGTGAAATCCAAAGATGATGTAGATTCCCCGTTCATTGGGAACGCCCTCTCGTTTCACTACTTCGTTAACCGACTCCCCAGCCAGAAGCGAAAATTGCCCATTCCGAGGAAAGCGTGCACGATTATCATCGACTGCCTCTGCGAATGTCATAGTCGCCTCGCTTGACCTCTTGCTCCAATCGTACTGGGAACCACTGGTGAGGGTCGATAAGCTGGCAAAAGCGATAGGCGATGCCGATGCGCTTGCGAGCCGTTGCTCTCCGGCGCAGTGTCTCCCGCACGAACTTTCTTGCCTGAACTTCATTCTCCACCGCATAGCGAATGCGCCGCCCGCGTGTTCCAATTCGCCCATAGGTGATTTCGACCAGCCAGTCACCGAGCAGGTCCGTGCCCGCTTCGAGACGATAGGCCCGGAATCTTCCCAGAGCCGGGTCACGAGCTTCGAGCATGGCGGTGAAGGCGTCCATCATGGGAGGATTCCCTGTTTTGGTTGAGTAAAGAAAACGACCGTTTTATTGCCCATGGTGTTAACTTTTTGCTCCCCGCACATTTTCCTTGCCTTTCTCAGTAAAGAAAGCCAGTAAAAGAATCAAGGTAAATCTTCCCGTCCATTCCACGAGTTTCTTAACCAATTTGGCAGTACATGCGCATCGGATACGCACGAGTCTCCACCAGCGAGCAAAACCTCGATCTTCAAAAAGACGCACTGAAGAGGGCGGGGTGCGAAAAGATCATCGAAGATGTAGTGAGCGGAAAAACCGAAAGCCGTTCCGGCCTCGACCGCGCACGCGATCTGCTACGCGAAGGCGACGTGCTTGTTGTTTGGCGTCTTGACCGACTCGGGCGCTCGCTCAAACATCTCATTGAGCTGATGTCAGAATTGGAGAAATTGAAGATCGGATTCCAGAGCTTGCAGGAATCCATCGACACCACGACACCGGGGGGCAAGCTTGTATTTCACATCTTCGGCGCACTCGCCGAGTTTGAACGCAACCTCATCAGCTCCCGCACGAAGGCGGGGCTTGACGCCGCAAGGGCGCGGGGGAGGCGAGGGGGCAGGCCCAAGAAGCTCGACGCCCATCAGCGAGTGCTGGCCATAGATCTCTATAACCAGAAGAAGCACGGGATCGATGAAATCTGCCGGTCGCTGGGCATCTCCAAGCCGACGCTGTACGCTTATGTCTCTGGGCAAAACCCAACACCAGGGTGATTAATCATGGCAAATAGCGCCTGCGTAGGATGCGGCAAACCCTTCACCGAGGTTGCACGTTCGCGAGAGCATATCCTTCCCGGCTGGCTTGCCCAAGAGATTAAACAACCGGAACTGAGCCTCAAACAATATCTGCATGACGAAGATAAGACCGAAAACGAACTTCTCCGAGACCACGACTTGGGCAGTTTTGTAATTAAGAGCGTTTGTGAGACCTGCAACAACGGGTGGATGAGTCGATTGGAAGGGCGCGCAAAGCCCCTAATTCTGGACCTCATGAATATGCGGGTCAGTCATCTGGAGCTGTCGCCCGAGCAACGTACAACGCTATCAGCGTGGGCAATCAAGACCGCGTTCATGATTGCCAGTGCCCAGCAAAGCATCACGGATTTACCCTGGCATCTCTTCAGCCAACTGGGCGAAGAGCCGCAAAGAGTACCCACGGAGTGCTTCGTCCTTGCCTCCCAACTTCCATTTCTGCCCAAAGGTTTCCTGTATGCATGTCCGTCGGATGCGTCGCCAGAGAGTGGCTCGGTTCAAGTGCGTATTGCGTTGTCGATAAATCACCTGCACTTTGTAGTCGTGATACCGCAGTTTCCGGCGCAAAGAATCGTTCAGACCTCCGGAGTCCACATCCCGCTATGGCCTCTGGATGCCGAAATCATCGTGCGCTATGAGACTTTTCCGAGGCTGAAGACCGCCAGCGAACTCATCAATTTTCTGGCGGATCTCGTCCATGCGGGTATCGTAACCAGGAGAACGCAATGAAAACGGCATTCAAAATAGTCACGGCAGCGCTGACCCTCTTCTTGCTGGGAGGGCTGATCTTTGCTGCAAGAACGATCAGTTGGGAAGCGGCCACAATGTGGGCGGCTCTGCTCGTTGGTTTGGTCGCCGCTGTCGTGGTGATTTGGCAAGGCTACCTGATAAAACAGCAGATTGCATTCTCCACGTATCTCGACATGGACAAGGAGTGGAACTCGGTCGAGATGATCGAAGCACGACAGAGGGTTCATGAGCCCGGAAGCAAGAATTGGGATCATTCGCGTTTGGAAGTGATTCTAGAATTCTTCGAGAAGCTCGCATCAATGTACAAGCTCTCAGGTGATATGGCCTTCATTTACGAGAGCACGCTTGGCTGGTACGCCGCCCGCTACTTTCTCTTTGCGCGCGAACACGGCCAAATTGACGAACTTCGTAAACTCTGGAAGGACGATATATACCGAGACCTTGAGAATCTCTATACCTTGTATCTCAGAAACGAAAACGGACGCAGTAAAAAGGCCCAGCAGAAATGGGAAGCCGAGTGCCTTACAACAGAAGACAGATTCTGGAAGCAAGAGCGCAAAGATTGATCGAGTAATCGTGGATTCAGCAGCGCGGCCGTCTTGGAATGACGCAACCTGAGCTGCGACGGAAATTGCCGCGCGCACCGCCCTGAAGTTCTTTCTTGTATATGCAGAGGCAATCTTCGATTTCAGACGGTGCCAGGCGCGCGAACGGTTTGGGCAAGATCTTCGGGTCGAACGATTCACCGCTAATGCCGAGTGCCCGCGCGCCGACTCTCACTCCGGCATGCAGGTACACACGCTCGGGCGCTTTACCAAAGTACGTGCCGATGCGATGGGAGATGTCGTATACCGTGAGTGCGCCGATCCCTTTCATGCCGCCTATTTCTTGCTCTACTAAACGATGCAGCGCATCGAAGTCGGCCGCGTTGGAGAGCTTTCGCCTAATGGCTTGGAGTTTCGTCTCGACCTGTTCGAGGAGCCATTTTGGAATCCGCCGCTGATGGTCGTGGCGTTTTCCGCTTTTGAGTTCACAGAGCGCGGCCCGGCGAATCGCCGCTGAAGGACTGGGCTCATTCGCAAAATCCTTCATTTCGTCGCCCGTATAAGGGCGCTGAGTGCGGATGTAATCTTTGACGATTTCATCGAGCGTCATAGTCGTCCTTAAGGTTTCGCGGTTGCGCGAAGCTCCTCATACCTATTGATGGAGTTGGTAAGCAGATCGCCACCGGCAGGAAGGCAATTCAGGAAATCCTCAGTGCCTGCCACGAGCGCGTCAAAGAAGTTGAGAAGCCCGAATGCGAGGGTGCCTCCCTCCATTCTTATTGTGCTGTCATCGGCATATAGCGACGCCTCGAACAGGTTCCAGCTATGTACCAGGCTTAGGCGGAACACTTCATAGATCTGATCTGCGTAGGGGCGATATTCGCGAGGAAAATGCGCTGCAATGAACTTACCATTCTTTTTGTTTCGATAGCCATAGGAAGAAATCGCGTCCAGGGCACACATCATGGCTATCGCAACGACGTGGCCACGAAAGGCAAGCGTTCCGTTACTCTTTGTAATGTCTCCGATGACGTTACGGACCTCACCCAGGATGGACTCTTCAAAGATTCGCTTCAGCACTTCTATGAACTCGCCGGGCGCTGAGGCCGACGCGGCGGGCCAAGTGCTGGGCTGCCATGCCGCAAATAGCAGCGGACTAGTGCCGGTCACAATTGCCCCTGTGATCGGCGGAGAGGTCATGCTCATCTTCGCGCTGAAATCAAGCTGGTACTTCATCTGCGTCCTTCCGTTATTCCATTGTTGAGCGCTGCCACCGCAGCCGGGCGATGGATTTGAACTTGCTCACACCCAATGCGCCTCGTTCGTTTCTTGACTTTGAGCCAGGCTCGGCCAGAACCCTGAGAACATCTTCCCGCTCTGCCTCGTAGATTGACGTGGCGTTGAAATTCTCATCGAGCAGCACCAGAAGCACCGCGTCGAAATCCTTCTTCACATCGATGGAACCAAGCCGTTGACCCGGTTTGCAGTCCTTGAGCAGACAGCGGCCCTTGATCTGCAATCGCCTTACTTCCCCATTGACGGTTTCAATAGCGTCGTACCCTGCCTGCCTTGCCGGGGTAAGTGTCACTCCCAGGATTCTGGACGCTTCATATTCTGCGACTTCTCCGGTGATCCCGAGCGGCTTGCCCGTGAGGGCGCGATACTTCTGCGCCAGCACTTTTGCGTCGGCCAGGAGCGCCATGACTGGACTGTTTTCGATACCTGCCTCCCCGAGCGGTTACAGATTGCTTCTGTGTGCGCATGGCGACCAGCCGATTGTAATTTGTGGGAACCCTTCCTCGCAGTGATTCACCCATCCTTAGCGACCAGATTGCCGAGATAGACGCTTTTATGCCGCGTTTTATTCCTCTCTTATTCAGAGCAGTCCTGCCTCCAGGGCCGGTTAGTCCGAACAATCCGCATCGACCATAGCCGTGCGCGGCGTCCTGTCAACGGCGCTGCCCGCTCCGTTCGCTTCGCTCCCGTGTTGGCCGTTTCCCTCGCCTTAGAGGCTCGGTGACAGTCCCCCTGTTTGCGCACGGCTGTTTGGTCCTCTGCGGTTCGGAATTAACCGGACCCAAAGAGGAGAACAGGACCATGAACAACGAGAGACAGGACGTTTACACACGCATCACCAACAAAATCATCGCCGATCTTGAGCAAGGCGTCCGTACTTGGATGAAACCCTGGAATGCGGGAAACACGGGGGGCCGCATCATGAGGCCGCTACGGCACAACGGCGTGCCTTACTCCGGAATCAACATCCTGATGCTTTGGGCGGAGGCAGTAGACCAGGGCTTTAGCTCTCCTACGTGGATGACGTTCCGCCAAGCAACAGAACTCAATGCCCACGTCAAGAAAGGCGAGAAGGGATCACTTGTTGTCTACGCGAACTCCATCACGCGCACAGAGCCCGATGAAAAGGGCGAAGAATCCGAGCGCGAGATTCACTATATGAAGGGTTACTCGGTTTTCAATTGCGACCAGATTGAAGGACTGCCCGAACAGTATTACGTGAAGCCCGAAGTGACGACGACCCCAGTCGAGCGTATCGCGCACGCCGAGGCATTTTTCCAGGCAACGAAAGCCGATATCCGCTACCGTGGCGACCGCGCGTTCTACAGCGTAGACGGCGACTATATCCAGATGCCTGTAATCGAGGCATTCCGCGACGCTGAGAGTTTTTACTCGACGCTCGGTCATGAATCTATCCATCGCACAAAGCACCCGAGCCGCCTTGACCGGGATTTCGGCCGCAAGTCATGGGGCGATGAAGGCTACGCAAGAGAAGAGCTGGTCGCAGAGCTTGGGAGCGCATTTCTTTGCGCGGATCTGGGTATCACTCCGGAAGTGCGCGACGACCACGCTTCGTATATTCAGAGTTGGTTGACCGTGCTCAAAAATGATCGGCGCGCGATATTCAGCGCCGCATCATACGCACAGAAGGCCGTGGAATATCTCAGCGGCCTGAGTGCCAAGCCCGAGGCCATCGCAGCCTGACTCGCTCCTGGCCATTCGAGCAAAAGGTCGTTTGAGACGCAACACCAGCTCTGCTATACCTTCAATGAGCTTCGCCGAGCCGGTCAAGCTGATAAGGAGAAGCCATGCCCGCGTACCTTATTTCGTTGTGCAGAAACGTTACGGACCGAAAGCGCTTGGAAGACTACTGGGCGAATGTACGCCCAGCGTTCATGAACGTTCAGGCAAAGCCGCTCGTTGCCTACACTCCGTTCGAGATCCTTGAAGGCGACGGCGACGTGCGGGGAGTGGTCCTATTTGAGTTTCCTTCCATGGAAGAGGCACGGCGGTGGTACAACAGTGCGGCCTACCAGAAAGTGAAGAAACTCCGCGAAGGAGCAGCCGACTTCGATCTTATTCTCGTGGACGGCGGGGTTGTGTCGGCAGCAGCAGAGCGAATGCCGGGGTTGAAACCTTGAAATGACACAGACGAAGAAGACCGATACGGTGATTGAGGCTGCTTCGTCAGCTCGCAAAGGGGCGCTTGCGCACCCCTACCGCAGCATTTGAATAACCGCAGCCGGAAATTCCTTCCCTGAAACCGCGCCGCCTTCCTGCACGGTGAATATGATGCCGTCGCCACTACTCTCCACCGAAATCCACGTCCCCGTAATGCCGGACGCAGCTTGGGGATTGTTCGCGGTGGATTTAGGACGGACTACTTTATAGCTCGCGGTTTTACCGTCCGCCGTTGTGAAGTACAGGACACCGCCCTTAACTCTTGCGTTTGATCCGTTGAATCCCGCACCGGCCGGAAGGCCACCGGATTTGTTTTGCATCGCCTGATTCAGGAGCCCGGCAAGCGCCGCGCTCTGATCTCCGACCACAGCACGGCTGCCGTCTGGTTTGGGTGCGGGAGTTGGTGCGACTTGTTGAGTGGGTTGAGGATTCGCCCGGTCCTGTGCGAGTTGTTGCTCTTTCGCGGGATTTCTGAGCGTTGCGAGTACCGCTTTCGGAATGTCCGTGTAAATACCGTATTTGAGGGTGAGGATGTTTTTGCTGAGGTTGAATACGTAGATCTTTCCATCGGACGGATTTGCAACCCAGGAGCCCTCACTGTTATAGCCCAAATAGTCCGCACCCATGTTGTTGCGATTCATGAAGCCTTTGAGCCGAATCATTGGAACCGGGTCGCCGCCTGTATAGGCGACTGAAATCTTATCGGTTTCGAGGCCGTTGAGCGGAAGATTCGGATCAGGCACGAGGCCCTTATATGCGGGAGAATCCGCCGAAGTAATCGCAGGTGTCTGCTGAGCATTCGCAATGCGAGCCAAGCTGGTTATTGTTCCCAAAGCGATGGTGCTGAAGAGCGCGACCGCCACGATCTTATGTTCTGTGTGACCCATGCTGCGCATAATTACCTCCCAAGTATTTCTGTGTTTTTGAGACACGACGGGGCTCAAGCCGCATCCGATGCGAATGCGGTTAGGACCACGACTCACGATTGCTGTTGCTAAAACAGGGATGACTTCAAGTCTTGCCTTGCGTCACCATCACTGGCGCAGCTTCCATGAAAGGCAGCCATGCCCTTTCCACTTGCTGCTTCACTCGACGCGAGCGTGTTGCCCGATTTCTGGCCCGCGCCGTGTTTCCTGCTACCTCAATCTTCGGTAGCCGCACCTGAAACAACCCCCAGGTTCCGTCACAGCGCAGCGCGTAGCAATTGCCTGTGCCCAAGCTTGTGAGCGGCCTAACTTTCAAGACGTGGGGACGGCCTTGAACCGGCGCACCGGGAATTCTCTGCTCTAAGTTTTCTTGTGTGCGAATGTCCGTCGTCCGGAAATACAACGCATTCCCGCAGTTATTGAGGAGCATTTCCATCGCGGTTTTACCGCTGGGGAATGGCTCCAGCCGATGCGCTATCGAGGCCAGGGACTGTGTTGCAAGGACCACGCCCGAGCGATAGGCGCGACAACGGTCGAGCAGATTCTGCTCGCCGTCTTGTGTTCCCGAGCTTAAGAAGCGATGCGCTTCGTCCACCACATAGAAGAACGGCCGCGCCTTGTTCTCGCGCTCAAATGCAAAGGCAAAGAACTTCGACTTCAGACAACGCCCCACCATATCGGCAATGGGTGAAGTGGACGTAGGAGCATAGACCACCAGATCGCCCCGATTGAGCGCAGTCGGGACGGAGAGCAAACGGTTCTTTGGCGGTGCCTCAATCGGATTAACGCTGACGCAGGACGAGAACTCTTCCGACACCAGGTCAGAGAGAATTCCATTTGCCATCCAGACCACGCCGGAGCGCGTGCCGTGATAAAGACCACTCAAGGACACGATGCGGGTCTTGAGTTCGCCGGGGACTTTGAGCTTGTCGGAGGCGTCGAGATACGTCGCGAGCGGAATCCCGTCATGCTCCCCGGCAGAAAGATTGAGCAAGGTATTGTGCGGCTTAAAATAGTTCACGGGATCGTAGGCGATGCTGGAAAGGAAGCTCTCGTATATCTCGTGTGTGGTGAGCGCCGTCCTTATCGAGTCCCAGAACTCCTTCACTTTATGGATGCCTTGCTTGGCAAGCCATAAATCAACAGCCATGAAGTCGCGCAGGATGGACGCCGCCTGGAGATTCCATACAGGTTCGCGCGTGCGCGCTTGATCCTGCGTATAGAAATCGGACTGCTGCAAAATCAAATCGAGCGCTTCAAACGGGTCCAAGTCTTTGAGTGGCATTCCTTCAAACAAATGCAGCACCGGCCCGCGCTCGCCGTGGGCCACGCGAATCACGCGCCGCCCGCGCGCTTCGCGCGTCACAATGTCGCCTAGCTCTTGTTTGGGGTCCACGACGAGCACGGAGGGGCGCAGTTGCGCTTCCGGCTCGGCTGCCTCTCCCATCTCCGCTGCATAGGCGCGATAAAGATCATGTTCCGGATAGCGCAATATGGCTTCGAGCAGGCGCATCACCGCCGACCAGCTTTTGCCGCTGCCTGTCTCGCCCGTTATCAGAAAATGCCGGGCCATGTCTTGCGCCTGGATACATCCCCCAGGACCGAGCAGTTCCTCCCAACCGGGAATCCGAAACTTTGGATGCTTCTCTGAAAACGGAAATGGCGCGCTCATAGGGCCTCCTGAATCCCGTCGATGAGTTTCATCTCGACTGCCTGTTGAGCAGAGAGGTATTTGTCTTTGCGAATGAGCTGGGAGAGTCGCTTGCGATAACTTGCGGCCTCCGCTGGAGCGCTAAATGTGTGCTCGGCGAGCAAGTCGATAAAGCACTGATCCCACCGCGCAAGCCTTTTCGTTACGACTCGCAGTTGCGCGACCGTATGCGTCGATTCGCCTTGAGGAGTCGCGCGCGCCGAGTGATAAAGCAGACGGCTCCTACTCGACGCTGTGCGATACCCCAAAGTGCCGAATGACAACAGGAGCGCAGCGGCAGAACTGACTTCATTGATGCCGAACGTGCGAAGCACCCTGCCCTCGCCCTTGCGCCACGGCTCCAGCGAATGCACAAGATAATGCAGCGCATCGGCACTTCCGCCTGGAGAGTCAATATGTAGGTCTATGACCCGGAACTGGTAGTAATCGTGAAGCAGCTTGATTTCATCGAGCAGAGCGTAGGACACCGGCATATCGATTTCGCCGGTGAGGCGGATCATTGGAGCTTTGGGATCGAGTTTGACGGTAATGGGCACCCAAGACCTCGACGCCCGTGAAAGCCTCTCCCAGCTCTTGGAAGTGCCGGGAAAACCATCACGGTGATCAAGCATTGATCGAATTCGCAGTTTTGACAATCGTGACTAGTTGATCAACATGCCAATAGCCAGAAGGTAACGCCAGGCCGGGACAGTGCCCAGCCCCAAGTGCGGCGAAGCAATCCCGCGCATTCAAGAGTGCGCCGTAGGGATTGCGCAGCCGGGTTAATTTTGGTCGTTGACAGCGTTGCGCTCGCCGCTAGGATGTCAGCGTACGCATGGGCGAGAGCCCATGCTCCCAAACTGCAAGCGCCATGTGATCTCGCCATGTGGCGTCTTTTTCTGTCCTAAATCTGGACATCAGTTTTTTGATAATCGCGTTATCCGTGTAGATTCCGCGTGACATCGCCATCCGAATCAATAAAGATAAGAGCCTTCGTAACGTGCGTGACCTCCCGTGCCTTGCTCCCTACTCAATGAAAATGTGACGACTCTAAGGGCCATGCTATGCACGTGTTGAAACCCGTGGGACTTTGCCGAATCGTTCTTGCTATCTCCCTCTCCACCTGCGTTTACTCAAACGCCTTGGCGCAAATGGCTGGCGCTCTTCCGAAGCCTTCGGAATGCTCAGCTACAAAAACCCTCACCCTTCCGCGTGGGAATCATCCGAAGAAATACACGGCCTACGGCAAGATAGACCTCTATTGCGGCAGCTCGACGACGCCTATTGTGACCGGCGCGACGTTTTGCAATTCCGATTTCCCCGAAAGCAAGGCAGATACGAAGACGGTGACGATAGAGGTTTCCACCAAAACATCGTCCGGCGCAATTCCTTCGTGCAAGCCGGGCGAAGACCTCACATTTAAACCGGAGTGATGATATGCAGGCAGAACGGAACGGCTCTCTTGGTTTCTTTCTGCGGTGCGTTTATCTTCTCTTCCTGACAGCTATAGGCCTAATCGGCACGGCTCAGAACGCTTCGGCGCAGTTGGCACCTCAGCTTCTGTACGCGACCATGTGGCGAGGCACGTTGACCCAGACTCCTCCCGCACCCGGTATGGCGAGCGGCGTCTGGGTCGTCACTGAATATCGCTGGACGCAACCGGGGGGAGCTTCAACCGTAAACGGGACCATTCAGTCGCAGTCCAATCCGAACTACTTTATTACTTATACGGAAGGCGGCTCGATATCCGGTGGCACCTATACCTTTACCGGCAGTTCGCATACCGCCAACCTTCCTTTTGGAGATTCACCCTGCAATGTAGGCGGCACGGAAAGTATAACCGCTACCACAATCAGCAATTCAGGAACCGGAGGAGGTAGCGGGACCTGCGGGTCTACGACTGCGGTACTTCAGCTAACCAATTATGGCCCGTTACTAGGAGCGAGCCCACAGATTCCGACTTGCCCCGGAAAACCACAGCAAACACTTCCCGGAAACAAAGATCAGCAGTGTTCCGGAGGGATCGGGGGAGTAGGCGAACCCATCCAGGTGGGCACGGGCGGCGTGACCTATACGGTAAATGATTACGGGACTGCGGGTCCGAACGTGCTGTCGCTAAGCCGCTACTACAATAACCAAACGCCAATCTTTACGTACGCTCAGTCGCTTGGGACACAATGGCGAACGACCTATGATCGCTATACCGATATCGCACCTGACTACCTTCTAGGGGTATCCCCAACAACTATCGTTAACGAACGACCCGATGGAAGTCAGCTTGTATTCGTCGGTGTAAACGGGGCCTATACCACGGACAAAGTTAATGATGCGATTCTGACCTATTCAGGTTCAACCTATACGATCAAGTTCCACGACGACACGGTCGAAACTTATATTGCAGTAGGCAAAAAGGGTGCTCTCAGCTCGATCACGTATCGTGGCGGATATACCCAGACCATGGCTTACAACGGCAGCGGCCAGCTCTCAACGGTCACTGATTCTTACGGGCGCAAACTTACCTTTACTTACACCGGAAGCCTGCTCACGCAGGTAACGACACCCGACAGCCTGGTGCTTACCTACGGCTATACGAGTGGCAACTTGACCTCGGTCTCCTACAACACCTCGCCCGTTACCAGCCAGACGTACAATTACGCGAACACGGCACTACCCAATGCGTTAACTTCGATAACTGATGAGAACGGCAACACTTTCCAGAGCTGGACCTATGACACGTCGAACCGAGGGCTTACCAGCCAGCGAGGCACAGGTTCAAATGCCGATATCACCACAATTGTTTACAACGACAGCACGGACGGCTCGCGCACCGTAACCAACGCGTTGGGCCAACAGGAGAAATATACGCTCCTCGGCTATAGTGGCCTGCCCCTGACACTTGAAATTACCCGAGTCAACAACGGCCAGTTCTATGCGCTGACCTACGACATCAATAATTGTGTGGCGAGCGTTGAGGACTGGAATCAGAACACGACCACGTTCACCAACGACCTTCACTGCGATCCGACGACGATTGTTGAGGCATCTGGCACTTCGCTTGCGCGGACAACAACTATTACATACGACCCCACTTGGGTGCACTTGCCCAAGACCATTGTTTCGCCGCTACTTACGACCGGCTACACATACGACAGCAACGGCAACATGCTCACTGTTACGGGCACGGATACGACCAGTCAAACCGTGCCGTATTCGACTAACGGGCAAACCAGAACCTGGACGCTCACTTGGAACAACTTCTTACCCGCCTCGATAACGCCGCCCAAGGGCAGTGGCTACGGAAGCACTTTTACGTTTGACTCGACGGGCGCTCTAACCGCCATCACAGATGCATTGAGTCACGAATGGCATGTCACCTCTCATACGGGAGGCGGACAGCCGCTCACTGCCGTCGATCCCAATTCTGTAACGACAACCTACACGTACTCCACGCGAAACTGGCCACTCACCAACACAGTGGACACAGCGGCGGGCAATCTCACCACGACGAATACCTATGACGCCGCAGGAAACCTCACGAAAGTGGCGTTACCTGACGGATCGTATTTCACGAATACCTACGACACTGCGCACCGGCTTACCAAGATTGCTGACAGCTTCGGCAACAGCATGAACTACACACTGGATGCTGCTGGAGATGCCACCGCGTCCAATATTGAGAATCCCTCCGGCACGGTGACGCGCGGGCACACGGCTACCTTTGATACGCTGCGCAGAAAGCTTACCGACACCAATGGTACGAACTGGCAGACCAGCTTTAGCTACCTTGGCAACGGCAACCTTTACAACTTCAATCCTCCGTCGAATGGATTTACCTATCCGCAGGATGCGCTTAACCGCAAAACGAGTGAACTCGACTTTGCCACAGTCAGCTTTACCTACGACGCGCACGACAATCCGCTTTCCGTGAACACCACCATCAATAGCCTTACATCGTATGTTTATGACGGCTTTGGGGACGTAATCCAGGAGACCAGCCCGGATCGCGGTATTACGGTCTATCACTACGACGCGGATGCGAACCTGACGCAGAAAGTGGACGCCCTCAGCGTCGTTACAAACTACACCTACGACGCGTTAGACCGGACATTGACCCGATCCTATCCGGCGGATGCATCGGAGAATGTCGCCTATACGTACGACCAGACCGGCACTGGGTTTGCATTTGGGATTGGACGGCTCACGAGCCTTACGGACATGGCCGGTTCTCTCACACGCACTTATGACGAGCGCGGAAATCTGATCACGGAGAAGCGCACAAACGGCTCCAACCTGCTTACCACCACCTACGGATACGATTCCGTCTCGCGACTTGCCAGCATTACCTACCCGTCCGGCGCACTTGTGTCTTATGTGCGCGATGCGATGGGACGTGTCACTTCGGTGACCGACAAGCCCTCTGGCGCATCCTCCGCCACCACGCTCGCCTCGGGAGTGACATACGAACCGCTAGGGCCATGGCTTGGCCTGACCTACGGCAACGGTATCGTGGAGACTGCGACCTACGACGCGGATTATTCACTGCTGACGCTCAAGGATATTGGCACTGCCACGGCGCAGAACATTTCGTACGGCTACCCGCTCATGGATCAGCCGTGGTACTACACCGACAATCTGAACTCGGGCAACACCATGTTCGTCCGCTACGACGGGCTCTACCGTGTCACTGCTGGTCAGTCGAGCACGCTGACGCCGTCCTATACCTACGACTACAACGGCAACCGTACGGCCATGGGCACGCCTAACGTGACCTACACCTACACGCCCAATACAAATCGGCTCGCCACGATCGTTAACGGCAGCACGACTACGACGGTCACCACAAACGCCAACGGCAGCATAACCGGGTTTTCACCGGCCTACGGCACGGCCGCAGTGACCTCCCTAAGCTATAACAACGGCGGCAGGCTCACATCGGTCTCCGGGTCGTCGGGGGTGCTTGGAAGCTACGTCTATGACGCCTTGGGCAACCGCTTCAGCAAAACCGTGGGCACCAATACAACTCTCTATCAGTACAGCCCCGGCATGACCTTGCTCGAAGAGAGCACTGGTGGTACGGCCACCGACTACATCTACCTCAACGGTCGCCCAATAGCGATGCTGACCGGCAGCACTTTCACCTATCTACACGGCAACAACATCGGTACGCCGCTGGTTGCAACCAATGCTTCCCAGGCTGTTGTATGGCGGCAAAACTATCTACCGTTCGGTGAGACGCTATCTACTTCTGGTTCGTTTGTAGTGAATCTGCGGTTCCCTGGCCAGTACTACGACGCTGAGTCCGGATTCAATCACAACGGCTTCCGCGACTACGTGCCAGCGCTCGGGCGGTATTTGGAAAGTGATCCCATCGGCATCTACGGGGGTGGCCAAAGCAACGGCTTCAATACCTACGCATATGTTGCGAACCGGCCGATGACATTGACCGATCCCACGGGCCGGTACTGGGGCTTGTTCTTTGCTGCGGTTGACCTGACTATTCAGCTTGGCAACAACGGTGGGAATATTCACTGTGTTAATTGGTGGGAAGTCGCAGCTTGGGCAGGTCCCGATCTGTTCAAGGGCGCAAAATTTGTTTTGGGGGCTCTGGAGGAGAAATTAACATTCGAAGCGTTTTCCGCTTTTTTGGCTGATGAGTCCGGCACTTTGAATATTGGGTGGTTGGCCGGAGACGCGGTGGAAGAGGAAGCGGCCGCAGAAGAGACAATCGCTGAATTTGGCCCGTTCTACCGTCTTGGCGATACTGCAGAAACGCTAAATGCGGTTCAGGACAGCGGGACGTTGATGGGACAGCCCGCGAGGAACATATTTCAGTCCGATTTTCCGACAGTCAAGGCTTACTTGGGACCTCTGCCAGAAGGAGCAACAGGATTTGAATTTACTACCCCGCTTGCTCCAAGAAGCGGCTTCGAGATCAGCAATACGGTGTTGTGGGGGGCTGGCGAAGGGGCAACTATCGTAGGTGAATGGGCGTCGATACCCGTCACGATACTTCGTCAAACAATCGTTCCCTAATAGGGCATTCAATGACAAAACTCACTCAAATCCCAATCGGTTCAGCCCCTCGTGGAACAGCGCGGTTCGCGGCATTTCTGGAAGCAAGCCCGGAGCAGTGTTCTAAGTTGTTAGGTATACGATTTGAGCGTGTCCGCGATGATTTGGATGACCTAGATGCAGCACAAATTCGCACGGAGTCAGGAGTATATGCCTCGTTAGGTTTTTACATTAACGCTCCACGAAAAGGTTTACATGTATTTATCAACGAGAAATCCGATAGTCCGAAACAGGACTTGGAGCAGGTTCTCGAAGCTATCGGCGGAGCTTGCGGACCTGTCATCTGGAAAGATCCACAACTATAGCTGGCTCTTTTCGCCCACTATTGGAGACTTTATGGCCGACGACTCACAAAGCGTTGAGTCATTGATCGAATCCGCTTACAACGATATTGTGTGGTCGCGACTTGAAACAGATCCCGGTACCGTAGGTACGCTTGTCCAGAGTCAACCGAGCTTATTGAACACCTTCTTTATACCGGTTGGGGGTTCCATACCGCCTCAACTGAAGCAATTTAATCCCAAATAGTGGCTCGAAGGGTATGAGAACGAAGGTTACTCTTTGCACTGCTGCCATACTGCTTTCGGGATTGATTGTTCATTGGTGGTATGCCCCAATGCTTCGGATCACTCAAGACAACCCAGAAGTGGTCAGCGTCGATGTGCGGATGCTTGGAGCATATCAAACCACAGTCAATCGAATTCGCTTGTACAACGAAGATCAAGGGACAATTGTGTGGGAGCTTGCAGCGCAGAATGATGACGTTCAAATTCATCAGTTCATCTTGAAGACTGGCGATAATCCCGTCGTACTCTCTTCGGTAGCTGGCAAGTATAGCGTCATTGTACCCAAAGGTGCCGACCGCTTCGCACTTCACAAAGGAACCAAATACCGCCTTGAACTTTCGAGTGGTTACACTCTTCTCAGCAAGAGTTCGGCGTCATTCGAGTTTGGCGGTTCCTAGGCCCCATGCTTCGCCTCCTCTCCTCTTGCTCTGACCCCGCCTGCTCACCCGCTTATCTGACGACGACTTGATCGGGCGTCAATCCCGCGTCCGCGACCGTTTCCATCTGCTTTGAACCGCCCCGCCAGAATTCTCCTTTCAATACGAAAGACACCCCGTGGCCTTTAGCTTGTCCGGCAGTGTGCTTCGGGCCGCCACTAATGCGGTCAAAAAAACTTTTCTAACAGTCTGTCTTTTTATTTCAAGCCAAAACTTTTTTTGACCGCGTGTCAGCCCTGCGCAAACGGGCCGTACAAAAGGCCACACAGGGTGGTCTTGAAACGAAAGGAGAAAGACTATGGCTATCATCGGAAACTTCAAGGCAACGGAAAACGGCTTCACCGGCACCATCGAAACGCTCACTCTCAAGGCTAAGGTCGATTTCGAGCCTGTTGAGCGCAAGAGCAGCGAGAAAGCTCCGGACTTCCGCATCTTCACCAAAGACTCCGGCTTCGAGATCGGCGCAGCCTGGCAAACCACTTCCCGAGAGACCGGCACTCAGTACCTCTCGGTCAAACTCGACGATCCGAGCTTCGCGGCTCCCATCCAGTGCCGATTGCTCAAGACCGGCTCTGAGATTGGCCACAGCCTCCTGTGGGATCGCTTCCGAGCACGTTCCTAGCGCTTCATCGGGGCGGCTCCGGCCGCCCCTTCTTTTTCCATCACTTTTTCAAAGGAATCTTCTATGCCCAAGCATCTCAGACCCCGCGTCACCATCAAGGTCATCGACTGGGATCGCCACCGCAACGGTATTAGCGGAGCACCGTTCCACGTCGTTCTTTTCGACGATGTGTCCGACGAGAACACCCGCAAGATCGGAATTCTCTTCGAGGCTCCCTACCACTGCGCTGTCCTCGACGTGGCCAAGCTCTCGGCCGGAAACATCGCTTTTGGCTTCAATTCCTACCGGGGCGACGTTTTCGAGGATGCGCTCCGCTCCCATCTCAATTTCCCCAAACAATGAAAGGAACTTGCTTATGACTTCCGCACAAACCATCTACAACGTCCACATTTATCGCGAAATTTGCCTCTCCTTCAGCGGCATCAGCGCCAACTCGCCCGAAGCCGCAGCAGAGATAGCGGCTGGCAAGTCCACCAACGAAGCCGTAACCATCGAAGAGGGCGACAACGTTGCGGCCCTTGTCGATGTTAACGGCGACAACGAATACGAGAAAAGCAGGTGGATTCACTTTGAGCCTGCCCGGCTTCAGAAGGCGGCCGTCGGTGAAGGCTGTATCGTCGAACTCGCATCTGAAATGAAGGAGTAGTGCCATGACCAGCAACACAATCCATCATGGCGATTGCCTCAAGGTACTCCCTGGACTTCCGGCAGCGAGCATCAATTTCATCCTCACCGACCCGCCGTACATTACGCGATACCAATCACGCGACGGACGCCGCGTACTCAATGACGACAATGACCGTTGGCTGAAACCTGCTTTCGTGCAGATGTACCGCGTCATGGAGAAAGACAGTTTCTGCGTTTCCTTTTACGGCTGGCCCCAGGCGGACAAGTTCATGCACGCCTACCGGGCGGCAGGCTTCCGAATCGTGGGGCACTTCGCATTTCCGAAGCGGTATACCTCTTCGAGCCGTTATGTACGCTACCAGCACGAATGCGCGCATCTGCTCGCCAAAGGCAATCCGCTATACCCGAAGGAAACCATCGGCGATGTCATCGACTGGACCTATAGCGGAAACAAACTCCATCCGACGCAGAAGCCGCTTTCCGTATTGCTTCCACTGGTCGAAACCTTCTCACGGGCCGGAGGAACCGTGCTCGACCCCTTCGCGGGCTCCGGCTCGTCACTCGTTGCGGCAAAAACCCTTGGGCGCAATTACATCGGCATCGAACTGGACGCCAAATACCACCGCATCGCAGAGCGCCGACTCAAGGAACAACGGGACTTTTCTTTAGCGGGTTTTGCAGGTATGGATCAAAGGCCATCTTTAGAGCAGGAGAAATTCCATGTCAGTTCTTACCATGAGCAATCTGTTGCCCACGCTGGAATGCGCGGACAATGATTCCAAAGTGCGGCTAGTTAGCTTTCATCTAAGGGATGGAGGACGAGAGGCACTCGCTTATCGCTATATAATGCGGGTGCGATTCATCGCAACTGGCATCCTGCAAGTCTACTCCATGGCCGGAGGTATCTCCATCCACGGTCGCTGTCTGGTACCCATTTTTGAGGCGCTGGCTTCCGGCCGCGCCGTCGTCATCCGCGAGGGGACGAACACCGAGAGCTTTGCACGACAGCAAGACGAGCCGCACATCGACAACCTCAAGTTCTTCGATCCGAACGACGAACTGTAGCAAGCTTCATTCTTGCAACTTTCGCCGGTATTTCTATAATCCATCTACGAACCACTAGAGTGGAGCGTCCACAACGCGATGAGCAGGCGCGCAACGGACAGTAAGCAACCCATCGGCGACGCTAAGCCCGCCGCCGAACGCCTTCCGTTTCTCCGCTCAAAGACCTTCATCGGAGCCGTAAAGCGCGGTATCCGTCCCGGAATCACCGCAGCTCTACTGTTGGAAGAGAGCTGCATTTACGCCGAGCGCAAGTACAACTGGACGGGAATTGCCGCAGCCGGTGCAGTCCTCTCCGAATGCCTTTGGACCTACCAACTCGAAAAAGAACGCCGCGACCGCGAGGGAGCGGCGCAGCGTTAGCCTACCTTCTTTGCCACTGCATTGGCGTTTGCGGGTTCGGCCATCTCCTCAGCCCGCCCGCCGTGCTTCTCCAGGTCACGCAGCCAGTTGGGCTTTTGACCTTTCGCGTTCCAGACCAGGTCCGGCTTTGCGGGATGCCGGTAGAGATGCCCGCCCTTGTAAATGACGGTGCGGCGCGAGCCTTTGCCGGAGAGGGATTTGAGGCTCAGTCCCACCGACGAAAGCAACGTCCGAGCTTCCGCGAGCGCGTTCTCTTTGCGCTCCCTGTCGCGCTCTTTGAGCAATTCTTCCGACCGGGTAATCACTTCCCGCAATTGCTCATCCGTGAGTGTTTGAAGCGTTTCTGAAGTCATGACTGCTCCTTTTCATGTATCGCAATGGATTCGATAAAGGCTTTGTCCTCGGGCATCAGCTCGTCTTCGATGAGATTGCCCTCCCGAAGAACGCTGAGACGTTGAAGGCGAAGCATGTCGCGGAGCTTCTCACTCAGGTTGCGGCCGGTGATAATCACGCTGCAATCGTCGAAGACCAGCTCCCAGACCCGTCCCCCTTCGCGCTTGAATGCCCGCCTGAAGAGCGCATAGGAAAGCAGCAGCTCATCGCCATTCTTGAGGGTGACGACCAGCATCGCCGGACGGGTTCGAGATTGGCGTTCATTTTCGACTGCGGCGCGCAGTTCCTCATCCTCGGGAGGAACGGCTGGATTCTTTTTGACGCTTTCAAGGACGCTTCTACCGGACATGTTGATTCTCCCTTCGCTGAATTAGGCGTTGCTGCCAGACGCCGCGCGCTGCCATCGCGTCGTAGGCGTCCGCTATTCTGTCTTTCAGGTAGCGCGCGATGCGGCGCATATCCAGACGTGGTATTGCTTTCTTCACTTGCTTGTCACCGCGCATCATCTCCGAGACGCTCATGCGTTCGGGCGATTTCTGCACCGCAGACTTCAGCGCATCTTTGTCTTCGGTGTAAATCTTGACGCTATCCCGTCCGCGTGAGACGGACACATACCACTGCGCACGGTTTGCGGCTTTGAGGGATTCATCGCCCACGGCGATGAACACGCGGTCCACCGTCTTGCCTTGCGCCGCGTGCGACGTATCGACGTAGCCGTGTGCGATGTGGCCAAAGTCTTTGGGGATGACCACACCGTTATCGAGTTTGATGTCGCCCTTTCCCGTGAAGCCTTCGACGGTGAAGATCTCGCCGTTATCGAGCCGGTGTTTTTTGTCGGACTTTTCGGTTTTGCCGTAGCCGTTGGCGGTGATACGAATCCGCTCGCCGGGAGCGACCGCTAGGTTGCGAGTCTCATAGACACTGAAACGCTCCGCGTGGTCGAGCGGGAGCGAGGCTTGCGAACCATCCTGACGCAGCACAATGACATGGTGCATATCCTGGCGTAGCACCATTGCCGATTCGCCCTTCTCATATCCGCCCGACGTTCCGCGAACGCCGCCTTTGCTCTTGCGGGTTCCACTCACGGCCTTATGGAACTGCACGACCTGGCCCGAGCGGTAATTGCGGAAGTCGCCCTTCTGCGCTCCGGTCCAATGGGTGTTTTTGCGAGCGACGAAGAAGCATTCGTGCCCACCGAGACGCCCCTTTGCCTTGAGACCATCGCGTATCTCAGAGGTAAGTTCCATGCCTTCGACATGGGTTGGCGCAATGACGAGGGCCGTTTCACCGTCGCCCGCCGTATTGAGATAGTCATCGACCAGCAGTTTGCGGCGCGCTTCGCCGCTTGCTTCGACGATGGCTCCCATTTTGTCGAGATATTCAAAGCCTTTCGCGGCACCCTTGGCGGTGCCAGCGCTGATGGCCTCGACCGCCTGACGGTAATCGCTTTTCTTCTGACGGCGGATTTCTTTAAGCTGTGCCACGCTCACGCCCGCTTCCGATTCGAGAAGCCGGAAAGCGTCGCCGCGTGCCACCGCCGAATGTTGCTTATAGTCGCCGGAGAGAATGACCCGGCAATCTTGTGCTTCCGCGACTTGAAACAGACTGCGGGCTTCTTTGCTTCCCATTAAGCCTGCTTCGTCAATCCAGAGCACCTGGCCTTTGACGGCCTGTTGCATCCGTTCATCGACCAGGAGCTGCGCCACCGTTGTAGCCTCTTTAAATCCGTCGTTATAGAGCACCGACCGGGAGGCTTGTGCAGTAGGCGCAAACACGAAGACATGCCCGCCGCCGTGTTCCTCTAGCGCCGCCACCGTGCCTTTCATCATCGTGGTTTTGCCGGTGCCCGCCGCGCCACGAATGCCCACGACTCGGTCACGGGAATTCAGGACGTGAAGGGCGGCCTGGAGCTGCTCGCCTTTCAAGTCGCCAACGCTTTTTACGTCTTTGGCGTAAGGCTCGTATTTACCCCTGCCCTCACGCGCAAATTGCAACATCTGCAATTCCTCACGGCGCACGGCGCGGGTTGTAACGAGGAGTTCGCCGTCACGTTCGCGCCTGATGATGTCTTTGCCGTGCGCCGCTTTATCAATCGCTTCGGGGAGCACATCCCCCACGCCGTAGCGCAGCGCTTCCGCCTTGAGTCGCTTCTCCGTCGTGACTGAAACGCGTTCGAAGCAATGGTTCGCGGCATAATCCATTGCCTTCTCTGCGGTGATTCCGCCGCCCGCGCCAGGCTTTCCGCCTAAGACTTTGGTGAGTGCTGCGCGTTCCGTCTCCGACAGACGTGCGTTCCACTCTTTTCGGAGTTCCGGCTTGCCAACGCCTTTGACTTTGTTCTCGCGACCGTAATAGCCGATGGCATGTTTGCCTTCCGGCGTCACGATGCCTTTCTCGGCCGCTTTGGCTTCAATGTCGTCACGCCGACGCGAGAACTTATCGACTACGGACTTCGGAACGCCTGCAACCTCGAAGCTCAGTCCCTTTCGCTCCGTGGTAATGCCCATTGCATTTAGACGATGCGCAAGCCGCGCATCGAACGCCGCCTCAAAATACGGCGCGTCGCGTTTGAGTTCCCCAAACTGACCCGCCTTCCAGCGCCCTTCTTGTTCATCGAAGGTCATGTTCGGTGCGAAGACATGCGCGTGCAGATGCGGGTCCGGTTTGCCGTCTACGGGCCTGCCCGTGAAATGCACGAATTCTGCCCAGACCATATTGCCGGTTACGCGGTTCTCATCCTTGCCGCCTTTGCGGACTCGGGTTTTCATTTCCGCTTCGACTTCGGTCATGGTGTCTTTGACCGCATCCCGGAATGCTCCGAGGATGCGTTCATCGCCCGACCATTCATAGAGCACCGATACGGACTTCGGCGCGGAGAAAGTGAAGTCGTATCCGGCGCGCCGATTGTCCTTTTGCCGGGGCGTCAATTTCTCACGCGTCTTGGGGTCGAGATTGTCGCAGAGTGCGAAGTAACTTTCCTGATCGACCTGGCCGGAGAGTCCGAGCTTGTCGGCAGCTCGCCCTCCCCATAGTCCGGCTATCTCCTGCCCCTCGCTGTAGTAGTCGGAGCGCACCATGCTCTTGCCAAAATATTGTTTGGCAGCTTCGGCATTCGTACTTGGCGTGACCCGTAGCATAGCGTTGCCTGTTTACCTCACCGAGGTTCAACCACTAATAGCGTGCATAGCCGATCTGACCCACAACTGGAAGCGTTTTTTGCTTCTTGCTAGAAAATCTGAGTGGTACATGCGTCTCCCCTAAGCAGAACTTAGGCGCATGAAAGCGCAAGAGGCCGAAGCACGCTTCCTTGTTTGAACTCGCCTCTGCACGCTGTTGCGTGATGGTCACAAATGCCTTTGCAGAAATGTCACAAGCATTCTGTGGCGACCCATTATGGGGCGGACGAGACACCTTGCCGGATGGGTCACGCACGGGTATGTTTTGGAGATTCACCACCTGAAATCCGTCATGGCTGTCCGCGTAAAATCCCCCGTTCTTCCGATCCCAAAACCCGTCCATCAGCAGACGCCGGAAGAGGCGCTTGTCAATCTCCGCTACCTCGAAAAACACATTTCCGATTGCGTTAAAGAACTGGAGCGTCACGCGGATGTTTCCAAAACGATTGCGGAGGAACTGGCCGATCAACGCGCGGCGCTTCTGATCACCCGGAGCATCATCGCCAAAATAGAAGAAGACCAGGGCGGCAGAGTTCTGCATTGACCCGTTGCCGTCCCGGCCCGTGGTTCCAAATGTGATTGCCGGATGGGTCCAGCGTCGGTATGTTTTGGAAGTCGTCAACCGGAGACATACAGGTGTGTTTAGGCGGCACATCGTCTCCTCCCAGAGACCTCTGGTTAGAATCTTTAGCTTGCGGGGCGGAGGCCAACGTGGCTTACCGCCCCACATTTTTGAAACGCAGATAGTTCCTGTGCATTAACGCGACCTCGACGGCGGCGTTAATGCCTTGCTTGGGGATTCATTCCCGCCGTACTTCATGGCGGGGGTTGGAGCGGGCGCACCAGTTCCTAAAGATGTCTGCTGCGTCACGCCCTTATCGGCTAGTGTTTGTCCCGCCGCCTTGGCTTGCGCCAGGGATTCGGCGGGTATGGATTCTGCAGGACGAGCGTATTTATCGGCTGCTGTCATGGCATTTCACGGGCGAGCCCGTTACCTCGCACTTTCTGGCGCTGGATTTGCGCCGCCTTGTGGACCAAGAACGTCCCTCAGTTCAGGGGAGAGGTTACGGAATGCTTCTTTGAGACCCGCATCCTTGCCGATGATTTCCATGCTGGATTCGGCAACGAGAAGACCGCAGGTCTCTTGCGGAGGCTTTCCAGAAAACGCCTTGCTCATGTTGCGCGCTTCGATCTCAGCATCGCGGATATCGAGGATGGCTTGGCGCTGATGGTGGTAGATGATGTGGTTGTTGATGAAGAGCGATGCGCCCGCGATCATGAGCCAGACGCCGGGGAGCGTTGCTACCTGCTTAAACAGAAAGCCCGCAAAGATAACGAGCCCAGGCTCCGCGAACTTGTAGACGATTTCGCGTGAGAACGGTAAAGGCAGAATCGACGTGCCCAGATACATCGAGTGCCATTCGATGCCCGCTTTGTTCTTGCGGGTGATTTCACGACGGTGATAGATGCTTAGGGCCACGAACGCGAGCCAGAAGAGTTCCATGAAAGGCGTTCCACCGATCCCGATATGCAGGAACGCACCCGCGAGGCCCGCGAGAAACGTCCCCAGGAACGTGAAGTTCGCAACGACCGTGTAGCCGAAGAAGAGATTGAGCCAGCCCAGATAGCGCTCGCCAAAATCTTTCCGGATAAACGGTACGATGCTGATTGCGAAGCAGCCGCTTACCAGCGTCAATAGAGCGAGCGCCCATTCCGACTTCTGCCATACATCCGTGCTGCCAAACACCGACCTACTTTCATTCATGAGTTTCATAAACGACGCCCTCCTTTGAGCGTCAGAGCGTTCCTGATACCCCGATCACTTCTTTCCAAATCCCGTTACGCCGGGAATCTGTTGAGCGAATGCCGTGCGCATCCATGGCTGACCTTCGTTGCCCGCGAAGCTTGCGCCGGTCTGGTAAACGATGGCTTCAGTGACGAAGCCGTTCTGTGGTCCCCCTTTCTTGAGCGTTGTGAATTCCGAGGGCATGACCTTGTGGCCAACCTGTTCGCTGCCCCCGCCCCTGCCTTGGCCGTCTTCCGTGGTTCCGTGCCAGTTGGTGCGGGTCTGTACTTCGTCGGAGATCATTTCGGAGGCCCAACGATTGGTTTCGGGATCGCCGTTGGCGTGGAAGATTTTCGTGCCCATGTTGCCCAGGAACGCATCCACCCTGTGGCGTCCGGCCTCGCCACCCATCGCGGCCAGATAATTGGGTTTGTTTTGCGAGATAAGGACCGATGCAACGCGCGCGCTACGCGCGGTCGCCAGGAACTCCGGCGTGTAGTTGCAGACCATTTCGTGCGCTTCGTCTACGAACCAGAACACGGGGCGGGGGGAAGTCTTTACGTCGCGTTGCTCGCAGGCAAGCTGCCAGAGATAGGTGAAGGCGGACTGCACATAGACTCCGGCCTGCCCATATACCTTGGTGGGTAAATCGAGGACGATGATTGCGCCCTCGAATGTGAGATCCGGAACGAAGTTGGTTTCGCCGTCGAACATATCGGCCATGTGTCCGCGCAAGAGCACGTCGGCCATAACGGCATACGTTGCTAATATCGAGCCCCTCGTGTCGTCAGGCATGTCGGGGAATTCGCGCAGGAAATACTTTGCCGCCAGCTCGAAGTCGCTTTGCTCGCGTTCGGATCTTTCCTTGGTATCCGCCTTGTCAATGAGCTGGTAGCACAGCGAGTCTGCCTGCCAGGCTACGTTGTGGACTTCGTCCTTGGAGCGGGGAGCCGACGTGATCACCGTGTGCAGCATCGACATTGTGACCTCGCCCGTGGCTGCGATGCAGACTTCCAGACCATTACGAAGGATCTGACGAAGGGAGCGCTGCCAGAACTTATCCCCCTGCCCGATACTTGCCCGTTCACCCCGCTCCGCCGCTTCGACTATCGTCATCAGCAACGAGACGAGCTGCTCTATGCGGCTGCCAGTGACACCCGGACGCTTGAGCGCATAGCGAATGAGATTGCAGCGCCATTTGGTGTTGGGGGAGACGATGATGAGCGAATCCGACCTCCCCGTCAGTTTCGCGTAACCCTCTATCAACTCCCGATCACCGGGCTTTACGCAGCAGACAAGCCCGCCCATGAGGATTTGCAGATACTTAAGCAGAATCCACGCCGCCGACCCGGTTGTTTTGGCCGCACCGAGTTCGCCGAAGATGGCGACGGACTCCACGGCGTTACGAAGCGTGAAGACATCCCAAGGCGACCACTGAAACAGTGGGAAATCGAGATTCCAGGGATCGCGCGCCTGAATCATCTTGGAGAGAGGCGGTGTTCCGCAGAGCACCGCCCTTTGCCGGAAGAAATCATCGAACAGACTCATGGCATTTCTCCTTTGTGCCTTATTTGGCGGGGCGCAGCGTGATGCCGATGCGCTCAGGAGGTGCCTGGCCAAGGACGGCCAGATACTGTGTCGGGTCGAAGGTGAGAGGAGACTTCGGGTCCGCTTGCGCGATGGCCTCATCGGGCACCATCACTTGCAGCCGCGTCTTCATGTAGCCGTCCGGCAGATAGCGCACATAGAACCCACCGGGCATTTCCGCCCAGGTTCCGCGAGCGACCGGCTCAGACGCCTCCGCATCGGCTTTGAACGATGGCCCTGCCATTTGCTGGGCCTGCTTTATGCCGTTGCTTATCTGGTTCATCTGTTGCTGCGCAGCCGGGTTCTTGGAAAGCCGCTGATTGAGCATGTTCATCAGTGAGTTTTCGAGGGCCTTAGCCTGCGTTGCGCCCTGCATCTGAGCCACGATGTTGTGAGGAAGAACGCGCACAGCCGTTTGCTGGATAGCGGGAGGCATTTTCTCCAAGTCGGTGCCCTGGACGATTGCGAAGAGGAGCTGCTGAATATCCGCCTGTGTGATATCCGGGTGCAATTCGCTTTGCTTCAAAAGCGCGGCGACGATTTTCGCTTTGTTGCCTTTGATCGGAGCCGGGTAATAGCCTCCAGCCTTCGTGGTGTTTACGTCGCCCAAATCGAGCGTGAAGCTCTGTGCGTACACTTCGTAAATGCCGGGCTTCAGGATGAAAGCGCCGTCATCGGTTCTATCAAGTCCGGTCAGAGGCTTGAATGCTTTGGGCTCAACAATGCCGACGAGTGAATCGAGATGAATCGCGTCCGCGAAGCTCGTTGTAATGGCGGTTGTCTTCGGATCGGTTGGCCCACCGGGAGTGGGGGTACTTGACGCCTGTGCCTGGCAGGCGAGTTTGGCGAACCCTGATTTGTTTTCACATTGGGCGAATGCGTTATGGCTTGCCAGCATTGCCGCGATGAGCGCGCTACCTGCTGCTGCAAAACGAACGATACGTTTCATGGTTGTCTCCTCGTTTTCGTGAGCGCAGGCACGGCGGTGCTTCCCATTTGCAGGAGCCCACCGTGCGGATTGGCCTTGGTTGATTTGGGCCGTTGCGCTCATGCAACCGAGAATCGTGGAAACGCACCTACAGCCGAAAGCTAAACAACGCTAAATGGCGCGGGGAGCATGAGCGATAATTGCCAGATCGGTGATGTCGCTAATGGCGAACGCGGAAGGTATCAACCCGTCTCGGCGAGAGATCGAGCGTCAGCTTGACCGCATGCTTGCGCATCCGCTCTTTCGCGCGAAGACATTGCAGGCAGAGATGTTTGAATTCCTCGTGACGAGCGGACTCAATGGCGTCAAGCTGGAAGAGCTGGATATCTTCCTGAAGTTCTATCCGAAGAAGAAACCGCAAGATGAGGGAAGCGAAGTCCGGACCAATGTGACCTACGTGCGCAAGATGGTTAGGGAATACTACGGAGGCGACGGTAAAGACGATCCGGTCATCATCAGGCTGCCCGTACCGGAGCGTACTCTCCAGCCCAACGGAAAATACAAGCTCATCAAGCGCCCGCCTGGAGGAGCCTACAAGCCGGAATTCAGCTACAACCCGCGCAGCGCCAGAGCCAAAGACTTAGCGATTGCAAATTATCTGCTGAGCGGTGGACCGGCGCAGGTCGAGCAAGGACTCTGGCAACTCGAAAAGACGTTTAGGGAAGACCCCAACCAGCCGGATATGGTGCTGAGTACGGTCGAGGCGGTAGGCGGACAGCTCCTGCTAGGCGGCGTGTTCCCAGACGACGTAAAGAAGGGACTCATTACCGAGGGGTTTGCGTGGATTGACCGCATCGCCGCACAAGTGCCGGACTACTGGCGTGTCCCGATGGTGCGCGCACTCTTGCACTACTATGACGGCGATCTTGATAAGGCGGGAAAGGAATTTGAAATCGCGCTCACGCTCGACCGTCAGCACACGATCAGCCGTGGCTGGTATACACAATATTTGTTTGCGACCGGGCGACAAGACGATGCGGTTCACCTCATGGGCCTTAACGCCGATGAGCGCGTGGACAATGCCCAGGCGCATGCGCTGCACGGGATCTACCTCACCCAGGCCCAGAAATACGACGAGGCCGAGAAGGCATTCGCGCAATCGTTTGCTTTAGATCGCAATTGCTGGCCCGCGCATTTTGGGATGACGCGACTCTGCACAGCGACCGGCCGCGAGCATCAGTCAAAGGAACACGCGAAGCGACTTGAAGCGCTTGTCGAACCCGCCGAGTACGAAGATCTCAAGCGCAGGCTCGATTCGACGCCGCCCCAAAGATAGGCGCTGCTTACTTGTCCGGCATAATCAAAAGCCAGTTCAAGTCGAAGCGGATCGTGAACAAGTTAATTTGCGCGTAGGACAAATACTCAGGCGGCAAATCATAACTCTCTGCCAGTCGGCCGAGCGTCTGTAGATCATCGAAGAAATGTGCGCTGATTCCCTCGGACAGTCCCTGCGCCGTACCTGCCGCTTCAATGATATTGCCTGCCAGCGGATCAAGCCACCGGAGGCTTCCTCCTTCGTCAATTTCGCCTTCGCGGGCGAGTTCGAAGATGCGCCTTAGCAACGGGGGTTCTTCAATGGTTTCCGGATTCGGATTTGCCGCCCCAGTTGCGCCAGGCGTTCGGTAGTACCACGCCTCATGTCCGGACAGCACGCCGACCGATGGAAACGTTGAGTTTTCCACTATGGTGCGACGCTTTGTATGTCCAAAAAGATCAGAGTTCGTGTGGAAGACGGCGGCGGCGTATGCGACGTGCGCGCGCCCTTTTGTTTTATCCGCAAGAACTTCAAGCAGCTTTTGCTGATGGTCCGTCACATGAAAACCCCACAGCGGACCGCTTATTCCCTGAATCGTCTTGAGCGACGGGGGCCTTCGCTTGTAGTAGATCGGGCGCTTTGCTTGCAGAAAGAGGTTGAGCCGAAATCTCGGGAGTTGCGTTTTGGGTTCGGAAGGCCCCCAAGCATAGGGCCAATCGTAATAGGCCAGTGCCGCACCGCGAAGCGGACTCTTGTATCCGAGCGTTTGCCAGAGCGCAGCCTGGGCGATAAAAAGCCCTCGGTCGAAGCCGACCTTGTTTTCTAGAACCTGGCCCGGTGTGTAGACAAACTGATTCCCGCGCTCAAGCTGGTTATAGAGCGGCGCTTCGTATGATCGTTCCTCGAACTCAGCCGGAATCACGTCTCAAGAACTCTCTGCCAACTAAGACCTAAGTTGTAAATGCTTAACGATTTCTGACCTTATCACACCCGCTCGCTCCCATCATCATGTGCAGGCACTGACCACGGCTGTAATGCGTCCATTTAACCTCGTTTATCTTTCCGCCTTCCTCCTGCTTCGCCGATAGTTGCGCGAAGGAGCGTGACCCATGAATCCCAAACAAAAGAAGTTCTTGCTCGTTGCAGGAATCGTTTTAGCGGTTGTTTATTTTGCGCCGTCGCTTATCAACTCAGCGCGTAGAGCCGCATATATGCGGCAGATTGAAGCCGCGAGAATCGCGAAGGCCCAGGCCCCTGCTAAGAGCAGCCCCCTGCCCGCTTCCACCGTTCCGGCGATTCCCACACAGTTCGAGAGTCTCTTAGGTGTGTGGCAAGGCGCAGGCCCTCAAGGCCAGGTCGGATGCAATCTGAGGCTTGAGTTGCGGAGGAACTTCACCGATCCCAGCCACTTCACGGGATTTCCGGTGCTGGCATGCACGCCTTTCGTTTCGCCGTTCAACAGGAATCCAGCCCAGGCGCAAACCGCCCTCACGGCGGCCTTCACTCCAATGACGGCGGTGCTAACCGGCACCGTGCAGAACGGCACGATTCAATTCACCGTGGACAAAGTCATCGGCAAGACACCGAATGGCTGTGCCATGACATCCTTTACCGTCACCCCGTATGGAAACGATGTAATCGCAGCCGAGTGGCAGGACGGACTCTGCCAATCGGGAGATGAGCACGGGCAGTTGTTGCTCAAGCGCATGGGGAAGTGAATCATGCTTCCCGCTCCCACCGCCGCCGCAGTTCAGTCGCCGGAGCCATTCGTCTCGGCTGACGCGGCGGCGCAGTTTCTTTCCGTGACGCGCAGACACGTTCTCGAGCTTGCCCGCAGGGGCATCCCCGGAGCCTACGCACTGGGCACCGGGACCACACGCAAACTCTGGGTATTCCGGCTCTCGGAGCTTGCAGCCGCTATCGCCAGGAGGACGCAGCCATGAGCAGAACAAGTCGAGCGTCCCTCAGCGTGCATTTTTCCAGTGCGACTCCTGAATGGCCTACTCCGCAGGATCTGTTTGACGAACTGTCCTTCATCTACGGAGGCTTTACCCTCGACCCTTGCGCCACCCCGCAAAACGCCAAGTGCGCGCGATTCTTCACCAAGGAACAGGATGGCCTCAAGCAGCCTTGGACCGGAAAGGTCTTTGTGAACCCGCCTTACGGCAGAGAGATTGGCCACTGGGTAAAAAAGGCGTGGGAAGAGTCCTTGAGTGGCGCACTCGTAGTGTGCCTGCTTCCCGCCCGCGTCGATACGCGCTGGTGGCACGACTACGCGAAGAAAGGGCATGTTCATTTTCTGCGTGGACGCCTGAAGTTCGGCGAAGCGCGCAACAGCGCGCCATTTCCCTCGGCCATCGTGACCTTTGGCAAATTCTTCACGCCCTGAGAGAGCACATGAACCCGATCCACAAATCCCGCAAATTATGCGATCCTACCCCCGGCAGTCCCCGCTGAAGGGAGCTTTATGGCCTATCAGCGAGGATCACTCAAGAAAGCGCGCCGCAAGGAAGGAGAGACCTGGTTGCTGCGTTTCCGGGTTACGAACGCGGAGGGAAAGCGGGTCGAACACCTGCTGCCAGTCGGGCTTGTGTCCAAGTTCCCCAAGGACAGGGATGCTTGGCGCGAGGTCGATAGACTGGGCTTGGGAGTCAGAATCAACGACGCCCCCGCCCCCGGCCGTGTTTCATTCTCTTTTATCGCGGAGCATTACCTCAAAGCCGATTTCGGGGCGGACGCAGTGCGCCCGAAATCATCAAACACGATTCCCATCGTGGAGCATTACGTGCGCGATTACCTCACTGCCCGCTGGGGCGATGAGATTGCGGAAGACATCAAGCCACTGGACATCCAGCGGTGGCTGAAGTCTCTGCATACCGACAAAGGGCTTGCCTGGACGACGATCTCAAAGGTGCGGGGCATTATGCACCGCGTCTACAAGATCGGCATCCTGCACGAACACGTCGCGAAGAATCCCGTATTGCACGTCGAGACGCGTTCCAAGTCCACCTACCGGGCCATCATCCTCACCCCGGCTCAAACACTATCGATTCTGAAGTCCCTCCCCTCACCGCTCCACTTCGCGTTGGTGCTCACCTGTGCGGCGACCGCGCTGCGCTCGTCCGAGATTCTGGCGCTGCGCTGGAGCGACGTGCTCTGGCACGAGGGAAGAATCAGGATCTCAAAGCGCTGGGCCAACGGAGAGGACGGAGAAACCAAGACGGAAGCCTCGGACGGATACGTCCCTATGCATCCTGTTTTGGCCGAGTACCTGAAAGACTGGCACCGGCAATCGCCGCATTCAAAAGACAAGGACTTTGTGTTTCCGTCGCTGTTGGCGGAGGGCAAAGTGCCCCTCAACTCCTGCTCGTTTGTGAAGGACCACCTGCGACCGGCAGCCAAGGCCGTGGGAGTCATCATCGCCGACGGGCAACGCTTTGGGCTTCACAACCTGCGTCACTCTCTAAGCAATTGGCTAGTGAACAAGGGCAAGGTGGAACCCAAGACGGTGCAGGGCCTTCTCAGGCACAGCAAGATACAAACGACGCTCGATCTCTACACGCAGGAAGACAGCGACGAGACGCGCGACGCGCAAGGATCATTCCTCAGCGCAATGGGAATGCGCTCGGGAATGGTGCAATAAGATGTGGGCTGGATTGTGGGTTGTCACTTGGGGTGCCATACATCCTTAAGTCCTTTGGAATGTATGGCGGGGACGACGGGGCTCGAACCCGCGACCTCTGCCGTGACAGGGCAGCGCTCTAACCAACTGAGCTACGTCCCCAGATTGCATTCTTCAGCAATTTGGATATATGTCACATAGAATGAGCGGCTTTCTCGACTGCGTCTCACACCGCCCTGCTCTACCTTTTCGCCGATTTGGGCTGAATGTTGTGCTCCTTTGGTCAACTAATGAAGACCAAACTGGACACGCATTTGCCAACTCGACGACGAAATTCAGTTTATCAGATGAGCCGGAACTACGCAGTTCATCATCCTACAAATCTCCCATACGCAAGTCGATTTACCCCACGACTGCCCCATCAACGGACCCGGCAAGATTGACGAACTGAGTCCTCGCGAAGCAGTGGCTAACGATTGTCCCAAAAACGATACAGGTCAAGGGAGCTTGAAGGCCTTGACGGCGATGGCGTTGGGGGCGCGGCCGGTGGGGAGCACTGTGAACAGGGAGCGGGAGGCGGTGCGAACGACTGCGATGTCGTCGGAACGTGAGTCAATGACAAAGATCAGATGGCCGGCCGAAGAGAACGCCAGAGCTGAGGGGCCGTCGCCGACATGAATGGAAGGGAGGCGCCTGCCGTCATCAATGGCGTAAGGGGTGACGTATTGGGATTGGATGTTTGCGACGTAGAGCATCGAGTTATCGGGTGAGACGAGGCCGCGGACGGGATTGTCGCCGATCAGATAGGCGCCGCCAACTTCGTCGGTAGTCGTCACAACCTCAGAAATCGAGTTGCTAACGGAGTTTGAGACGAAGAGTTCGCCGCCGTCGGGTTTGAGGGCGAGTTGGACGGGTGCACGGCCCACATCGAGGAGGGCCTCCAGACGGTCGGGCTGGTCCGGATTGAGTTTTGAGTGGGCGAGGGCTATAGCCATGACCTGGTGGCCCGCGGCGCAGGCGACGAAGGTCTTGGAGGAGTCGGGCAGGATGACTGCGTCGCTGGCGCCCGGGCAGCCCTCGAAGACGGCGCGGACGGTCTTGGTTGCGGGATCGATCAGGCTCACGCTGTTTCCGCCCCGGTTGGCAACCACGAGTGTCTTCAAGTCGGGCGAGATGCGGGCGGAGACAGGTACTTCGCCGGCGCCAATGACGGCAATCTCGCGGCGGGCTTTGAGGTCGAGAACGGAGATGGTGTTCGCGCCGGAGTTGGCGATGTAAGCCAGCGACCCGGTGGAGTCGAGATCGATGGAAACCGGCTGGCGGCGAACGGGAATGGTGGCGGCGATCGTGTTGCTTTCGGTGTCTATCACCGAGACCGAGCCTTGCGCTCCTTCGCCGCCTGAGTTGACGACGTAGACTTCATTGCGCGTGGGGCTGGCAGCCACGGCGACAGGATTCCGGCCTACCGACAGTTCACGGTCCACGCGGACGTTGACCACGTCGAGTACGGTGACGGTGCCGCTGCCGCCGTTGGTGATGTAGGCGTATTCGCGGTAGTTGGGTGGGTATTGAGGAAAGTCGTGAGGGCGGCAGGCGGTGAGGGCGAGCGCGAACAGAGTGAAGCCTGCGGAAATGGCGTGCCGAAGGGTCATGAGATCAGCGAGCGACCGCAGTGCGCTTGGTTTTGAAGACTGGATGGGCTCGAAAACCCCATTGCTCAACGGGTTCGCAGACTGCCTGGATTCGCTCGGGCGTAGCCTGCGCTTTCATAACGACCAACATGACTTGCCCCTCAAACCATCAGTCTAATGGCTGCGAGGGCGCAGGGCAATTTCTTGTTGAATGCGGCAACTATTCGGCTTCGTCGATGCCGGAGCCGGACCAAGCGGCGACGATCGCTGGGGCAATCACTACGATGACAAAGACCACGGCCATCAGGAACATCTGCATTGTTTTCTTTCCTGGGGAGGCTCGTCCGAGCGCTCCTCCCTGGAGTCATCGGCGGGATTGGAGAGGACTTGAGAGGTACCGGGTTAGTCTGTGAACGGCGCGCGCAGGCCGCCAGTTTCACAGTTTGACAGCGCCTGTATTTCTGTCAGGGTGGTTTTTGGAACCGATTGATTCTGCGTTGGTTAGGTGGGTGGCTACACAGTTGGACGGTTGCACGTTTCTGATGCTTCTATGCTGCTCGCCGGAGGAACTCGTTTGTTTTTAGTTGGTTAAGCAGAGCAGCACAGTTGGACGGTCCATAAAACGCGCTTTCCAGATTGGCGAGATCGCGGAAAATTCTGCTGGCTGACGTGGCTTCCCTTCTTTGCTTCTCTATTTCAATTATGCGCCGAGTGCGGGTTATTTTCGGCAAGCACGAAGTCGTGCCTGAGGCACAATGCAAATGACCATCTGGGTGGCGGAGACCGCTAGCGTGGGTTGCGGGTGGCGCGGTCGGCGTCGCGCTTTTGCGCGCGCCATTTGAAGGCGAGCCAAGCTACATAGCCCAGTTGGATCGTCCAGGTAATGGTATAGGCGGCAACAACGAATTGGTGGTCGAGAATCGCTTTTTGATCCATTTTTTCCTCGTTTTGAGTCGTTTTTTGCCCGCAATCAGACGGTTGTGTCTTCCAGGGCCGCCTGAGCTTCCTGGGCGGCAAACTTCTGGTGCTGGCGCTCGACATAGTAGCGAATCCCCAGGATGAACACGCCCCAGCAGAACCAGGCCAGCATGTTCCATAGAAAAGGGCCGACCATGGATGGGTCCATGCCGGAACCTTCGCTACCTCCAAAGACCGGTGCGGGATGCTGAGTGCGCCACCAGCGGTTGGACATATAGACGATAGGCACGTCGAGCGCGCCGAAGATGCCAAGTACGGCGGCCAGAGTCTGCACTTGAGGCCCGGCGGCGAAGCGGCGGAGGAGCAGGTAGCTGACGTAGATGAGCCACAGAACCAGGGTGGTGGTAAGGCGGGCATCCCATGTCCACCAGATGCCCCAGGCGCGGCGGCCCCACAGTGGGCCGGTGGTGAGAACGACGGTACAGAAGACCACGCCGACCTCAGCGCCAGCCAGGGCCCAGGCATCGGAGATCTGCGCCCAGCCGGAGCGGCTGCGGCGGAAGGCCAGATAGCCGATGGAGCCTATGAGGGAGATGGCGAAAAAGAGGAAAGCGACGCTAGCCGAGGGCACGTGGTAAAAGATGATGCGAAAGAGCTCGCCCTGCATGGCGTCAGTAGGAGCGACGTAGATGGCCTGATAGAAGCCCCAGACCATGAGGGCGACGGTGACCGCGGCGTAGAGACCGATGACGAGTTTCTTCATGGGGAATCCTGATAGAACGCTTTCAGTTTACGACGGCGGGGGAGGGCGAGGGTCCACCAGGAGGTGGAGGGAGTGGAGCGTACGATATCAAGCGGCTTGCTGGCGGGGTTTTACCTTACTGATTGTTTTGCTCCTGGACGCGACCCAGAGATCGTGACCGCTTTGCAGGCCGATCCAGAACTGGGCGGAGTTGCCGAAGTAGCGGCTCAGGCGAAGGGCTGTGTCGGCGGTGATGCCGCGCTTGCCGCGCACCAGGTCATTTACGCGTGGAGCGGAGATATGAAGCTCCTTGGCCAGCCTGTAGGCGGTGAGACCGAGGGGTTTCATAAACTCGGCGAGGAGAATTTCGCCGGGATGGATCGAAAATGCTATAGGAAAGCTGTTCATTCGCCTCAGACGCTACTCCTACACAAGCAGGCCTGTTTTTGTGTCTACAACAGTTATTCCTGCTTTCTTGTATCGATCCCAGCCGTCGGTGTCCTTGTGCGCTCTCAGCCGGTCATCCTCATCCTCGGTTACGGTGCAACCGATCGCCTTGTCTAGGATATGTTCGACGAACTCCGGTCCTGCTAGCAAGAGCTCGTCCACCATTTTCCCCCGTTGAAACACGTGGTCATGCCGTAGCTTCTTCGCAACAGATGAAGCGGAGATCACTGCCTGTGACCTGAATCGGGTTTCGTATTTACGATTACCTGGACATTCGGCTTCAGTGATCTTCCATAGAGCCAGTCTCAAGAATTCGCGGCGATGCTCAAGAAGAAGCCCCGGACTCTCCCGGAGCAGCGACTTTACAAGGGCTACAGCGCTGTGTCTGCGCTCCTTTGCGAGCGGATGTTCTTCAAAAGGCATGTATTCTCCCGGTCAATCGAGTGGCGGCCGCGCCCGCTTGAGACGCGTCGTACGCTTTAGGAAGTCAGCGGTCAAGTTTCTCCGGTGACAAACAACCCCTCAGAGGCTAAAGCCACGTTGATTTTGCTGCACATAGGGCACGGCTGAAGCCGGTGCCCTTTCAAAAAGACGATTCCGGTGGAGTCTTCCTGCAGCATTCGAAAGCCTGGGCTGAAGCCCACTCGATTCCTGCTGCTCTATTCATGGGCCTGAAGGCCCATGCTCCCTCCGTTTGACTGCGACACTCCACACGAATACGCGAATCGGTCCAGCGTCTGGCTATTCCGCGTGGAAGACGACGTCGAAGAGCATCAGGCTGGCGGTGGTGAAGATGATGTCGTAGCCGAGGAGAAGCTTGATCCAGAGGGTGGGGTCGCTTTCGCCAGTGAGGATGGATGTGGTGGCCTGCACCATGGCCAACAGGGCCGGAATGAAGATGGGGAAGAGAATCAGCGAGAGCAGGAGTTCGCGATTGCGGCTGCGGATGGAGAGCGCCGCAAAGAAGATGCCGTTGGCGACCAGCGCCCATGTGCCCAGCGGCAGCACCAGCACCAGCAGCCAGGCCTGCCCTTCGATGTGAAGGTTATAGAAGACGAGAAAGATGGGCGCCAGGATCACCTGAACGATGGAGACAAAAAGGAAGTTGACGATCACCTTGGCGAGGTAGAGTTCCGCGCCGGGCGAGGGAACCATGCGCTGGGCGTCGAGTACCTGGTGGCGGATTTCGCGGGCCCATGCCTGATTGAGGGCGCTGACCGAGGCAAACATGGTGGCCACGCAGAGAACTCCGCCGGCGATCTGCTGGGAGAATGCGCCGCGCGGGTCGAAGGCGATGGAGAAGAGTACGACGACCAGCCCTGAGAAGAAGAGCATGGAGATGATGGCGTCGAGGGATCGCCACTCGATGCGCAGGTCTTTGACAAGGTGAGTCCAGAGGGCGCGGGGCATCATGAGTGGCCCTCGGAGTTCGTGGGTTTTCCTTCCCAGGTCCTCAAAGGCGAGGGACCTGGGGCACCCGGAGTTGTGTCCTTGGTGAGGTCGGCGGTCTGGACTTCGATTTCGAGGGCCTGGGCGGCACGGAGGTAGTCGGAGGGGGTGAGGATAAGCTGGGTTCCGCGCGCTCCGGCAGAAACGCTGATCTTGTCAAAAAGAACAACGGTCTCGTCGATGTAGACGGGGTAAGGCTTTCTCGCGCCGAAGAGGGTGACGCCGCCGCGGATGTATCCGGTGAGGGGTTGCACGTCTTTGAGGGGAGCCATTTCAAGCTTGCGCAGGCCGGAGGCGCGAGCTAGCTTCTTGAAGTCCAGCTCGGCATCGCCGGGAATGACGGCGAAGCGGTAGATATTCGGCCCTCCCGTGACGAGCAGCGTTTTGAAGACCTGCTCGGGCGGCATTGCGATCTTTTTGGCGACGGTGAGGGCGGATAGATCATTGAGATCGACTTCGTATTCGCGGAGTTCGAAGGGAATGTTGAGGGATTCGAGGAAGCGGGCTCCGTTGGTTTTCGCTGGGTTGGTCTTCATAGGGTTGGGTTTCCAGGCTCGAACGATGCCACGCGGCCAGCGCGGAGGGCGAGCACCCAGTCAGCGATGGGGGCGGCGTGCTCGCGCTGGTGGGTGGTGAGGACGATGGTGCGGTTGCCCTGCCGGAAGCCGGCCAGCAGCTTGACCATCTGGCTGACGGACTCGACGTCCATGTTGGAGAAAGGCTCATCGAGCAGCAGCAGTTCGGGAACGGGAAGCAGGACGCGGGCCAGCGAGGTGCGTTGGCGCATTCCTTGCGAATATTGGCCGAGGGTGCGGGTCAGCTCGGGATCGAGGCCCACTTGGCGCAGGGCTTCAGCGGGGGCGAGACAGGGGCGGCCGGGGTAGAGGCTGGCAAAGTAGCGAAGGTTCTCCTGGGCGGTGAGCTCGTCGTAGAGCATGGGGGCGTGGGACATGTAGCCGATGCGGGCGCGGGCGTCGTGCGGATCTTGATCGCCGAAGACCTGGACGGTGCCGAAGCTGGGGCGGAGCAGCCCGGCGAGGATGCGGAGGAGCGTGGATTTGCCCGCGCCGTTTTCGCCGATGAGGACGTAGCAGCGGCCGGGTTCGAGATCCACTGTGACCTGGCGCAGGGCGGCAAAGGAGCCGAAGAGCTTGGAGACGCCGTTAAGGCGGGCGCAGAGGGGCTGAGCGCAGAGCGGAGATGGGAGTTCTGCGGCGGACGCGGAGTCGGTCATCCCTATGAGGCCGGGTAGGCGGTTTGAGGAGCGGCAGCCGTGGTGGATTTGGTTGGCGACGCGGCGGGCTGCGCGGGCTTGACGCCGGGCTGATTGGGTCCGGCTGGCCCGTACTTGCTGGCGCATTTGGCCTGGAGGACGTTGGCATGGAAGACGCCGTCGCGGCCATAGGAGCCTTCGGCCAGAGCCTGGGAGTTGTCCTTGAAGGTGTCCGGGGGCGGCTCGGAGCCTTTGTAGCTGACCTTGAGGAGGCGGCCCGAAGCAGCCTTGGGATTGTGGCTTTCAAACTCGTTGAGCACGAAGTCGACATGGGGGCCGTTGTGCTCGATGGAGCCGGGCTGGACGAAGCCTTCGACCCGCAACTGGCTGTGGTAGGCCTTGTCGCCCATGCCGCCGAGCTCGGCGATGGTGACGTAGTAGCTCTTGTTGGCGCCGTAGCCTGAGTAGGCCAGCCAGCCAATGGTGCCCACGATCACGGCAGCCGCAATCCCGATCCGCAACGAGTTGGGGGAAATCTTCATATTCACCCTCTAACGATACGAGTGTAGCGGCGCGGGGTCAACAGCCGAAAGGGGCAGACGGGGCTGGAGGCCGGCCGGCCTACGCCGGCGGGGGCCGATTCCGCGTAGAGGGATCTAGTACCACGACCGCGTAGATATGTGGCCCCCAGGTCTAAAAAGAGAGACCCAGGGCACCCAGAGGTCTCGACGCCACATCGAAAGAGTGGCATTGGCGGTATCGGTGGTCATACCTGTTGTGCGCCAGACGGAGCGGGCTGAGAATTGCCTGCCGCAAATTTAGCTGCGCGCGATTTATCGACTGTGATAGTATCCGTCCGGCTAAATTCTTGCCATTCAAGAACCCTCCAAAGATTGCGAACGGTACTCGACTTCGCGCGCAAGGATGACGCGAAGCAAGACGATCGCGGAGAATGCACAGCATTGGTCTGACCAATGGCAGTGATTGAGCCATGAATCCACGAATGGAGAAGACAGGATGAAGGAAATGCGGAAACTCAGGACGTACGGCTTGGCGCTGGCGTTGATTCTGGCGGCCGGCAGTGTGTACGCGACAACGGTCTATGCGGGCGGCTCGGGAACGGGCCACTACAGCACGGTGCAGGCGGCGGTGAATGCACTGCCCTCGAACGGCGGCATCGTGGAGGTGGAGCCGGGCACCTACACCGAGCAAGTGACAATTTCAAAACCGGGCGTGAGCCTGATCGGCCAGGGAAGCAGCGCCTCGGCCACAATTATCTCCGACGATCTCTCCGCGGCAGGAGCCGGGTCGGACGTCAAATCGGCGACGGTGATCGTCACCAGCGCGGCCACAAATTTCTACTTTCAGAACCTCCAGATTCAGAACCTCTACACCCAGGACGGCAACACCGAATCGCAGGCGCTGGCGCTGGCCATCAATGGGGATCGCGCGGTCGGCCGCAATGTAAGGTTGATCGGGCGGCAGGACACGTTTTATGCCGGGGCCAACGGCTGCAGCTCGACAACGTGCACCGATCCCACGCGGGTCTACCTGTACGGCTCGTACATTGAGGGCAATGTGGACTTCATCTTTGGCGATGCCGCGCTGGTGCTGGATACCTGCACCGTCCAGCTCGACGAGCACGGCAGCCTGGGCGGTGAGGCCACGATTACTGCGCAGAATAATCGCTCCAGCAGCGACGCGTATCTGAGCGGATTCGTCTTCTACAACAGCACGATCACGAGCAACCCCTCCTCGGGAATGACAAGCGCCTATCTCGGCCGTCCGTGGGGAGTGTACTCGATCAACGTGTTCATCAATACCGACATGGTTGCGCCGATCAACGCGGCCGGATGGATCGAATGGGAACCGGGAACCACCGACTACCTTGCGACCTCGTACTATGCGGAGTATGGCTCGACAGGCACCGGCGCGGCTGGCTACACGAAGAAGACCCGCGAGAAGTATGCCGTGTATCTTACCGAATCCCAGACGACGAAGTACGCGCCGGATACCTTCCTGGCCGGCAAGGATGGCTGGACGCCGACTGCTGTCGAATAGCCGCCTGACCCAGGCCAGACAAACTCTTGAATGTGAAAAGGGGCGCGGGGGAATCCGCGCCCTTTGCAAGTATGAAACTTGTTCGTGTAGATGTGCTTTACAGCACCGCAAAACCCGCACCCTTCAAAATGTTCGGTTGCGCGGACCTTGCCGGGAGATGGCTACGTTGCAGAACGCATCGCGGGAGAGACGAAATGCTGGCAAAGGACCCTCAGAAGTCCTGCTCGCGGGACCTGGCCCTCTGAATCGAGGACACGATCGCTGGGCCGACGATCATCGCGACGAAAGCCAGAACGATCATGAAACTGAACATAACGCACGCTCCTTTCGGGCACCTTCAGCCTGGACGGGCCGGAATTGGGGCATCATAACGCTTCAATGGAAGAAGTGGAAAGTATTTTTTGTCTTTTTTTTTGAGGAGAACGACCCGCCGACCTGAAGCTGCGAACAAACTTCAGCGCAACCCCTGCGCGCTGCATGGGTAAGAGCCTTACCGGGAATGTTTTCGTTTCGGGAATTGGTCGATCACAGCCCGGAATCCAGTGTGTGAGCAGCACGGTCGAGCGCCTGAACAAGAACGCCCAACTGCTGCGCAGCGCGGCTGGAGTCCCTGACATCGATCGCCTCGTTGACGCCGGGAATCACGACGGCCGCATAGCCTGTCAGCTCGCCTGGAGCAAAGATGGTGTGCCGGTACCAGGGACGATTGGGCAGTCCGGCCTGGGAGATGAACGCGGCCTCGGTCTGGCGCAGGGCAAGATTGAGTTTGGCAAGGTCTCCCGACGGCGCAACCTGGTGTCTGTGCGCTCTTTGGGCCACTGCGGTGAATCGCGTGGCGGCGGCCTGGGCGGCGGCAAAGTCGAGCGAACGGAGGTCATTGACTTCTGCCCGGCGTTTTGCCGCTTCAACGTAGGAGGAGATAGCGCGCGCGTAGGTGACGTAGTCGTAGGGCAGGACGTCGGCATCGGCCATGCGCAGCGCCTCAAGGCCAAGGACCCGCGCCATCTCCTGGAGATAGAGAAAGTGTGGGTCGGCGTTCTGGGTATACCAGGCGAAGTTGTCGAAGACCGAGTGGTAGACGCCGTAGGCGCCCCCGGAGCCGATATCGGTTGAGGGCACGCCCACATGCTGGAAAAAGGGCGTGAAGTCTGAACCGGAGCCGAGGTCACCGATGTGAGCCTCTTCGGTGGCGGGCGGAGCGTTGTAGATGGTGTGCTCGTCGGCGTTGGGGCGGGTGTTCTTCCACTGGTCGTAAACCGTCGTACCCGGAATCGTTCCGACCGCGGGGCTGGGGACCGAGCGAGTGAGTTCGCGGATGAACTGCTTGAGCGAGGGCACGGCGGCAGCGGAGAAATCCGGACCGGAGACGGCGACGTCCGTGTTGAAATAGGCGACAGCATGTTCGAGCGCTTCGGCGTGCTGTTCCACCCACTCGGTTGAGCCGATGAGGCCTTCCTCTTCGGCGTCCCAACTGGCGAAGATAAGAGTCCGTTTGGGACGCCAGCCCTGCTTGAGCAAAGCCCCGACGCCGTGCACGGATTCCAGCATCGCTGCCGTGCCGCTGCTGGGGTCCACCGCGCCATAGACCCAGGCATCGCGGTGATTACCGACGACGACCCAATCGTCGGGGTACTCGGAGCCTTTGATCGTTCCAATGACATCCCAAATAATGCGGCGCTGGTAGTCCTGTTGCGAGACCAGGTGAACCTTAACCCCCGGCGATCCGCCACCCTGGCCCATGTGATAGCGAAAAGGCAATGCGCCCTGCCAGTCCTGTGGCACCCCCGAACCACGGAGAGCCTTCAGAATGGGGGCGGCGTCTGAATAGCTGATGGGGATTGAAATGATGTGCGGCTGATTGCCGTCCGGCGAAATGCGGGCGGAGTCCGGAAGGTCGACCGTCGAAGCCACGCCCGGGGTTTCGGGATCGCCGGGATATTTGAAGAGATACTGGACCGACCCTCGCTGGACGCCGGTCTCTGGCCGCCAGGGGCCATTGGGGTAGGCATCGCCCTTGAAGTAGCCGTCGTCCTGCGGGTCGGAGTAGATAAGCACCCCGGCCGCGCCGCGCTTTTCCGCAAGGTAGACCTTGACGCCGCGGAAGTTGGAGCCGTAGCGGCAGATGACGATTTTGCCGTTGAGGTCGATGTGCTGGGCGGCAAGCTGATCGAAGTCGTCCGGACGGCCATAGTTGGCATAGACCGCGTCGCCGGTGACATCCCCAGAGCCCGATGAGCCGTTGAAGGGCATCACGACGCGTGGATCGTCCTGGTATGGGTCGCCCTGAACGTGCTCCCGGGTGGGGCCGGACATAAGGCGCTGGCCGGTCGCATCAAAGGCTTCGACGCGGACCACTTTGGGCTGATTGAGCAGAACGCGGTAGGGAACGATTTCCGTTTCGAGGCCGGCATCGCGAAACTTCTGAGCCACGTAATCGGCGGTCTTGCGGTCTTCGGGCGTTGAGGCCAGGTGGGGCTCGGCCGTGAGGATCTTGAGGTGCTGGCCGGCCAGTTGGGCGTCGGGGACGGCAAGAAATCTGCTTTCGATTTTGGACTGCTCGGTGAAGTCGGAATAGCCGAAGACCGCCGGGGGAAGGGGTTGAGGCGCGGCAACCTTGGAGGATTGCGCCGGCAGAGCGGCAGGGACGAGCAAGAGCAGAAGAAAGCCGGCAAACGGCTTGCGCACAATCATCCGTTGGATCCTTTGACGGGCAATGATGAAGATTCGATGAATCCACAGCTTCGGCCTCCAGGGCAGCCAGCCGCCGCGATCATGCCACAGCTTACACTAAGAGCTGGGGGCCCGATCTGACCACGGCGGAGAAGTTTGAAGAGGAACAGCTACTTGCCGTGGGCGTGGAGTCCGTTGCAGTGGAAGAGGCGGACGCCGAGGCGCTGGCAGCTTTGGAGGCGGGCCGGTTCCCGCAGATCGTGCGCGCGCTGGGCAACCGCAACTTCCGGCTCTTCTGGAGCGGCAACTTTCTCTCCAACATAGGCACCTGGATGCAGAATGTGGCCCAGGGTTGGCTGGTGCTCACACTGACAGGCTCGGCATTCTGGCTGGGCGTGGTGGGCTTTGCGGGGTCGATTCCTTTTCTGTTTTTCACCCTCTTCGGTGGCGTGATTGCCGACCGGGTGAACAAGCGCAAGCTGATGCTGTGGACCCAGTCCGCGATGATGCTTCTGGCGTTTCTGCTTGCGGGGCTGGCGTACTGGAAGGTGATTACCGTCTGGGAAGTGGCCGCGATCTCCTTTCTGAATGGATTGGCGATGGCCATGAACGCGCCCAGCTTCCAGGCGATGGTGCCGCGGCTGGTGAAGCGCGAGGACCTGACCAACGCCATTGCGCTGAACTCGGCGCAGTTCAATATGTCGCGCATTGTGGGTCCGTCGCTGGGCGGCTATGCGATGGCTTTGTTCGGTGTGGCCGGCAACTTCTTCCTGAACGGCGTCAGCTTTCTGGCGGTGCTATGGGCGCTTACCCGCATCCACTTTCCACATGAGAGACAGACGCAAAGGGAGAGCATGTTGGCCAGCCTGGCCGGGGGCTTCCGCTACGTGCGAGGGCATCCGCAGTTGTTTGTGCTGTCTTGCTTGACCGCTGTATCCAGCCTGCTTGCGTTTCCATTTCTAACCTTTATCCCCTTCTTTGTGCGGATGCAATTGCACGCCGACGCGAAGGGGCTGGGAGGGCTGTTGGCTTGTTCTGGCGCGGGGGCGGTGCTGGCTGCCATCACCGTGGCTTGGAAAGGGCAGATCCGGCATCGAGGGGCGGTGATCGTCTTCGCGGGCTCCAGCGTGATGGCTACGGTGATTGTCTTCTGCTACTCGCACAGCTTTGCGCTCTCCGCGTTCCTGATGCTCATGGAGGGCTTTGGAATGATTCTGATGTTCTCCTCCGTCAACGTTGCTTTGCAGCATCTTTGCTCGGATGAGATGCGTGGGCGCGTGATGAGCATCGCTACAACTTGCTTTTTGGGACTGCCTCCGTTGGGCGCGCTGCTGGTAGGAGAGCTTTCGCGGCACTTTCCGACAGCCCATGTGCTGGCCGCGATGTCCGGAGCGGCGATGCTTGTCTATTTGGGATTCTTCGCCTGTTCGCGGCCGCTCCGGGAGCTGGACTGATCCTGGCAAATCGGCGGCGCGGCGTGATCGAGTTGGGAGGCCGCCGGTTCGGTCGGGAATCTACGCCACGGGCTGGGCGCAGTGAGCACAGCGCCTGGCGGCCAGAGGAATCTCGCTCAGGCACTCTGGGCAGGTCTTCAAGGTGGAGGGAGCATCCGGCTCAGGCTTCTTGAGCCGGGCCATGAGCGTGTTCAGCGGCAGCACGATGGCAAAATAGACCACGCTGGCCACAATCAAGAATGAGATTGCGGCGTTGAGGAAGTTGCCCACATAGATGGGAGTGCCATTCAGCTTCAGCACAACTTCCTTGAAGTCCGGCTTGCCCACAACGGCGGCGATCAACTGCGTCAACACGTCTTTGACAAAGGACGTAACGATGGCATTGAAGGCTGCGCCGAGAATGACGGCGACGGCCAGATCCACAACGTTTCCGCGCAGGATAAAATTCCTGAAGCCTTTCAACATGTCTTCCTCCACTGGATCCCCTGGGGAGTGTGGCCGGCCACGGTCGCGGGGAAACGACCGCGGGTTTTGCACCATGGTACACGGTCACGCGGCGGGAGGCGCCAGCTTCGATGGCAATTCCGCAGATTTTGACGGCCGGTTACAGAGGGTAGAGCCAGAAGAACAGAGATAAGGCCACGATCATCAGCTCGGAGTAGAGCAGGATGAGGACTCCGGCGTGGTAGAGGCTCCAGCGGCGGCGGAGGCAGCGTGCCGTCTCCGCCATCCCGCAGCAGGCGGCGAGAACGGCGAGAATCTGCCAGCGCGAAGTGTGCGGGGCATCGAGGTGGGGAAAGCCAGCCAGGCGCAGGCTGGCGGCGAGAGCGCCAAGGGCAAGCGCAATGCCGCGGATGAGCGAACGCTGGCGAAGGCGGAAGATGGATGGGCAAGGCTCCACCCTCTCACTGTAGTTCGATAAGGCCGGCGTTTGTAGCGGAGGACCAAGCGCACCAGGAAACCGTCCCCTTCCGCCACCGCGCAAGGTTCTCGGAGCGTAGAGGGGTAGGCTGGCCATAGGCCACCGCGCGAGCAGCGCGAAGCGGCCTTTACGCCTCGCGGCGACCGCCTGCTTGGAACGGGTCCGAATCTCGGCATTTTGAGATTTGGACCCTAGCTGGCAGCGCACTTTCAAGGGGTAGACCCGACATTGCTGTCACCATGGGCAATCTGTCTCCAGCTTGCTAGATTCAACGGAGTGCTGCAATCTGGACCCATCCCAGAACCCTCCGCCTGGGCAGCGGGCTCCCGCCGGCTCGATGCGGTTTACTGATTAGCAACTTACGCACTGCCGGTCAACCATTCGAAACTTGAGTTCTCCTTGAATGAGTGACTCGGCGGAGATAAGCGGCCAATAAGCTGGACCACGTGATCGCGGCTTGCAGTAAGAAGTTATATTTTCTTTCAGTTGGATTTTCTTCAGGAGGCGGAGCCCCGCTTCCTGCCA
>Ga0181522_10000080_pt1 | contig 75702 bp, 53 predicted proteins | sample PEATcosm2014_Bin_27_FD_121103 | JGI IMG/M metagenome (GOLD analysis project Ga0181522, IMG submission 121103) | Peatland microbial communities from MTU Mesocosm Facility, Houghton, MI, USA - PEATcosm2014_Bin05_10_metaG | ecosystem: Environmental > Terrestrial > Soil > Wetlands > Peat | place...
CCTTCAACGCCGGCTCGCCCTCCGGGGAGGTGGAAGCCGAGCTGGTCTACGTCAACTATGCCCGCCCCGAGGATTTCCGCACCCTCCGCCAGATGGGCATTGACGTTCGCGGCAAGATTATCGTGATCTTCTCCGGATCGCCCGCCGAGATTCCTGGCGCTCTCGCCTCGCATTACCAGACTGCAGCCGAGCGTTGGAAAGTGCTGCGTGCCGCAGGAGCCATAGGCATCGTTTCATTGATCAATCCCAACTCGATGGATATTCCGTGGTCCCGGATGGCGCTCAATCGCGCCCATCCTTCGATGGACCTCGACTATCCCGAGTTCGACGAAACCCAAGGTGCAAGGATTGCCGTCACCGTCAATCCTCCAAGCGCGGAGAAATTCTTTGCCGGGTCAGGCCATTCTTTCGAGGAAATCGTAGCCCTCGGCAAAGATCGCAAGCCCCTGCCGCATTTCCCGCTCGCCGTTTCTCTCGGAGCGAAAACGAGAGTGGACGTCACCAAAATCGAATCGGCCAACCTGGTCGCGAAAATTCCGGGCAGCGATCGCACCCTGAAAGATGAATATGTGGTGCTATCGGCCCATCTCGATCACGTCGGAATCGGCGAACCGATCAATGGCGACCGCATTTACAACGGAGCCATGGATAACGGTTCCGGCAGCGCTCTCGTGCTCGACATGGCTGCGAGTTTCAGGAGGTATCCGGAAAAATTGCGCCGCTCGATCCTCCTGGTGCTCTTAACAGGAGAAGAAAAAGGTTTGTTAGGTTCGAAGTACTTCGCGGCTCACCCAACCGTCCCGCCGAAATCGATAGTCGCCGACGTCAATGTCGACATGTTTCTGCCCATCGTGCCGCTCAAACTGCTCACCGTCCTCGGTCTCGACGACTCCGATCTTGGAGATCGTGTCCGCGAGATCGCGGAATCATTCGGCATCAAGGTTCAGCCCGATCCCGAGCCGCTGCGTAATCTTTTCGTCCGCAGCGATCAGTACAATTTCATTCGCCACGGTGTCCCTTCGATTATCATGAGCGTCGCGCCGGAGCCTGGGTCACCGGAGGTCAAAACTTTCAAGGACTGGCTCACCGAGCGTTATCACGCACCTTCCGATGACGTCGACCAGCCGGTCGATCTGGCCGCCGCCCGGATGTACGAAGAGATCGTCAGAGCCTTGCTGATCAACGTCGCAAACGATCAACATCGCCCGGAGTGGAAGCCGGATAGTTTCTTCCGCCGTTACGCGGAATCTGCCAAACTTGGAAAGTGAGTTTGACCAGAGCGATCGGGCGAGCCCAGTCTCTCTTCTTCGACACAGCCCTGCGTGTCGAACCAGGTTGTGGAGATAGACCTTGAGCGATTATCTCCTGTCCGTGATACTCGGAATTGTCGAAGGACTTACCGAGTTCCTGCCGGTCAGTTCCACCGCGCATCTGCGCCTGGCCGAAGAACTGATGCACGTGCCGCTTTCGAGCGGCTACTGGAAGATGTACACCATCGTCATCCAGCTCGGCGCGATTCTGGTTCTGCCAATCTATTTCCGACAACACATCGCCAATCTCTTCTCCACATTTCCCGAAGGCGAGAAAAAAGACTGTGACTACCTGACCCACCCGCTGAGCCTGGTCATGATCGCTTTCGCAGTCACGGCGATCCCTTCGTATCTCCTGACGAAAGTGATCGGAAAAAACCTCGAGAGCCTGTACGTGATGGGCGCAGCGCTCCTGCTCGGCGGTATTGCCATGTGGATTATCGACGCCATGAAAGCGCCATGGGAAAAAGCCGGCCCCGGGGCAGCTGGCTCGCCGATTCACACCTGGAAGATGGATGACATCCACGGCGGCCAAGCCATCTGGATCGGCGCCTGCCAGATTCTCTCCGCCGTTTTTCCCGGCACCTCGCGATCGATGTCAACGATTGCCGCCGGGCAACTCGCTGGAATGTCGCGCGCCGCCGCGCTCGAGTTTTCTTTTTTCCTTTCTATACCGACGATGGCGGTCGCCACGCTGTACACGCTCCTGAAGTCGCTCGGAGGCAAAGACGAAAATCCCATCGGCGTCCACCAAATCACAAACCACGAGTGGGTCATCCTGGCCATCGGGTTCGTCGTCTCCTTTGTTGTCGCTTACGGAGCGGTCGCCTGGTTCATGGCGTGGGTCCGCAAGCGCGGCTTCGCGCCATTTGCAATCTACAGGATCGTGATTGGAATCGCAGTACTGGCTTGGGCAATGCACTAAACATCGAGACGGTTCAGAGCCGCAACTCGACCATACCAATGACCTGAGTCTTTGATGGTGCGCTTTTGATTGCGAAAATCCACATAAGTAAGCCCATACCGTTCGGTGTAACCATCCGTCCACTCAAAGTTATCCACCAGACTCCACGCGTGATAAGCACGTACTCTCGCTCCGTCAGCGATGGCGCGGGCGAGTTCGGCGAGTATCTGTTGATGAAAAGCGATACGCCGCGTGTCGGGAACGCGGCCGGTTTCGTCGGGCGCGTCCAGATAACAGCAACCATTTTCGCTGATCTCGATAATCGGATGGTTGTACTCCCGAGAAATCTGCATTGCGAGGTCATAGATGCCACGCGGCCATATCTCGAGGCCGGCCTCAGTTAACGGCCCTTCGGTTGGCATTTCAACGTGAATTTGTGTCATCGGATCGCGGCTTGCCGAGCCTCCTCCGCCCTCGGTTTCGGTGCCGTAGTGTCGCACGTTGCCCGATAAGCACCGTTCATTGGCATGCGAGACGATGCGGCGGGTGTAGTAATGAAATCCGACCCAGTCCAACGGAACTTTCATAATCTTCCCGTCGCCAGGTTTGAACCCCATCGCTTCGTAGGGGGTTTCGCCGACAAAAGCTTTCGGGTACTCGCCATGAATCGCCGTGTTAAGAAAATAAAGATTGTTCATGGCGTGATAGCGCGCGGTCGCAGCGCGATCGGCCTCGCTCGCGGTCTTTGGATAAGCTGGCGCCATGCCGTATGCACTGCCCACGGTGGCGTACCGGGAAACCGCCTTGATTGAGCGGAAAGCCTCGCCCTGCGCGAGGTTCACTGTGTGCGCCGCTTTGAGAAACTGGTCGAAACTGGTCTTTCCGGGCGGAAAGACTCCGACGCCGTAGCCATAATAGGTAAAGGTCCAAGGCATGTTGAACGGCGCCCAGGTGGTGATTCGATCGCCCAGATTTTTTGCCAGAATCCCGGCGAAATCGGCATAGTACGATGCCAGATCGCGGTTTGGCCATCCACCACGGTCTTCGAGCGCTTGTGGAAGATCCCAATGATAGATCGTACAGAACGGGCGTATGCCTGCTTCGAGAAGGGCGTCGGTCAGACGGCTGTAGTAATCGATGCCTCTCTGACTCACCGCTCCAGTCCCTGCCGGCTGAATCCGCGCCCAGGAAGTCGAAAACCGATAACTCTTCTGATTCAGCCGCTTGAGAATCGCAACATCTTCCCTGTAGCGGTGGTATTGATCGCAAGCTACGTCTCCGGTTGCGCCGCCTTTAATTTTTCCCACGGTATGAGAGAACCGATCCCAGTTGGATTCGCCCTTGCCGTCAAGATTCCATGCTCCCTCGACCTGATAGGCGGCTGAGGCCATCCCCCAAAGGAAACCATCCGGAAAGCGGGCGCGCCTCATCTCGGAAATTCGAACCGCGCCCGGACCGGGCTCCTGAAGCTCACCGCTTCGGGCGGCCAATCCCCGCGTTCGGGCGAGTGCACCGCTGCCAGCCAGAAGCGAGCTCTTGATAAAACTCCGTCGATCCATTCGAATGTGCTCTCTCAAACCAGAGGAGTGAACCCAACTCGCCACCCCAAGACGTTTCGGGCGTTGTGCGAAGCACGCCTTCTTGGGATAATTATCAGGCTCTGGCCACGTAATGACGTTGCAGGGTGAAGCTCGCCCCAACAACGCCGTCACTGCCCAATGACATTTCTCTCGAAAGTTTTTTCGCCCACCAGGAACCGGCGTCTGAACGAGCTCGTCGGATTTCTTCTGTGCGTCTCCGCCCTCCTTCTTTTTCTGGCGCTCGCTTCGTATTCGCCGCTGGATCCCTCGCTCAACAGCGCATCGGTCCTGACCCGATCGCACTCCGCACGCAACTGGATCGGCATCCTGGGCGCCTATCTCTCCGACATCATCCTGCAATTCTGGGGCGTCGGATCATTTCTGCTGCCGATATTTATGGCGATGCTCGGGGCGCGATGGTTTCGCTCGCGAACCGTGCGGACGCCCATCGCGAAAACCCTGGGCGCAATCTGGCTCCTGATGTTCGTGCCCGCGCTGCTCGCCATTCTGCCTGGTCATGTGCGCTGGATGGGCTCGATTCCGATCGAAGGCCTGGCTGGCCGCATCCTCGGCGACGTCCTGATCCGTTACCTTAACGTTGCCGGAGCGTACATTGTCTGCACGACCGTTCTGGCCGTCGCTCTTTACCTTACGACAGCCTTCTCATTCTCGGCAATCGAACTGTGGGCGCCGACGCGCTTCGCATTCATGGTCGCGCTCAGGGATCGCTTCAAAGACTGGCAGGACGAACGTGAGCGCCGGCGTCAGCAGAAGGAACTGGAAAAGCGCCGCGCCGAAAAGCCGAACGTGACCGCGCAACTCGTTCCCGCTCGACCCACGACGCTGCGTCCGGACACTCCGCGCCATGACAGTCCGCGTCATCTCGAAGGAATCGGACATGAAATCCCAGGCGTTCAGTCGCCAGCGCCCGGCCCACGCACGGGCATCGAGCGGATGATGGCTGAAACTGAAGACGACACCTTCGCTGCGTCTCCCGAAAGCGCCCCGGTTTCCGCCGATATCGAAGTCACCGAGCGCGCCGACATCGAGCATAAAGCGAAGACGACTCTCCCTAAAATTGCTGGCAGTTACAAATTGCCCCCATCAAGCCTGCTGCATCGTCCTGACGAGCAGCAATCGGTTGACGAAGATGAACTGAAACTCACTGCCCAGGTTCTGACCGCGAAGTATGCCGAGTTCGAAGTCCACGGCCAGGTTACTCAAATCAATCCTGGTCCCGTGGTTACGACATTCGAGTTCAAACCTGAAGCTGGCATCAAATACAGTCGCATCATCGGACTTACCGACGATCTTTGTCTCGCCTTGCGAGCCGAAAGCATCCTTGTCGAACGCATGCCTGGCAAGAGCACGGTTGGTATCCAGGTGCCGAATCGCGAACGCGAGATCATCTGGCTGCGCGAGAACATCGAATCGCAGGAATTCCTCGGTACCAAGTCGAAGCTTACGCTCGCTATGGGCAAAGACATCAATGGACGTATCGCTGCTGCCGATCTGGCTGGCATGCCCCATTTGCTTATCGCGGGTTCGACGGGAACGGGCAAGAGCGTGGCGATCAACGCCATGATCATGTCGATTCTGTACAAATCGACGCCGGACGAAGTGAGACTTGTGCTCGTCGATCCCAAGCGGCTTGAACTGGGTAATTACGAAGGTGTTCCGCATCTTTACACGCCAATCATCACGGAGCCCAAGCTCGCTGCCAATGCGCTGCGGAATGCTGTTCGCGAGATGGAGCGACGGCTTAAACTGCTTGCGGCCAAAGGCGTCCGCAACATTGACAGTTACAACCGCCTGTTCGACGAAACTCCCAGTTTGTTCGGCGAGCCATCTTCTGATGAGGGACCCATTCCGAAGATCGTCATCATCATCGATGAATTGGCTGACCTGATGATGCTCGATGGCAACAATGTGGAGGAGTCGATCACCCGACTGGCGCAGATGGCTCGCGCGGTTGGCATTCATCTGGTGCTGGCAACCCAGCGTCCTTCGGTCGATGTGATCACGGGATTGATCAAGGCAAACTTCCCGGCTCGCGTCTCATTTCGGGTTGCCACGAAGGTTGATTCGCGCACCATTCTTGACGCGAACGGCGCGGAATCGCTTCTCGGCAAGGGCGATATGCTTTATCTGCCTTCCGGTTCGGCGCGCGTGCATCGCCTGCATGCGCCTTATGTGACCGAAAAAGAAATCGCTGCAGTGGTCGAATTCTGGAAGGCGCAAGGGCAGGCGCAATATCAGCAAAAATTCCTCGAGGCTCCGAAAGAAGATCGCGAAGGGTCATCCGCCGATCGGGACGATGGGGGAGAAACTTCCGCCGACGATAATGATGCTCTTTTCAACGATGCGGTTCGGCTGGTGATTGAATTTGGCAAAGCTTCCACGTCGCTCTTGCAGCGTCGCCTGCGCATTGGCTACGGGCGCGCTGCTCACCTTATCGATCTTATGGAACGTGATGGCATTGTCGGTGCTGCTGATGGGCCAAAACCTCGCGAGGTGCTGAAGCGTCCGGACTGGATTTCGGAAATCGAAGAGTCGATGCGCTAGGCCCGGTCTTGTTCGCGGTGGATTTCCTGCCCTATCCCTTCCCCTCTTTTTTGGTATTTTCCTTTTAGAATCAATGGGTTAAGGGAAAGATATTCGGGAACAAGAAGTTCGAAAGCGGACCGGGCTGTCCGCTCTGCACCGCCGGGGGCGGACTGTTAGAATTTCCCTCTCATGATCTTTCGCAGCGATAACCGCAATCCGGACCAGCTTCGTCCCGTTAACATTATTCCCGACTTCATCTCCACCGCCGAAGGATCGGCGCTGATCGAAATGGGTAACACGCGAGTCATCTGCACCGCCTCGGTTGAGGAATCGGTGCCTGCATTCTTGCGCAACTCCGGAAAGGGATGGATTTCCTGTGAATATGGAATGCTTCCGCGATCGACTTTGACCCGGACGGCGCGGGAATCGGCCAAGGGAAAACAGAGTGGGCGGACGCAGGAGATTCAGCGGCTTATTGGACGGTCGCTGCGCGCGGTCGCTGATCTGAAGCATCTTGGCGAGCGGTCGATTCTGATCGACTGCGACGTGATCCAGGCGGATGGCGGGACGCGGACGGCTTCGATCACGGGGGCGTTCGTTGCGCTCGGATTGGCTTTGCAACGGCTGATCGATGCTGGAACCTTGTCCGCGGCGCCGATCAAAGATTTTGTGGCGGCGATCAGTGTCGGCATTGTGGATGGTGAGATTCTTCTTGATCTCAATTACGAGGAGGATTCACGGGCCGATGTGGACATGAACTTTGTGATGACGGCGGGCAACAAGATTGTCGAACTGCAGGCCACGGCTGAGCACCAGGTTTTTGATGATGCTCAGCTCGGGAAGATGATGTCGGTGGCGAAGCAAGGGATTCAGTCGCTGATCGCGAGGCAGCAATCGTTGCTCGGAACGCTGGCCCTGCGGCAGTGATATTGTGTAGCGGCGGGTCTCCGGTCGCATCTGGACGGGCACAGCCCGGTTTACCAGAGGTACCAGGGGGGCGCTTATTCTCGAGCGAAGAGTCGTGGTTTAGAATTACCAGTCGTGTTGCACTAATCACGGAGGATTTATGAAACTGACCCCAGGCAAACTGGCCGGAATGAAAGCGGTATCGAATGAACGCGGTGTGATTGCTGCAGCCGCCATGGACCAGCGCGGCTCACTGCAGAAGTCGCTGGCCAAAGAAAAAGGCTCGGCTGTTTCTGATTCGATGATGGAGGAGTTCAAGACGCTCGTTACCGAGGTGCTGACGCCACACGCCAGCGCCATCCTGCTTGACCCGGAGTGGGGATTGCCGGCATCGAAGCGGCGCGCCCGGAATGCCGGGCTGTTGCTGGCTTATGAGAAGACGGGGTATGACAAGACCGGCCCGGGACGGTTGGGCGATCTGCTGGATCATTGGTCGGTGCAGCGCTTGAAAGAGGCGGGCGCGGATTGCATCAAGATTCTGCTTTATTACACGCCATTTGATCCGAAGGATGTCAATGACAAGAAGCACGCATGGGTGGAGCGGCTGGGCGATGAGTGCCGCGCGAATGACATTCCGTTCTTTCTGGAGTTTGTTACTTACGAAGAAGGCGTGGACGAGAAGGGATTTGATTTCTCCAAGAAAAAACCCCGAGCGGTGATCGAGGCGATGCGCGAGTTCACCAAGGACCGGTATGGCGTCGACGTGATGAAGGTGGAAGTTCCGATCAACATGCAATATGTGGAGGGAACGAAGTCTTTCAAAGGCCAGAAGGCCTACTCGAAGCAGGACGCTATGAAGCTTTTCAACGAGGCGGCGGGGGTTGCCACCAAGCCTTTCATTTATCTTTCGGCGGGAGTGAGCAATGCCGAGTTTACCGAGTCGCTGGAGCTGGCGGCCGAGTCGGGGGTGAAATTCAATGGCGTGTTGTGTGGACGAGCCACGTGGAAAGAAGGCATCCCGATTTATGCCAAGTCTGGAGCGCAGGCTTTCAGGAAATGGCTGGAAGTTGAGGGCGTAAAGAATATCAACAACGTAAACGATCGGCTGAAGGCGGCGACGTCGTGGTACTCGATTTATGGCGTGGAGCCGGCGCTCGCCCACGTATAGATATAGATGGTCTCAGGTATGGTCTCACGGTAAAGAGGCGGGTCTTCGGACCTGCCTTTTCCTATTGCTAGAAGTGCACGCCTTTCATGCGACGCACGGTGCGGAAGCGTTGATATTGCTGAAGGTCATGCGAATCCCGTGCTTCGGCCGCAGGATGACCATCGGGCGAGCTGCAATCGTTTGGCCTGGAGCCAGCTGAAAATCGTATTTTCTGAGCAGATCGCTCAAAATCATAAGGATCTGAAGCATCGCGTAATTGCCGCCGATGCAGCCTCGCGGTCCGGCTCCGAAGGGAAGATAGGTGAAGGGTGTGCGCAGCTTCTCGTTGGCTTTGGTGAAACGCTCCGTTTCGAAGCTCTCAGGATTCTGCCAGTAGCGCGGAGCGTGGTGCGCACCGTACACATACACAATAACCGTCGATCCGCGCGGTATGGCGACGTCGCCTACCCGGTCGTCTGCCAGCGCCATGCGGTCGACCATCCAAAATGGCGGGTAGAGGCGAAGCGCTTCCAGAATGACCTGAGTCACAAATTCGAACTTGGGAACGTCGCTGTGGCCGAGGGGTGCCTCGCCGAGCACGGAGTCAAACTCCTGCCGTACCTTCTCGAGGCAATCCGGACGCGAGCTCAAAAGAAAAAGAAGCCACGATAGAGCATTCGACGATGTTTCATGTCCGGCAACGAGAAGTTGCATGCTCTCACTCAGGATGAGCTCATCGGGCATGCCCTTGCCATCGCTGTAACGCGCATCCATCAAAGTCTGCAGCAGATCGTGGCCGGGTGGTTCGTTGCGGCGCTTCCTTATGTATTCGAGCAGAATGGCGTCGGCGCGGGTTCGCATGTCCTCGTGTCGGCGCAGTTCGCCCGAGACGGCGAACCAGGGATTCAGATAAGGCTGAAGGGTTTGCCGGACAATGAATTCCTGGACGGTGCAGATGGTATGGCTGACAAGATCGATGTCTTCATCCCGCAAGCGGGCGCCAAATAGCGATCGAGCGACCATCGCGAAGGTGATTTTCATGAGGTGCGGGTAAATATCGACGGGGCCAGCGTGGATCTGTCGGTCGAAATCGCCGAGCGACTCGGCAAGCGAGTCCTGCATGATTGAGGACAAGGCATCGAGTTGCTTTCGATCGAAGCCCGTCTGGATGAGGCGGCGCTGCGTGCGCCAGGCCTCTCCGTGGGTCGTGAGCAGGCCTTTACCGAGGAAGTGGCCCATTCGCTTCACTTGAATTTCGGATTTCTGGTAGTTCTCAGCGTTGGTTTTCAACACGTGCTGAATGACAACGGGATCGATGGTAACCATCGCCTCCTTGAGCCCACCCAAACGGATCCAGAAAGTGTCGCCGAAGATTTCGTTGTAACGGGACAGAACCTCGACCGCATTGCTGGCCATGGCGCGAGAATCCGCAAAGCAGCGAAGGCGGGAAACAACGGGGACAGGCATTGACCTCATACCCAGTCGTCCTGGTAGTTGCCTCGAACCGCAGGAGATTTCGTGTCTCTTGAAGGAAGTGCCAGCTGGCTCATACTAGAATATGCCGCTCAAAATCAGTCCTCATTCCCCAGCTGCTTCAACAGTATCAGATGATGCTGGATTGCCAGGGTCATGGTGGGGTGCTGCCGGTAGGGAACCCCAAACTCTTTGGCGGTCTGCTTCACGATCCTGGTCAGCGGAGCATAGTGGGTATGACACACGAAAGGGCACAGGTGATGGATGATGTGATGGTTGAGTCCGCCCGCGAGCCAGCCTACAAGCGGGTTTTCCGTCGCATAATCGGCCGTTGTCGCGAAGATGTGATATACGCCGTTTTCGAATTCGCCACGATCCGCGGGAAAGTAGGTGCTGTCGACGGTGTGCGTCGACTGGAATACGAGGGTTACGGCTAAACCGACGACCAAATGGACGAGGAGGAACGCCCCGGCGACCAGCAGGGGTGATTTTCCGAGCACCATCACCGGCAAGACGAGCATGTAAGTGAGGTAGAAGCCCTTGCCGGCAAAGAGAATGGCATATTCGCGCAGGGAATGCTTCGTGCGTCTCAGATATTCATGGGTGGGAAAGAAAAAGCACTGGAAGTCCCTGAAAAACACATAATCGAGAGAGAACATCGCGTAAACGAGCAGCGCGTAGATGTGCTGGAATCGGTGCCATGGCGCCCGGGCTTCATACGGCGTAAAGCGAAAGATGCCGCGTCCTGAAAGCGCGTCATCTTCACCGTGCAGATTGATGCAGGAGTGGTGACCCCGATGATGGAGGATGCGCCACATGTACGAGCTCATTCCGCACAGATCGAAGACATAGTTCAGGGTTTTGTTGACGTGCGACCGGGACGAGATGGCGTTGTGATTGCTGTCATGGGCGATGTTCAGCAAAAGGAAGGTCTGCGCGAGGCCGCCTAAAAGGTAGAGGAGGACAAATTTCCAGGAGCCCGGCCGGAAAGTATACAGAGCAATCCACGCCCCCACGAGGACTGCGAGACCCAGCGCGATCTTGACCCACATGGTGCGGTCCGCCTTCGGAGAAATGCTCCGATCGGCAAAAAACCTGTCCAGGCGGCTACGCAAGACCTTCGGGAATGAAGAGGCACCTCCACCGGCCGATTCGATCATCGGCGGAGCCGAAGTTTCCGATGGCACAAGATCCGCGATGTCCGGCTGATCGGCAATCACCGCTTCGGGTTGGAACGTCACCGGCGCCTCCGCGATCGTAGTAACGGGGACGCGATGCGCTCTGTGTGCCGCATGCGTAGCCCTGACTGGCAGCGAAATTGTCGCCGCGCCGTCGACCATCCCGCTCTAATATTCTAGTGCGAGCCATCAAGGGCAATCAAGAAAATTCAGAACGGACGGAGTATCGGAAGCGATGACGCATGGTATTGTCCGAACGTTTTGCTAATATACCAATCAATGAACCTTAATGAACGGGAACTCCTGCATGTGGCATAGGAGCTCCAGAAGTCTGCCTCGCTTCCGGTGCGGCGAAAAGGGGAACGTCCGTTCCCCAGCTAATCGGGCGCCGCTTGTGGTGGGAAAAAAATTACGCGTACATTCTCACAGTCCCACGTTCCAGGTCCGCACTGCGATCTGCACTTTGAGACTTGATCATGTTTCACTTCGCCCGGTGGCGACGGATGTTTCGTTTTACTGACTTGCGTTCTATTCGACCCTTGGAGGATCGCTGATTGATGACGGCGTCAATTCTGGACCATCTGGACAGGCTGGCGGATGAGCACCCGGACAAACTCCTTTATTCATACCTTGACGTAAACGGCGATCCGCTCGAAAGCTACACCTACGGGTCGTTTCTCGAGCGAACGCAAACGATCGCCGGACATTTGCGGGAAGAGGGTCGTTTCGCCGCGGGAGACCGGCTTCTGCTTGCCTATCCGCCGGGGCTCGAAATGATCTGCGCATTTTTTGGTTGCGTGCGCGCCGGATTGATCCCCGTGCCGGTCTATCCCCCCAGTTCACGTGGCTTCCAGAGCGCCCTATACAAGACGGTCCACATCGCAAAGGATTGCCAGGCCGCCGGGATCTTAACGAGCCGAGACTACCACGCATCCCTCAGGACAAATCTCGCCAGAAGCGGCGTCTCCAGGTCGCGCGTCGACGTGGATTACATTTCCGGTCTTCCGTGGATCGCGACGGAAGATTTTCTGGATACGATTCCGGACCGCCTGCCGGTCGATTCTTCGGAGATCTTGTTTCTCCAGTACACGTCGGGTTCAACGATGGAGCCGAAGGGCGTGATCGTTACGCACGAGAATGTCCTGACCACGTGTCCGCTGGTGATCGACCATCCGGCACCGGTCGTCGTTTCCTGGCTTCCGCAGTATCACGATATGGGGCTGATCGGGTGCTACCTCTATCCAGCACTGAAAGGCGGGACGACCTACGGGTTCGCTCCCATGGACTTCATTCAGCGCCCGATTCTCTGGTTCAATGCGATCACGACCTACCAGGCCACCGCGGCGGCTGCCCCCAACTTCGCCTACGACTATTGCCTGCGCGCCGGGAGGCTTTCGAAGGAAAGCCTGCAGGCTTGTGATCTCAGTTCGCTTCGCGTATTGATGTGCGCGGCGGAACCGGTAAAGCCGGATACCTACACCCGGTTTCTCGAAATGTTTCAGCCCTATGGACTCAAGTCCGAGAGCTTCTATGTTGCCTTTGGGCTGGCGGAAAATACTCTGGCGGTCTCGCTCGGTGGTCGCAACATCGTTTCCGTCAACAAGCGTGCCCTGGCGCTCGGAAAAGCTCGCATGACGAAGGAGGTCTCGGAAATCGGAGGAGCCACGCAGATTGTCAGTTGCGGAACCCCACTCCCGGGTCTCGACCTGAAGATCGTGGATCCGGAAGGACATTTCGCTCTTAAACCCGAGCGCACCGGCGAAATCTGGGTCGCCGGAAGCGGCAAGTGCCAGGGTTACTGGAATAATCCTGAATTGACTCTGAAGCAGTTTCGCGCGCGACTGGTCGACGATACTCCCTATGACGACGGTTACCTTCGGACCGGTGACATAGGATTCATTCACAACGGCGAACTCTACGTCTGCGGCCGCATCAAGGACATGATTATTCTCCGTGGGCAAAACTATTACCCGCAGGACATCGAGAACGTCGTCGAGAAGTCATCCAATCTGATCCGGCACAATTGCGTCGTTGCGTTCCAGATTCAGGAAGCGAGCGATCCAGCGCTGGCAATCGTCGCCGAGGTCAAAAATCCCAAGGCGCTTCCCGAAGCAAGAAAGATAGCCGCCGCGGTCCGGAGTTATCTCAACGTGGAAGTGGCGATGATTTCGCTCATCGCGCCTCGTGCGATCCCAAGAACGAGTTCGGGGAAGATCATGCGCCATAAAACCAAACAGATGTGGCTCGAAGGCAAGTTCACCGTTCTCTCCGACTTTTCGCGCGAGAAGGATGCCGGGAACTCTACTTCCGATTCCGACATTCATTCCACTTTCGCCCAACTGAAAGCCAAGTACAACCTGACCGGTCAGGAATCCTACAACCTCGTCGAAGCCGGCCTGGATTCCCTGGATCTTGTTGTGTTCATGCATGAACTCAAGGAACTCCTGAAAGACAAAAACGCCGAGATGCTGGCGAGGCAGGTGGACATTGGTGTCATTCAGCGTGTCAGTGTGGCCGAGCTGTTTGAACTGGCCGAACAACTGGAGCGCGCTCCCGAAGAGGCGCTGGTTCATCTGCGCCATTCCCTTGCGGCGTTCAGTGAAGAGCAGTGCGCGGTTGAGAAACGAATGATGGGCAACGACCGGAAGCTCATCTTCGAGCCTCCGGTGCCTGCGCCCATGCCGGAGATACCGATGCTGAACCGGGTGCTGCTCACGGGCGGAACCGGCTTCATCGGGCCATTCCTCGTAAAAAGCTTGCTGGAACAGACACGGGCGAAGATCTATGTTCTCGTCAGGTCTTCCGACGAAAAGCAGGGCAAGCAAAGACTGAGAGCTGCAATGCAGTCAATGGGACCATGCGGGGCTGGGCTGATGGAGATGTTCGAGGCCCGCGTGATCCCCGTCTCCGGCGATCTGGGGCAACCGAAGCTCGGCCTGATGCGGGATGTGTGGGATTTTCTCGCGAGTGAAATCGATACGGTCTTCCATAACGGTGCAACCGTGAACTACCTGTTCAATTACGACCTGATGCGCGACGCGAACGTGCTCGGAACCAATGAGGTTGTTAGATTGGCGTTCGAGGGAAGGCCGAAAGAGTTCAATTATGTTTCGACCACCTTCGTGTTTGGCTGGGCGGTGAAATCGGTCTTGTATGAGACCGACCTGAACGAGAATATGGAGCTTCTCGATTTTGGGTACAGTCAATCAAAATGGGTAGCGGAACAAGTGGTTGTCGACGCGCGCACCCGGGGACTTTCCACCCGCATTTTCCGGCCGGCTCTCGTGAGTCCTTCCGTCACGGGCGGAGGTAACAACTTCGATATCGCCGTTCGCCTGGTTGCCTTTATGGTGAATCACGGCATTGGCGTCGACACTCACAACCAGGTCAGCTTCGTTCCAGCCGACATTGTGGCGAACAATATCATTGCGATCTCTACCACTCCCGGGACAGCGAATAAGACTTACCATGTCACGCGCGACGATTATTCGAACATGATGGATATCACCGCGCTTATTACCAAAGCCACTGGTCGGCAATTCGAGAGATTCCGCCTTCCCGATTTCGTTCCCGAGCTGATCCGGAGATGCCGGAAGGAAGATCTTCTCTTCCCCCTGCTCGACTTTCTGGTGGGCTCTGTCGACAACATCTCTGCGATGGAGTTCAAACGGTATGACAGTTCTTCCTATCAAATGGCCCGGGATGCCTCGGTGTGGGGCAAACCGGACCCGTCTCTCGAAGATACGGTCAACGGCATTCTGAAATTTATGTACCGCAAGGGGATCATTTCGGTCGCGGCTCGCGAGGTTAATGAGGTGTTACCGATCTCGGAGCGCGACCTGAACATCGAGACCCACCGGAGAGGTCTCGATTGCGATGCGAATTGCCTCCAATGCCTGGCCGATGCAGCAGATCCCGAGTGTGTCCAGGAGATTTCGAAGATCGAAGCCTCGGAGCAGCTCTGAGGGCGATCGGCTTCTGGGACCGCACAGATACTTTTTCCGCTACTTTTTAAACACGAGCTTTTCCGTCAGCCGCTGGCCGGTTTCGAACGTGCCTGTCGAGGATAGGGTCATCTGGTGCCCATCGTCGGAAACCACCCACCTGTCCTTTTGAGTCACTTGATCCCCCCGCCGGTAAATCGCATCCAGCGTGTGAGGATCGACAAGTTCGAGCGTCACGTTATCGTTGCGCGAGTTCTTCAGATCGTATTGCTTTCCGTCAAAACGGGCGGTATAGCTAAAGTCGCCGAGAAAACGGACCCCATCGCTTCCGTCCGCCTCGATTTTGACGACCAAGCCTTGCCGCAAACGAGTCTTGCTGAGATCCTCGGTCCACTCGCCTACAAACGGATCAGTGGCGACCCTCGCACCTCCGGTTCGAGTCCACACGGTGATCCGATCGGAATGGCCCGCAGTCACGTTCGTGGCGGTTAGCTCCTTTCCATCCTTCGAAAGTTGCTCGCGAACCGTCGCCAAAACAGTTCCGTCTTTTTTCTCGATGACCTCAGATTGCCTCTTATCGATTTTATGCAAATCAATTTGATTGAAGCCGAGATTGCCGGGTGCGGGCGAATCGTGTCCATTCCGATTCGCCGTGAAATCGAAATGGGTTTCGCCCGACATGACCACATGCACCCCGCCATTTACGTGTGTAATGGACAGCCGGTTCGGAGGATCGAGGCTTGATTCTGCCGAGACGAGCGTCCAAACGCCAATGCGAGGGTCTGTCGCTCCAGGTTGGACGGCGGCAAGCAGTCCAAACAACAAAAAGGTACGAATTGGTCCGTCAACGCCGATGTCGAAAGTTTAGCAGATTCACCTGGCTTCTGATTGTGAGGGGAAGCGCGAAAATATGAATTGCTTGCGGAAGGAACACCTTTTCGGCCTCGCTCTCCGTAAGAGAGCTTTAGCGGCGACGATCTGGTATGACATGATAAGTGTCATGGATGTGAATCGCTTATGGGTGTCAGGGATCGTCCTCGCAGCAGCCATTGCACTTCTTCCATTCTCTTTTCACGCCGAGCGCCACCTGGAGACCGCGACCCGCGTCGAAGGAAGCCAAGCTGAAACGGTCCGCGACGAGTTGGCCGACCGTTTTCGCTCGCCGTTCGTCGACCAAGTGGTCCTGGTGATTCAGGGACTCCCGCCTGCGGATTCGGCGGAAGGCGCGCAAGCATTAGAACCCATCATAACCGCACTGAAAGAGCAACCCGGCGTTTCGGGAGTGGTGTCCTACCTCGACGCTCGCGATTCCATCTTCATGGGCCGGGGAGGGGGAATGTTTGTTCTCGTGGGGCTCACGTCGACCCTCGGTCCCGTGGAGTTGCTTGTTCCGAAGCTTCACCTGCTGGCAAGCTTGCTGGAGAATCAATTGCGGGGCCGTTATCCCGCGGTAAAGCTCGAACTCACCGGCGAGATTCCACTGAATTTCGACATTCGGAAAGCGAGCTCCGACGACGTCCGACGCGGCGAAAGTCTGGTGATCCCCGCGACCCTCGCACTTCTTCTCGTGGCTTTTGGTAGCCTGATCGCCGCCCTGATTCCATTGGCGGTTGGCCAGCTTGCCATCGCGACCACGATGGCGATTACAGGATTCCTGGCGCAGCGCTGGCACCTGTCGATCCTGGTTCAGAATTTGGCCACCATGCTTGGCTTGGGCCTCGGAATCGACTACGCGCTCCTCATGGTGAGCCGCTTCCGCGAAGCGATTTCTGCCGGGCACGACGGACCCGCAGCTTCAGTCATCGCCGCACGTCAGGCAGGTCGCACGCTCTTGATTTCAGCCTCTACGGTAGCCATCGGGTTTTTAGCGCTCTTGACGGTGCCGATCAGCGAAATCCGTTCCATTGGTATCGCGGGATTTCTGGTCGCCGGAATGAGTGTGTTGCTTACCAATACCATCGTTCCGACAGCTCTCGGGTTGCTCGGTCCGCGGATTAATCTCGGCCGATTGCCCTTTACTCCAAAGTTCGATGCGCATCGGGCTGAGCGCGCCGGTTCTCGCTGGCGCCAGTGGGGCAAGGTGATCGTCGCGCATCCCTGGCTTGCCCTCTTTGTGGCAGGCACTCCTTTGCTTCTGCTCGCCTGGCAGGTCAGACGATTGGATACGAGTCTCCCGCGCGGGGATTGGCTGCCACCGGCGGCGGAATCCGTCCACGCCCTCCACACCCTGAGACGAATGGATCGGGAAGGCGTCGTTGAAGCGTTGCGCCTCATTGTCGAGGTTCCAACCGACTCGATCGCGCAAACCGACGCTGGCTGGAATGTGCTCGATCGTCTCAGCAAGCGCCTCGCGAACGACCCTCGTTCTGGCCGCGTGATTTCTATCACTACGATTGCGGATGGTAACCGGTCTTCCCTACTTGACATCTCGCGGGAGACCCGTCGAACGTTTCTGAGTGGTGACGGACGAGCAGCGCTGATTGAGGTGTTACCCGCGAGTTCGGTCTCCCTGCGCGACCAGGTCGTCTGGGTGCGGGAGCTTCGGAAAACGGGCGCGCTAGCTCTCACCGGAGTGCCTGGCGCAACCCTTCTCGTTGGTGGCATCCCGGCCCTCAACGCCGATTATGAAATGATAATCAGAGACCGCCTTCCCTCGGTAACGGGCCTCGTGGTGGGAGGGACGCTCCTGGCGCTACTCTGCGGGTTCCGAGCTATCTTCGCGGCCCTGAAGGCCATCGTACTCAACCTGTTCTCGGTTACCGCGTCCTTCGGAGCCTTGGTTTTCGTTTTCCAGAACGGGCACGGAAGCAGATTCCTCGGAGTTCCTGGAGGAACAGGTAGCGTGTTTCCTCTTGTTCCGATCGTTGCCTTTGCAATCGTTTTCGGACTAAGCATGGACTACGAGGTATTTCTGGTTGCACGTGTTCTCGAAGCCAGAAGGAGCGGGCTCAGTGAAATGGATGCAATCCCGGAGGGTCTGGCGAGAACCGCGGGCCTGATTACGAGCGCCGCCGCGATCATGATCGTGGTATTTGCGGCATTCACTTTCGGAAGTTTCCTGGTGGTCAAGATGATCGGATTTACCCTGGCGGTCGCCGTATTGATTGACGCCACACTCGTTCGGATTGTGATCGGTCCCGCGCTCCTCCGTCTTGCAGGTGATTGGAACTGGTGGCCTGGGGGCTTGCCAAAGCGAGCGAGGGGCGCTTGATGGCGAGTCGCGGGTACGTCAGGCCGATTTTTTGTGAATCAGATGCGAATTGAGATATCCCGAAAGCCCCTACAGGTCTTCTCTCGAAGCACGGATCGCCGCATCGAGCGCGTCCAAAAAATGATGCGGCGTAGCGTAGATATGATCGGCAGACGCGAGCTCTTTCTGTCGCTTCTCTGAGGGCTGATCTGGCATGTCTTTGTTCCGGCGCGGCACCCACACGGTTTGCATGCCTGCTTTCCTGGCCCCCCGCAGGTTGCCGATCGTATCTTCTGCCATGATCGTCTCAGACGGCTTAATCGGGTCCGCCGGGTCGCGCATGTTGTTAATGGCCGCGAGCGCCTTCTCAAAAACCTCCGGATGCTTGCCTTTTTTATAGGGAGAAATCTCTTCCAGCCCAAAAATGTTGTGCTCGGGAATCACGCCTTTTAGGCCAAGCTTTTCCAACTTCTCCATTGCCTGTCCTTCGCCCTGCTTGAACGAATGCGAGAGGACAGCGACCTCGACCCCAGCGTCGGTCAGCCGCTGTATCTTGCTTACCAGTCTGGCATCAGGCCGGATGAACCCGCTGCCCATGTGCCTATTCCACAGCCGCGTAACCCCTTTTTCTCCCTCCAGGATTTTTTCTCGCAGTTCGTCCGGTGTGAGTCCTGCTTTCTTTTCGTTCCTGCGGTCCTGAAGCAGCCTCAGATTAAAGGCCAGGGCGATCATGTCTTTGTAAGGTGGGTCGAGGGAGTAATCCAGCTGTATACCTTCTTCCGCCCCACGCGAGCGAGCCACCCGCCGGCTGCGACGATACGCTTCCAGCATGCCGATTACGGAGGCGCCGGGCTGGCCCGTGCTTTCCAGGCGTTCCGCCATCTCGCTGATGCACTGGCATAATGCGTCGTCCGGATTCTTCTTCGCCTCGTCTTTTGCCTCTTCAATCAGTTTTTGCGCTATTTTCCTCCGGAATATGGGAAGGCCGTATTCTTTTTCTACCGACCGCCAAGCTCCGAGAACGGCCTTGCGGTACGCCTCGTAAGGGTAGAGAAAGGCATCCAGGTCCAGGATAACGAGCCGCACCTTCTCGGGATAAGGCTTGGGGTCGGGGTAGGTTTTAGTTTTCATGACTCAGGCGCACGGGCCTGAGATCGCGCGCAGCGTGGCGATCTTCAGTCCCAAAGCCATTCTAAAACGGCGGAGCTTATCCCTTCGATGCGCCAGTAGGTATCTGCCGCATTTCTCGCAGACCCAGGTGGATTCAATCAGGGCAATCGCCGCAGTGCAGGGTCTCGAATGATTATCTTGAACCTGTTAACCCCGCGCAGTGGTGCGCGAAGCACAGCGCTATCCTGGTCGATGGTTTCGATATGGTGGAAGCGGCGTGAGCTGCAGACCGGCACAGAGTCGGTACTCGGTCGAGCACTGGTCGGCTACGATCGTCGAGGTCAAAGGATCGGCAGCGCCCGCCCAGGTTTCGCACAGAACGCAACCTTTTTAATCGAACTTTCTCTTTGTCTTAATCAAAGCTTAACTTTACAAAGCGAGTATGCCGGCACCGTTTTCTTGTACATTTGTTTGTCAACTTCGTAATTGACTGATTTCACGGTTCACAGTCGAGCCAACCAAGTTCGTAGGCGGGGCAATTCTTAACGACTAGTTAATCGTTCATGCCTCGTTATTACATCCGTCAACTGAGGAAAAAATACCTGCTAAGCCGGGCTGGCGAAGCCTCGCCTGCACGTTCCCCACATTAGAAAAGCTACCACAAATGTCAGACGTGCCGGCCAGTGTTTCATGAATCACCGTCCGGAGAATCGATGACTCGTTGACAGGACTTGAAATGTCAGCGCGTCTGTTTACCGAGCACTGTTTTAATTGAACTTTCTTTTTTCATTCACGAAGACTTAACCTCGCGAAGCGACGATAGCCGAACTAAAGTTTCGTGCATTCTGTTCCCAGCGTGGTTGCTCAATGAGTCATGCTACCGCCTCGGTTCGCCACCGTCATTGTAGACCGCCACTTGGTCATATATATCGCCTGTCAAACGGACAACGGCAGTCCCGCTAAGTTGGAAAGTCGAGTCATTCAGTAACACAGATAATCATTGCAAGTTGTGGATAAGTAGCCAATAAATCGCGGTACAGCTACGTGTGAGTCAACCTACAACGAAGCCCGCTAAGCCGGGATGGCAGAGCTCTGCTTAATTCAGAAGAGAGTTGAAGAAGGAGCTTATCTAGCAATCATGCTGCACACCAATCAATGCGACTTACCGATGCCGATTCTTCCAACCTCGAGCGGATTACGTAGCTGGTTTGCCGTCTACACCGCCTCAAATCATGAGAAACGGGTCGAGCAACATCTCAAAATGAAGGCCATAGAGACTTTTCTGCCGCTCTATTGCGTCACCAAACGATGGAAGAACCGCACCACCGCAAAAGTCGAGCTTCCACTTTTTGCGGGATATGTCTTTGCACGAATCGCCCGAACGGAAAGCATAAGAGTTCTCGAAGTTCCCATGGTCTATTCGATCGTCGGTAATAGACGAGAACCCTCTCCAATTCCTGACCGAGAGATTGAACAACTGCGGGTGGCGTTACAAGGGGGTCAGGCTCACCCGTTTCCCTATGTGAAGGTGGGCAATCGTGTCCGCATTCGATCCGGAGCATTCGCCGGGTTGGAAGGAATTGTGGTGCGCACCTATGGAAGCCTGAGTGTTGTCCTCAGTGTGGACATGATTCAGAAGAGCATAGCAGTGCATGTTGAAGCAGATGAATTGGAATCAGCAGCGCAGAGCGTACAGCTTTCCGCCTGACTTTTTTCCAAAATCGTAGCGAGGTAAGATGAAATTACAACCGACCGAAGCTGGTACATGGTTATTCACATTTCTGATCAGCGGAACAATGATGGCCGGGGCCCAGTCTTCTGTCCCGATCTCCCCGCCGGTATGGCAGCGCTCGGTCGAGCGCTTCGAATCCGCCGTTCTACCTGCGGGACGGTTTTCCAAAGTTGAGTTACTGCCAACCGCCCCCGTTGTAACGGATTTTCCAGATGCTCCGAGCGCGGTTGAAGGGCGGCAGGCGGAGGCGCAGACTACCTCCTCGGCTGTGCTGGCCACAGACCGATCACCTCAACCGGCCGGTCGGGAGCCGATTGGCCGTATGTTCTGGGTTGCGAACAGCATCCTGTTCGCATCAACGATCGCGAATGCAGAGTTGATTACACGCTGCCAGCCAACGCTATGCAACTCTGTACCGGATGCTATACGCACACGCGGCGCACTCTATGCCATAGGCATCCCTGCGAGTCTCGGGATCACTTACATATGTTATCGACTCAAGCGCAACGGAACCAGAATGTGGATCGCACCGGTGGCTGCATTTTCCGCTGGCAATGTCGCCTACGCAGTCCATGCGGCCCACGACAGTCGTTGAAATAGCAACAACAATCTCGACACTACACCGGAATTGCAAAAGGAGTTCTGAGTCGGATGCAAAACAAAGCTGAAACACAAACAACTCGAGTTATGGCCTTGGGACGGGTTTCACACTCCCTCGCATTGCCTCCGGTGCTGCGTAGTGCCGATGTCACAATCGGCGAGATTTGGCTGAAGATCTGGAAACGAAGATTCGCTGCGTCATTGTTCGCGGCGGCGATTTTTTCGGTCGTCGCGCTCTACACATTCTTAAAAAAACCAGTCTATGAGAGTGTCGCGCAAATACGCGTTGATTCCAGCCAACAGGGCAGTCTCGGGTTGGAGGATCTGGTCTCGCAGAAACTTTCGGACTCCGACAGCGAAGGCGGACGGCTTGCAACTGAGCTCACCATCTTGCAGAGTGTCCCGGTTTCTGTGCAGGTGATAAAGAAGCTCGACCTGGGACACCGGGAAGAGTTCGCCGGCAAGAAATTGGCGGCAAGGGTCACCGCCATCGATCCTATGAAGATGGATCCATTATCGCGAGAAAAGCTGCTGACAAGATTTCATGACGCCGAGAAGCTTGAGGTTCTGCCAAAGACGAGGGTCATTGACATCCGTTTTGAAAGCACCGACCCCAAGCTTGCGGCGGATACCGTAAACGCCATTGTCGACGCTTACTTGCAGCGCAATTTCGATGTGAAGTACCAGGGTACTCTTCAGGTTTCCGAATGGCTTTCGAAACAGATGGAGGATCTGAAAACCGATGCGGCCGCCGCGGAGCAGAGACTAGCTGGGTTCCAAAAGCAAAATAACATCTTGGGTACGGATGAGAATAACAACATCGTCATCGACAGATTGCGCCATTTGAATTCGCAACTGGCAGACGCCGAGGGAGATCGGATTCTTAAAGAGGCTCGTTTCCGCCTGGCAATCACCGGGAACCCCGAGTTGGTCGCAACCGTAGTCCCAAGCATTACCTTGCAAGCCTTGCGGACGCAGGAAGTTGACCTCAAGTCGCAGTATGCGCAACTGGATGCGAAATTTGGCAGCGGATTCCCCAAGGTGCAAGAGTTGCAAGCGCAGCTGAAGCGGCTGGATCAAGCCATCGCCTCCGAAATCAAGAACGTTGGTCAGCGCCTGTACGATGACTTCACGGCTGCCCAAAATAGTGAGAATCTGCTGAGACAGCAATTTGAGGTCCAGAGGCAGAAGGCCTTCGAGCTAAACGCGAGTGCTGTTCAGTTTGCTACCCTTAAGCATGAGGTCGAGTCCAGCCAGGGACTGAGCGACACTCTGCAATTGAAATTGAAAGAAGCCGGTCTCATGGCTGGATTGGCGTCGGCAGATATCAGTATCGTGTCTCGAGGCCTGGTCCCAGCCCGTCCCGCCTTCCCGCAGAAAACGCTGATGCTCCCGCTCGGTTTGCTGACCAGTATCTTTGGGGCTTTGGTGTTCGTATTTGTTCTGGAAATTTTCGACGATTCTATGCGGACCTCCCAAGACGTCGAAGCGGCTTCGTCGGTCCCTGCGCTTGCCACAATCCCTCTGATTACCGGCAAATTCTTCAGCAGGCATATGTCCAGCAGGAGGTATCAACCCGGTCCGGGAGGCTTGGGCACCATGGCGGCCCAGCGCCCCGCGTCGGTGCTGGCAGAATCGTATCGCGTGCTTTGCAACTCGCTGTTGCTTACTGCTGCGGATCGCGCCCCGCAGCTTCTGGTTGTGACCAGCTCTTTTCCGAGCGAGGGCAAGTCGGTTTCAAGTTGTAACCTTGCGATCACACTGGCGCAGCGCGGATCGCGCGTGTTGTTGGTAGACGCCGATCTGCGACGATCTACATTGATGCGTCAGTTGGGAGTGGAGCCCGATAGCAAGGCTGGCCTCAGTTCGATGCTGACGAGTAATGGCGCTTCGGAAACAGTGACAAAACCATTTCCGCAACTTCCGACGTTAGAAGTGATTGCGGCCGGCCCGCAAACCCCCTGGCCAGCCGAGTTACTGGCATCGAAAAAAATGCGAGAGTTACTAGAACGCTGGCGTGCCGAATACGATCACATAGTCATCGACACTCCACCGGTTTTGCTCTTTGCCGATACTTTGCCGCTCGCTGTAAACGCGGATGGTGTGTTATTGGTGGTCCTCGCCCGTCGATCGCGGCGCAAAGCAATGGTGCGCACGATCGATTTACTTTCTCGCGCAAAAGTGCATGTGCTTGGAGTGATTGTCAACGGTGTGGTACTGGAATCCGAGTTCACAAACTCGTACGTCACTTATGGATACCGCACAAACGGTGAGATACATGACAAAGCATAGAAGGAACTTGACAGAAATTCTACGAGCGGCGTTCACCTTCTTTGCCCTGATAATCCTGGCGGCAACGTCATTTGCAGCTGTACAGGAAAGTCTATCAGGACACGCGCCTCCCGCACTTCGAATCTCTGCTGGCGACCTGCTCGCCGTCGACGTATTCGACACGCCCGAGCTTTCCGCCAAGCTCAGAGTGAACGAAAAAGGTGATATCGATCTTCCGGTGGCTGGGAGCATCCACGTCGAAGACCTTACTGCAGAGCGCGCCGCCGCCGAGATTGAGAACCTTCTGCGCAATGACAACATACTGAAGCACCCACATGTGGAGGTCTTTATTCAGGAGTACGCCACCCAAGGTGTCTCGGTTCTTGGAGAGGTCAAGAATCCAGGAATCTATCCGGAACTCGGATCACACTCGCTGTTGGACTTCATTTCGGTAGCGGGAGGCATAACTCCAACCGCAGGCAAGGCAGTCACCATCACCCACAAAAATGACCCGAACAATCCCACCATCGTCCAGCTCGACAACAATGGACCAGAGGTAGCCAAGCGTGGAGCGCTGGTGATTCTGCCCGGTGATACCATCATCGTTTCTCGATCTGGCATTGTTTACGTAATTGGCGATTTGGGGAAACCGGGGGGGTTCCTGATCGAAAACAATCAGCATCTTACTGCCCTCCAGGCTATTGCACTCGCCCAAGGAGCGAACAAGGATTCGGCCCTGAACGGCTCCAGGCTTATAAGGAAAACTCCCACGGGCGAGCAGGAATCGCGTATCGAACTGGGAAAAATTCTTGCCGGTAAGCAAAACGATATTAGTCTTCAAGACGGCGATATCTTATTCGTTCCGACAAGTAAGAGTAAGACAATCGCGTTCCAGGGGATTAACTCCACGGTCGGTCTACTCAGTGGAATTGCTATCTATAGGGGTTTCTAAAGAATGCGGCTAGTCATAACTCTCGCGATAGCAGCGGCGTTTCTGAGTGACGCGGGCGTCCTTTCAGCCCAACAAGTTGATCCCGGTGTTGTTGCGTTCGATCCGTCGGTCAACTCGCGTGTGCAGGACCCAGATCGGCCGGATAATCCGCTACTTCCGGGTTCGAATTCCTCCTGGAGTTCCCCTTGGACATTGCAGCCCATCATGAACGGAGCGTCATTTGCGGGCACATCCGGGCCAGCGCAAAGTCTTGGACCGGTGAACAAGGCGAGTCAATTTCCAAGTCTGGGCGGCACCTCGGTCTGGGGAGCTTCATCCGCATCCACCGCTTGGGCCGGACAGCCGGTCATGAGCGACGCGCCGGCGGCGGGCACCGCTGGACCAGCCCCGAGAGCTGGTTCTGTCCGAGGGGGGAGTCAATTTCCAAGTCTGGTAGGCATCTCAGTCTGGGGACTCTCGTCGGCTGCATCCTCGTCCTCCCTGAACGCGAACGGTGCCCGGGGGCAGACCGTTGTGGCTCGCAATCGCAAGCGCGACGTGACGACGGTCACAGACTATATGCAATCTGCAAGAATGCGCCGCCTAGAGGACGAATCCTCGGTGGAGTCGCTCGCGGTACAACAGGCGGCAGAACGCGCGGCAGAACTGGATGAACTGTCAGATCCACACCTCAAACTGCGCGAGTTGAAACAAGAGCTAAAACAGTCAGCCGCAGCCGCACGGTCTGCACGTTTACGGATTGCCAATCCATTTCAGTCGAAGGCTGATGCCTTGACGGTACATTGGGGACGCGACGCATCAAGCGCGAGCGCCCTCGGACAACAGCAACACGAGACTGGGCTGCTGATGCATTATGGCTTCAATGCTCGTAACAAACCCCGCCGTTGGCACCGCGGCAAAGTTCATACGCTCGGTTCGCGCGACTACCCGAACAACTGGAGCAGATAGAGATGTTCAAACTCCTCTTCACCGGTATACATTTCAGTTGAGGATGGTTTAATCCCCGAGGTGATGCAATTGTTAGGTAACTAGCCGAAGTCGTTGAAGATGTTGAATCTGCCAAGTCGAACATAAACACGCGCTGACGTCTTCCAGATCTTTCCTCTCCGGTTCCTATGCAAACGCCAAGCGCGCACCCCACGAACGGACGTAACGGCCTCGAAGAGCTTGTCCACGGAGTCGGACTGACGATTGAATCATCGATTGCCACCCACCAGCGATTGCTCAACTCTGAGCCGACAGTCCGCCTGATCGCTACCGTCGCAGAATTGATAGTCAAGGCAATGCAACAGGGCCAGAAGGTTCTGCTGTTCGGAAATGGAGGGAGCGCGGCCGACGCCCAGCATATTGCCGCTGAATTTGTGGGCCGGTTTGCCATGGAGCGAGCGGCACTGCCCGCCACTGCGCTGTCAGTCAATACGTCATGCCTTACGGCGATCGGAAACGACTATGGATTTGATCGCGTTTTCTCCCGGCAAATCGAAGCATTCGGCAAACCCGGCGACGTGGCCCTGGGAATCTCTACGAGCGGTGATTCCCCGAATGTGCTGCTCGGTCTGGCCAAGGCAAAAATAATGGGATTGACAACCGTGGCCTTGACCGGCGACTCGGGCGGCAAGATGAAGAACGATGCAGATTACTGCATTTGTGCTCCCTCCGGCGAAACCCCGCGCATCCAGGAGTGTCACATCCTGATCGGTCATGCGCTTGCAGAACTGGTAGAGAGGGCTATTGTTTATGGTTCGAGCGGTATTTCTTGATCGCGACGGAGTAATCAACCGCAAAGTGCGGGAAGGACATTACGTAACGCGATGGAGGGAGGTCAAGCTCATGCCGGGAGTCGGGCGGGCCGTCAAGTGGATGCGGGAGGCTGGTTTTCTGATCGTGGTTGTAAGCAATCAGAGGGCGATCGCGAAAGGCCTGATTTCCGAGGTGGGACTGGAGTTCTTGCATCTCCGCATGTGGCAAAAGCTCTTTCGCGGAAGAAGAGGCTTCGATGCCGTTTACTATTGTCCACATGACAACGTGATCCCCTGTGCGTGCCGGAAGCCTCAGCCAGGCATGCTATTGGCAGCCTCGCGGGATTGTGGAATCAACTTGGCGGCATCGTGGATGGTCGGTGATTCTGAGGTAGACGTGCAAGCCGGTCAAAGGGCAGGTTGCCAAACGATAAGAATTGGTCCATCCCGGATTCGCGCTTTGACTGTAGCCGACGAAGTGACACGCTCACTGCCGGAAGCCGCAAAGCTGATTCTAGCCAAGGAACAACTCGCCGCTCCGGCGATTCACCCAAAATCCAATAACCCTGTGCTCACCCTCTGACTAGCGCGACCAGTTGTTAAGTCTCTTCAGTTCGTGTCTCTTCAATTACTGTCTGCTAAATCAGACATTTTTCATCCTACTTCTATCAGTCATGGTACTTATTATCGAACACTTCGAGGTTGAAAAGCTGTCACTGACTAAGGATTGCCTTCCATCTTGCCAACAACTTACTAGAAAATAATGACTATGGCGACCAGATAGCTCCCGCCATAGTGACAGGGACCTCTCGCGCAAGGGTCACCCGAATAACAATTCCAAACCTAACAGTTGCGTTCCCCAGAGAGTAAAACGATGATCAGTCTTTTGAACCGCACGCTGTTCAACTATCGTTTGCTTACTTTGCTTTTGCCGCTGGTGTCATTCATGATTGCGGGATCGGTTGAGTGGCAGCGAATCGTCTCATCTGACATCGATCCCTATCCCTATTTTGGTTTGCTCGTGTTCGCCACGATAGCGTGGTGCATCGCAATCGAGAACTACGGCCTTTGCACCACGAAATACATTTTGATGAGAGGAGGAAATGTCTACGCCGCTTTTTTGTCGACACTCGGAACGTTATTCGCGGAACTGGTGATCATGTTCTTCTATCGCGCGACAAGTTTTTCCCGATTGTTTGTTTCTTCGACCGCCGTGATCTTATTCTTTTCCGCCGTCGGCCTCCGCTTTTTGCTTCGCAGCGCAATGAAGGGGCGCCTGTTGCGCAAAGCGGTTCGAGTATTAATTGTCGGGGCTGATCAATTTGCGAAACGTACGGCGCGGCTATTGGTGGATAGTGAGCTGAAGGGCGTCGAAATCGCAGGTTTCGTCAGGTTGCCTGGTCAAAAAGTGGCCGTCAATGGAATTTTCTGCGACCTTGATGGCATCGATGCCATGGTGGCAGCCAATCGGATCGATGATGTTGTGCTCGCATTACCCGCGCCGCGCCTGCACGAACTGCCTAAAATATTGGAAAAGGTGCGGCATGTCGGTGTCGCAGTGCGGGCGGTTCTTGATTTAGGGGATCAGCCGCCAACCAATGATCGCCTGCTCAATGTTAATGGCATTTGGATGGTAAACGTCTGCCATACACCGGCTGAGTCGATGATGTACATGATCCTGAAACGAGGATTCGACATAGGCTTCTCTGCCGCCGTCCTCGTTCTCACCGCTCCGCTGATGATTGCAATCGCAACGGCCGTTAAATTCAGTTCATCGGGACCGGTGCTATTCGTTCAAGACCGTGTCGGTTTCAAAGGCAATATCTTCAAGATGTACAAGTTTCGGACCATGCGTACCGGCAGCACGACGGACGCCGACACGCGCTGGACCACAAGTCAGGATTCGCGGCGTACTCGGCTGGGAGCTTTTTTGCGGAGAACCAGCCTGGACGAACTTCCCCAATTCTTCAATGTCCTCAAAGGAGACATGAGCGTAGTCGGGCCCCGGCCAGAGCGCCCTTACTTTGTTGAAAAGTTCGCGGTACAGGTGCCCAAATACAATGCGCGTCATTATCTAAAGGTCGGCATAACAGGATGGGCGCAGGTGAACGGTTGGCGAGGTGACACTTCCATTGAGAAGCGCATCGAGCATGACCTCTACTATCTCCGGAACTGGAGCCTTTGGTTTGATCTACGTATTGTCATCCGAACAGTATTGGATGCGGTTAACGCCAAGCACGCCTACTAGATGAGCTCCTTTTCCGGAATTGTCTTAGTCAGTGGCCTCGGTTCTCGCTTACGATCCGAATTTCTCAGCGGGCCGAAAAGCATGGCGTCGGTGGCATCCCGGCCATTCTTGGAATATGTCCTGGCAAGAATGTCGGTCGATGGAATTAAAGACGTTGTCCTGTGCGTCGGCTATAGTCGATCCCACGTTCACAGTCATTTCAATAAAGGGACGAAGTGGGGCTTAGAGCTGCGTTATTCCGAAGAAAAAGAACTATTGGGCAATGCGGGCGCGGTCAAGAGAGCTGCTCGCCTGATTGATGCTACCGCACCATTTGTTTTCAACGGAAACTCATTCCTCGATCTCGATGTTCGCGCAATGTGGGATTTCCATCACAGTCGCAGGGCGCTTGCAACTCTGGCACTGGTCTCACTGACGCGACCGAATGGTTACACTCGCATTTCGACCGACGACCGCGGTGCGATTACCAGCTTCAACAATGACAGCTCAATCAATGCTAACAACCCAAACCACCTCGTCAATGCAGGCACATACCTCTTGAGCCGCCAATGTATTGACTTAATTCCGGAGGGACGGCCGGCTTCGATAGAAAAGGACATATTTCCTCCGCTCGTAGGATCTGGATTGTATGGTTTCGTTACCGGTGGATACTTTATCGATATCGGCCTTCCGGACGATCTCGCCCGAGCACAACACGAACTCCCCATGAGGTGGAAACTATGAAGATTCGTGCGAAAGCACCCCTGCGCATCAGCTTCGCCGGCGGCGGTACCGATGTACCGCCGTATCCGGCGAGAAATGGTGGCTGCGTTTTGAACGCAACCATTGACAGCTTCGCGTGGGGCAGTTTGCGCCCGCGCTACGACGGAACGATCAAGCTGGCATCGGCGGACTTCAAACTTCTGCTGGAGTACACGGTTCACAGCGAAATGCTGCCGGACGGCCAGTTGGATCTGGTTAAGGCAGTGATCAATAATTCCCGGGCCAAGGATTCCAGCGGTTTCGAGATCTTCCTGCACAGCGACGCACCTCCCGGATCAGGCCTCGGCTCGTCATCCGCTCTCATGGTGACTTTGGTCGGCTTGATCAAGGAGTTCAAGAATATTCGCATGAATTCTTACGAAATCGCGGAGACCGCATATCGGATTGAACGCCACGACCTGGCCATCAAGGGTGGCCTTCAGGATCAGTATGCCGCGAGTTTTGGCGGATTCAACTTCATGGAGTTCTATGAAGATCGCGTCGTGATCAACCCGCTGCGTATTAATTCCGAAGTGTTGAACGAATTGGAACACAATCTGCTGCTCTGCCACACCGGCCAGACGCGTCGGTCGGATGGGATCATCGAAGATCAGACACAGCGCTTGGAGTCGGGCAACGCGGAAACGGTTGACGCGCTGGCGCAACAGAAGCAACTGGCAGTCGACATGAAGAACGCACTCTTGCGTCACAAGTTGGGTGATTTTGGCGACCTTCTCCACTCCGCCTGGGAAGCCAAGCGGCGCATATCGGCGAAGATCAGCAATCCGCTGATTGAAGAGATGTACGCCGAAGCCAGAAAGCATGGGGCTCTTGGGGGAAAGATCACCGGGGCGGGCGGCGGCGGTTTCATTCTCTTCTACTGCCAGTTTGAAGACAAAATCAGGGTGGCCGAAGCTCTCTTGAAGATGGGCGCCGTACCCAAGGAGTTCGCCTTTGAAGGCGCAGGTTTGCAGACGTGGCGGGTTCACGACATGCCCGCGACCATCGAGAAGTGGGACTCAGTTGTTCCCGCATACCCCAGAGCAGTGTGAGGTCAAGTCTCCCTGCCTCCGACAACCGGACTTTCATCGATCCAGTAGCTGAGATTCCCAGCCATGGGCCGTTCGACTCGAATCGTCGTGAACACCGTCGTGTCCTATGCCAGAATTGCGGTCGCGGCGGGAGCCGGGTTCGTGACCGTGCCCCTGGCCCTGCGCAGCTTGGGAGCGACAGACTTCGGCATTTTTTCGGTGATCGCGGGAAGTCTCACCGCCCTGCTGTTCATTAACGGAGCCCTTACCGGCGGGGCTCAACGGCATATGGCCTATTCGCTCGGCGAAGGCAGCGCTGAAGAAACTGGCCAGTGGTTCAGCGCTAGCCTGGTGATTCATGGGCTTCTCGCCCTCAGCGTTTTGGCGGGCGCTCTGCTGTTGTCGCACTGGGTGATTTATCGCTTCCTTAGTCTGCCCCAAGCCAGGCTGGGTGCCGCCATGTGGACTTACCGCGTCGTGGCGGTTCTGCTCTTTACGAGTATTATCTCCACCCCGTATCAGGCTCTGCTCATGGCCAAGGAGTCGCTTGCCGCATGGTACCTGATGGCGACGGGAGGTTCCTTGTTTCTGATTATTGGCGTTGTTTCGCTGAAAGCACTTCCAGGCGATCGACTGGTCTGGTATGCAGCAATTAACGCCGCGAGCGATGGCTTCGTCATGGTTGGGCCGGTCCTCTACTGTCTGGTTCGCTATGCCGAGTGCCGGCAACTTTCCTTCCCGACAAGCGGGACGAAGATTCGCCGGCTGCTCAGTTTTTCCGGTTGGAACCTGCTCGGCACGCTGGCAGTCCAGATCCGTTACCAGGGACCGGCAATTCTGTTTAACCGATTTTTTGGCACGATGGCGAACGTTGCCAATGGAATCGCTATGCAGGTGAACGGCTTCGCTTCGAGCGTCAGCAATGGACTTCTGACGGCGACGTCTCCCGCGATTGTGAAGGCCGAAGCATCAGGGGACCGTTCTGAGATGCTATTTCTTTCGAACCTCTGCAATAAATATGCGTTTGTGCTCCTGTGGCTTTTTATTGGTCCGGCCTTGTTCGAGATGAACTATTGTCTGCATTTATGGCTCCACGAAATGCCTGCGGATACAGTGATTTTTTCCACCATTTTGCTCATCATCCTCTTGATCGACATGCTGACCGCCGGATTCAGGGCAGCAGTTCAAGCCGAGGGGCGCGTCGCATTGTATCAAGCGGTAATTGGAGTCTTGTTATGCATTTCGGTGCCCGTAGGCTACCTGCTCCTGCGGTTGCATATGCCCGCGAGCTCGGTGTTGTGGGCCACGGCCTGCGGCTCTGTCCTTGCGGGTGCGGGCCGCATATGGTTCCTATGCAAGCGAATTGGACTCGAGGCGGCGGGCTGGGTGAATGGCGTCCTCCGTCCGTGCTTTGCCACTTCGGTTGCTTCGAGCCTGGCGATGGGAGCGGTCCTGATTTCCTTGAAGCCCGGTATGTTCCGCCTGGCGAGCTTGTATTTTCTCAACTCTGGCATCGTAATCATCTCGACCTGGGCGTTTGCGAGCAGTGATGCAGAGCGCACCTTACGTCAGATGTACGTTTCCAGACTTCAGGAAGCATTGTCTGCAAGCCTCAGAGCGTTCGCGTTTGCCACGAGGAGACACGAGGCTGTGAAGTCGTCGGCTCCGGCGCCGATGAACCTGGATCAGCCCATGGAAGCCGAATGCCCGCAGCCGGCGCCGTTCGAAAGAGTAAGCATTATGATGCTCACGCACAATGCGCCTCGATATGTGGAGCTCTCCATCCGTTCGTTGGTTCGATGCACTCGAGACGTCAATTACGAACTTGTGGTGGTGGACAATGCGTCCCAGTCGCCCACGAAGAATCTCCTGAAACGTCTTCAGCGCGAGGGACTGATCCAGCATCTGACCTTGCTTGGATACAACTCATTTTTCGCCAGAGGAAACAACATCGCGGCGCAGAACAGTACCCCTGACAGCACCCACCTGCTGTTGCTCAATAGTGATGTCGAGATCAGAGATCCCCGCTGGCTGTCCAACCTGCTGATGGCTCACAAGCCTGGAATTACGGCTTATGGCGTTACGGAGCATCCTTTGCGCGTGGACGCGTATTGCCTGCTTGTGGACCGAGCGTTGTATCACGAGCACGGACTCGACGAGGCGCACGAATTTTTCTGGGCTGTCACCAAATTCCAGGCGGCGCTGCTCGCGCAAGGCTACTCGGTGCAGGGCTACACCGAGCACGAACGTTATCTGCATCACTTTGGCGGCAAGAGTGGAAATGACTTCAAGGCCGCGAAGGGTCTGTTTCTCTCCCAGGAAGAACTTGCAGAGTGGTTCCAGGGTCGAACGATTCGTGTGTTGGACCCAGGTTTGGACGGTTCCGTTCCACGCCGGCCCCGAAAGAACCTCCTCCATCGCGGCGTGGCGCGGGTCCAGCGACTGCTTGCTTAGGCCGCTGCTTGAGGCAATCGAAGGTTTCGCCACGGGAAGGTATCGACTGAAAACCATCACGGTCATCGACACGAGTTTCGGAACGTGGAATGTGGGTGACGAGATCATCATGCAGGCCGTGAACGACGTCATCCACGAAATGTTTCCTGACGCTCGCGTGTTTCGATTGCCCAGTCACGAAGCGCTCAGCCGGCGCTCCTACTACTTCCTGCGACAGAGCGACATGTGTTTGATTGGTGGCACCAACGTACTCGCCTCCAAAGGATGGCGCCTACGCTGGTTCGATTCGATCTTCCTCAACAGTGCCATCTGTTTTGGCGTGACATGGGGAGGGATTAGCGCCAGGCCGTCCTTTCGAGACCGGATCTTGCTCCGTCAAGTACTGGATGGACACCAGATCCACTCCGTGCGCGACCGTTTCACGCAGCACCTGCTCGATCAGATCGGAATCGTCAGCGTGTCGACGTCGTGCCCGACCATGTGGAGGCTCAGCCCCGAACACTGCGCCGCCGTTCCACAGGAGAAAAAAAGGAATGTGGTGTTCGCGCTGACAGCCTATCTCCGCGATCCGTCGGCCGATCGAAAAATGATCGACATTCTCAAGAAGCACTATGAGACTCTCTATTTCTTTCCCCAGATGCACGGCGACTACACCTATTTCCAGAAATTGAACACACCCGGCGTCCGCCTCATCGGTGAGAACTTACACTCGTACGATCATCTTCTGGCGAACGAAGAACTCGATTACGTCGGCAGCCGGCTGCACGGCGGCATCCGCGCTCTTCAGTTCAAGAAAAGGACCCTCGTCATCGGAGTCGATCACCGCAGTGTGGAGATCGCCAACGACACCGGCCTCCCCGTGCTTCAACGCACGGAATTGCACAAGCTCGAGTCGTGGATCACCGGTCGTGTCCCCACCCAAATTAAGCTGCCCTCGGAAAACATAGCCAACTGGAAGGCTAATCTGCGGCTGCAATAGGCAGGCGTCGGATCACAATTCAATCGGACTGGGCAGTCATTGCTACGTGATCGGTCGAGCGAGGGGAAAGGAGAAAAACGGTGTCTGCTGAGAATCATTCAGTTCGGTTGTTACGTGCCCAAGTATTCTCAAAAGGCTGGCCGTTGGATGAAGAGATTCGTGCAGTCGCAGCAACGTTGCCTTCGCACAGTTTTCTCGCGAATCCCGCCGGCCAATATTCTTATATTTACCTGACGCGGTTTGTCCACGCCCTGTCCGAACAGCATTTTGCCTGTTCTTTTAGCGATCTTTCTGTTCTGGACTGGGGGTGCGGCAAGGGGCATGTTAGCAAGTTAATTCGGGATTTAGGTCCAAATTATCTTGGTAGTTGCGATATCCTGTCCGACAGAGAAGACTCCGCCTTTGGGCAGGACGTGCCCATTATCAAACGGTTTGGCATCCAAGTGCGGCCGCTTAAGCATGCATATGTCTTGCCTTACGAAGATAAGACCTTCGATGTCTTTTTGAGCGTAGGCGTTTTGGAACACGTTCCCGACGATCGAGCCTCTCTTACGGAGATCACTCGGGTTTTGAAACCAGGCGGTCTCTTCTTTTGTTTCTTCCTTCCGACTAAACTCTCTTGGACGCAGCAGATTGCCCACTGGCTGGGGGATAACTATCACGACCGGCTGTATAGCGAGAACCATGTGAAGGAGATGCTCGGGTCGGTTGGCCTGGATCTGCTCGACCTTTGGTATCGGCAGCTTCTTCCCAAGAATTCGGTGCATTATCCGAACTTTCGCCTATTTGAAAGGATGGATCAGTTCATAACAGGAAATACGCCTCTTCGCTACTTCGCGACGAACGTCGAATTTGTCAGCGTCAAGCCCGGTCGAAGGCATAACGATCTGACAACCCACGCTGGCCAGAGGAATTCCGCACCCGAAAGCAATAAGCCCTGGGGACAGACGTAACCCTAGGTACAGACGGACGTTCCCTGGTTTTTCCTCCAACAGGGAATGCCGACATAAGTCTGCCGATAGGCTCTTGCCGTTATGATCGTCACTTTCGGGAAAGTCGATGAGTTTGAAGGCTGGGATAAGTTCCCGGCCTTTATCGAACAAGTGATTGCCCGCAACTCGGCGAAACGAGTATGCGAGATCGGTGCAGGAGCCAACCCCGCCATCGGTCGGGAAGCGATCCGCAAATACGGATTGACGTTTCGGGCAGCGGATCAAGTGGAAGGAGAATTGCTCAAGTCGGAGATGAAGGAAGCGTGCGTGTACGATGTCTGCGCATCTGCTCCGGTGCCGGGCGCTCCTTACGATCTTATCTTCAGCCGAATGACTGCCGAACACTTCCGCGATCCGGAGCGCGCATACGCCAACATGTTTGCAGCCTTGGAGCCCGGCGGACTGGCAGTCCATTCTTTCGCCACGTTGTACGCCCTGCCGTTTGTGCTCAATCGCATGCTTCCAGATCGCGTCTCTGACCTCCTGTACAACCGGTTCTCGGCTCGCGCCGATAGCGAGCGGCATGGCAAATTCAAAGCCTACTATTCTCACTGTCGCGGGCCGATGGAGAGTCAGCTTCAGTTTTTCCGCAATCTTGGATACGACATCGTCGAATACCGCGCGTATTTCGGACACAAGTACTACCAGCCCAAATTGCCGCTGCTTGATCTGGTTCACCGGCAGAAGACGAAGCTGCTGCTGAAGGCGCCGATCGCTTGCTTCGTCAGCTACGCCACCGTGATTCTGAGGCGGCCGCTCGCAAAACAAAAGGCAGCCTGAAAGCTTTTCGCGTGAAGGATCTCAGGATTACATTTCTCCTGCACGGCTCCGGTCATCTGCCGAATGGTGGAGTCAGAGTGGCCTGTGAATACGCGAACCATCTTTCCCGTCGCGGACATCGCGTCACCATGGTTTTCCCTGCTATAAATCCAGCGGCAGCCACCGCAACACAGAGAGCCAGAGGAACCACAGCCTTCATCGTACGATCTTTGACTCGGGGATTTCATCCCCGGAAGTGGTATCCACTTGATCCCTCTATCCGAGCGCTGTGGGTTCCGACGCTGTCGAGTAGATTTGTCCCGGATGCTGACGTAGTGATGGCTACTGCGTGGGAGACAGCCGAGTGGTTGATCAGATATCCGCGTTCAAAAGGCGATAAGTATTATCTAATACAGAGTTGGGAAATTTGGTCCGGCCCGGAAGCGCGAGTCAGGGCCACCTGGACGGCCCCGCTGAAAAGGATTGTGATCGCGCGCTGGCTGCGGGATATTGCCGATCATTTGGGTGTGGACTGCACCTATATTCCGAATGGCGTCGACTCTCAGGAGTTCGGCCTGGACACACCCATTGAATCTCGCAATCATAAGCGGGTCATGATGCTCCATCACTTGCATCCAGTGAAGGGCTCAGCCGACGGGCTTGAGGCGCTGAGCCTCGTCAGAAGTGAACTTCCCGATTTGCGAGTGACCTTGTTCGGTCATTCGCCTGCGCCCGCGCTACCCGCTTGGGCCGAGTATCACAGGTTACCGAGCCGGCAGATGCTGCGTGCACTCTATAACCAGGCGTCAGTCTTTGTTGCTCCCGGACGGATCGAAGGCTGGCCGCTCCCTCCCGCCGAGGCCATGCTGTGCGGAGCAGCGCTCGCGGCCACCGATATCGGCGGACATCGCGAGTACGGAATCGACGGCGAGACGGCGCTGCTGAGTCCGGCGCGCGATCCCAAGAAACTGGCGGAGAATGTGCTGCGGCTCGTTCGCAACGCCGAACTGAGGACGAAGATTGCGCGCCGGGGATACGAGCATATCCGGAAGTGCAGCTGGGACGAGGCCGTCGATTCCCTCGAGCGCCTGCTCGACCAAAGCCCAGCGCGTCAATTTGCAGTAAGCCGCACACTCCGTGCTGCCGTCGATGGCAGCCCAATCGGCGATTGAGCCGGGCGTCCGCATAAAACGCGCGCACAGCGGCACGGCGCCGCAGCGAAATGGATTTTCCTAAGACTCTTGCCAGTTCTGGGAGGCAGAACAGGTGTTCAGCTCGGGTATCTCGTTGAAGCGTTCCGTTGCCGCGGCGGTGTTGCCCTATCGGGAGTTCCTCGATCGCACCAACTGGACGTCGAGATGGTGCCGCACCGTTAAGCAAGCTGACTGCCCCCAGTTTCCCCGCCGGGGGCTGATGTACGAATACCTTCACAGCACGTTCTTGGGCGATGCCCCAATCGACTACATTGAATTCGGCGTCGCTGAGGGGGCCAGCCTGCGCTACTGGTGCGCCCTCAACCAACATGCAAGCAGTCGTTTCTTCGGGTTCGATTGCTTCACTGGCTTACCGGAGGACTGGGATGCGGACCGTCCGAAGGGCGCGTTCAGTCGGCACGGGCAGCCGCCCGATGTGCGCGATCCTCGTGTAAAGTTTCAGGTCGGTCTCTTCCAGGATTCGCTTCCGCCCTTTCTCGCTTCTTACCGACCCTCAAATCGGGTTGTAATTCACAACGACGGCGATCTCTATTCCTCCACGCTTTATACGTTAACGATGATGGAGACGATCATATCTCCCGACACAGTTGTCATTTTTGATGAATTCTGGGACGCCCTCCATGAATATCGTGCACTGAGGGACTACTCGGTCGCCTACAGAAGACCGTTCAAAATCGTCGCCGCATCCGATCGCTTTTCCGCAGTGGCAGTTGTGTTTTCCGCAAGACAGCTATTTCCGCAAGTCGAATGAGGCCATCGCCTGTCGCGCTTGACAAGCGTCGGACATTAGAACTCGCGGGGCGACATCAGGGCAACTTTCCATGAGCGAAATCACCTACGACTATAGCGAACTCTACCGGCAGGACCGTCCGCAGGGCGGTGTCCTCGCAACCACCGCGTTCGTGGCGATGGTCGCGTGTGTCATTAACTGCGCGTTGCCGCAAATAGAAATGCTGCTTCTCGGCGGCCGGTGTCCGCTTCCGATCGCGGCCATCAAGATTGTCTGCTTTAGCTTGCTTATTCTTTTTGCGCTGATCTACGGCAGGCTCGATCTTTCCGCCTTCCCCACCGGCGTGTGGCTGGTGGCGATGACTTTCCTGTTCCTCGATTTCTCCTACCTGTGGCTGTGGCAGGGAAAGACACCGGCCGAGATCTTCTTCTCCTACAACGCATACTACTGCCCGCTCATCTTTGCGCCGCTCGCCTGTGCCTTCACGGGAAGGCTGTCGGAGAAGTCAGCAACGCGAATCCTGGTGTCCTTATTTCTGGTTTGCGCCCTGATCGGATTTGCGCAAATCATTTTTCAAAAGCCCATTATTCAGATGGCCAGCAGCGATGGCAATTTCAGAATCTATATCAGCTGGTGGACGACACCAATATCGAGAACGATACGAGCATTCGGCGTATTTGGCACCGCCCTGGAGTTTGGGAGTTTTGCCGTACTAATTGCCGCCATCGGAATTGGAATGTGCGGCAGACCCAATGGGTGGATTAAAGGAATCCCGCTGTATCTGCTCGCCACAGCCTGTTGCTACTTGACGCTGACTCGAGTCGTCTACCTGCAGCTGGCCTTCGCCACATTCGCGGCCGCGACATTCACATTCGGACGAAGTCTGCGCCGGATGATTTGGCAGCCCCTCGTTGGCCTCGCCTTAAGCTCGTTCATTGCCTTCGGCGGGATTGCCAATCTTGTGGGCGGATCGAGAGGAACGGTCTCTTCCGACACCTCTTCCCTCAATCTAAGGCTTTTGCAATGGGGGGCTTTCGCGACCCAACTCTTGCACTCGACGTTCCTGCAGAAGATGCTTGGTCTCGGATTTTCCCAGGCGGAAAAACCGCTGATCGTTCCCGGCAACGACGAAAATTACGGAGCATCCATTAACGTGCTGGTAGATAACTTGTACCTGGGGTTGGCGCTCCATATCGGTCTGATCGGGATGGTGGTTATTTTGGGGCTGTTATGGGTCATGTGGCGGCGCCTTCGCGTCGAAGCCGTCAAGCGTCCCACACCGATATTGATAGGAATCGCGAGCTTCTGGTCGACCTTCCTCCTGACTGGCATGTTCAACGTCGCGCCGGCGCTATACGGGTTCTGGTTTCTGATTGGAATGATGATTCTTCAGCGCGACGGGGAGATTGACGGGGAAGTTCCGTGATCGGTCGAAGTTGCTGTTCTGGCCGCGCAAAAGGGAATGCAAAGGAAGCGACATGAGCTACGGCGAAGAGAACCGTCTTAGTGATCTTGGAGATGAGTGCGGAGGACTACGAGTTGCAACTCTCTATGCTGCTCGTGGCGCACCTCTCGGAGGGGGAGCCCAACCCGGCCGCCGAGTTTCCCAACCGCTTGAACGAGGGCAACCCGAACTGGACGGCGTATTTCTTGGAATGATCCGCCTAGTCCAATGCCTGGCCGCGGCCACCGGGGGAAGCGCTTGAGAATCGCTATTTTTACCGAGTTGTATCCGCCGCATATTGGCGGCCAGGAAGTCCGGTATGCCGAATTGGGGGAGGCGTTACACGCGCAGGGCCACGAAGTGGACGTTTATTGCATTCGCCACTCCGCCGACGTCCCTGAACAGGAAAGCCGTGGCGGAATTCGCATTTTCCGCTACCCCCTAAGCCCGAACTATAAGAAACCTCTGATCAAATTTTTTCGTCGCCAGATTGGCACGGTGTTTCGCTATGCGCACTGGTGCCGAAGAGTACTCCGCTCTAGCAGCTACGACCTGCACATCTTCAACCAGTGGCCGCTCACGCACGTCATGCTGGCACCGCAGCGTGCGCGCGATCGAGGGGTGCTCGACTGGTGCGAAATCCGCCGCCGCTTTCCCTTTGGATTGCTGCAGCGCTGGATGCCGAAGCTGGTGCGCCATAACATGGCAGTCAGCGTCGCGGTGGCGGAACACATCGCGCATGTTTCCCTGCGCGAAACCGACTTTGTGCCGAGTGGCATCGTCCTAAGCCGTTATCGAAACCGGCCGCTGCCGCTCCGCTCAAACCTGCTCTATTTCGGCCGGGTTACGGAGCATAAGAACGTTGAACTGCTGATCTCGGCTTTTGAACGTTTGGCACCGCGTGGCTTCGGGGGAAGGCTGGTGATCGCCGGTGCCGGGCCCTGGCTCGACCGTGTGCAGCTCCGGGCGGGGTCATCCCCGCTGTGCGAGCGCATCGACGTGATCGGGTTCATCTCCGACGAAAGAAAGGTCGAACTGCTGGCATCGTCGCTGCTGCTGGTAGTCCCCAGCCGTCGCGAAGGCTTTCCCCGTGTCGTCGCCGAAGCCATGGCGAGCGGGCTCCCCGTCGTCACTGTCGACTACCCGGAAAACGGAACCACGGCCGTGGTGAATCGCTATGTCATCGGCACCGTGACGGCGCCTGACGAGCTTGCTTCCGGATGTCTCAGCACCATCCGCCGCTGGAACGAATTCTCTGCGAACGGCCTCAGCGCAAGTCAGGAACTTGACTGGAGCCGTTTATTGGGCCGAGTCCTTAAACATGGGGTGAATTAATGAAAACGCTAGTGACGGGTGGTGCGGGTTTTATCGGGAGCCACGTGACTGACCAACTGGTCGCCCTGGGACACGACGTGGTTGTCATCGACAACCTGTTTGTCGGACGGCGCGAATACGTGAACCCCAAGGCGCACTTCGAGTGCATCGATATGGCAACAGTCCCGAACAAGGAGTGGATCGGCCTCCTCCAAGCAATCAAACCCGATTATGTCGTGCACCTTGCCGCCTTGCTTCACATACCCTACTGCATGGCACATCCTGAGCAGACCTTCGCAACCAACGTTCGCGGTACGGAGTTGTTGGTACGTTCTCTCGAAGGTCTTTCCGTGCTCAAACTGGTGGCCGCCTCCACCGCCGACGTGTATGCGATCGAAGACGTTATACACAGCGAGACTGAAGTGAGCGCTTCTCGCAACGTGTATGGCCTCTCGAAGTCGTTAACCGAAAGCTTAATTGCCTATGCGGCGCGTACCATTCCTGGACTCTCGGCAGCCTCATTGCGGTTCTTCAATGTTTATGGACCGCGGGACACTAACCCCCACCTGGTTCCGCGCGTCGTCGAGCTACTTGGCAACCATCTTGTGCCTGAGTTACGCATGGGCTACCTGGATGGCACGCGGGACTTTGTCCATGTCTCCGACGTCGTCCGTGCGGTGATTGCGGTTTTGTTAGCTGACACAGGCGAATACGATGTCTTTAATGTGGGGACCGGTCGTCAGACTTCGTCGCGCGAAGTGATCAGGATTCTGCAGGAGGCCTTCGGCGACACGCGTGCCGTTATCGAGGATCGCACTAAATTCCGCAAATTTGATCGGCAGTCTCTCGCTGCCGACATCACGAAAATACGGGGGAAAGTGGGATGGACTCCACAGATTCCCGTGGAGCAGGGCCTTCGTAGTCTGGCCGGGACAACAGACTGCGGCAGAGACCATTTTGGCGTCATTCCCGTTGCCGTTGGAGCCGCGAATCGTATTGTGGCCGCTTCGTACACTCGTTCCCGAGCAAATCCATATGTGTCGGCCCCGACTACAACGATTCGGCCCTAGGGAGCTGCGATGAAGTTCAATTCTGTGATTCCGAGCAGAGCTGTATTGCCCGTTCTTGGGCGACTGCGAGAACTCGAGAAACCTGGTCGTTCTGTAAAAGCAGGTGTTCCCTTAGAATTTTCTCCCGCTTGGACAACCGAATCAGGTTCCGCCCCGGATGCAGAGTTTTCCACCCTCAAGGTAGCCCTGATTCACGACTGGCTGACCGGAATGCGCGGCGGGGAAAGAGCGCTCGAGACGCTGTGCGAAATGTTTCCGGAAGTTCCTTTGTGGACTCTGGTCCATGTGCCCGGCAGCGTCAGTGAAGCGATTGAAGCGCGCACGATTCACACCAGTTTTCTGCAGCACATGCCGTTCGCCAAAACGAAATACCGTCATTACTTGCCTCTGTTTCCCCTGGCTGCGGAAATGACGCGGGTGAGCGCGGAAGACGCCGACGTGGTGATTTCGACTTCGCACGCCGTGGCCAAAGCAATGGTCAATAAGAATTCGAACCGCCGGCCGCTGCACATCTGCTACATCCATACTCCGATGCGTTACATCTGGGATCGTTTCGACGATTATTTCGGTCCAGAGCAGGTCGGGCACGCTGCCTCGCGATGGTTTTTCAAGCCGATCATAAAGCTGCTGCAGGTCTACGATCTCCGCACCGTGGATCGAGTGGACGTCTACTGCACCAACTCGCACTTTGTGGCGAGACGAATCCGCAATCTTTATGGACGGGAAGCCGAGGTCATCTACGGCCCGGGCGATATCGGCGACGGCGCGGCAGTGGTCCGCTGCCCCGAGGACTGGTATTTGATGGTCACGGCGCTGGTTCCCTACAAACGGGTCGCCCAGGCGATTGCGGCCTGCGCTAGCCTCGGACGGCCGCTGAAAATCGTGGGAAAAGGTCCGGAAGAGCGGAAGTTGAAGAGTCTGGCGAAAGATCTGCGCGCCTCCGTTGAGTTCCTGGGATTTGTCAGCAATGAAGAACTGCTCAACTGCTATGGGCGCGCGAAAGCGCTGATATTCCCCGGGGTTGAAGATTTTGGGCTCGTGCCGGTCGAAGCCGCGGCGGCGGGGTGTCCCGTGATCGCCCTGGCCAAAGGCGGCGTCGTCGATTCGATGACGGCGGAGACGGCCGAATTCTACGAAGAAGAAACTGCGGCAGCCTTGCAGGAAGCGATCCTCCGTTTTGAGGGGCGGGAGTTTTCCGATGCCGCGATGCGGCGCCGTGCCGCGGAATTCACCCGCGACCAATTCAGCCGTCGCTTCCAGGCCGTCCTGCGAAGTGCCCTATCCGCTCGCCGGCCGCCCCAGTCGGTGTGTGCCTGACCTCACGTCACTACGACAAGCAAATGATTTTGGAAGCGCGCGAAAAAAATGGGCTCTCCGAGTGTCCAGCCCTGGTATTGGTCGGAGGCTTGGGGACGCGGTTGCGGCCGGTGTATGCCGATGGTCCGAAGGCGCTGGCGCCGATCCAGGGCAAGCCGTTTCTTGCCTACCTCTTGAAGATGCTCGCGGAAAGCGGCCTTTCGCGGCTGGTGTTGTGTGTGGGCCATCGCGCCGGGCAAATCGAGCAGTGGCTGGCGGAGCAAAACTTTGGCCTCGACATCCGTTGTTCGCACGAAGATGAACCGAGGGGAACCGCCGGAGCACTCGGCCTGGCTTACTCGCGCTACGCTCGCGGAGAACGCGTGCTGGCCATGAATGGCGACTCAATCCTTCGGCTGTCGCTCGCCTCGATGTTGAACTTGCACACAGCGCGCGGGGCCGAGGCCAGCATCGCGCTGGCATGCGTGCCCGACACCTCGCGTTACGGCAGCGTAGGGGTCAATGAGGAAGGATGGGTGACCTCTTTTTCGGAAAAGAACACGGAGCGACGGCCGGGTTTTATCAACGGCGGGGTATACCTGTTCGAGCCGTCCGTCATGGATCGGGTGGTCAAGGACCGCAGCGTATCTCTTGAGCGAGAGGTCCTTCCTGCTCAGCTGACACGTGGCCTAGTCGGGTTCAAGTCGGATGGATACTTCATCGACATCGGCGTTCCGCAAGACTTGGCCCGCGCCCAATCGGAGCTTGGGGCGGTGGTCGGCTTGTGACGAGTACATGCTTGAAATTTCTTGCCATCCTGCTCCTCGTTTTTATCGTGTTTGCCGTCGGCCATCTCGGGACGATTTGGGGTAAAGCCAGATCAAACGGAGCAGCGATGTCGTCTCAGCCGATCGGATCGTCAGGAAACGGACAATCGGATGTTTCCTCGCCGGCCGTCACGGCATCGGCTGTGAATGGCGTGGTCAATCCCACGGCCTATCCCGGCGCTGACATAGGCGAAAAGATCAACAGCGTCTTCGCCGACGGGTGCGCCGAGGTTCACATCCCCGCGGGCAAGTATGTTTACGCTACCACCATTCGCATGTCCAAGCCGTGCCAGAGTCTGTTAGGGGCGGGATCGGCGCTGACTTCTTTGGAATACTCCGGCAGCAGAGACGCCATCGTCTGGCAGATGCACCCGTATACGATCCAGAAGGCCGGCGTACTCAGAGGATTCACGCTGCAGGGCCCCGGCAACAATGTAGAAAACGGCATTCGGTCGGGAACCGTGATTGGAGCGACGTTTGAAGATCTTGTCATCAACAATTTCCGCGGTCCGAACTCCACGGCAATATTGTTTGAGAACCTGATGGCGCAGCTGCCGACCTGGACCGAGCGTACCGTGATTCGAGACGTTCACATCGGCATCCCGCACACCGGAAACACGACTGCGATGGCCTTTGTGGTCAACGGAGGAGGCAATAGCTTCGGATACACCGATATCTCCGATGTGTGGCTGAACATAGAGAAGGGCCAAGTCGGTGTGAGGTGGAGCAAAGGAACCTACACCTACAACTCCACTTTGAACTTCCACGCCAACATCAGCGCGTTGGGGACAGATTCATTCGTGATTGATGGAATCATCCGGAATTCGCAGCTCCAGCTCACCGGTGAGGCCGGCTGCGCAAAAGATCTGGTGCACGTTGGGCGGGAAGGGCAGGTACAAGCGGAGGGAGTTGTGGCCGTCAATTGCGCCTCCAAGCTGACGAAGGGAAATTTCGTGAGGACCGATCTCTCCGGTGTTCAGGTGGACAACCAGCATTGGGATGCTTTTCAGCTATCGCCCGCTTATGAGCCACTGATCAACAGCAAAGGTGTCCTCCTGATGAATAATCTCGAGCAACATGGCGAGGCGGATCTGACGAACTACTACGGGCCTGAGCGCGCGGAGTCGATTGGCGGTTTTAGTTTCTACAACACATTCGCCAGCATAGACTCTCCGCGCGATGACGCCCGGTCCCTGTTAGCAAGAATCGATGCGAAGGGGAATTGGAAGAACCAAGGCTCGCTCGCCTGGGGGAACGGAGCTACGATTCCCAGCAGCGACACTGTTGCCCTGAGAGCGCAGTTGCCTCTGGCGGGCAAGACTGCGGCGTTCGGCGGCGATGTGAAGGCGGGCAATTGCATCCGAGGGACGGCTGGCGTTGCCGGGGCTATGGTCGGACAGGTGGTGCCGCATCCGGCGGCCAGCGACGGGAGTATGGATTTGCCCTTTGAAATTGTCAGCGCCGCGGTTACGGCTGCAAACACAGTCACGGTTCAGCGCTGCGCGAACGCGGCTGCGACTCTTCCCGCCAAGACTTACAACGTAAGAGTGATCCCGTGAGTCGTCATGCCCTCGTTGGCTGCGTCATCGTTAATTGGAATGGCTGGCGCGACACTCTGCTGTGCCTTGACGCCTTGCGCGCCACCGATTATCACGAACTGCTGATCGTCGTGGTCGACAACGGTTCGACCGACGATTCTGTAGAGCGCATTCAGTCGGCATATCCCGAGATAGTCATCGTGCAAACCGACAAGAACCTGGGATTCTCGGGTGGCAATAATGCAGGGATTCGCGAAGTGATGCGTCACGACGTCAAGTATGTTTGGCTGCTCAACAACGACACGCAACCCAAACCGTTTGCTCTTTCGGAACTTGTACGTACGGCCGAGTCCAATTATCGATTGGGGGCGGTCGGGTCGGTCCTTCATTACACGTCGAATCCGCGAAAGATTCAGGCGTGGGGTGGGGGCTGGATTAGCCTCTGGACCGGCTACTCATCACAAGCCACTGCGCGTCCGCGGTCAGGCCGCCGATTGGACTTTCTGACGGCAGCCAGCATGCTGGTGCGTCGGAAGGCGCTCGAAGACGTCGGTTTGATGGACGACAGATTCTTCTTGTACTGGGAGGATGCCGAACTATGTTTTCGGTTGCGACGCAAGGGTTGGCAACTCGGCGTTGCGTCCCAAGCGATCGTGCTCCACAACGTGAGCGCAAGCGCGAATAAGAGCGGTACTTCAATTGACCGCCATTACACGTGCTCTGCGATTCGCTTCCTTTCGCAATATTCCCACGTTCCGCAGGTGGCGTCGTTTGTGTTTCTCTCTCGTCGGCTCCTCCATCGCGCGCTCTCAGGCAAGGTGAAAGCGATGGGGCATGTCTTGCAAGGTATAAGGGACTACCGCAACCGCGATCGCTGGGCGCCGCTGCCCCCAAGCTTAGTTGAATGATGCATATCAGGGCTCGGCGGCAAAAGCCTATGCGAGCGGGGAAAGGAAGGCGATCATGAAGCTGGCTTCTGTTCCACTGCCGGCATTGGAGATCCCCGACGTAAGGTTGGTCACCAAGCGTTCTGCGCCTCCGGTCGCCGCGGTCGACGCCCGCAACGCGACGCAACGCTTCTATCGTCCCGAACTGGATGTGCTTCGCTTCTGTGCTTTTTCCCTGGTTTTTATTCATCACCACTTCCCGTGTGTTCCTGGACAGTACAATCCGCATCTCGGAAAATGGTTCGCGATAACCGTCTCCAGCATCTCGGCGGCCGCAACGTACGGAGTGGACATATTCTTAGCCCTGTGTTCGTATCTCATTACCGAACTGCTTCTCCGCGAGAAGGCGCGTACAGGTACCGTCGATGTAAAGTGGTTTTACTTTCGGCGTATCCTGAGAATCTGGCCTCTTTACTTCTTTTTCCTTGTGCTGGCCTTGGTCACTAATGGCCTCATACCCAACGAGCGCGTCACCGGAAAGGCAGTCGTCGCTTTTCTTTTTTTCTCGGGAAACTGGTGGATGATGTCCGCCTGGCGGAGCGTTTCAGTCATCAATCCACTGTGGAGTCTCTCGGTACAAGAGCAATTCTACTTCTCATGGCCGCCCCTAGTAAGAAATCTCGGAGAACGCGGGATGCTGTTGGCTGCGGGCGTTATGCTTTTCGTTTCCAATTCTTTGCGTCTCGCGATCTATCTGGCGCACGTGGGCTCGGAGAGATACATCAAGTTCAACACCTTCACGCGGCTCGACCCCATCGCTCTCGGCATCATCGCGGCAGTCTTGCTGCGTGGCCGTTCGCCGACACTCTCTAACGTTCGACGTGTACTACTCTTCGTGACCAGCTTCGCCGTGCTATGGGCAGCCGCAATCTTCCTGCGCAGCGAGGGAGATGGCGTGGGAGTAGTTCATCTTTTGTCTGTAATCGGTTATCCGCTGGTGGCTCTCAGTTCGATCGCCATTGTTATCTCGGTCCTGGTCAGCACCCCTCCATGGTATGCCTGTGGGCCGTTGGTCTACCTGGGACGAATCAGTTACGGGCTCTATGTGTTCCATCTTCTTGGTCTGAAGTTGGCTGACGTTATTGGCGCTCATGTCTCATTCGGTGCGCATCTCGTCAAGGGCCGGGGATTGCTAGGGTTTTTCCTAACCGTAGCTATGGCGATGATTTCCTATCACGCGCTGGAGAAGCCCTTTTTGCGTATGAAAGAGCGCTTTTCGCACGTTCTTTCCCGTCCCGAAACACGCGATCTTCCAAAAGACCTGATCGAGCCTGCTGGAATCAAGCAATTCCAAAGTTGAGATCCTGTGGTCCGAAAGCAATCTGTTCTGGAGTGAATCGTCTCAAGTTATGACTTCAAGAACTGACAGGCTCTCGGCAGAGCAGATCGGCGATCTGAGACTGCATCTGGAAAAGCACGCTTAGAGTCTGATGCAAAAACGTCCCATACTTGCCGTTGATGCTCGCGCCTACGCCACCGGGCTTGGGCGTTACACCGAGCAATTGCTGACCGGGCTCCGTACTTCTTTGCCAGGAGTTGAGATCTGGTGCGTGGCACATCCCGAGCATGGGTGCAAGTTGGCCGCCCACGTGGACCGCATCATACCGAGTTCGGCTGCGATGTACTCGATGGCGGCACAAGCGACGATACCGGGGCTGGTTCGCGGGGCCACGCTGCTGCATTGCCCTCACTATGACGTCCCCGTGCTGTATCCCGACCGCATGTCGGTCACGATTCACGATGTTACACACCTGCTCGATCCGGCTTTTCGCGATACCCTGAAATCCCGCATCTTCGCGAGGTCGCTGTTGAAACTCGCCGTAGCCAAGGCGCGACGAGTCATCACTATCTCGGAATACTCAAAGCGAATGATCCTTGAACACCTGGGAGGCAACGAAAGCAAGATTTCCGTGATTCATCGTTACGCCAGTCCTGTATTCACTCCGATGGCAAGGAAACAGGCGAAGGAAATTGTGCAGCGCAGCCTCGGCCTCTGCAGTGATTTCTTCCTTTTCGTTGGCAGCCCGAAGCCGCACAAGAATCTCCCGGTTCTTTTCGAAGCTTTTGCCCTGTTGCAATCCGAGCACGCTGGCATCGATCTTGTGATTATCGGGAAGGATAAGAGCAATGAACCGCCACTGCGCACCCTTGCCAGGCGACTCAAGATCGATCAGCGTGTGCGTTGGATTGAGTCGGTATCAGATGAGGCTCTGCGCGCATGCTATTCGGCGGCGGAGGCGACCATCTTGCCGTCTCGGCAAGAGGGTTTTGGATTGCCGGTGCTTGAGTCAATGGCTTGTGGAACACCTGCCATTTGTGCGAACGCCGCGTCTTTGCCGGAAGTTCTCGGAGACAGCGGTCTCTTGTTTGATCCCTCCAGCCCGGAGGACTGCAAGACTCAAATGCTTCGCATCCTCGAATCGCAACAACACCGCGACGAGTTGTGCCGGAGAGGGTTGGCTCGGGTTCGTCAATTTGATGCGGGCCGCGCCGTAGCTGAGCACACCCAGCTTTTTTCGGAACTGCTGGCTGTCTGATAGGGTCGCCGATCCGTCGCACGAATTCTCAACCCGCGAGACTGACCGCCAGCTAGAGGAATTCCTTCAATGTCCCTGAAATACGCGAAACCTGTTGCCTGTTTGACGCTCCTCCTTGGAGCCCTCACTCTTCAGGCACAAACCGCCCGCATCTCCGGGCAAGTCTTGGACCCGCAAGGCGGCGCGCTGCCGCATGCGGTGGTACAAATCATCAATCAGGAGACAAAGGTCAAGTCGGAGGCGACCGCGGACGACAACGGCCGCTTCACTATTCCTTATCTGACTGCCGGCAATTATCAGTTACTGGTGCACGTGGAAGGATTCGCGGATTTCGAGACCTATGTGGTGCTGGGGATGGGCCAGGCTCTCGACTTCGATGTCAACCTCGCGCTGCCTTCGACCAAGCAGCAGGTGGAAGTCACGGCGAGCACGGTTACGCAGTTGGAAACGTCGTCGGCCGATGTCAGCGGCACCATTACTGGAACCGAAGTACCTGCGATCGGCCTGAACGGCAGAAATTTCTCGCAACTGACCACGCTTGTCGCCGGGGTCAGCAATCAGACGCAGCAGGATGAGGCGCGCGTGGGCTTGGCGGGCAGTGTTTCCTATAGCATCAATGGCGGCCGAACGGAGTACAACAGCTTTCAAGTGGATGGATCCGAAACGATCAACGTTGGTATGCATAAAGACAAAACGTCGCTGATCGTCACGCCGAGTATCGATGCGATCCAGGAAATCAAGGTGGTAACCTCGAATTACAGCGCGATCTATCCGAGCGTCGGCAGCGGCACCACCATTGTCACCACCAAGTCGGGCACCGACCACTGGCATGGGAGTGCCTACGAATTCTTCCGCAATGAATTCATGAACGCCAAGGGTTATTTTGACATTGGCACTCGGGCGCCACTCTACCGCCGCAATGACTTCGGGGGAACCATCGGCGGGTACATCGACATCCCGCACATCTACGACGGAAAGGGGAAAAGCTACTTCTTCTTCTCCGAGGAGTTTAGACGTGAGAGTGATCCGTACGCCTACCGGCAGGCAGTGCCGTCGCTTGCCGAGCGCCAGGGAGATTTCTCCGATGTCTGTCCCGTCATCCTGCCGGGGCAGCCGAGCCCGATCTTGTTCCGACGAGCGCAATATCCTGATTGCCCCACCTTTACCACTCCAGCGCAGGCGGCCCTGCAGGGAGGCCTGTTCAGCACCTTTCCAAACAACACCATCTCCTTGAACCCAGACTCCCAGATCATCATCGGAACTGGCATCATTCCTTTGCCGAACGCAACTTCCGGTTGCAACGCGACGGTGGATTCCTGTTACAACGGCGAGGTGTCCCTTCCGACGCACTGGCGGGAGGAACTGCTGCGCGTGGATCACGTTTTCACCGACACGTTGCGCGCGAATTTTCACTACATTCACGACGCGTGGGACACGAGAACCGCAATCCCGCAATTCGCCTTTGTGCAAAACACCTTTCCGACGATCGAGAACACGCTCAACGGTCCCGGAGTCAGTGCAGTTGCACGTATGACAAAGACGCTGTCCGCTTCCTTGTTGAACGAACTGGTGTTGAGTTACGTCGATCAGAGAATCACGTTGGCGGACTACCCCTACGCCGATGTGACGCTGCAAGGCGTGAACCTTCTCGGCGCGGCAGACGGCGGGATGAACACGATCTTCAACAACGGCTCGGGAGGAAAGATGCCCGGCCTCGTAATTGCCGGCAACAATCAGGCATATGGTGGTCGGGGCTTCGCGGTTGACCCGGCGTATCTGCCATGGGAGCACACCGACCCCTTGTACAGCTTGTCCGATAATTTCACCGACATTTATGGGAAGCACAGCCTCCAACTGGGTGTTTACTCGGTTGTGTTCCAGCGAAACCAGACCAACGGTTCGATCGGAGCGGCCACCGGCGACACGCAGGGTATTTTGTCCTTCAGCAATGTGACCGGAGCGAACACGAGTGGAAATGCGTTTGCGGACTTTCTCTCCGGAGACTCGATCGCGAGCTTTCAGCAAGACAGCTCGCAAGGCAGATATCGCCAGCGCTATACCATCATTGAGCCTTACATTCAGGATGACTTCAAAGTGGGTTCCCGCCTGACGCTGAATCTGGGGCTTCGCGTCAGCTTGTTTGGCAACTTTCACGAAGCGAACAATAACGCCTACAACTGGGTCGCGAACGCATACCACCCGGCCGAGGCCGCGACCGTGTTGGTCGGAAGTGGCGGTGAGTTGATCGATAGGGCCACGGGACAGTACATCGAGATCAATCCCAACGATCCCCTGTCCTCGCTTGATCCGCGCTTGGTCAACGGAATCGTTCACTGCGGATTTAACCATGTGCCGTCCGGATGCATGACGAGTCACTGGGTGAATCCGGCCCCGCGCATCGGTTTCGCGTGGTCGCCTTTTGGAGAGCGGATTTCGGTGCGCGGTGGGTATGGAATATTTTTCGAGCACGGCACCGCGGACGAGTCGAACACCGGTTCGCTCGAAGGTAACGCTCCGCTGGTTCTGGACATGATCCAGCTGAATCCGTCGTCTTACAGCACGATCGGACTCGCGCCCGACGGACGCTCCTTGACCTTTCCACTCAACGTCACGGCGATACCGACGACGACTGTGTGGCCATACGTACAACAGTGGAGCCTCTCGGTGGAGCGGGAATTGCCAAAGCAGATGCTCGGCACCGTGGCCTACGTCGGCAGTAAGGGCACGAACCTTCCCGTGCAGTTGCAGATCAATCAGTTGACGCCATTGCCCGCCAGTGAGAACCCCTACGGTGAGCACCAACCTTTGCTGGTCAGCGGAACCAACCCCATTACAGCCCTGAACCCCGCTTATACCAACGGAGGCGACTGCAACGGGATCCTGCCGAACGGCACGGTGGTTACAGGCCCGGCGCTCACGAATCTTCTCGTGGCCTGCTACGGAGTCGGCCAAGTGAGCGTGAACCCAAATTCTTTCCGCAACTATGCGGGCCTCGGCCAGATTTATTCCCTGCAGAATGTCGCGAATTCCAGCTACAACAGCCTGCAGGTCTCATTTCGCAGGACCAGGGCTCCGCTGGTGCTGGGTGCGGCCTACACCTACAGCCACTCGATCGACGACGCCTCGGACCGCTCCGATGCGTCGTCGGTGAATGCGTTTGATTTGCCCTCACAGCGTGCGAGTTCCAGCTTCGACCAGCGTCATTTGCTGAATATTAGTTACGTATACGACCTGCCGCTGCATCAATGGGCTAAGGAGTTGGATTGCTGGGACTGGGATGGCAAGAGTGAATCTGCCGAATGCTTGGCTAACTCTACTTCTTCTAAACTGGCTCGAGCTCTGTTGAACGGCTGGCAGCTGTCAGGCGTTACCACGTTTCAAACCGGTACTCCCTTTACCGTTATCAATGCTGGGAGTGCCTCCGGTATCGGCACTTTGGATAATGCGGGAGTCGCAAATGGAAGTGGAGCAGGATCTTACCCGGACGTCTGCGGGAACCCGAATGCCCCTCTTCCATCAGCAGGCGACAACGCATCCAGTTTCGGGCCGCTCCTGCTGAATCCCGGTGCTTTCTGCGCGCCTCGAGGCCTTACTTTCGGCGATGCGGGCAGAAACGCGCTGCGCAACCCAAGAAGATTCAATTCAGATATCGCCTTTCTCCGGCACTTCGCCGTCAAGGAAGGACAGATCGTCGAACTGCGCTGGGAGATTTTTAACGTCTTTAACAACACGCAGTTTCGTATCTACGATCCGACTCTCGGAAATCAGGCCAACAATACGGTCAACTGTTATGGCGGATTGGGCTCGGGTTATTCCGCCGCAGGAGGGGATGGTACTGACTGCCTGACGGGTAGCGCTTTTCTCCACCCGGTAGACGCTCATCGCCCCCGTACGATGCAACTCGGCATCAAGTGGGCCTTTTGATTCGACCCATTCGATGGGTCGAAACCGAAACAAATAATAAATGAAGCAAATTGGCACAGTAGTGGCTAAGAACGCCATCGCCAACATTCTGCGTGGTGGGGTGACCGCGCTGGTGGCGTTCGCGTTGCCACATTTTCTGACACGCAGTCTTGATCATGATCGCTTTGCGGCCTGGTCGCTCCTGTTGCAGATATCGGCGTATACGAGCTATCTGGATTTCGGCGTTCAAACCGCAGTCGCGCGCTTTCTCGCGGGATACATGGAACGCGGCGAAGAGAGACACCGGGACCGCCTGGTCAGCACTGCTTTCGCCCTGCTTACCGGTGCAGCCGGGTTGGCTCTGCTGTTGATCCTGGGCGTGCTTTGGCAATTGTCCAATCTCTTCGGGGGGATTCCCTCGGGGTTAATGCCGGAGTTCCGGCTTGCGGCAGCGGTTCTCGGTGCGAGTGTGGTCGTGGCACTGCCCTTGTCGACGTTTTCCGGAGTGCTTCTGGGGTTGCACCGCAATGAATATGTTGCAGCTGCCGTGGGCGGCAGTCGGCTGCTCGGAGCCGCAAGCGTTCTTCTTTTTGTCCGCTACACCGATTCCCTGGTGGTTTTAGCGGCCTGCATCGCCATCACGACTGTGCTGGGCGGACTGGCGCAGGTAGTGATCGTGAAGCGGTTGCTGCCTGCTTTGACAGTCTCGCCCGCGGGGGTGCAGGTTTCGACGGCCATAGAACTGGGACGTTACTGTCTCGGGCTGACCGTATGGGCGGTCGGCATGTTGCTGATCAGCGGCCTCGACGTCGCCGTCGTCGGACACGTCGACTTCGAAGCGGTCGGCTACTACTCCATCGCCGCTGCTTTGGTGATGCTATTCTCGGGGGCACATAGCGCGATTAGCAACGCATTCATGACTCCAGTCGCCGCCCTCCATGCTTCCGGTGAGACGGACCACATTCGCGACGTCATACTGCAGGCCACCCGGCTGAGTACCTTTGTGAACCTGGTCGCTGTAATGGTCACCTGCCTGGGCGGGAAGTGGTTCCTGCAACGCTGGGTTGGAGAGCCCTATGCCAGCCAGGCGTTACCCATCGTTGAGATTCTGATGCTTGCGCAGGCGGTGCGATTAGTGATGAACCCATATGCATCCGCATTGATCGCAACCGACCTTCAGCGTCACGGGATTGCGCAGGGCGCGGTCGAAGGAGTGATCAATCTGGTGTGCAGCATCATCGGGGCATACTGGATTGGGCCGCTGGGGGTTGCGCTGGGCACGCTGATCGGGGCAGTCTGCGGACTGGGCTGGACGAGCCTATTGACCGTTCGCCGAACGGCGGAGATTTCTTCCGGCCGGCGCACCTTTATCACGGAAGGGATCTTGCGTCCGTTTCTTTGCACGCTCCCCTTGCTCATATTCACGATCGTCCTCGTTCTTCACGATCAGACATCGATCCTGAATACCGCCGTGCTCTTTGGCGTGTGCGGATTTGCAAGTTACCTGTTGTCGTCCCGGTTTGGTCGAATTCTCACAATATCTTTTCAGTTTGGTAAACCGTTCCCGCAGACCCCGGTGACGGCCGTCGAGATGTTGTACCGGATGAAAAGGTAAGGAACTCATGAAACGCAAACGTTCACCGATGAAATTCTCGCTGCTGGCCAGCCTCCCTGTCGCCTTGCTTCTGGTTGCTTTGACAGCCGCGAGTGGTTGCGGCGGAAAAACCGAGGCACCATCGGTTGGTTTGCCGGGTTCACCTCCGGCCGGCGAAGTGAACTCTTACATCGGCCAGCCGGGTGATTCTCCATCAAATTCGCTCTGGAGCGCTACCATCGATCGGTCTAACAACACTTACTCGTATGGCCCGACCTCCGGCGGCACACCAGCAACCACGGGATCGATTGCGACGCCGACCAGCAATGTTGTAATTCTGCTCGGTCCAAATGGATATCAGAGCGGACTTGCGGTGGAAGTTCCTGGGCAAGCCATTATCCTCCGCCCCGGCAATAGCACCGCGCCGCTGGTTTTCGCGGTACAACAGGCTTCGTGCTTTGCCATCGGCGGCAACCAAAAGCTCCTGTATGTCCTCTCGCCCGGACTCTCCGGTCCCAACACCGCTTTCTTTGGCGAAATCTACGCGGCCACCAGCTCCAATGGCAGCAATTGGCAGTTCAACAATCAGACCAACTTCATTTCGCCCTACGAATTTGACGTCGACGAGCACAGCGATGTTCCAGCGGAAGCAGTGTTCCCGGGTTATCCCGGAGCCTATTCTGCAACCTGCACCACCGCGGGGGGAGCCGCGTCCGTCAGCGCCAGCCCGATGGCCTATTTCAATGAGGGGACGAATTCCTATCCGGTGCCAACCCAGTTCGTCATCAGCCCCGCGGGCCTCTTCTTCGAGAATCAAAGCTATGTGAACGTACCTGCAACGGAGGGGTGGCCGTACCCCAATGTGTCTGCCTGGGGCGTAGGCGAGCCGGGGGCTCCGCTCCTCACCAGCTTCGTCGCCACCGCAAACTACATCGGATTCCTGTTCGAATACAATGTCGCCTCTTCGATCTTTCGCACGCGACTCGTGGGCTTCGGCAACGCACCGGTCTCCGGCACGGTGATGCAAGGTGGAACGTACCCAAACGAAGATCCGACCCAGTCTCCCACCATTAATATGAGCGTGACTTTCAACAGTCAGGATCCGCTCAACAATGGGGTCTACTACCTGGCCCAGCTGACCATTGCGAATGATGCCCCTTCGACCTTCACCGGCAGTTGTCTGAGCTACGGGCTCAGTCAAAGCGGGAGTTCGACTTGCACTAACGACGGCGTCGTCACGGTCGGCGACGAGAACGGTCAGTACACGATCGTCATGAGCGCATCTGACGCGAGTGGCGATCAAGAAACGCTGGTGTTGTTCCAGCAGCAATGAGCAGCCGCCGCAAAACCCCAGAAAGATTTAACGGAGACGACCAATGAGTCGCCGCAGTGCTATCCACAAAACGAATAATTTCATGGTCCATCCGATTCTTGCCCTGCTCACCGGAGCCTGTCTTACCCTCGGCTTGCTGAGTTGTGGCGGAAGCTCGAACTCGGCCGGAATCGCGTTTGCTGGAAGCACGTTGGCCCCTCCTAGGTCGCTCGCTCTGTCCAGCATTTCGGACTTTGCGGCGGTGGTCACGGGAGATCCCAACTCCCTGGGCGTGAACTGGACGGTCACCTGTGTTCCAGCACCCATTCCGCAAGGCTCTTGCGGCACGATCACCCCGCATACGGCGAGTGGTTATCCCACGACCTATTCCGCCCCTATTAATTTCGACGAGCTGACCGTGCCCGTAAACGGAACAGTCGTGATCACGGCCGCGTCTACCGACAATCCGAGCATGACCGTCAGCGCAACCATTCAAATTACGCCTACTCAGCCGATCTCGCTTGGCTTCAACGAGGCGCCCCCACTCTCCATGTTGACCGGAGCCACGGCTACCGTTGTGGTGGTAGTCACGAACGACTCGACCAATGCCGGCGACGATCTTACGCTCACTTGTGGAAGTACCACGACCGGCGCATGCGGCACGATTGTTCCCGCGCATACGGCCGGAATTGTCGGCAGCTTCGCGGTGTATACTGCGCCTGACGTCGTGCCCGGGAACGGCACAGTCACGCTCACCGCCGCATCGACCGCGGATCCAACTCAGACGGTGAGTACGATCATCACGATCGAGCAAGCCCCCCTGCATGTTTCGCTCACCCAGTTACCAACCGCCAATTTGCCCGTCGGGTCCTCTACAAATCTTACGGCGGTCGTCACCTCCGATCCCCAAAACGCTGGCGTGGATTGGACTGCGTCCTGCCAAAGCACTTCCTGTGGTTCGTTCAGCCCGGCCCACACCGCAAGCGGCCAGTTGACTACCTACACCGCTCCACAGACTGTCCCTCCTGACGGGTCGGTGACGATCACTGCTGCGTCGACGACCACACCCACTATCACTGCAACCGCCCAAGTCACGGTGACTCCAGCGAACCTGCAAAACAGTTTGTTGAATGGACGATATGCCTTCCTGCTGCAGGGGGTCAGAGAAGGAGGCACCTGGGCGATCGCCGGAGAATTATCGGCTGACGGAATTGGCGACATAGACGTGGCCACGGAGAGTTTTCTCGGCGACAACAATCTTTATTCGCTCTCCGGCACCTACTTCATCGATAGTGATGGTACCGGAACCATTACGTTGAACGGCGCGCCTACAGGGCTCGGTTACTGGAACGGCGGACAGCAGATCTTCGAGGTAGCAGTCGTCAGTCCAGGCGTCATGTCCATGGAGGAATTCGACGGCTACTACAACTCCACTCTTCATGTCGCCTACGGTGGAACGCTCACTGGGAGGCTCTTCCAGCAGTCGACATCCGCTTTTGAGCCGCTATCAACATCTTCCTACTCGTTCCTGCTTTCCGGTTTTGGGCCGAACCATGGGCCGAGCTTCTATGGCGGCGTTCTTAGCGCGGTTATCGGGAGCTTTACAATGGATCGAGACATCTCTGGCGCGATTGATTCTGTAACTGGACCCATCAGCTTCGTCAACGTCTCTCCCGATGGCAGCAACGGGACTCTCCTGATGTCTCCGTATTCGTTCCAGTACTACGTGGTCGACTCCGGACACTGGGTCCTGATTGCGGATGCAGGCACGACCGATGTTTCTTCGGGACATCTTTACCTGCAGCCGTCTGTTGCCTTGTTCCCGGCTGCAAATTTTGGATTTACCGAAGCTGGCGCAGCGCCTCTCTCCCAGGGGAGCACACCTCTGGCGCTCGGCGGGATACTCTCGAGCGACGGGTCGGGCAACATTACGGGCACCATGGATGCGAATCTCAACGGGACGGTGAGCAGTTCGCCTGTCATGGGGACCGTATCCATGGCTTCAAACGGACGCGGCACTCTCAGTCTAAGTGGCGGAGCGGCTGAGCAGTTTATGGTTTATCCCACTGCAACGCATGGAATTTTGATGCTCGATTTGGATAGTCAGTTCTCAGGCGTGGGCGTCGCTCTCCCGCAGACCACGGGAGCCAGTGCGACCGCTTCGTTATTTTCCGGCAATTACGCTTCGGCTTTCCAGACACTCGGGGAGATCAACCTTGCCAGCGGTGGAGTTGGGTCGTGGAACGATTATCTGGGAGTGATCAGTGCGGATGGCGTATCGAATCTCACGGGAACGATGTGGCTGGACCAGTTTGACGAGGCTTCGCAGGCGTTCTGGACCCAGACCCCGAACGCTACCCTCACCGGCAGCTTTAGCGCGGGTCCGCAAGGCCGATTTACCGGCTCGTTCTCGATTCCTCCACTGCCCACATCGCGACGGGTGTTTTATATCCTCGACAGCTCTACGGTGCTCTCCCTCGGACTGGACGCCGGACCCTCCACCGGCGTTCTGCAATCACAGTGCTTTGGGGGGGCTGGCTGTACGCAGTAGTCAATCGTTGACTCAACCAGTTAAAGGTGGCATGCGCACTCGCGGAGACAAATTAGATGAATTGTGAATCGGCCTTGCGTACGCAGACCAAGGATTCAAGGCCAAAGCTGCTTCTGTTGGTTTTGTGTGGAACCCTGCTGACTGCGGGATGCGGCGGAGGGACGAAGAGCGGGCCCACGACCATCGCTTTCGCCCAGGGACAAATGGCTCCGCCATCGTCCGTGGCGACGAACTCGACGGTCCAGTTTGCCGCCACGGTCACGAACGATACAGAAAATCTCGGCGTCGGTTGGCTCTTGACCTGCGGCGCTCCAGTTCCCCAGTGCGGTTCGATCACCCGGCACACCGCAAGCGGACAGCCCACGACCTTCATCGCTCCCGCTTCCATACCACCTGGCGGAACGGTGACCATCGAAGCCAACTCATCGGCCGTCCCTTCAGCGAGCGTGACAACGACCATTACAATTGCGCCTATCGCAGGACCCATTTCAGTCGCTTTCTATCCTCCTCTGCCAGCAACCGTCACAATCGGCGGTATCTTGCCCGTTCCCGTCATTGTCACGAACGATCCCATTGGCAGCAATGGGCTACCCGAGGGCGCCTCGCTGAGCGTCACGTGCCAGGTACAGGGGACTTGTGGTTATTTCAGCGCTTCGTCTTACATTCCTCCCTCCGCGATTCCGCAGGGAAATACGGTTACGATTACGGCTACGTCGGTCGCTGATCCCTCGGCGAGCACTAGTGCGACGGTAACAATCCTTCCGCCGGTCGTGACGATTTCGCTGGTGGTGACCCCGCCAGCCTCGATTCCAGCCGGAAGTGCAACGAATCTCGCCGCCTATGTCACCGATGGAACCGCAACGAACGCAGCCGGACAGATGGGAGTGGACTGGAGCGTTTCGTGCGCTGGCAGCGCGTGCGGTTCGCTAGTTCCAGCGCACACTGGGAACGATAACGGGCGCGATACCCAACAGATAACCACGTCCTTCACCGCACCCACCGTCGTTCCGCCCGGAGGCACGGTCACCGTTACGGCCGCAGCCACGGCCAATCCGGCGACGCAGGTATCCGTAACCATTACCATCGCCCCAGTCACGTTGAATAATGGCGTGCTGAACGGACAATATGCCTTCTTCCTGAGCGGCGTAAATACGATTGGCCTCTCGGCTTTGGCTGGCAGCCTCATTGCAGACGGCAATGGCAACATCATTGGCGCCGAGGAGAGCCAGCCTGGGCAAAGCACGACGCTCACAGGGATGACCGGTTCTTACTACGTCGGCAGCGATGGTAGAGGTTTGATGACCCTCAACGGACTGCCAAATTCCAGCTGGCTCAACGGACAGCAAATCTTCGCTCTGGCGGTCGTCGATTCCACGCGTGTTTTCATGGAAGAGTTTGACGGTACCGACACGTTTAACATCACTTATTCGCCCATTACTTCACAGCCCCTAGGCGAAACGCTCCGCGGAGAACTCGATCTACAGCAAACGAGTGATTTCACCATTCCGCCCTCGGGTGCTTACGCTTTCGCCTTGACGCAAGCGGCTGCGCCGCCGTTCGCCGGATATTATGCTGGAGTGCTGAACGCGGATAGTTCGGGAAATATCACTAGCTTTGCAATGGATCGTTACATCGACGGCCTGACCGAATCCATCAGCAGCGGCAACTACGGTGCGCAGTTGTTCGGAACAGTCGACAGCTTCGGATACGGAACAGTAAGCGTCGGCCCTTATTCTCTGAGTTATTTCCTCGTTGACTCAGGCCACCTCATCGTGATCGGAAGTTCGAGTTCGGACGGAACCGGCCTGCCTTCTGGCCATGTTTACTCACAGCCTGCGACTATGCCGTCTATGGCCGGCACCTACATGTTCACTCTGGCTGGTTCAAGTCCGATGTTCTCGACCAGCGGGGCCTCGGTCGCCGGTAGTAAACCGCAGGTAGTTGGAGGCTGGGTCACGAGCGATTCCAGCGGAAATCTTACCGGCTATTTGGATACGAATAACAACGGCGTGGTTAAGAGCGCTCCCGTCACTGGAACGCTCGCGGCAAGTGCGGTTCCGGGACGGTGGCTCATGACGCTGAGCGGTGGTGGCGCTTCCTCGTTCGCACTCTATCCGACGAGCAGCAATGGCCTGTTCCTGTTTCAGCTGGATTTCGGGAAGTCTGGCACGGGCAGGGTCGCACTACAGTCCAATTCCACTCCAGCTATCTCCGGGAATTACGCGCTCAGCATCCAACAACCGGGAGGGACCGATGTCAGCCGCCCTGCCAGCCTTGGGCTGGAGATTGGCGCCTGGGCCGACATTTCCGGCCAGATAGTCGCCAGCAACTCTTCCACTCTTTCGGGTACCGTTGACATCGATCAGGTCAATGGAGTGTTTCTGGCTCCTAGCGGAAACATCTGGACTCAGACTCCCAATCAATCGGTGACCGGCACCTTCTCGGTTGGGACACAAGGGCGGTTTGCGGGATCGATTACGATCAACCAGACAGTAACAATCCCAGGTCAGCTAGGCACGCTCGGCGAGGTTTTCTACATCATCGACAGTTCGCACGTAATGCTCCTAGAAGAGGATGCCAGTCCAGCCATCGGCATTCTCGAATTACAGAATTTCTAACAAAACGTCGCCTTAACTGCGGCTTCAGTTGGTCTGAGCCCAAGCATTGCGAATCCCGCTAGTTGGCCTCCCCGATCAAAATCTCATCGGCGCTAGGAAAACCGCAGCCGGGAAATATTCGCCAGGAGCAGGTGGCCGCTTTCTACCGGGAATTGCGCGCACCCTTGAGCGCGTCGCTTCGGCGGTGGAAACTGGCGGACCAGGAAGTCGAGGATATTGTTCAGGAGACGTTCGTCCGGCTGTGGGTAAGTGGACCCAAGGATCTCGATGTTGAAAACGCACGCTACTGGCTGTTCCGAGTGGCTCACAATCTGGCCATCGATCTACGGCGATCGGGATGGAGAAACCTGCTGGATTCTCAAGCCAACTTCGATGTGCTGCTCTCGGCTCATCCCGGCCCGCATTCCAATCCTGAGAAGATCTACTTGGCCCAGGAAGAGTGGCGGAGAGTGCGAGACAACCTGGCCAAGCTCACGCAGCGACAGCAACACGCCATTTACCTGCGGATCACCGGCTTGAGCTACAAAGCGATTGCCCATCAATTGAGAGGTACGAGCAACAGCGTCAGCGAACTGGTCCGTCGCGGGCTCAAGCGCCTGGGAGCAAATGAGAATTCGAATATCTAGGGGAATAGAGAATGGCGAGGTCAAACACCTGCTCCGCGCAGCGTCTGGCGTTGGCAAGTTCCTCTTACAACGTATGGGTGACAGAAGCAGGGCTTTAAGAGAGAAATAAGTAAGTGCTTGAATACAGGCAAGATTTCGCAACTGTTAAGCCGGGCTGCCATTTGTGACAAGTTGATAAATTTCTATCCACACGCATGGCGAATGCACCTACCGGATCGTTTTACTAGGTGCAAAGCGTATTTCTCCCGCATGATCACGGGTGATTTCTCCACTGGAGTGGGCGGCGGCTACATCTGTGCTAGCGGCGCATCTCCTGAAACCGCAAATATTCAACTCTGAAAGGATAAGGAAATATGAAACTACTGAGATATCTCTGCCTTGTGGCGCTGCTGGTGGTGCCATTTACGGCGCAACTCCATGCGCAAACACTTGCAGGCGCCGTGGCTGGCTCTTCCGCCCTCTGGCTCGAAGCCGGACAGGGCGCCTATGCGGCACTTGGCTGCAGCTGGACCGACTCAAACAGCACATCTCACACTTACGTCACGGATGTCCGTTCCGGGGCGGGCGGCGCCACAGACTACGGTAAGATTTGGGTCGTTTGGAACGCCAGCCCTTGCTCGTCTCCAACCGCTGCCACTCAGGTCTATGCCTACATCAGCCTGGACTCGGGAATCGGCAACCGCTGCCTCTTCGCCCAGCCTCAGTGTATGGTGACCGAGAATGATGCGGCTGGCACTTCTGGCTCAAATTCGCTGGGAAATACAGACACTGCTCTGCCCGCGGGCGTCCGGAGTGCGTTCAACGGCGCGTCAATCAATGTTGCCGGGACTGATATTTTGCCACTGGATGCCGCGTTTGCCGCTTACCAGGCTCTCGGAGGGACCGGGAATGTGTGCGGGGCATTGTCGGCTGGCACGCAGTATCAAGGCTACGGCAGAGGCGGTTGGCCCGGTCCTGGGACACAAATTAAGGCTCAGGATGGCTCGGCGATCTTCAACGTTATCGGGTTCAACATCAGTGGCGCGGATCCATTGACTGGTACCACAGTTCCCTCTTACACGATCACGCCTGTAGGCGCTACTCCGGTAGTGGTTTTTGTGAATACCGGGAACGCCAGTGGCTTTGGCTCCGCGAGCGTTACCAACGTCTCCCGCTCCACTCTGGGCCTGTTCTTCAGCAACATTCTGGCACGGACGGCAGATGCCATACCCCAGCCGTTCGCCGGCCTAAGTGCAACGTACTACGGAATCACCGCATGGCATCGCGAATCGCTCTCCGGCACCTACAATGTGTTCGACCGAGCGATTCCAAACAACAAGGAACTCTATCGTACGCAGGAGTTTGTCTGCCCACCGGTCGAGCCGCTGTCCTATGGCAGGACTATCGCCGACGGCGGGACCTCCACTACCAGTAACAACTACCGCGCGATCGGTACCGGCGACATGATTACCGAAGTCGGAACCGTCGATGACTCCATCGGGTACGCCTTCTGGAGCGTTGGTAACTTCAAGAGCACGACCTATGGCCCGGGAACTGCGGGTACATACAAGTACCTGACCGTCGACGGAGTGGATCCACTTTGCTCCACCTATGGATGTGGCGGCAGTGCCGGCGAAATTCCGACCGCTTCCAACACCTATGTGTCGAACGTCAACCTGAATAACATTAACAACGGTGCCTACCCGATCTGGTCGGAACTGCGCTTCGTCTCGACCAGTGCGGGAGGTCTGACCGCCGCCCAGGCGTTGCAAGGTTATGCAACGACTGCGGTCAGCTTCGGCACAGCCACAAGCCAGCCTGACTTCATCACCGCTGCGAACCTCAACGTCATCCACGCGCACTTCGCCCTGCCGTATGTACCCGATGCCTATACGGTGTCTCAAGGACCGCGGGTTTGCGGGACTAGCGGACCGAACGAGGCAGGTGGCGATGCGGGCGGCATCGTGACCAGTCTGCAGGCCGGATCCGACTACGCCGTATTGAAGGGCAACTACAACACGGCTTCCTGCAATGGCATCACCGATGCGGCTTCGTTTGGTACCCACCAATAACCACGTCTTAGCACCGGTTGACTGACCGGCGAAGGGTAGACGGCTAACCAGCCGTCTACCCTTTTCGTACAACGTTTGCGCAGAGCAACCCTCACCAGTAATTCCATCAAATCTTATGATTATTAGAACTTCAAGCCGCATTCCCGGCCGGTGCGTATGCCGTCCTCTTGTAGCTTCAGCGCAGTTGGTCTCTCTCATTTTCCTGCTGGTGGTCTCGCTATGCGCGCAGTCCACTCCGGCACGGCCGACTCCTACGCAATCCACCGCGCCGAAGTCGGAACCCGCTTCTACGCCGGAGCAGATTCAAGATCTGAAACTGAAGTTGATGGAGCACGAAGACTGGACCAAGCTCTCGATCAAGGGGCTCGGTTTGCAGCCGAATCCGCCGCTTCCGGGCGGGATCATTGACCGTCCGCAGTTCACCCGCGAACTGGTTCGCCTGCAGTGGCGGCAATCCGATCCCGTGGACATCTACATCAGTATGCCGAAGGACGTCAAGAAGCCCCGAGTAGTGCTCTACCTTTATGGGTATCCGAGCGATGCGTCGCGCTTGACCGCCGACGATTGGTGCGCCGGCGCCACCAAAGGCGGATTTGCAGCGGTCGGCTTTGTTTCCGCACTGACCGGTGAGCGCTTTCACGCACCGTGGCTCATGAAACAGTGGTTTGTCAGCGAGTTGCAGGCATCGCTCGCGATCACAACCCACGATGTACAAATGATCTTGAATTACCTGGAAACGCGAGGCGATCTGAACATGGATCGGGTGGCGATGTATGCACAAGGATCGGGCGCCACCATCGGCATCCTGGCCGCTTCCGTCGATCCACGGATTCAGGTTCTGGATTTGCTCAATCCCTGGGGCGATTGGCCCGATTGGCTGAAACAGTCAGCATGGGTTCCCGAGAATGAGCGTCCGGACTACTTGCGCCCGGAGTTCCTGAATAAAGTTGCGTCCTTCGATCCGGTTCAAGTTCTGCCCAAGCTGACAACCCCGGTTGTGCGATTGCAGCAGGTCAAAGATGACCGCATTACACCCCTGGCGGCGAGGGAAAAAATCTCGGCCGCGCTGCCCCATGGGGCAGCTTTACTGCAAAGCGACAGCTGGCCGGAGTACATGAAAACGTTCAAGGAGCAGAATCTCTGGGGTTGGGTCAAGGAGAAGTTGGCTGGTCAACCAGAGGTGACGCCAGCGCGCAATAGCGGGGGATCGTGAATCCTGGCACACCGTTCTGCTGCAATTCGTTTAGATTGACCGGTTCAGGATGCCCCCAGCCGTCCGGCTCGGCGGAAACAATCGGCCGACGTAACAGCGGAGTGGAATCTGCATGTTCTGACCACAGGAGACCGCAGTGCAGGCATAGATTATGATTACATGCACTTTTTGTCGAAGCAGTAATGTCCGCTTATCCTCGGCTTATATACTTGACCCACTCTTCCTTCGCGTCGAGCGTGCTCTGAGTTTTGCGCGCTTGTACCGTTGCCGCCGCTGCGACGGACTCTTCGAGGCCACGCTGTTCTGTCTAATTTGGACACATCTGAGCGCTAGAAAGCGGGCAAACCAACCGTCAAACCATCCGAAGAACGGCCATGCACGCGCCGGCTCCAAGGGATTACACCGGGCGATTCTAAGCTCAGGCCTCGATGCTTCCGATCCCCTGGAAGAGAACGTCACCGATGTGGCGGCGATAGAGCCGCTGTAAAGTCATCGTTCGCTTCACGCCGTGACGGACACATCGAGAGCGGAAGACCGCGAAGCGGGTAAATACTGTCGCTTCCACAAAAGTCCATGCGACGAGGATACGAGCGGGCTTTCCCGCTGGTCCTAACCTCGTCGAAGGTTTTCAGCCAGGACTTACTGGCGCGCACCAAACGATGACTGGCTGGTTGGCCCAATGCCGCCGGATGCTCCGTAGTTCCCATATAGGACGCAAATATCTGCACCCGCTTGTAGGGATAGCACCAAGCCGCCCACGTCACCACCGTCTTCGGCGTTGCTACCGGGCCCACAAACCTTGGGACCGTCGGCGGGCGTGTTGGTGGCGTTGAAACCGATGCCCACGGGAGCGAAGTGCATGTGGAAGACGTTGAGTTGCGAGTCAGGGATGAAGTCCGGACGAGTAGCACCCGGGCCAAAGGACAATTGCGACTGAGTATAGGCGGCGAAAGTTGCGGCCACACCTGCGCTCGCGGGGGAGCTGATGAGACGCTCTTCATTCCAGATCGGATACGTTCCGTCGGCCACATGCGCCAGCGTTATGTTCGGCAAAAGGCCGTTTCCGGATTGCGGTATCGTCCCGTTGCTATAGGTGTTAAAGAGCGGGTCGACACCGTCCACGCTGACGTACTTGATGTTGGAAGTGCCAGCGAAGTTCTCGGCGCCCCAGAGCTCAAAGCCGATCGAGTCTTCGGTCGATTGGAGTTCGCTCAGCATTTGGTTGGTTCCGATAACGCGGTACCGATAGCTGGTGTTGCTGCCGATATTTCTAGATGCGATCAGCGGATTGGCGGCTGGTGCGCCGTAAGGGTCGCAATTATAGATATCCAGCGAACGGTAGAGCTCTTTGCTACTGGTGATCGAGTGTTCGAAAATATTGTACGAACCCGAAAGCGGTGATGGAACCAGGGCAGACACTCCGTAGTAGGTCGCGCCCGTGCCGGCGAATGGTTGGATAATCGCGTCCGCCGTGCGCAGGGAAAGTGCGGTGAAAAGCAAGCCGAGTTGCACGCGATTCACGTTTGTTACCTGAGCAGATCCGAATCCACTGGGGTTCGATGTGTTCACGGCAACGATGACCGGAATGGCTCCGACCGGAGTAATCGAATAGGAAGGGACTGGACTCCCAGTCGCTGGGTCAGTGCCATAAACATTGAAGTCGTTGACGTTCGTGTAGTACTCGCTGAAGTAGCTATACACTGGCTGAGGGGAAAACGGTCCGGGTCCATAGCCGAGGCCGCTGAACTGCGTGCCAGTTCCGAGGCTTCCGCACTCGGCCAGAACAGAGTAGCTTGAAAACTTGGCATCCGCCGGAAGGATATCACTCGCGGCCACGCTGATTGTCTGACCGTTGAATGCAGCCAAAACACTCGCTGGTATGGGCGTATCAGTGATACCGGGAAGGGCATTCGCTCCAACCGTGCCGGCAGACGCAGGAGTTACGGCGCCGCTGGACTGATTGAAGCTCCCAGCATTCAGGGTGCACTGCGGCTGCGCAAAAAAGCAGCGAACTCCAAGCACCGAGTCCAGACTGATATAAGCCCACACGTTGGAGTCGGAACTCGGGTTAGCGCATGTGCCGGTTGATCCCGTCGTCCACGTTACCCATAGAGCGCCGTAGTCAACGCTGAACGGAAAGTAGTTGACAACAGTCGGGACCCGCTGGTCGATCACGAAACTGGAACCGTCGACCGAACCCGACGTGGTCCATGCGCAAGTGGTGGTCGTTCCCCCCAGGGTGTAGGCAGCCTCACCGGCTTCGAGCCAGAAAGCAGTGGAACCAGCTATGTTGGCTTGCAGATTTTGGGCATTGAGTTGCGCGCAGAACGGCGCCACAAGAAGCGCCATCACCAGAGAGTACTTCACAATTCTCATAACAATCATTCCTCTTGTCAGCAGAGATCCGCCTAGTGTCGTGCATTCGTGGTTCCGCGCGAGCGCATCCCAAACCCTCAGGTTCGGGCACTCGAGCCTTTTTTGGAAACCTTGCATCCTATAAGACGATTTGTGTTATCTGTTCTCCATGGCTGCAGAAAAAGAATTTCACTTTGCGTAACAGTAGCTTCACAAGCACGGTCAATCCAGGCAACCGCATCGGGGATGTGAAAAGGGGTTCCAAAGGAGGAATCGTCGTCCAGCTCTTTTGTTGGACGAAATGTCGGTTAAAAAATCTAAAGTTCGTGGGAGAGGCCTATGCAGTCGATAACCGGCCAAGTTCTTTCTGTTACGGAACAGATCTCGCGGCTAAGAGAGATCTGCCCCCATTCCATCGCCCTCAGCTGCGGCGATCGCCATCTGAGCTACGCTGAACTTAACCACCAGGCAGACCAGTTTGCCGGGTATCTCGCGCAGCGTGGCGTTGCGTCCGGAGATACCGTTGCCATCTGCATGGAGCGGTCGTTCGACTGGATTGTGGCCGCTCTTGGCATTATGCGCGCTCGCGCTGCCTACCTCCCACTGGATCCGGCATGGCCCGATTCGCGTTTGCGCTTCGCAGTGAACGATTCGCGCGCCACTGCTCTTGTGGCCCGCACAGAGACGATCGATCGCCTGAACGTAAAAGCGGAAGGAATCGATCCTCGCCGTGACGCTCTCGCCATCGCCACCGCTGATAAAGACGCCGCGGCAAACGATCCTGCTCCGCTCGAGAGCCTTGCCTACGTGATTTACACCTCGGGGTCGACCGGTGTCCCCAAGGGAGTGGAAATTACGCACGCCAACCTGTGCCAGCTCATCCACTGGCACCAGGACGCTTTTCACCTCAGGCCACAGGACCGCGCGAGTCACCTCGCGGGGCTTGGATTTGACGCGGCGGTGTGGGAGATCTGGCCGCATCTGGCTGCCGGAGCGACCGTCTGTCTTGCCGATGATGCCGCGCGCCTGTCACCGAAATTGTTACAACTGTGGTTGATCCGCGATCGTATAACAATTGCATTCGCTCCAACCGTCCACGCGACGGCCTTGATGGCGATGTCCTGGCCAGACACGACGTCGCTGCGTCTTCTGCTGACTGGCGGAGATGTGTTGCACCACGGTCCCACCCTCAACCTTCCATTCAGCGTCGTCAACAACTATGGACCCACCGAATGCACGGTGGTTTCGACATCAGCCTTGCTCACACCTGGCGCGCCTGGGGCACCCACGATCGGCCGTCCGATAACGGGCGCGAGTATCTATGTACTGGACGAGGAGCGACGGCCAGTTCCAGATGGCAGTCGCGGCGAGATTTACATTGGAGGCGGTGGAGTTGGGCGCGGGTACCGCAATCTGCCGGGCGCTAGCGAGCGCTGTTTCTTGCCTGATCCTTTTGCGGCAACGCCCGTCGCCCGCATGTATCGCACAGGAGATTTTGGCGTTCGCCGACCGAGCGGTGAGATCGAATTTTGCGGACGCCGCGACCGGCAAACGAAGATACGCGGAATACGAATCGAACTCGATGAAATTGGCGGCGCCCTCATGTCCCACCCAGCCGTCGATTTTGCGGTGGCGGTCACCAGAACCTCGGCCGAGGGAGCGAACGAACTAGTGGCCTACGTCCTTCCCCAGAAGGATGCGACTGCTCCGACCGTGCGCGAAGTGCAGCAACATTTGCTAGAGAGGCTGCCAGACTACATGGTGCCGGCCACGTTCGTTCGTTTGCACGAGCTGCCGTTATCCGCGAATGCGAAGCTTGATTTCAAGAATCTCGCCCCGCCAACGGAGCAGAATCTGCTGCAACGCGATGCGACTCGACCGGCAAGTGTCGACGCAGATCTTGTTGTCAAAAACTTCGGAAACAGCGAAGTCCCGGGCGCATCGCGGCAGCATCGGCTGGAGCAAGATGCAAACCGACCCCTTCCCCACTGCCAAGCGCATGGGTTCGCCGAGAGCAGCCGCGCCGGTAATCGCAAGAGTGATGATTGGATGCATACCTCTTGCTGCGCCCAAACAGCAGCAACCGTGATTGAAGCTGCAGGTTGCACGCCCTGGTGCCCGATACCTGCGCTTTCGCATGCGTCGTCAGGCAAGGCGAGTGTTCTCGGAATGAAAAACACGCGAGCTCCCGTCGAGGAAAAGCTTCTGGTCATGATGCGGGAGATTCTCAAGAACAATGGAATCCGAGCAGAAGATAATTTCTTCCTGTTCGGCGGGCACTCGCTGCTCGCGATGCAGCTCGTGATGCGCGTGCGAGACACGTTTGGGGTAGACATGACATTGCGACAGTTTTTCGAATCTCCTACGGTCGAGCGCCTGGCAGTGCTGGTCGAGACGATCCTCATCGAAAACATCAGTTCGATGACCGACGAAGAAGCCGAAAAACAACTGACCGAATAAAGGACAATGCGTTCCACCGAGAGTACAGTTGGAGATCAACGACAGAGACCTGACCCTGCTGCAACTGCTCAGTGCGGCGGTCCTGGCCGATTGAATGCGCGGGCTCACTTCGCTGAACATCAGCGTCGATCTGGCGCCGCCCGGAACAGTATCGGCCTAGACGCCGATTCGGCAGGGCAATGATATGGAAGCAGAAGTAAATAAGGAGAGGCTCTCCCCAGCAAAACGGCATCTGCTGGAGCAGCATATGCTCGGGATGGCAGGGCAGAAGCGAAGCGAAGCCGTTCGTCCTCGTTCGGCTGCCGCCGCCGTTCCTCTGTCCCCAGAGCAGCGCCGCGTTTGGTTGCACGCCGCACAGCATCCCGAACTCCCACTTTATAACGAGTCCGTCACCATTCGTCGACATGGGAGCTTCGACCTGGGAATTCTCGAAGCCAGCTTGAACGAGATCCTTCGCCGGCACGAGATCTGGCGAACCAGCTTCCTGCTCGACGGCAAGACGCTGATTCACGGCGACGTGCACGTGACGCTGCCTTTGGTGGATATGAGCGGGTTGCCTCCGGCCGAACGAGAGGCCGAGGCTCTTCGCCTCGCAGCCGAGAACGCGCATGAACCGGTTCCGCTCGACCGGGCTCCGCTCTTTCGCGCGCGTGTGGTGAGGATGAAAGAGGACGAGCATCGGCTTTACCTCACTTTACATCACATCATTTTCGACGGGGTCTCGATCAGCCGCATTTTCCTGCCCGAGCTCTCAGCGATCTACGCCAGCTACGAGCGTGGGGAACCGTCTCCACTGACCCCGCCTGCGCTTCAATATGGGGACTACGCGTTGTGGCGGGAACAGCACGTGAATTCGCTCGCTGTGAAGCAACATCTGGCGTACTGGTTCCAGCAGTTGTCCGGCGAACTACCGGTTTTACAACTTCCCGTGGATCGCCCACAGCCCGCAATCGCAAGCCATCGTGGTTCGGCGGAATGCTTTCAGGTCCCGCCCGACTTGCTGGAAAAACTGCGCGTGTTGTGCCGCGTGCAAAACGTGACGCTTTACGTGACGCTGCTCGCCGCCTTCAAGGTCCTGCTCTTTCGATATGGCGGCCAGAACGACCTCATCGTGGGCAGTGTCAGCAACGGCCGCAGACGGCCCGAATTCGAAGCTTTGATGGGCTACTTCCTCGACACCTTCGCAGTTCGCACACGCCCGGTCGCGGAGCTGCGCTTCTCTGAGTATCTGGCTCAGACTCGAGAGGCGGTCCTCGGCGCACTCGTCGCTGCAGATGCTCCCTTCGACCGCCTGGTGCAGGAGATCAATCCTCAGCGGGACGTGCGCCACCATCCGATTTTCCAGGCGTTCTTCAACCTGCGGCCGCCATTACCGTCCTTCCTCGAGGGCTGGACTCTGACGACGATGGACGTCACACCGGAGATGAGCAAGTTCGTTCTCAACCTGGAACTGTGCGAACGGTCAGACCATCTGGAGGCGTGCTTCCTCTACGAAACGGATCATTGGGAGGCCGCAACCATCCGGAGAATGACGACACACTGGCTCGTGCTGCTCCAATCGATCTGCCGGAACCCGGAGAGCAGGCTCGCGGAACTTGCTATCCTGACGGTGGAGGAAACCGCGGCTCTCTCGCGACCGGGCGGCTGGAACGATAGCGCTCGCGCTTTCCCGCAAACAACTCTGCAGTCTTTGATCGAGGATCAAGTCCGCCGGACTCCGCAGGCCATCGCTGCCTCCTATGGCAGAGAACGCTGGACCTACAAGCAGCTGAACTCTCGAGCCGATGCTTTGGCTTTGCGGCTGCGAGCCGCTGGAGTGAAGCGCGGCTCGATCGTGGCCATTGCCCTCGAGCGTTCGCTCGACATGCTGGTGGGCCTCTTTGCAGTTCTCAAGACCGGGGCCGCCTATCTTCCGCTTAATATCCATATGCCGACAGAGCGCATCGCACTGCAGTTAGCGGATGCAAAGCCGGCTGCCATCCTGACGGAGAAATCCGTGTCCCGACAGATCCATGCAGAAAACGTTCCTGTCGTATTTATTGACAGCGAGAACCACGCGTCGCTCGCAGTCAGCACACCAGCGGACATTGGAAAAGGGCATGGCACTACCCCTGACGACACCGCCTATGTGATCTACACTTCGGGAACGACGGGTGAGCCCAAGGCGGTAGAGATTTCGCAGCGTAGTCTTGTCAATTTGCTGACCTCGATGCAGGCAGCTCCAGGTCTCGGATCCGACGATGTACTTCTGGCGGTGACCCCGATCTCGTTCGACATCGCCGCGCTTGAGATTTTCTTGCCTCTCATCTCGGGTGGGAAAGTCGCTATCGCCAGTCGGGAAGAGACACTCGACCCATGCCTGCTGGCAAAGGCCATCAGTCGTTCCGAGTGCACCGTGATGCAGGCGACTCCCTCAACCTGGCGGATGTTGCTTCTCTCCGGCTGGCGCAATGCACGGAAAAACTCAACTGGAGACTCACCAAGAATTCGACGGCTCCTCTGTGGAGGAGAGGCGTTGCCTCGCGAACTCGCCAACCGCCTGCTGGCGACCGGAGCCGAGGTTTGGAACATGTACGGGCCAACGGAAACCACGATTTGGTCGATGATTCACCGCGTCCCGGCCGAAGAGGAACTAGCCAGTGCGGTTCCGGTAGGGCGTCCAATTGCGAACACCACGGCCTACATTTTAGATGCACAGAACCAACCGGCTCCGATCGGCGTCCATGGGGAACTGTTACTCGGAGGATTAGGTCTCGCGAAAGGATACCGCGGACGACCACAACAGACTGCCGAGCGTTTCGTGCGAGTCAAATCGCTTGGGGATGAGCTGTTGTATCGCACAGGGGACCTCGCCGTGCGGAGGACTGATGGAACCATTGTGGTTCTCGGGCGAACCGACAACCAGGTGAAAGTACGGGGTTGTCGTGTAGAACTGGAAGCGGTAGAAGCTGCGGTCTTACGCCATCCGCATGTCGCTGCCGCAGCCGCGCGCGTATGGCCTGAGCCGACTGGCGACTCCCGACTTAGCGTATACCTTGTCACCCATGAAGGCGCTGCTGCACCAGGTCCTGACGATCTGCGGGCCTTTTTGCGACGAAGCATCCCTGACAGCATGATCCCGTCGGATGTGATTGCACTGCCAACCCTTCCGCTGACACCCCACGGCAAGGTCGACCGATCCCGCTTACCCGCACCTATCGCCAATGAGAAACCGATACTGCCCGTAACGCCAAGTTCGCCCGAAGAAGCACGCCTGTGCCGAATTTGGACAGAAGTGCTCGGCTCGAAAGAAATAGGCCTCGATGAGAATTTCTTTGATCTGGGCGGTCATTCGTTACTGGTGGCCTTGACGCAACAGCTCATCGCCTCGGAGTTTGGCCAGAGTATCCCGATTGCCGAACTATTTCACAATCCGACGGTGCGTCAACAGGCGGAGCTTATCCAGAAACGTGGGCGCGCTGAAATGGCTTTGCCACCCGGCGTGCTTGCACTCCGACCCCGTGGAACCGGGAGTAGTATCTTTTGGATTCACTATCTGAACCGGAACCTGGTTAGGGAGATGAAGGATGACCATCCCTTTTTCGTGGTCTCGCTCACCGCGGAGGACACCACGGCGGCCGGTGATGCACCGTGCCTCGAGAGCCTCGCCGCTCACCACGTGCACAAGATCCTGGAGACACAGCCGGCGGGACCCTATGTCATCGGCGGCCAGTGCGCTGGTGGTGTTCTCGCCTACGAAGTTGCAAAGCAGTTATGCGCCGCCGGTAAGGAGGTGCCTTTGCTTGTTTTGCTCGATTCGCCGAACCCTTCCTACGTGGAGTCCCGCACAAATGTCACCGGTTGGTATCGCTACTTGCGCTATCTGACAGGGAGGATGGCAAAAGAAGGGGTGCGGAAAAGTTTCCGGTACGTCCACGAGCTTGTTTCAAACCAAATCTCCCGGGCTCTGAGAACAAAGTCGGCAAGAACCGAAATGAGAATCGCCCAGAAGATCATCGAAACCGCCGCTACGTCGTATCGGGCGGAGGGCTATCATGGGCCGGTACTTCTGATCTTGTCATCGGAGCACGCGCCCGACAGGAACCTCGTTCCCGGGTGGGAGCGGGTCGTTCAGCACGGTTTGCAGGTTCACTACGTCGACGGGCATCACCGTGATTTGGATGCAAGAAATGCGTCGGGTATTGCAAGCGCCATTGTTCGTCTTATATCAGCCTCCGGCGAAAATTCATTGTCGTGTTCCGCCGGCAACAGTTGCATCCGGTCGATGCCCGCGGGCACCTGACGAGTTCATCCCAATCTGCTGGTTAGTTATCGGCCCGAGAATCTCAGACCTTACAAACCTCGGTTTAGTTTTGGTTTGCCGTTTGCGGTTTTCCTATCTCCTCGATCAACGCTGCACGACTCTTGCGAGTCTCGCTACCATCCCGGGTAGTCATGAGCTTTCGCAGGTTGATCAGTTGAGGTTTCCGAGCGGCATGTTTGCGCAAAGCTTCCTGTATCCGCATGTAGGAGGCAAAGCTGGCTTCGGGATCCGGAAAAACTATGGGGGACCTTTTCATCGCTTTCGTCTGCTGTCATTCTGGTGGGGCTTGGCGCAAACGAAAAATTACGAAAGGTCATAGACGTGAGGTGCCGCAGAAAATCAAAACAGAGGTTTTTCGGTTGAGGCCGCGAGCAGAAGAAATGTGGCTCTGCGCGCAAAGCCTTAAATTGTTAACTGATCCCCAAATTCCCCGGGGTCGTTTTTCAATCAACAATCAAGAAACTAACAATCGACAATCGCCCGACTCTTTGCCTCTATGGCGAATAACGGACTTATTCGATCTTAAGAAACTTCAGGCACACCGGCGAGATCGCGTCGAGCGTTTGTCCAGTCGGCTTTAGCCGACCCGTCTTTTGGTCGATCTTGAACACGACAATATTGTTCGACTCCTGGTTGGCGGCGAACAACAGCGTGCCCGTGGGATCGATTTCGAAGCTGCGCGGCGTCTTGCCTTGGGTCGGCATATATTCGACCGGCGTGAGAGTTCCTTTCTCCGAGTCGACGGTGAAAACCGCGATGCTGTTGCCCTCGCCGCGGTTCGAGGCGTAGAGAAACTTGCCCGAGGGATGAATTTCAACCTCCCCGTCCGCGATTTCTCCCTTGAAGTCCTTGGGCAAGGTGGAAATGGTTTGTAGGCGTTGCAGCGTACCGGTGACGGGGTCGTTCGAAAACGCCGTGACCGTCCCCCGCATTTCGCTGACGACGTAGGCGAACCTGCCAGAGGGATGCAGCGCAAAATGCCGCGGACCCGAACCCGGATCAAACGTGGCGTACTTAGAACTGTTCGAAGCAAGCACTCCCTTGCTGGCGTCGAATTTGTAGACCAGCAGTCCATCGATGCCGAGATCGTCCACGTAGGCAAAACGATTGTCGGGCGAGAGATCCACCGAGTGAACGTGCGCAGACCTCTGACGCTCGAGATTCGGGCCGTGGCCCGTATGCTCTATGAAGGTTGAGGGGTCCCCGAGGCTGCCATCGTCATGGATTCGAATGCCGATGAGGCTGCCCCCGGTGTAGTTCGCGACCACAGCATATTTCCCGGTTTTATCCATGGTCACGTAGCAGGGATCGGGGCCTTGGGTGGGCACCTCATTCAGAAAGGTCAACTTGCCGGTGGGGCGGCCGTCTTTGTCTCGATCAATCGAAAACGCACTTAGGCCTCCGCTTTTCCGGTCTTTGTAGTTGGAGATTTCGTTTACCGCATAGAGGGAGCGGCCGTTCGGGGAGATTGTGATCCACGACGGATTGGTCGTTTCCGCTGCCAACCCGAGCGGCGTGACTTTTCCGGTCTTGGCGTCGTAATTGTATGCATAAATCCCTTTGCTCTTGCTGTCCTTCTCCGTGTAAGTCCCAACGAACAAAATGTACTCGCCTTTTTTGGGGGCGGCAGAGCTTGCGGGGAAGACCGTTAAAGACGAGAGCATAACCAGCAGCGTGAGAATGCTAGCAAGATTCCGACGTAATTTCATAATCTCTATGAAAACCCAAAATTGGGTGTCAACTGCATCGTACCTAACGTCACCGTGATAACCCGGCTTAGCGGGTGTTCTCCTCTGATGCTGCTGACCGGATCTCCAAGACTGAACCCGCGGAATGGCTGTGGAGTGGGTCCCCGGCGGGAGACCGCTGAAGCGAAAAGCTTATCGGTTGAATATTACTCGGTTGTTAATGTCATAAGAATATTATGATCAAATTGATTTTCATTTTTCCTATGTATCGAGTAATATTCCGCCGATAAGCTTCTGGCTTCAGTTGCTTCTTCAGTCGTGAGA
>Ga0181522_10000081_pt1 | contig 75326 bp, 68 predicted proteins | sample PEATcosm2014_Bin_27_FD_121103 | JGI IMG/M metagenome (GOLD analysis project Ga0181522, IMG submission 121103) | Peatland microbial communities from MTU Mesocosm Facility, Houghton, MI, USA - PEATcosm2014_Bin05_10_metaG | ecosystem: Environmental > Terrestrial > Soil > Wetlands > Peat | place...
ACGTCTACCAGTACGAGCCCGCCGGGGTCGGCGACTGCACCGAACAGAACCAGACCTTCGCATCGGAATCCAACGGCTGCGTCGGCCTGATCTCCTCCGGCACTTCCAGCAAGGAATCGGCCTTCATGGACGCCAGCAAGACCGGTGACGACGTGTTCTTCCTGACGGCGGAACCTCTCGTCCAGAGCGACCGCGACACCAGCTACGACGTCTACGACGCCACCGTCTGCGGCATCACCGGCCGGCCGGCATGTCTGCTGCCGCCGGAAGCCTCCCCGCCACGCTGCGAAAGCACGTCCGAATGCAGCCCCGGCACGACCGGCTCGCAGAGCCTGACCGGCGCCGCCAGCGAAGGGGCCTCCTCCGGCAACGACGTCAGCGCCCAGCACGAAGTTCTCTCCAGCAAAACGGAATCCACGCCCAAGACGACGTCGAGCAAGCCGCTGACCCGGGCGCAGAAGCTGGCGAAAGCCCTGAAGACCTGCAAGAAGGACAAGAGCAAGAAGAAGCGACACACCTGCGAAACGCAGGCCCGCAAGAAGTACGGCCCGGTCAAGAAGGCCAAGAAGAGCGCCCACAGCTCCGGCAGGAGGGCACGATGACCCGTACGCCATGGCTGCGGCGACCGCGCCTGCTGCTCGGCGTCCTGGCTACGGCCATGGCGCTGGCGGCCTGGGTCTTTCCTGCCGGGGCCTCGGCCAGCTCGGCCTGGTGGCTGCTGGACTCCAACTTCGCCCCCACGAACATGTCAAGCGGTCACGAAGCCGACATCACGGTGACGGCCGTCAACGCCGGCTACGCGGAGATGACGGGTGCCACCAGCGAAATCAAGCTGGTCGAGAAGCTGCCGGCAGGCGTTGAACTGCAGACGACCGCCAACGCGATCGAAGCCGAAGCCGGCCCGCAGCTCGAAAAAGGGATCCACAAGAAGACGCTGCTGACATGCACCAACAGCTCGGGCACGATCGTCTGCCCCTACAAGGGCGTGCTGCTGAACAGCGAATCGATACGGCTCAAGGCCGTGGTCAACGTGACGGCTGCAGCCGGCACGAAGCTGACGAACGAAGTCCAGATGAGCGGCGGCAAGGAACTGAGGACGGTCTCCGGCAAACAGGTCGAAGGCGAAGCGGTGAGCGCTCCCGAACCGCTCGTGCGCACGACCACCGTCAACGAAGAAGCGACCCGGTTCGGCGTCGAAAACTACGAACTGCGCCCCGAAGAAGCCAACGGCGCGATCGACACCCGGGCCGGCTCGCACCCCTTCCAGCTGTCCACCAGCTTCGATCTGACCAAGACGTTGATCCCGCACCTGCGCGAGGGCAAGGAACCCGTCAAACGCGTCTCCTCTCCCGCCCTGGCCAAGAACCTGCACTTCCTGTTGCCGCCCGGCCTGATCGGCAACGTCGCGCACATGCCGCAGTGCTCGATGGCCGACTTCAACCTGTTCCTGACAGGCGGGATCAACCTGTGCGCTCCCGAAACCGCTGTCGGCGTGGGCTCGGTCAGCATCCTGGAACCCACCAACCTCGGCAACTACACCCAGAGCGTGCCGATCTTCAACCTCGTTCCCGAAACAGGCGAACCAGCCCGCTTCGGCTTCGAGATCCACGACGTGTTCGTGGTGCTGACCACATCGGTGCGGACGGGCAGCGACTACGCCGTGGAAGTCAGCGTCCACTACGCGACCCAGGCGGCCGTCGTGCTCAACAGCCAGATCACCTTCTGGGGCGTGCCGGGCGACTCCCGTCACGACGAACAGCGCGGTTGGAACTGCCTCGACGGCGGCTACTTCACCGAAGAACTCGAAGGCGAACACCCCTGCGTGAACCACGACCAGGCCAGCCCGCAGGCGCTGTTGACGATGCCGACAGTCTGCGGAGCGAGCGCGCCGATCAGCTCGGTCACCGGCGAATCGTGGCCGATCACGGGCAAGAGCGAATCCGAACCCTCCTCGGTCTACTCGCTGTCCTACACCTACGCCTTCACCTCGCCCTTCACCGAATGCAGCAAGCTCAAATTCGAACCCGAAGTGGAAGTCGAACCGACGACCAAGGCCGCCAGCACGCCGACCGGGCTGAACGTGACGATCAAGGTCCCGCAGAGCTCGACCTTGTCGGGCAGCGAACTGGGCGAGGCCGACATCAGCCAGACCAAGCTCGCACTGCCCGTCGGCATGACGGCCTCCGGGGGCGCCGCCAACCGCCTGCTGACCTGCTCGGCCGAAGACATCGGCTTCACAGGCCTCGGCGAAAGCCTGGCCGAGCAGCTCGAAAACGATCACTTCACGCCCGGTCCCAGCAACTGCCCCAAACAGGCGACCGTCGGGACGGTGAAGATCGTCACGCCGCTGCTCGAACACGAACTGACAGGCTCGGTCTATCTGGCGACCGTCGACACAGCCCCCTTCCAGTCGCCGCTGGCTCTCTACATCGTCGCCGAAGACGAAACCTCGGGCGTCAGGGTCAAGCTCGCGGGCGAAGTGGAAACGAACCCGACGACAGGGCAGCTCACGACCACCTTCAAGGACACGCCGCCGCTGCCCTTCTCCGAACTCAAACTGCACCTGTTCGAAGGCGAAGACGCGACGCAGACGACGCCGCCGCGCTGCCAGACCTATGCAGCGCAGGCGAGCTTCCTGAGCTCTGCCGGGGGCGAAGCGCTCCGCGAACCGCAATTCGCGATCACCTCCGGTCCCGCCGACGAAGGCGGGGCCTGTCCGACCGGGGCGACCCTGCCCTTCGCGCCAAGCCTGAAAGCCGGAGTGGAAGAAACCAAAGGCGGCGCCTTCGCTCCCTTCAAGGTCGTGCTCGAACGGCCCGACGGCAACCAGGCCCTGAAGACCATCACGGTCCACGAGCCGGCCGGCTTCGCGGCGATGCTCTCCTCGGTCAACCCGTGTCCGACTGCGATCGCCGAAGAGGCCGAACCGAACTGCCCCGCGGAAAGCCAGATCGGAGTCTCCACGGCACAGGCGGGCCTCGGCAGCGAACCCGTCTCGATCTCCGGCAAGGTCTACCTGACCGGTCCCTATCACGGGGCGCCCTTCGGGCTGCTGTCGGTCACCGAAGCCGAACACGTCGGTCCCTTCGACCTCGGCAACATCCCCGTCATGTCGACGATCACGGTCAACGAAACGACCGCCGCGGCGACCGTCACGAGCAACCCGATCCCGCAGTTCGCCCCGATCCCGGGCGGCAAGGGCGGCAGCACAGGCGTGCCCTCCCAGATCAAAAGGCTCTCGATCGAAGTCAATCGCGAACACTTCACCTTCAACCCGACCAACTGCGAAGCCAAATCGGTCGTCGGCGTCAGCACGGGCTACGAAGGCGGCGTCAGCGAAAGCTCGCGTCCCTTCCAGGCGTCCGGATGCGGCTCCCTGCCCTTCAAGCCGACGATCTCCGTCAGCGTCGAATCGAACGTCAGCCGCGTCGACGGCACGGGCATGAAGATCGTCGTCAAATCGTCCTTCGGCCAGGCCAACATCCACAAGACCAAGCTGGTCTTCCCCAACACCGTGCCTTCGCGCCTGACGACGATCCAGAAAGCCTGCCCCGACCACGTCTTCGAAGCCAACCCCGCGGGCTGCAGCGAAGACTCGGTGATCGGCTCCGCGATCGCCCGCACCCCCGTCCTGAAATCGCCCCTGACGGGTCCCGTCTACCTGGTCTCCCACGCCAACGAGTCCTTCCCCGACGCCGTCTTCGTGCTGCAGGGAGAAGGCATCAAACTGCTGCTCGACGGCAAGACCAACATCAAGGACGAAGTCACCAGCTCGACCTTCGAAACGGTCCCCGACGCGCCCGTGGAAAGCTTTGAAGTGAGCCTCCCGCGCGGACCTCACTCGGCCTTCTCCGGCTACGGCAACCTCTGCGAAAAGCCGATCGAAGTGCCGACGACCTTCGGCGGGCAGAACGGCGCTTTGATCGAAAACGAGACGAAGGTCGACGTCGAAGGCTGCGGCGGGGTCAAAGCCGCCAAAGCCGAATCGGAACTGGCCAAGCTGCTGAAGAAGTGCAAGAAGCTCACGAGCAAGCACGGCAAGCGGGCCAAATGCGAAGCCAGCGCCCGCAAACAGGTCGCCGCCGTCGCCGCCTGCAAGAAGAAGTACAAGGGCAAGGCCAAGAAGCTCGCCTCCTGCGAGGCCACGGCCCGCAAGAAGCACCCGCTGAAGCTCAAATAGCGCTGCTCAGCCGGGCTCGTTCGCCAGCGAGCGCCACAGGTAGCGGCAGGCAAGCGTCCGGTGCGGGCGCCACGGTGCCGCTATCCGCTCCATCTCCTCCGCTTCGGGCAATCCCGGCAGGCCGTAGGCCCGTTCCATCGCCCGACGGATGCCGAGGTCGCCGACAGGCAGCACGTCAGGGCGCTCGAGGTGGAACATCAGGAAGATCTGCGCGCTCCAGGCGCCGATGCCCTTGACGGCCGTCAGCTCGGCCATGACGTGCTCGTCCCGCAGCTCGTCGAGGCGCTCCAGCTCCAGCTGGCCAGAGACGACGTGCTCGGCCAGCGAGCGCAGGTAGGCCGCCTTGGGCCGCGACAGGCCGGCGGCCGCCCGCAGCTCTTCGTGGTCTTCGGCCAGGATCTCCTGCGGTGTCGGCGGCCGGCCCTCGAAGCGCGCCGTCAGGCGTCCGTAGATCGAGGCTGCCGCCTTGACCGAGACCTGCTGGCCGATGATGATCCGCACCAGCGCGCCGTAGTGATCCTCGCGCCCGGGACGCCCCGTGCGGGCGTCCTCCAGCTTGCCGACCCGCTCGATCAGGGCGCCCAGCACCGGGTCGGCCCTGCGCAGCCGGGCGATCGCGCCGCGCTCAGGCAGCGCCCAGCGCCTCTGCGCCGACAGGCTCGCCGTCGAGCGCGTTCAGGGCCCGCTCGACGGACATCGCGATGCAGGTGAAGCTGGGCGTGTCGCGGACCGTGTAGGCGGACGCCTCGGTGCTGCGCAGCCGCTGCACCAGGTCCAGGAACGTGCCGACGTCGTCCGTGTCGAAGGCGACCACGAACTCCTGGTCGTCCAGGCCGAAGGAGTAGGTCGTGTGGTTGTCCACGCCGGGGTATTCGCGCCCGACCTGGATGTGGCCCTGCATGATCCGCCAGCGCTCCTGCGCCGGCAGCCCGTACCACTCCCGCGACTTCACGAACGGGTAGACGAAGACGTAGCGGCCGCGGAAGGACCGCGGGATCGTGCGCTCGTCTTCTGAGTATTCGGAGCTCTTGCGCATGCCCAGGAACGAGTAGGGGGTCTGCGCCCAGCGCATCAGCCCACTCTGGCTCAGCACGACGTGGAGCTCGTGGATCCGCTCCAGGTTCTCGGCCTCGGAGATCAGCAGCAGCTCGGCGTCGCCCCTCGTTCCCACGAGCGAGAAGCTCTGCAGCAGGTGCCCGTCGGCGAAGTCCTCGCAGGCGGCCATGAACTCGCGCTTGTGCTGCTCGCGCTCCGCCGCCGGCAGACGCCGCCAGGCGGGGTCGACCTTCAGGAAGGTGTACTTGACGAAGTGCCTGCTGCTCACCGCCCTGCGATTATCGCACCGTCGCGCGCAGCGCCCCGACGGGGACCCGTCCGGATAGAGTGTCTGCCGTGCGGATCGCCCTCGTCTCGCCGTACTCATGGACCTATCCGGGCGGCGTCACGCGCCACATCGAGGCCCTGGCCGGCGAGCTGCGGCAGGCGGGCCACGAGCCGACGATCCTGGCTCCGCACGACCCCGACGACCCCGTCTCTGCGCGCCTTCACCGTGGCGCGCGACCGCAACGTCATCCGACGCCGGAGGGCTTCGTCTCGCTGGGACGCACCTGCGGGATCCCGGCCAACGGCGCCGTCTCGAACCTGACGGTCAGCCCCCAGGCGATCGCCAGGCTGCGCTCCGAGCTCCGCAGCGGCCGCTACGACATCGCCCACCTGCACGAGCCGGTCGTGCCCCTCGTCTGCTGGGACGCCCTCTGCTCCGCACGCGAGCTGCCGCTCGTGGGCACCTTCCACACCTACTCCGAGAACGCGCTGACCAACGGGATCGCAGCGGGCCCGCTCGGGGGCAGGCGGCGCATGAACCGCCTGCACGCCCGCATCGCCGTCTCCGAAGCTGCGGCCTGGACGGCAAGGCGGTTCTTCGGCGGCCACTACCGGATCGTCCCCAACGGCGTGCACCTGCAGCCACCGGCCGGTGCGACACCGGCGCCAGACGGCGAGCTGCGCATCCTCTTCATCGGGCAGGCCGTCCAGCGCAAGGGGCTGCCGGTGCTGCTGGGCGCCTTCGAGGCTCTGCGCGAGCACGTCCCGGCGCGTCTGACCCTGGTAGGCGCAAGCCAGGCCGAGATCGCCCACCTGACGCTCGAGGACGCGGGCGTGCAGGCGCTGGGCAAGGTCTCCGAGGAGGAGAAGCTGCGCCTGCTCAGGGAGGCCGACCTGCTGTGCGCGCCGTCGCTGGCCGGCGAGAGCTTCGGCATGGTCCTGACGGAGGCCTTCGCGGCAAGCACGCCCGTGGTCGCCTCGGACATCCCCGGCTACCGCGACGTGCTCCGCAAGGGTCAGGACGGCCTGCTGGTCGCGCCCGGAGACCCGCTGGCCCTGGCCGAGGCCCTGCGTGAGCTGGCCCTGGACCCCGCCCGCCGCCAGGCGATGGCCTGCAGCGCCCGTGAGCGGGCGGAGCGCTTCGCCTGGCCCCACGTCGCTGCCGAAGTCATCGACTGCTACGAGCAGGCGACCGTGACTGCGCAGCGCGCCTTCGACCCGGCCGCCGGGCGCTTGGCGCTGAGCGCCCGCCGCTACGGCCTGGCGCCATCGGACCTGCTGCCCCGCGTCCCCGCCCAGCGGCTGGAGACCCTGCAGCCGCCGCGACCGGCGGCCAGCCTGCCCGTCCGCGCCAGACGCCTGCGAACGCTGCGCCGGGGTGCGGTCGCGACGAGCTCCCTGGCGGGGCTGGGCCTGGCTGCTCTGGCCTTGCAACGGGTGGGGGTGACCCGTGTCGCCGCCTCCCTGGTCGCCTCCAAGCCGGGCCTCGTAGCGGCAGGGCTGGCGCTGATGTGCGCCGCCATGTTCGTGCGCGCCCTGGCCTGGCACGCGATCCTGGCCGCTGCGCCGACCTGGCGGCGGGCGAAACGCCGCGACGCGATGCAGGGGACCTTCATCGGCGTGCTCATGTCGGCGACGCTGCCTGCCCGCCTGGGCGAGCCCTCACGCGCCCTGATCGTGGCTCGGCGCCTGGGCCGGGCCCGCGAGACGCTGCCGCTGGTGCTCGGCTCGATCGTCTCCCAGACGCTGTTGAACCTGCTTGCCCTGACGATCCTGGGAGCAGTCACACTCTCGCGGGTCAGCGTGCTGGACGGGCACGACCGCGACCTCGTGCTCGTGGCCTTGGCCCCGCTGGCGGCGCTGCTCTGCGTGATGGCCGCGCCCGTGCTGATCCCGCCCTCGGCCGTGTCCCGCTTCAAGCGCCTGCAGGGCGCCCTGATCGCGGCCCGGCGCTCGCTGCTGCGCCTGCGCCAGGGCCTCAGCGTCTTCCGCCAGGCCCGCCCCGCGGCCCTGGCCACGGCCGCGCAGCTCGGCGCCTGGGCACTGCAATGGCTGTCCTGCTGGCTGCTGCTGATGGCCTTGGGCCTGGACAGCCGCGCCGGTGCGGACGCCGCCGCCGCCGTCCTGTTCGCGGTCAACGTGACGGCCGTGATCCCCGCCACCCCCGCCAACGTCGGCCTCTTCCAGGCGGCCTGCGTGGCGGTCCTGGCCGGCGCCTACCACGTCTCCACTCCCGAAGCGATCGCCTACGGCATCGTCCTGCAGGCCGTCGAGGTCGCCACGGCCCTGATCATGGGCCTGCCCGCGCTGCTCAACGAGGGGCTGTCCTGGCGCGAGGTGCGGCTGCGCACGATGCACGCAGCGCCGGTGCGGCTGCCTGCCCTGCCCGCCTCAGCCGCCTCGCACGCCGCTGCGGCAGCCGACTGAGAAGCCATGGCGACATCATGGGTCTACATGCTGCGCTGCAGCGACGGCTCTCTCTACACGGGCTGGACCAACGACGTCGAGCGCCGCCTGGGCCGTCACCAGGCCGGCAAGGCCAGTCGCTACACGGCCAGCCGCAGGCCGGTCGAGCTGGTCCTGTCGCTGCCGATGCCGGATCGCAGCTCAGCCATGCGCGAGGAGGCCCGCATCAAGCGCCTGGACCGCGCCGGCAAGCTCGCCCTGATCGCCCGCCGGGAACAAGATTCCGGTGAACCGGGCTCCGTTGCGGCATGATGGAGGGCATGGCATCCAGGCCCACCGGGCGTAGCGTCAAGATCTCCGAGGACGAGCGGACGGGTTGGTCCTCGGACCGTCCCCGGCGCGAGGGCGCGCCCCCGCGCCCGGTCGACCTCACGGTCCACTGCAGCGTGCTGAGCCCGGCAGACAGGCTGCGCTACTCGCCGGGCAGCCTGCTGATCGTCGCCTGCGCCTGCGCCCAGGAGCTCGACGGCTTCATCGGCCGCCTCATCGAGGACCGCTCCTCGGTGCTGGGGATGCGCAAGGTCGAGGCGCTGCTGGCAGGGCGGGTCAGCGAGGAGCAGTTGCAGGAGCGAGCCGCCGAGCTGCTGGCTGCAGCCGTCGCCAAGCGCCTGGACAGCCGCCAGACCGTCGTGCTGGGCATGGAGAGCTTCGATCCGGCCGCGCGCGAGCCGTTCCTGCGCATGGCCGCGGCCCAGCGTCGCCCCCGTCACCTGATCCTGCTGGAGACGGCCCGCGAGAACGTCGCCGAGGAGGACCTGCCGGCGCTCAACCAGCTGCGCCGCTCGCTGGATGCGGGAGAGCTCGGCGCAGAGGGCATCCAGACGGCGTTGCGATTGGGCGGCGGCACCGCCTCGGAGGTCAAGCGGATCCTGTTCAGGCCGCCTCCGCGCGAAGACGACTGAAGCGCCGCAGGCGAGGCAGTTGCGGACGCGGCCTCGTCCTCGCCGGGAGACCGTTTGATGACATCGGTAGCTGGCGCGCAGGAATCCTGTCATCCCTCAGCGAGCCGCGGGCGGCTCCCGATGAGCCTCCCATGCACGTCCCGGGAGGAGTGCTGGTCGAGCCCGAGCAGGCCGACCAGGAGATCGTGATCAGGCGCCTCACGCGACCGCGGCGCCTCACACAGGCACGGCCCGCCGAGCCCGTGCAGCTGCGCGCGCTGCTCGACACCGGCGTGGTGCGTGCCGAGATGTCCCGCCTTCGCGCACGCGACGGCCGGACCCGTCCTGCTCGTCCCGGGCGCTGAGGGCTCGGGCTAGGCGCTCTCGCCGGCCATCGCGGGATCGCCCGTGCCGATGGCGGGGTCCTCGTCTTCGACGCCGCCCTCGCGCGGCTCCGAGTCGTCGAGGTCAGCGAACAGGGAGGGGTCGCGGTCGGAGCCGCGGATCACGTCGTCGGGGCTGCCCGCCGGCAGCAGGCGGCCCTGTCTGGTGCCGAAGTAGATCGCCTGCGGATGATGGGCGACGAGCGCCAGCGTCGACTGCTCGGGTTCGGGCGCGTAGCCGTCGGTGATGTTCATGCCGATGCTCGAAAGGCCGAGCAGCTTCTCGACCTTCAGGTGCTCCGACTGCTCGGGCACGGCCGGGTAGCCCCAGGAGTAGCGCCTGCCCTGGCGGGCCTCGATGCCGAGCATCTCCCGGGCGCTGGCATGCAGCCACTCGGCCAGGCCCTCCGCCGTCTGCACGCCGAGGCCGTGCACGTAGAGCTGCTCGGCGAACTCGCCGTCGGCCTCGAGCTTGGCCATCAGCTCCGTCACCTCGCTGCCGACGGTGACGGCCTGCACGGCGATCACGTCCAGCTCCTCGGGCGCCCCGCCGTCGACTGCCGGGCGGAAGAAGTCGGCCAGGCAGATGCGGTCGCCCTTGGGCTGGCGCGGGCACACGAAGCGGGTCAGCTCGGTCGTGCGGTTCTGGGGGTCCAGCACGACTATGTCGTTGCCCAGCGCGTAGCAGGGGAAGAAGCCGAGCAGGGCGCGCGGGCGCAGGTAGGGCTTCCTGGCGGCCTGGGACCCGCCGGTGCCGGTGGCCTCTGCCCACATCCGCTGCAGGCGGGGGCGGAAGTCATCGCGCAGCAGCTCCTGCCAGGCCTCGCCTTTGACGCCCCGACCGCCCCAGTGCAGCTTGAACAGGACGTGCGTGTCGAGGTGACGGTAGACCTCCTGCAGGTCCACGGGCACCTCCTGCACGCCCCACCAGGGCGGCGTCGGCACGGGCGCGTCGGTCCTGGCCGAGGAGCGCACGGAGTCGTCGGCGAAGTTCAGCTCCTCCTGAGGCTCCTCGCCCTTCTCGCGGAAGGCGGTGGCCTGAGCACGGAGCTTCTCGTGAAGCGCAGCCGCCGAATCTGCGTCGATCAGCTGGTCCATCACGGCCAGCCCCTCGAAGGCGTCCTTGCAGTAGAAGACGCCCGGCTCGTAGATGTCCTCGGACTCCCTGCCGCCCGGGTACAGGGCCCTGTAGCCGAAGGCGCGGTTGATCGCGGCCCCTCCGATCAGCACGGGGTAGGGCAGGCCCTTGGCGTGCAGCTCGGCGATGCAGGCGGGCATCTGCTTGGAGGTCGAGACGAGCAGCGCCGAGAGGCCGATGGCCGTCGCGTCGTGCTCGTGGGCCGCGTCGAGGATCGTCTGGATCGGGACCTGCTTGCCGAGGTCCACGACCGTGTAGCCGTTGTTGGTGAGGATCGTGTTGACCAGCGACTTGCCGATGTCGTGGACGTCGCCGAAGACGGTCGCCAGCACGACCGTGCCCTTCGTGTAGCCCTCGATCTTGTCCAGGTATTTCTCCAGCTGGGCGACGGCTCGCTTCATGACCTCGGCCGACTGCAGGACGAACGGCAGGATCAGCTCGCCCGCGCCGAATTTGTCGCCGACCTCTTTCATGGCCGGCAGCAGCACCTCGTTCAGGGTCGGGACCGCGCCGATCTTCTCGACGGAGCGGTCGATCCAGTCCTCCACGCCCTCCTTGCGCCTGCGCAGGATGTGGAAGTGCAGGGCCTCCTCCGGCTCCATGCCCTCGGTCGGGTCGGCTGCCGTCTGAGCAGAGTCCTCGGATCCCTTGGACTCGAAGTGGGCGATGAAGCGCTCCAGGGCGTCCTCGCGACGGTCGAAGACGAGATCGTCGGCCAGATCCCTCTCCTCCTGCGGGATCTCCCCGTAGGGGGTGATGTGGTTGGGGTTGACCATGGCCAGGTCCAGCCCCGCCTGCACGCAGTGGTGCAGGAAGGCCGAGTTCAGGACTGCCCGGGCGCCCGGCGAGACGCCGAAGGAGACGTTGGATACGCCCAGCGAGGTCTTCACGTCGGGGATCTCGGCCTTGATGGCGCGGATGCCCTCGATCGTCTCGACGGCCGAGGGCCGCCACTCCTCGTCGCCCGTCGTCAGCGTGAAGGTCAGGCAGTCGAAGATCAGCACCCGTGGGTCCAGCCCGTGCTCCTCACAGCACAGGTCGCGGATGCGCTTGGCGATCTCGACCTTGCGCTGGGCCGTCTTGGCCATGCCCACCTCGTCGATCGTCAGGGCGATCAGGGCGGCGCCGTGGGCCAGGGCCATCGGCAGCACCCGGTCCAGCTTGTCCCGGCCGGCCTCCAGGTTGACGGAGTTGACGATCGCCCGGCCCGGGATCTGCTCCAGGGCGCGCTCGATCACCTCCGGCTCGGTCGAGTCGATCTGGATCGGCGCAGGCTGGGTCAGGGAGATCTTCTTGGCCAGGATGCGCATCTGCTCGTCCTCGTCGGCGCGCTCGGTCAGCGCGACGCACAGGTCGAGCACGTGGGCGCCGCCGGAGACCTGGTCCTCGGCGATCTGCACGAGCCCGTCGTAGTCGTCCGCCAGCAGCAGCTCCTTGGCCTTGCGCGAGCCCTGCGAGTTGACCCGCTCGCCGACCATGCTCGGGCGCGGCTCCTGCACGAGCGGCGTGGCGGCGATCATCGAGGAGAGGTGGGGAGGACGGGGAGCCGGACGCGCGCTCACAGGCCTGCCCTTGACCCGCTCGACGATCGCGGCGATGTGCTCGGGCGTCGTGCCGCAGCAGCCGCCGACTATCCCCACGTCGTAGCGCTCGACGAACTCCTTCAGCGCTTCGGCCAGCGGCTCGGGTCGCTCCGGGAAGATCGTCTCCCCGTCGGGGCCCTGCAGGGGCAGGCCGGCATTGGGGATGCAGGCGACGGGCAGCGGGCTGAGCTCGCCCAGGAAGCGGATCGCGTCGCGCATGTCCTCGGGCCCGGTCGAGCAGTTCAAGCCGATCACGTCGACCCTCAACGCCTCCAGCGTGGCCAGGACCGAGGAGATGTCCGTGCCCAGCAGCATCTTGCCGCCGTTGGGCAGCAGCGACACGGAGGTGTGGATGGGCAGGGTGCGCCCCGTGCTCTGAAAGGCCTGGCGGGCCCCGAACACGGCTGCCTTGACCTCCAGGATGTCCTGGGCCGTCTCGATGATGATCAGGTCCGCGCCGCCGTCGATCAGCCCCTCGGCCTGCTCTGCGAAGACCTCGACCAGCTCGCGGAAGGTGATCTGCCCGAGCGCGGGGTCCTCGGAGGCGGGCAGGAAGCCCGTCGGGCCGATCGAGCCTGCCACGTAGCGGTCCTCGCCGGCCGCCCTGCGTGCGATTTCGGCGGCCTTCGTGTTGACCTCGAGCGTGTAGTCGGCCAGGCCCCACTCGGCGAGCTTCAGGCGCGAAGCCTGGAAGGTGCACGTCTCCAGCACTTCCGCTCCCGCATCGAGCATCGAGGAGTGCACGCCCTCGATCACGTCCGGCCGGTTCAGGACCAGGGCCTCATGGCACTTGCCCTGCAGCCCGCCGTAGTCCTCCGCGGTCAGGTCGAACTGCTCCAGGGTCGCGCCCATGCCGCCGTCGTAGACGACGACGTGCTCGTGGATGGCCTTCAGGTAGTCGCGCATGTGAAGGTCATGCTAGGCGACGATTGCATGGGAGCGGTCCCATCTGCGCATGCTAGAATGCATGCATGCGCACGACTGTTGAGCTGTCTGACTCTGTCTACAAGCAGTTGAAGTCAGAGGCGGTCGAGCGCGGCATTCGCGGCTTTTCGCTGATCGTGGAAGAAGCGCTGCGGGAGCACTTCGGATCGGAGGCGCAGCGCCAGGGGCGCGTGGAGGCGATACGTGCGGCCAAGGGCGCGTGGAGCGACGAGGACGTGGAGGCTTGGGAACGCGAGGTCAAAGGGGCCTGGGCCACGTGGCAGTTGCCCCAGTCCTAGATTCCGACGTTCTCATCGACCATCTCCGCGACATGGGTCCGGGCCGCGACCTCGTGGAAAGCTTGGCTCAGGGTACGGGTTACCTCGTCACGGCGGTGACTGTCTTCGAGCTGGCGTTGGGAGGCGAACGTGCACATGACCGGAGGCCCGTCGACGTTCTGCTGGCTGTGCCGTGTCTGGCGCTGACGCGCGGAGCGGCACTCCGCGGAGGAGATGTCCTACGCGATCTGAGAGCCGCCGGCAAGGGAATCGACGTGCGCGACGCCATGCAGGCCGGCATCTGCCTGGAGGCCGGACTTCCGCTCGTCACACGCAACCTTCGTCACTTCGAACGGGTCCCGGGACTGGACATCGTCGAGCCCTCGGCCTGGGGGAGATGAAAGGTCCGGGCGGGCAACAAAGAAGCCCGCCGTAGCGGGCTCATTTGCCAATCGGGATTGCAGTCCGCCTACTTGATGAACAGCATCTCCGAGTACTTGGGAAGCGGCCACAGGTCGTCCGCGACCAGCCGCTCCAAGCGATCGGCGACGTCGCGGGCGTCTTCCATGGCGAGCATCACGGTGTCGCGCATGTAGGCCGCCTCCTTGTGGATGTCGGTGGGGTGGTTCTCGTCGAGGTTGGCGTCCTCCAGCTTGAGGATCGCGAAGTGGAACTCCTTGACGAGCGGCTCCAGCTCGCCGGCCAGGTCCTCCAGGCCGGTCGCCTTGACTTCGTTGAGGTAGCGCAGGCAGGCCGGCAGCAGCATCGTGCGGGCGATCGTCGCGGCCGTCTCGGCCTCGATGTTGACCTTGATGACGTACTGCTCGGTGAAGACCTCTTCGCGGGACTCCAGCTCCCGTTTGGAGAGCACTTTGTACTTTTTGAACGCCGCGATGGTCTGTTTGTTGGTGATCCAGGGCAGCGCCTCGACCGTCGATTTGAGGTTGGCCAGGCCCCGTTTCTCGGCCTCCTTGTGCCACGCCTCCGAGTAGCCGTCGCCGTCGAAGACGACCTGCTTGTTGGCGGCCCAGGACTCCTTGACGACGCTCGCGACGGCCTTCTCCAAGGTCGCGCCGGACTTTTTCAGCGCGGCGGTGAGCTTGTCGGAGAGGTCGTCGACGGACTCCGCCACGATCGTGTTCAGGACCGTGTTGGGGAAGGCCGGGGAGCTGCTCGAGCCAAGCGCCCGGAACTCGAACTTGTTGCCGGTGAAGGCGAAGGGGCTGGTGCGGTTGCGGTCCCCTCCGTGCAGCGGCATCGGCGGCAGCACGGGTGTGCCCAGGCCCAGGAAGGAGCCCGGTTTGGAGGTCGCGGCCTTGCCCGACTCGATCGCCGAGAAGACCTTCTCCAGCTCGGCGCCGAGGAAGATCGAGATGATCGCCGGCGGCGCCTCGTTGGCGCCGAGGCGGAAGTCCTGCCCGGCGCTTGCGATCGACGCCCGCAGCAGCGCCTGATGCTTGTTGACGGCCTGGATGACGGCCGTGCAGAAGAACAGGAACTGCAGGTTCTCGCCGGGCGTGTCGCCCGGGTCGAGCAGGTTCAGGCCAGTGTCCGTGCCCATCGACCAGTTGTTGTGCTTGCCCGAGCCGTTGACCCCGGCGAAGGGCTTCTCGTGCAGCAGGCAGACCAGGCCGTAGCGGCGGGCCGTGTTCTGCAGCACCTGCATCGTGATCATCTGGTGGTCGGCGCCGACGTTGGAGTTCTCGAAGATCGGCGCGACCTCGTACTGGTTGGGCGCGACCTCGTTGTGGCGGGTCTTGATCGGCACGCCCAGCTTGGCCAGCTCCAGCTCGACCTCCAGCATGCAGGCCAGGATCCGCTCCGGGATCGAGCCGAAGTAGTGGTCGTCCAGCTCGTGGCCCTTGGCCGGTTTGGCGCCGAACAGGGTGCGGCCCGTCGTCAGCAGGTCGGGACGTTCGAAGTAGTACTGCTCGTCGATCAGGAAGTACTCCTGCTCGCAGCCGATCGTCGTGAAGACGCGCGATGCGCCCTCCACGCCGATCAGGTCGAGCGCCCTGATGGCAGCGCCCGAGAGCGCGTCCATCGAGCGCAGCAGCGGGATCTTGTTGTCCAGCGCCTCGCCCGTCCAGGAGGTGAAGGCCGTCGGGATGCACAGCAGCGCACCGTTCGGGTTCTCCAGGATGAAGGCCGGGGACGTCGGGTCCCAGGCCGTGTAGCCGCGGGCCTCGAAGGTCGCCCGGATGCCGCCGGTGGGGAAGGAGGAGGCGTCCGGCTCGCCCTGGATCAGCTCCTTGCCGGAGAACTCGGCGATCGCCGAGCCGTCGCCGGCCGGCGCGTAGAAGGAGTCGTGCTTCTCCGCCGTCGATCCCGTCAGGGGCTGGAACCAGTGGGTGTAGTGGGTCGCCCCCTTCTCCATCGCCCATTCCTTCATCGCCTGGGCGACCGAGTCGGCGAGCGTCGTGTCCAGCGCCTCGCCTCGGGCCAGCGTGCGCTGCAGCGCCTTGTAGACGTGCTTTGGCAGGCGGCTGCGCTGCACGGCGGGGGAGAAGACGTTGGAGCCGAAGACCTGGTTGTCGGGACTGGTCAGGTCGGGCGCGCCGAGCGCAGCCCCGTTGGCGCTCCACTGCGCGGCGGTCACATTTTGCTGACGGGTCCTGGGCATGGGGTGGGTCGAATCCTCCTGGAAATCGGGTGTGGTCGGCCGGTGCTCCGTGCCGGCCTTGGAAGGCTCGCGTGAGCGGGCGCCGTCGAGAGGGGCGGAGCCGCCGTCAATCGTAATGAGAAGCGCGCCGTTGGGGATCACCGTTTGGCGAAACCGGCGAGCACCCGGTTGGACAGGCGGCCAAAGCGGGAGACGCTATGCCGGCCCTACGGGTAGGAGCCGGGCACGACCTTGCCCGTGGCAGCGTCGACGTGCGTCGCCGGGGGCTCGCCGGCGATCTGGATCGTGAAGCTGCCTTGCACCTTGCCGCCCGAGGACGACACCGCGCTGGCTTTGCCGGCCAGGCCCGCTGCCACCGAGTAGTGCACGACGTGTTCGCCGGACACGACCGGAACGACCTTCCACACGTAGATGTGGGTCGCGCCGGGCGCCAGCGATCCCAGCGACCAGGTGTTCACGTAGGCCGTCTGCCCGCCGCCCGGCTTGCTGACTTCCTGCGTGTTGACGGCCGGGTTCGCGGCCGGCCCGGGGCCTTCTTCGATCGCCCAGATCGGACGACGCGGGTCGGCCAGGCCCGGATAGCTCGAGCGGTACTGGAAGGAGTCGACCGTGATGGCGAGGCTCGGGATGCGCCTGGAGCCTTCGTTCTTGACCTCGAGCTCCATCTGCTCGGGACGGGCGATCGACTGCTGGGCGGGGAAACTGGCCTTGACGACGTCGACCCGGTAGGAGGCCGAGCGTTCGCCCGCGTCCTGGCGGGTGCCCCCGCCGCAGCCCGCCATGACCAGCGCTGCGACAGCCGCCGCCGGCAGGGCCGCACGCAGCTTCGCCGGCGCGCTGTGCGGCGGCGCCAAGAGGATTCTCCGTCTCCTCCTCACGATCGCGCCACCATACCAGCGCGCCTGGCGCCCGGAGCCTGATTGGTGGGCCCACCCCTGCAGACGGACGGCTGCGGAGGCAGTCGGCCATGCCATCGCGTAGAGTTAGCTGACCGCCGTTTGCGAGGAGAGGAAGGGCCAGCAGCAATGGTTCGCAGCGTCGCCGAGCGGGCCTTCGTCCCCGCCAGGCACATCCTCGAGGAATTCGGGGACATGATGATCCTGACGGGGAAGACCATCTGGTCAGCCCTGCGCCCGCCCTACCCCTATGGCGGCGAGTTCGTCTCGCAGTTCCTCTTCGCCCTGCGCCTGTGCTGGTTCCCGCTGCTGATCTCCACGGTCTGCATCGACTACGCGGCACCCGGCCTGCAGGCGGCCAACTTCCTGACGATCTTCGGAGCCCTGGACCGCCTCGGCGGCTTCTTCGTGCTCGGCGCCATCCGCGAGATCGGCCCGAGCGTGACGGCGATCGTCGTCGCGGGCGTCGCCGGCACGGCGATCACGGCCGACCTCGGCGCGCGCAAGGTGCGCGAGGAGCTCGACGCCCTGCAGGTGCTCGGTGTGGACCCCGTCAAGAACCTGGTCGTGCCCCGCTTCCTGGCGCTGATGCTCGTGACGGGCCTGTTCGACATCTACGCCCTGCTGTTCGGCATCTTCGGCGGCATCCTGGCGGAGGTCGTCAACGGCCAGCCCCTGGGTCCCTTCTGGGCGACCCTCTTCGCCAACGCCTCCACGACCGACCTGTGGGGCTCGGTCCTGAAGACAACCATCTACGGCGCCATCATCGCGATCGTCTGCTGTTACAAGGGCATGGCCGCCTCCGGCGGCGCTGAGGGCGTCGGACGAGCCGTCAACGAGGCCGTCGTGCTCGCCTTCACGACGATCTTCTCCTTCGACTACGTCTTCACCCAGACGCTGCTCGCCACCCACCCCCAGATCCTGGTGATCAAGTGAACGAACTCCTCGCGATGCCGCGCGAATGGCTGGAGGCGACCGGCGAGATCGGTCGCTTCACGGGCCAGATCGTGCGCGACGTGTACGGGCTGCGGGTGTTCCGCTTCTTCGGGGAGTCGCTGCGCCAGTGCGGGATCCTGATCGTCGGCTCGACGACGATCATCTGGACGCTGATGTTCATCCTCGGCCTGCAGTGCGGGATCGAGGGCGCCTACTTCACGGCTGCTCAGGGCGCGCCCGCCTACTCGGGCGTCTTCACGGCCTGGTGCGACCTGCGCGAGGTCACCCCCTACGCCTTCGGCTACATGATGTCGGCCAAGGTCGGCACGGGCATCGTGGCCGAGCTCGGGGCGATGCGCATCTCCGACGAGATCGACGCGCTGGAGGTGATGGGGATCAACTCCATGACCTTCCTGTGCGCCACGCGGCTGCTGGCCTCCTGGCTGGTCCTGCCCTTCATGTACATGGCGGGGATAGGAGCGGCCTATCTGGCCTCCTACATAGCCGTCGTAGATCAGATCGGCTACGTCTCCTCGGGCGGCTACTTCCTGATCTTCTGGCAGTTCCAGAATCCACCGGACTTCCTCTACAGCCTGATCAAGGCCATGTTCATGGCCACGGCGATCGTGCTCGTCGCCTGCTACTACGGATACAACGCCAGCGGCGGGCCCGTCGGGGTGGGGAGGGCGACGGCCAAGTCGATGGTTCTGAACCTGGTCCTCGTGCACATCATCGGAATGCTCGGGACGCAGATCTTCTGGGGCGCCAACCCGCGAGCCCCGATCGGAGGTTGAGAGTGGCCGACGCCAGGCAGCAGGGCGAGGAGTTCGAGTACCACACGGGCGAAGTCGACCCGACCGAGGAGCCGGCGATCGAGTTCGTCGAGGTGCACAAGGCGTTCGGTCGCAACCAGGTCCTCCGCGGGCTGAACATGGCCCTGCCGGAGAACAGGATCTCGATGATCCTGGGCCCCTCGGGAACGGGCAAGTCCGTCTGCATCAAGCACATCGTCGGCCTGCTCTACCCCGACCAGGGCGACGTGATCGTGCACGGCCACTCGATCCCCAGCCTGCCCGACGCGGAGCTGTTCGAGCTGCGCAAGAAGTTCGGCGTGCTCTTCCAGGACGGTGCCCTGTTCGGGTCGCTGAACCTCTACGACAACGTCGCCTTCCCGCTGCGCCAGCACACCGAGAAGGGCGAGGACGAGATCGCCGAGATCGTCAACCGCCGCCTCAAGGAGGTCGGCCTGGGCAACGCCAACGAGAAGATGCCCAACGAGCTCTCCGGCGGCATGCGCAAGCGCGCCGGCTTCGCCAGGGCGCTCGTGCTGGAACCAGACATCGTCCTCTTCGACGAGCCCGACTCGGGCCTCGACCCTGTCCGCACGGCCCTGCTGTGCGAGCTGATCAAGGAAGTCCACGCCGAGAACGGCGGCTGCTACGTGGTCATCACCCACGACATCATGAGCGCCCGCCGCGTCGCCGAGCACATCTCCGTGCTGTGGAAGGGGAAGATCGTGGAGTCCGGTCCCGCCGAGCAGCTGTTCGCCTCCGAAAACCCGTTCGTGCGCCAGTTCCTCGCAGGCGAATCGGCCGGCCCGCTGGGCATGGAGTAGCAGCGGGCGGTCGGCCTCGCTGAGCGTGCGACGGGAAGCGATGCTCCTCCGATGAGTCTCGCCGGGCCGCTGGCAAGGCTGGCAGGGGCCTGCGCCAGGCGCCCCCGCGCCGTCCTGGCGCTGGCCGTGCTGCTCGCGCTGGGCGGCGCGGCGCTCGCCCTGCGCCTGCAGCCGACGGCGGCCACCAGCAGCTTCGTCTCCTCCTCCAGCCCCACCTACCGGGCCACCCAGCGCTTCTACGCCAGCTTCGGCGAAGAGCCGGTCGAGGTGATCGTGCGAGGCAACCTCCAGCAGGTCCTGCTCAGCGACGACCTGGAGCGCCTCGTGGGACTGGAGGGATGCCTGTCCGGCAAGGTGCCCGCGCGGGCGCTGCCGCTGGAGGGAGGCCAGAGGGGTCCCTGCGCGAAGCTCGGACGCCTGCGCAGCGTCAAGGTCGTCTTCGGCCCCGGCACCTTCCTCAACGAGGCCGTCGGCCAGATCGAAAAGGAGCTCTCGACCCTCAAGGCCCAGGCCAAGGCGGAGGGGCTGCGTGCTCAGCGGACCGTCAGCCGGGCTGCCCGTGCAGACGGCAAGAGCGCCGCGGAAGCGGCCACGCTCGGCAAGCAGGCGCGGGAAGTCACCGAAGCCGGCTATCAGTCGCGCGTCTTCTCGCTGGCCCTGGAGTACGGCATCACCTCCGTCCCGACGCTGTCCGACAAGGAATTCATCTCCGACGTCGTCTTCGACTCCGCCAAGCCGGCAGGCACCCCCAAGCAGCGCTTCGCCTACCTGTTCCCCAGCCCGAACATGTCGCTGATCTCCGTGCGCATGCGCCCAGGGCTCTCCCAGCAGGACCGCAACCGCACAATCGCGCTGGTCCGCGAAGCCGTGCAGATGCCCCAGTGGCACCTCGAACACGGCAGCGGCTATCTCGTCACGGGCGAGCCCGTGATCGTCTCGGACCTGACCAAATCGATCTCCAGCTCGATCGAGCTGCTGCTGATCGCCGTGCTGGCGGTGATGGCCGGCGCGCTGGGGCTCGTCTTCCTGGGCCGGCCGCGGCTGCTCCCGCTGGTCCTGGCCCTGATCGCCTCGGCCCTGACCTTCGGAGCGCTCTCCGCCGTCGGCGCCTCGCTGACCGTCGCCTCGATCGCCGTTCTGCCCGTGCTCGTCGGGCTGGCCGTCGACTACGCCATCCAGTTCCAATCGCGGGTGGCCGAGGCCGAGCAGGAGGCGGGACCCGATCGGCTCGCCGAGGACGACCTGGACCGTGCGCCGCTCACGCCGGCACGACGCCAGGGCGCGATCGAGCGGGCGGCCCGGCTGGGCGGGCCGACGATCGCCACGGCCGCCGCCGCCAGCGCCGCCGCCATGCTCGTGCTGCTGCTCTCGCCCGTGCCGATGGTGCGGGGCTTCGGCGTACTGCTCGTCGTCGGCGTCGCCCTGGCCCTGCTCTGCGCCCTCAGCGCCGGCGCTGCCGTCTTGTCTGTCGCCCCGCTGCAGCGCCGGCCCCGCGGGGGTCGCCTGGCGGAGTCCTGGCGCGGGGCCGGGGAGCTCCTGCGTGAGAACCGCGTCACCGCCGCCGTGCGGTCCTTCGCCCTGGGCACGGCCGTGCGCCGTCCAGGCCGTGTGCTCGCAGTCGGCCTGGCACTGGCCGCCCTCGGCTGGGGCCTCGACACCCAGACGCACGTGCAGACGGACATCACCAAGCTCGTGCCCCAGAGCCTCGGCTCGCTGCAGGCGCTGAACACGCTCGAGAACACGACCGGCGTCGGCGGCGAAGTCGCCGTCCTGCTGAGTGGCAGGGACCTCGCGACCCCGGCCGCCATCGAATGGATGACCCGCTACGAGTCGCGCATGCTGAGGCGCTTCGGCTACAGCTCCAGCCGCGGCTGCGGCCGGGCCAGGCTGTGCCCCGCCTTCTCGCTGCCAGACCTCTTCGAGCAGCAGCCCGGCTCCGGCGCCAAGCCGGCCAGGCTGTCCGCGAAGGCCGTCGACGGCCTGCTCGGCACGATCCCGGCCTACTTCTCCCAGGACGTCATCACGCCCGACCGCCGCGTCGCCACGCTGTCCTTCGGCATCCGCCTGATGAGCCTGCAGGAGCAGCAGACGCTGATCGAAGCGATGCGCTCGCAGCTGCACCCGCCGGCCGGCATCAGCGCCCAGCTGGTCGGGCTGCCCGTGCTGGCCGCCCAGTCGGGCTCGCAGGTCGCAAGCCCCTGGCGGCGCGTGGAGACGCTGTTGGCCGGACTGGCCGCCGTCGCGCTGATCCTGTTGATCGCCTTCCGCGGCGACCGCCGCCGCGCCCTCGTGCCGCTCGTGCCGATCGTCCTCGCCACCGGCTGGTCGGCGCTCGTGCTGTTCGCCGTGCGTATACCGCTGAACCCGATGTCGGTCACCCTCGGCGCGCTGGTCATCGCCATCTCGACCGAGTTCAGCGTGCTGCTCTCCGAGCGCCACCGTCAGGAGGTGCTGGCCGGCCACGACACCGTCGAGGCCCTGCGTCGCGCCTACGCCCGCACCGGCGCGGCCGTCGCCGCCTCCGGGGTCACCGCCATCGCCGGCTTCGGCGTATTGATCGTCTCGGACATCCGCATGCTGCGGGACTTCGGCATCGTCACGCTGATCGACCTGACCGTGTCGCTGCTGGGCGTGCTCGTGGCCTTGCCCGCGGCCGTGCTGATGGCCGACAGGCCGCTGCCGGCGCTCCGTCGCGCCCGAGCCCGCCCGCGCCGGCGCATCGGCTGGCGGGCCCGCTCCGATCATGGCAGCGCCTGAGCAGCGCCCGGCCGTGCAGGGACCCCGGTACGGCCGCTACGTGTGGCTGCTCGTGATCCTGATCCTCATCCTCATCACCGTCAACACCCTCGTCACCAAGCCGAACGGTCTGGCAGGGCTGGCGCCGGGCACGAAGCTGCCTCCCTTCGCCGTGCCCCTGGCCACGAGCGATCTGCAGGGCGCCGCCGACGTGGCCACCAGGCCGCACGAGGGACTCGCCGGGAACGTGCCGGCCTGCCGTCTGCGCCGCAGCGGCGTCCTGAACGTCTGCCAGCTCTACGAACAGGGTCCCGTCGTGCTGGCCCTGTTCGTCGACGGCAGCTCCTGCACGGGCGTGCTGAAGGAGATGCAGGGGCTGCTCGGCGTCTTCCCGCAGGTCCGCTTCGCGGCGGTGGCCGTCAAGAACGAGCACGGCGAAGTGCGCAGGCTGGTCGACAAGCTGCGGCTGGGCTTCCCCGTCGGCTACGACGAGGAAGGCGACCTGGCTGCCCTCTACAAGCTCGCCACCTGTCCCCAGGTCACCTTCGCCCGTCGCGGCGGGATCGTGCAGAGCAAGGCCCTGCTGGGCACGCCCACGGCCTCCGAGCTGCGCAGGCGGGTGGAGCAGCTGCTGGCCTCCGAACGAGCGGGGACGTGAACGGTCCCCCGGCGAGCCCCGAGCTGCTGTCGGGCCGGCTCGCCCCGGAGGTCGCAGCCGAGCTGCCGGGCCTCGCGCTGATGCACACCTCCGTCGCTCTCGGCCCGGGTCGCAGCGCCCGCGAACCAGCTCCCGTCCACGCCCGCGAGAGGCTCCGCGAACTGTCCAGCAGGACGCGCGGCGGGCATGCCATCGCCCTGCGCAGCGAGCCGATAGCAGCAGCCCATCGGGCCTTCTTCAGGCAGATCGGACTCGACCCGGACGTGCAGCCGACGCCGCTGGAGGCAGTCGTTCAGGAGCGCCTGATGCAGGGCGGCTTCGCCAGCCTCGACGCGCTCTCCGACGCCCTGCTGATCGCCCTGCTGGACACCGGCGTGGCCGTCTGGGCGCTCGACGCGAGCCGCCACGACGGCCGGCTCGGCGTGCGTCTGAGCAGCGAGGGCGAGAAGCTCGGCGAGGGCCCCGATGCGCGCATGCTTCCCGCCGGCGGCCTCGTCGTAGCGGACTCGCGGGCGCCGCTGGTGGAGCTGTTCGGCGACCCCGTCGGCCCGTGCGCGCCGGGACGCGCGACGACGGAGCTGACCCTCTTCGCCCTTCGGGCCCCCGGCGTGCCGAGCCTGTTCGTCGAGGAGGCCCTGTGGTCCGCGCGACTCTCGCTCGCGCCCCCGGCAGGCTGAAATCGGTCCCGTTCGCACTGGTAGACTTGCGGGCGTAGGCACCAGAGGAGAGGGATCAGGTGGAGCCTGGCCAGGCAGCAGTCGATCGCCGGCAGCAGCGCATCGAGCGCAGCGACGCTCTGCCCGGTGCGACGTCTGTCACAGCGCAGGCGCAGCGGGCCGCCCGGGCCACGCTGCGCGCCCAGATCGCGCGCCTGGAGGGCCAGATCTCGATGCTGATGGGCGAGCGCTTCCCGTTCCTGGCGCTGCCGGCAGTCACCTGCGAGTCCCCGGCGGTGGGGCCGCGGCTGCTGGACCTCGGCGAGCTGGAGCTGGCCCGCGATCGCCTGGCCGGTCGCCTGGCGCAGCTGCGGGCTCTGTCCGAGCGCCGCGAGGAGCACGAGCGCCGGGCCCGCGAGCTGCTGGAGCGGATGCGCCTGGAACCGGGCCGCTACAAGAACTGGCGCCTGCCGGTCCGCGATCTCGGCGAGGGCGGATGCGGGGTCTGGGAGGTCAGACCCCGCCTCGGCCTGATCGGGATGCTCGCCGGCTGGTGGGAGCTCACGCTGTCGTCAGGGTGTCCCTTATGTAGGACAGCCCGCGCTCCTGCTGCTCCCAGGTGCGCCCGGCGGGCAGGCTCAGCAGGTCCGCCAGCGTGCGGCGCTGGCGCTCCGTCATGGAGCCGACTGTCTTCTTCTCGGACATCGGGATCTGGGCCAGGAACTTGCGGCAGCGGGTCTGCCCCCAGCGGCGCTGGCTCATCAGCAGGTCCCCCACGGCCATGCTCTCGGCCTCCCAGGGACAGTCCATGATCACCTCCGCCACGCTGATCTCGTCGAGCGCCACGCGGCGCTTGAGATCGGCTCGGGCAAGGCGAACCTGGTTGGCGCGTTCCAGCGCGCGCATGTACTGAGGGCCGGCAGGGACAACCGTCGCTGTCGCGTTCATTGGGCATCTCCCCGTCGCACCGCGAGGGAGAGCGGCGCGACATGCTTCTCGATTTTTGACGTTGCAGGAGCGCTTTCTATGACCGTCCAGGGTCGATCGCAACCGGGTGCGGCTGTCCCGGTGGACCACCCTCCTCACTGCCTACTTCTGGACGTCGGGGCGAGCCCCGAACGGTCATGCAGAGCGCATCTGGAAGCTATGACAGGAGCCCCGCCCCGGTCAACAGGAGCGGCTTCGGAACATACGCTAGAAGCGGGCTTTTTCGCATCCCAGCGAACTTGTGAAGATTTGGACAAGTGGCGGGCGGGCGGGGTGGGGGGCGAATCAGTGCTCGCCGGGGCCCGGCAGCGGTCCGTGCTCGGACTCGAAGGCTCCCTTGACGGCCGCGAACACCGCCAGGGCCTCCTCGATCGTGGCCTCGTCGTGGGTCGCCATGACGCTCGTCCGCAGCATCGCCCCGCCCGGGGGCACGGCCGGGTGCAGGGCCGTGTTGACGAACACGCCGGCGTCGTAGAGGGCCTTCCACAGGGTCGCCGCCTTCCAGTCGTCGCCGACCAGCACGGGCACGATCGGCGTCACGATCGACAGCGTCCCGTCGGCTGCCCGGCGCACGCCCGGCGCGTGCTCCTGGACGCCTGCCTCGGAGGGGAGGGACTGGGGCCTGACGACCGCGAAGCCGAGCCCTTCCAGGCCGTCGCGCAGGCGCTCGGCGTTGGACAGGACCCGTTCCAGCAGCGGTGGCCCGTCTGGCGAGCGCAGCACCCGCAGGGCCGCCAGGGCGGCGCCCACGGCCGCCGGCACGGCCGAGGCCGTGAACAGGAAGGCGCGGGAGGCGATGCGCAGGTACTCGATCACCTCGGAGGGGCCCGCGATGAAGCCGCCGCAGGACGCCAGCGACTTGGAGAAGGTGCCCATGCGCAGGTCGACCGCGTCGCTCACCCCCAGCAGTTCGCTGACGCCGGCACCGCGGGCGCCCAGGACGCCGGCGCCGTGCGCCTCGTCGACCATCAGCCGCGCTCCGTGGCGCGAGCACAGCTCTGTGATCTCCTGCAGCGGGGCGATGTCGCCCTCCATCGAGAAGACGCCGTCGACGACGACCAGCACGCCGCCGCCGTCGCCCTCTGAGCGCTCGAGCATCTTCTCCAGCTTCTCCAGGCGGTTGTGGCGGAAGGGCCTCAGCTTGGCTCGCGACAGCAGGCAGCCGTCGAGGATCGAGGCGTGATCGGCCGAGTCCACGACGACCGTGTCGCCGGGGCCCAGCAGCGTGCCCAGCGTGCCCACGTTGGCCTGGTGGCCGGTCGTGAAGACGATCGCCGCCTCCGTGCCCATCCACTCGGCGATCTCCTGCTCCAGTTCGAGGTGCAGCGGGATCGTGCCGTTGAGCAGGCGCGAGCCCGTCAGGCCCGTGCCGTAGCGGTGCAGGGCGTCCTCGGCTCCCTGCATGACCCGCTCGTCGCCCGTCAGGCCCAGGTAGTTGTTGGAGCCCAGCATGATCCGCCGGGCGCCCTCCATCTCCACGACCGGCATCGCCGGCGAGGTCAGCACGTGGAAGTAGGGCAGCACGTCCGCCTCGCGGGCTGCGTTGAGGATCGCTTCGCGGTCGTGACCTCTGACCTTGGCGAATACGTCGATGGAGGTGGGCATGTAGGGTGCCTCCCGCGTGAGCGTTGAGGTGACAGCTGCATCGGGCGGGCGCGACCTGAAGGCCTTCGTCGACCTGCCCTTCCGGCTGCATGCTAACTCGCCCTGGGTGACCCCGCTGAAGCTGGAGCGGCGCATGTTCCTGAGCAGGCGCATGAACGCCTTCTTCAGCCACGGCCAGGCCGAGTACTTCCTGGCGCGTCGCGACGGCCGCGTCGTCGGGCGCATCAGCGCCCACGTCAACGACGCCTTCAACGAGCACCGCGGCGAGAGGTGGGGATGGTTCGGGTTCCTGGAGTTCGAGGACGACCCCGAGGTGCTGGGGGCGCTGCTGTCGGCCGCCGAGTCCTGGCTGCGGGCGCGCGGGCAGGAGCGCATGGTCGGTCCCGCCAGCTTCACCATGAACGACGAAAGCGGCGTGCTGATCGAGGGCTTCGACGTGCGTCCGATGATCGCCCAGCCCTGGAACCCGCCCTACTACCAGCAGCGCCTGGAGGAGGCCGGTATGGCCAAGGCGATGGACCTGCTGATGTGGAACCTGGAGGTCTCAGACCGGGCCAAGGTGATGCCCGTCATCTTCGAGCTGGCCGAGAAGGTCCAGAGCGAGCACGGCATCCGCGTGCGTCCGATGCGCCGCCGCCAGCTGCGCAAAGACCTCGACTCCTTCGCCGAGATCTACAACGCCGCCTGGTCCAAGAACTGGGACTTCGTGCCCTACTCCAAGAAGGACCTCGACTCCCTCGCCCAGGAGCTGCAGCTGGTCTTCGACAAGCACTGGTTCTTCATCGCCGAGAAAGAAGACACGGGCGAGGTCGTGGGCACGGCCATGACGATCCCCGACCCCAACCAGGTCCTCGAAAAAATGGGCGGGCGCCTGCTGCCCTTCGGCTGGTGGTACTTCCTGAACAAAGGCCGCTACATCGATCGCGTGCGGGTGGGGTGGCTGGGCGTCAAGCCCGAGTACCAGCACACGGGCGTCGCGGCCAAGCTGTACGTCGAACACTTCAACGCCGCCGCCGTGCGTCGTCAGAAAGGCGGCGAGATGGGCTGGATCCTCGAGACCAACACGGCCATGAACCGGGGCATGGAGGCGATGGGCGGGCGCATCGTCAAGCGCTACCGGGTCTACGAGCGCCTGCTGTAACAGCGGTCTGGGGCGCCCTCTAGACTCCCTGGCGTGAGCCAGGCGCAGGACTCCGACGCGCTGCCCGTCCCGGCCGAAGAGGTCGCGATCGCAGAGCCCGTGCGGGCGGAGCTCGTCCCCCAGCAGCGTGCCCGCCCCGCCGTGCAGGCTGCCGTCGCGGCCGCCGGAGGGTTCGTCGCCGGCGCAGCCGTCGTGGGCCTCGTCAGCCGCCATCGCAGCGCCGGGGCGCTGGCCGGGCCGCGCCGAGCGCGGTCGCTGCGGGGACAGCGCCCATCTCCAGGCACCGAGATCCTGCAGGTCGTCGGCAGCCGCACCCTGCTGCTGGACGTCCACCTGCTGGGCAGCCCGGGCCACGAGCACTGACCGCCGGCCGTGGGCGCAGCAGTCGAGGTTCGCGTGGAGGTGCGTCCCGCCGGCCCGTTCCGGCTGCCCAGGCGCAACGGCATGGACGGCCTCATGCGCCGCCGCGGCAGCGTGCTCGAACGCCTTCTCCACGACGGCGAGCAGCCGGTGCTGGTGCGGATCGCCCAGACGGCCCGCGACAGCGTCGTGCTGGGTGCACGGGCGGCAAGCCGTGCAGCCGCCGAGCATGGCATCGCCCGCATGCGCTTCGCTCTGGGCGTCGACGACGATCTGGGCGACTTTCACCGCCGCTTCGCGACGGACCCGCTGATCGGCCGGTCGCTGCGAGAGCGCCCCTGGCTGCGCGTGGGTCGCCGTCCCGATCCCTTCGAGGCGCTCGTCTTCGCGATCTGCGAGCAGCTGATCGAATACGAGCGGGCAGCGGCCATCGAGCGGCGCATCGTCGCCGCACTGGGACGCCGCCGAGCGGGTTGGGACGGGGCTGCGAGCAGGGTCGCCGACCTGCCGGCTCCGCAGCGTCTGGCCGGCGTCTCTCCGGCCATGCTGCAGTCCTTCGACCTGGCCGGCTCACGTGCGCTGACGCTCCTGCGGGCAGCTCGCGAGGTCGCCAGGGGCCGCATCGACCTGGACGACGGCGATCACGCCAGGAGCTGGGCCCGGTTGCGCGCCATCCCAGGCATCGGCTCCTGGACGGTCGAGATGCTGGCCCTGCGCGGCCAGGGCCGTCACGACCAGCTTCCCGCCGGCGACCTGGGCCTTCTCAAGCTCGTCGGACGCATCCTCTCGGGGGGAGATCCGCGTGGGTTCGCCAGCGAGCAGCAGGTACGCGACTTCTTCGCCCCCTATGGAGAGTGGGCCGGCCTCGCCGCCGCCCACGCCGGGCTGTGAGCAGGACCCGGCGCGGTCGGCCTCAGGGCCTGTCTCGCAAATAGGATCTAAGGCAGCTCGCGCAGGCGCGCCTGGCCGAAGCCGCGACCGGTGAAGTCGTTGCGGCGGCGACACGCGGAGCGGATCCGCGTGGACTCCAGGATCGGCTTGGCCGCATGGGCCAGCGCCGGGGCGCAGCTACCGCAGCGGCGGCCCCTGCGCAATGGCTCCTCGCAGCGTCGTCTGCCTCGCTCCTGGACCCACATCTAGACCACCGCCGGAAGCCTGTAGCGACGCGTCCGGGGGTCCTGCTCCAGCAGGCCCACGGCCAGCAGCGTCGTCATGTACCGGTGCGTCGTGCTGGGGCTCATGCCCAGCTTGCCGGCCACGTCCGTCACGGCCAGCGAGCTGCCGTCGGCAGGAAAGGTGGCCAGTACGAGGAGGCCCAGCAGCAGCGAGCGCGACAGCCGCGGGCTGTCCGACAGGGCGGCATAGCGCGCCGCCAGGTCGCCGCTCTGGGCCATGCCCCTGAGCAGACCCGAGACGCCCTCTCCGTCAGACGCTTCTCTGACGATCCGGTCGATCTGGGGCCGGGTCAACTCGATTGTGATGCCGCTGGTTGTCACCTGTATACGTTCCGATATCTATGCGCAGGCCGGGCGTCGCCGACACCCGGCCCGCTCACTGGCGAGACGAAAAGCGGGAACGCTGAACGCGGCCCGCGACGGGCCGCGACCCAAACGTCACGCATCTGGATCATTCCCCTGCGGCGCAGATGCAAACAAGTGGAAAGTCCTATACTTGAGTTTCAAGTACCGGGATGGCCGCAAATTGGTGTGTTGAGAGCACCAAATAGGCCCTCGAGACGGCCCATTTTGTCTCTGACTCTGAGTACGGCGACGGCCGGCGTGGCCAGCGACCCGAACGCCTGCAGGACGCCCGTCGCGGCAGGTTGGGCGGCAGGCGCCAGCGTCGTCGGCCTGGCCAGGTAGAAGCTGGCCATCGCAGCAAGGATCAGGGCGTGCTGGGCGCTTTGAGCTACCTCGCCGGTGGCTGTCAGGGCCTGCTCGGCGATGCCTGCCAGCCGGCGTGCCGCCTCCTGCGGGCAGCAGTAGTGCTCGACGAGGCTGTGATCACCGCTGTCGAGATCGTCGGCCCAGTCGACGAGGCTGTCCAGGAGCACGTGCAGTGCCCCGACCCACGGAAAGTAGGCGCTCTCCATCTCCTCCGCCTGTGCCCTCGTCAGGCCGGGTCGACCGGCGGCGGCCATCAGCGCGAAGACGCCCATTGACGACGCGGCTCCGGCCGCCGCCTCCCACCAGCGCAGATCGCAGTCCGGCGGGGTCAGTCCGTCGGCCCAGTTGCGCAGGCCGGCGCGGTCCCCGCTGCAGGTGTGGTTGAGTGCCTGGTAGTCGACCATGCGGCAAGTCGCCGCCAGCGCCGACGGACGCACGGCATCGAAGGACGGCAGCCCGCCCAGGGCGGTACGGCAGGACTCGATCAGCCTCTCGACGTAGCCTCCGTCCTGGCAGCTGAAGGCGTGCTCGTAGTAGTCGGCATGGGGCAGGCTCGGGTCGAGCGCCGCCGGCAGCGCCGAGTGCATGGCGCGGCCGTGGGCCAGAGGGTCTACCACGGGTTGCTCGGCCAGGGTGTCGACGTAGTCGTAGAGGGCCTGGAAGGCGACGGCTGCGCGCGTCACCTCGCGGCGGTGCACGCGCGGCGCGAGCACCGCGAAGGCAGCCGCCCCCTCCAGGTTCCCCCGCTCTGCGGCCAGCGTCGTCACAGCGAGATCGCGCAGCCGTGGGTCCGGTATCGCTCGCGCCTGCCTGCGCCAGTGGCGGAGCTGGCCGCGGGCCGAGGGGAACACGTCCAGCCAGTAGCTGAAGGCCGCCGCTGCGAACACATTTGCCGCGGCGAGCCTGCGTCGGGCGGGGGCGACCACGCGCGCAGTCTGCGCACGATGTCAACAAAAAGGAAAGCTCACTCCTGAAATGTCGCGCGGGCAGGAGCCCGTGCGGCGGCCAGGCCGGGAAGTGAAATCACGGCCAGCGCGATCGCAGCAAGCAGCCCGAGAGTGAGAAACACTCCCCCGAATCCAACTGTGAAAGGCGCCGGGAATCCCGTCTCGAGTCTCAGCCAGCGGCTGGCCAGCGCGTGACCGTAGACACCGAATATTGCGCCGACGGCACAGCCCACACCAAGTACGACCGTGCTCTCCAGCAGCAAAGCCCGCCAGAGCTGGCCAGTACTGTAACCCTGAATCTTCAGCGACGCCAATCGAGCCCGCCTCTGCCAGATCGCTGCACTCAGCGCCGAGGCCACCGCCAGCGCCGCTGCTATCAGCAGCAGCGTCGCGATCTGGCTGAGAGCCTGCAGGCCCTGGCGGGAGTCCGCGAAGTACTGGCTGCGCCGTTCGGCAAACGTCTGGACTCCCAGTCCTGGCCTTCCATCCAGGGCCGCGAGCACGCGGCGACGGGCTGCCGAGGGGGCCACGCCGGGGAGGAGGTCGATCTCCAGGGCCGAGGGGTTGGAGGTTCCCCACCAGCGTCGGTAGTCGCCGCTGCTGAGAATCAGCGCCCCCGGCGCCCACCCCAGGTTCGTCGTGACGGCCGCAACCCCAAGCCGAGCCGTGCCGGTGGGTGTCGGGATCGTGAATCGACTGCCGAGGCGCAGGTGGTGTTCAGAGGCGAAGACCTGTGAGACAGCCGCCCAGCCGCCTCGGCTGATCATGTCTTCTGCCTCTTTTGCGTTTCCACTTATCAACTGACTTGAGGGGAGCAGTGGCTCGTCACCGGACGGTCGGGCGATTACCCACATCCGACGTCGGCCGACGTCGAGGAATCCTCCTTGGTAGACACGCACCGTGCGGACGCCCCGGACCCTCTCCAGCGTGCCCTGCAGGTTGTCAACAGTAAATGCGTTTGTAGTGAGATCGTTACCCCCGGTCGTGACCCAGATGTCTGCCGTCTTGAGATATTCGGTGAAGTTGGAGTCAAGTCCGCGAATGAGGTCGTTGCGGGCGCCGCCGATCGCGACGCTGCCGTACACGGCAAGAGCCGCGATGCCGGCCAGCGCCACCGACCGCGTGGTCGTGGCGCGCAGCTCGGAGACGACGACGATGAGGGCGCTCGAGCGGACGCGGTCGCCGAGCCAGCGCAGCCCCATGGCGAGCAGGGCGAACAGGCCGGGGATCGCGCTGAGGGTCGCCAGCGCCAGGGCGACGCCGCCGGCGATCGTCAGGCTAGGGACGAGCAGGACGACGATCGTGATCGCGGCCACGGCCGCCGCGCCGGCGGCCGTCGTCTTGGCGGTCGTGGCGGCGGAGATGGTCTCGCTGCCCCCCTCGCGGTCGCGCAGGACGGCGTCGGTGGGGCGGCTGGGCCGGAGGTCGAGCGCCGGCGAGAGGGAGGCAAGCATGGTCGCGGCGATGCCGCAGGCCACCGCCAGCGCCACCGTGCCGGCGCTGAGCGCCTGTTCGCTGCCGATCGGGAAGGCCGTCACGAGGTAGACGGGCACGCGGTGCAGGAAGGCGTGTGAGATCAGGTCGCCGAGTGCGACACCCGCCAGGGACGCGAGGAGGCCCAGCGCCACGGCCTGGAAGACGAGCAACACGAGCACCTGATGCCAGTCGTAGCCCTGCATGCGCAGGTCGGCGACGAACCGGCGGCGCTCGGGAACGGTCAGCAGCATCGCGTTCAGCGCCAGCAGGAAGCCGACCATGACGCTGATGGCGGCGAACAGCTCGGTCGACTGGTCGTTGGGCCCGGCCGCCTCTTCGAGCAGGGCCAGCTCGCGATCGGCTGCCTGGACGTCCAGGCGACCACCTGCCAGCCGCCGCAGCCCCAGCTCGACGAGGGCGTCCGAATGCGGTCCGGGCTTGACGTAGACCTGGGTGATGCGACCCGGCAGACCCGTCAGACGCTGGGCGGCCGTCAGCGACGTGACAGCCACCGGATTGTCGGCGGCCGGGCCGCTGAGGATCGAGCTGACGCGCACGGGCCTCGCCGAGCCGCGGGCAGTCAGCACAATGGTCGCGCCCCGCGTCGCACCCGTCTCCTGGGCGATCTTCCTCGGCAGCAGGATCGAGCCCAGCCTCAGCCCGGCGACACCGAGCGCGATCCGCTGGCCTTGCGCCAGCGCCGCCAGGCTGTGGCCCGTGCCCGTGAGGCCGCCCAGGCCGATGGCCGCCGGCGTGACGCCCAGCAACTGCACTCTTGCGCGGCCCCGTGGCCCCACGATGCCGACGTTCTCGCGCAGGACAGGCGCCGCCACGAGTACGCCCGGCAGTCTCGCCGCTCGGCTCCCCAGGGTCTGGTCGAATCCTTCCGGCGAGCGGGCCGAGAGCTGCAGGCGGGCCGAGCCCGTGACCTGGTGCACGAGCACCGAGGCGGAACTCGTCAGGCTGGTGTTCGCGACGAGCACCCCGAGCACGAGGGCGACGCCGACGGCGATGCCGCTCCCGGCCAGCAGCTCCTGGACGGCGTGCGAGCGCAGGCGCACCACGTAGAGGTGGATCAGCATGCTGACCCTCACCCCCGCGATGCGGGGGTTGATCCTGCGTCTCACGACGGCAGCGTCGCGGCCTGCTGCTGGACTCCCTCGGCCAGGCGTCCGTCCCGCATCGTGTGGATGCGATCGACGTGCTGGGCGGCCTCTGGGTCGTGGGTGACCAGCAGCCCCGGTATCCGCCGTTCGTGGCAGACCTCCCGCATCAGCGTGAGGATCTCCCGGCTGCGGGCGGAGTCGAGGTTGCCGGTGGGCTCGTCCGCCAGCAGCAGGCTCGGTTCGTTTACGAGCGCCCGCGCGATCGCGATGCGCTGGCGCTCCCCCATCGAGAGCTGCTCAGGCGTGTGGGCCGCACGCTCGGCAAGTCCGACCCGCTCGATCCAGGGCATCGCAGCCTCGCGCGCCTCGCGCAGCGTGTACCCGGCGCCCGTCAGCTTGATCGTGGCGTTGTCCAGCGCCGAGGTGTGGGGGATCAGGTGGAAGGACTGGAAGACGAAGCCGACGTCTCGCAGGCGGTAGTTGGAGCTGTCGCGCTCGGACAGCTCGCCGATGTTGCGGCCTTCGAAGAGCACGCGTCCGCCGTCGGGGACTGCCAGGCCGGCAGCCATCAGCAGCAGGGTCGTCTTGCCTGAGCCGCTCGGGCCGTACAGGGCCACGAATTCGCCGGCCTCCAGCCGCAGCGACACGCCGTCGACGGCCCTCACCACCTCCCCTGCGGTCGAGTACTCCTTCCGCAGGTCCTGGAGCTCGAGGCTGCTCACCCCACCGAACGTCCCGCCGTGGCCCGCCAGCGCCCGGGCAGGTTCACGACCGTGCCCGGTCCCTGCGAGGAGCTCAGCTCGCCGTCGGCGATGCACATCATCACGCCGACGCCGCGCAGCGCGGACATTTCCTCGGATGCCGCCAGCAGGGCCATGCCACGCTGGCGGACGGCCTCCCGCAGCAGCTCCAGGAAGCGATCGCGGTCGCCGACGCTCGGCATCAGCGCCGGTTCGTCGAGGATCAGCAGGCGAGGCTCGCGAGCCAGGGCGCGCGCCAGCATCACGCGTGTGCGATCGGTCATCGACAGGTCGCTGGCCGCCTCCTGGGCTCCGGCTGCACCGATGCCGACCTGGTCGAGGATCTGCAGTGCGCGCCGGCGGGCCTGGCGCATCGTCAGGCCCTCGCTGCCCAGGGACGTCGCGACGTGGTCGACGACCGTCTCGCCGGGAAGGGCACGCCAATCCTGCGGCGACATCAGGGCGATGGCTTCACGCAGAAGCCGGCCGCGCTCGCCTGCGCTCATCGTGGAGACGTCGCGGCCGTCGAAGCGCACGACCCCGGAATCGGCCAGCACGAGGCCGGCGGCCATCCGCAGCAGCGTCGACTTCCCCGACCGACGCTGGCCGTAGACGCCGATCGCCTGTCCCGCCTCGATCGTCAGCGAGACGCGGTCGAGCACGACGAGGTCGCGACCGCCGTCGGCGAAGTGCTTGCTCACGCTCTCGAATGAGACCAGGGGAGCCACCGCAACGGCTCCGCTACTGACTTGCCTGCATGAACTCGTTGATCCGCTGGCGCGTCCGGGCGGCCCAGTTCAGTTCCGACTGCAGCTGGGCGTAGACGGCGTCGCGCGAGCACTCCAGGCACAGGGCCGCCCAGGACCTGGCCCGGCCGTCCCCCGCCGGGGAGACGAGCTGCGCCAGCACCAGGCATTCCTCTTCGTAGGACCGCAGCGCCACCAGCAGGCGCGAGGCGTCCTGCTCGCGCGCCACCGACAGCTTCGCCTGCAGGCCCAGGCGCACGGGCTCCCGGGGCAGCAGCGTCTCCATCCAGACCGTCAGCGCGTGAGGCGTCTCCGCGGTCGGGTGGTAGACGAGGTGGGTGCGGCGGTTGTCGCTGCGCTTGGGCTCGTCCTTGGACACCGCCAGGCCCGTCTTCTCCAGCTGCTCGAGCAGGCGATAGACGTCGTTGGTGTCAACCCTCCAGGTTTCCCCGAGGCGGGCTGCGAGCCTGTTCGCGAGGTCGCCGCCGTGACCCGGACGCTCCAGGAGCAGCCCGAGCAGGGCCCCCCGCAGCGGGGTCGAAGGGCCTCGCATCCAACTGGTCTTCTCAACGCCGACGCTCGCCATAGCTCCTCTTGAGCCTTGTCTACGACGCGGACCATATCCAACATTTGGCCATCTTGGCCAAATCGTTCCGATTGCTCGTCTGGGGCCGCAAAAACACTGCAGATGTGGAGATTTTCCCGCCCGTCGATGTTTCTGACTAGGGCACGATCACGGCTGCGCCCGTGAACGCCCCGGCCCGGAGGTCCTCCAGGGCGCGACCTGCCTCGGCCAGCTCATAGCGCGTCACGGTGCTGCGAACAGGCACCTGCGGGGCGAGCTCGAGCAGCTCGACGCCGTCGCGGCGGGTCAGGTTGGCGACCGAGCGCAGGCTCCGCTCGTGCCAGAGCAGCTCATACGGGAAGGAGGGAATGTCGCTCATGTGTATTCCCCCGCAGACAACCGTCCCGCCGGGGGCGGTGGCCCGCAGGGCGCCCGGCACCAGGTCCCCGACGGGCGCGAACAGGATCGAGGCCTGTAGCTGCTCCGGAGGCGCGTCCTCGGAGGCGCCGGCCCAGACTGCACCGAGATCGAGGGCGAAGCGCTGGGCGGCCTCGTCGCCGGCGCGCGTGAAGGCGAAGACCCGCCGTCCCTGCCAGACGGCGACCTGGGCGAGGATGTGGGCGGCCGCGCCGAACCCGTACAGGCCCAGCGTCTGCGCGTCGCCGCACATGCGCAGCGCCCGGTAGCCGATCAGCCCCGCGCACAGCAGCGGGGCGGCCTGGATCGGCTCCAGGCCGGCGGGCAGCCCGAAGCAGTAGCGGGCGTCGGCCAGCGTGTACTCGGCCATGCCGCCGTCGATGTCCTTGCCCGTGAACCTGGCCCGGGGGCAGAGGTTCTCGCGGCCGCTCGTGCAGTACTCGCAGACGCCGCAGGTCCAGCCGAGCCAGGGCACTCCGACGAGTCCGCCGGCCGGCCCCTGCCCGGGACGGTCGCCGGCCACGACCTCGCCGACGATCTGGTGGCCCAGCACGCGCGGGGGGTCGGTCAGCGCCACCTCTCCGTCCAGCAGGTGCAGGTCGGTGCGGCAGACGCCGCAGGCCCGCACGCGGATCAGGGTCTGGCCCGGCCCCGGCCCGGGGATCGGCAGGCGGGCTTCGCGCAGTGGCCGTCCGGGACCGTCCAGCACCATCGCCCGCATCGTCTCCAGGCTGCCCATTGCGCCATATTGACGGCTATGGCGAGCGCCCTCTACTTCAGCCATCCGGCCTGCATCGAGCACGACCCGGGTGAGCACTCGCCTGCCCACCCGGACACGCCCGAGCGGCTGCTGGTCCTGGAGGCGGCGCTGACGGAGCGCGGCTGGCTGGGCTGGGACCGCCGGCAGGCGCCGGCAGCCGGCCCGGAGATGCTGGAGCTCGTCCACACGGCGCGCCACGTCCGTGCGATCCGCGAGCTGTGCGAAGCGGGAGGCGGCGAAGTCGACCCGGACACGTTCGTCGGCGAGGCCTCCTACCGGGCCGCCCTGCACGCCGCCGGCGGAGCCTGCGAGATGACCCGGGCCCTGCTGGCCGGAGAGGCCCCCGTCGCCTTCGCGGGCATACGCCCCTCCGGGCACCACGCCGAGGCCGACCGGGCCATGGGCTTCTGCCTGTTCGACAACGTCGCCGTGGCGGCGGCGCTCGCGATCGCCGAGCACGGTCTCAGTCGCGTACTCGTCCTGGACTGGGACGTCCACCACGGCAACGGCACGGCCGAGATCTTCCGCGAGCGCGACGACGTGCTGTTCGCGAGCCTGCACCAGTCGCCGCTCTATCCCGGTACGGGCCCGCTGCGCGACACGGGCAGCGGCGCGGGGGAGGGCTTCACGATCAACCTGCCCGTCCCGCCGGGCACGGGCGAGAAGCTGTGGATGGAGCTGTTCGACCGGGTGCTGCTGCCGGCTGCCCGCGCGTATCAGCCGCAGCTGGTGCTGGTCTCCTGTGGCGTCGACGCCCACCGTGCCGACCCGCTGGCGCACTGCCTGCTGGAGACCTCGACGTTCGTCGCGATGGCGCAGCGGACCCGCGACCTCGCGGCCGGCCTGGGGGTCCCGCTGGGCCTGGTCCAGGAGGGGGGCTACCGCAGCGACGTGCTGGCCGAGTGCGTCTGCGCGATGCTACCGGTGCTGGCCGGCGAGGGCGAGCCCGAGCAGGATCGGGCGGACGGTCGCGCCACGGCCGAGCCGCCGCTGCTCGTGGCCCAGGCCTTGGAGGTGCACGGCCGGCGCTGGCCCCTGGAGTGAGCCGCCCGGGCCTGGTCTACCGGGCGTCGAGGCGCCTGCGCTCAGATCCCCTGGCCCGGCAGGAACTCGTTCGTGTAGGGGGTGAGGTAGCCGGGGCGGATCGGCATGCCGTGCAGAAGCCCGTGGTCGAACATCCAGGTGCCGAAGGCTTCCCAGGCAGAGGGGCTCTGCCAGCCGTAGGGCTTGCCTGCTTCGCTGGGCACGGTCGCGGGCAGCGTCTGCCTGATCGATTCGAGCTGGAGCTTTCGTTCCAGCGACGGGTTGGCGGCCATGACGGCGTCGGCGGCCGCTTCGGGATCGGCCTTGACGGCCCGCTCGCCGCGGGAGAGGGCCTGCAGGAAGGCGCGCAGGTCTTCGCCGTCGTGCCGGGCCTCTTGCTCGCGCACGACCAGGACCAGCTCGTCGTAGGTGGGCACGCCGGCTTCGTCGACGGGGATCACGACGGGGTGCTTGTGCATCAGGCGCAGCTGGATCGCCTCGTAGTTCCAGAATCCGCCGAGGGTCGCGTCGACCTGACCGGAGAGCATCGCCGGCACGAGGTTGAAGCCGACGTTGGCTTCCCTGACCGAGCTGGGGCTGACGCCGGCGTGTTCGAGAGCCGTGTGCAGCTCGGCGGACTGGTAGGGGATACCGGCCGTGCCGACACGCTTGCCCTTCAGCTCGGCGACGCTGCCGACGTGCCTGCCGGGCAGGGCGATGATCGAGGTCAGCGGGCGCTGCACGAGGGCGCCGATCGAGACCAGCTTGAGGCCCTGTTCGCGGGCCAGCAGCAGCTCCGGCTCATAGGAGATGGCCAGGTTCACGCGGCCCGCGGCCAGCAGCTTGAGCGGTTCCGCCGGTTCCGCGGGCGCCACCGGTTTGACGTCCAGGCCGACCTGCCTGAAGAAGCCTCGGTCCAGGGCCTCGTAGAGAGGGGCGTGGTCGGCGTTGGGGAAGAAGTCGAGCATGACCGTGAAGGGCTTCGTCGACTTCGCCGAGACCGCGTCCTGCTTGCTGCCGCAGGCGCCCAGCGCCAGCGCGCAGACGGCGGCGCTCAGCACGGGCACGATGGCGCGACGGTGGGGGCGGCGAGGCAGACGGCTGGTTCTCACAGGGGCTCTCCCGAGGTTCGTGTTCTGTAGGGCGCAAGCCGGCGTTCGGCCAGCGCCAGGGCGTAGAAGCATGCGATCGCGAACGCGAACAGGATCGCCGTCCCCGCATAGGCGCGAGGCGTCTGGAAGTTCGGTCCGGCGTCGGCCAGGATCTGCCGGCCCAGGCCGGGATACGCGCCGGTGGTCGGGGTGGCGACCTCCGCGATGAAAGCCCCGATGACCCCGACCGCCAGGGCCACACGGGCGCCGCTGAGCGCCGCCGGCAGCGCCGCCGGCAACTCGGCCAGGCGGAAGGACTGCCAGCGCGAGGCGTCCAGGGTGCGCATCAGCTTGAGCTGCTCCGGATCCACCCCGGCCAGCCCGTCGGCCGTCGTGACGAGGACGGGGAAGAAGCAGATCAGGGCCACGACGATCAGCTTCGGGAGCACCCCGAAGCCCCACCAGAAGACCAACAGGACACCGATGACGGGGATCGGGATGGCCTGCGAGCCGACAGCCAGCGGGTAGACGGCGCGGCGCAGCAGCGGCACCATGTGCATCGCGACGGCCAGGGCAAAGCCGGCGGTGAGCGCGATCGCCAGTCCCAGCACGACCTCCTCGGCTGTGACCGCGAAGTTGCGCCACAGCACCGCGCCGCCGTTCCACAGCGCCGTCCCGACTTCGTGCGGAGCCGGCAGGACGGCCGACTGCACGCCCGAGAAGTCGGCGTAGAGCTCCCAGGCGCCCAGCAGCAGCACGACCAGCAGGAGCGCGGGCAGGGCCCGTCTCGGCCTCATCCGCGAGCCTCCGCCAGCAGGTCCAACGCGGCGGCGCGCAGCTCGGCCACAGCGGCGTCCGAGCGCCGTCGTGGCCGGGGCAGGCCCACCTCCAGCTCGCCCAGCACGCGTCCGGGGCGCCTCGACAGAACGGCCACCCGATCGGCCAGCAATACGGCCTCCTCGACGTCGTGGGTGACCAGCACGACAGTGCGAGGCTCGCGCGTCAGCATCCCGGCCAGCCAGTCCTGCATCTCCGCTCGCGTGATCGCGTCCAGCGCCCCGAAGGGCTCGTCCAGGCACAGGACGGGCTTGCCGGACAGGAGGGTGCGCAGGAAGGCGACGCGCTGGCGCATGCCGCCCGAGAGCTCGTGGGGGCGGCTGCGCTGGAAGCCCTCGATGCCGAGCTCGGAGAACATCGCGTCGGCCCGTGCGCGTGCCTCTGCCCGCCGCATGCCGGCGATGCGCAGGGCCAGCCCGGCGTTCTCGCCGGCGTCCAGCCAGGGCAGCAGCAGGTCCTGCTGTGGCATCAGCACGGCCGGCGGGCAGGAGACGGTCCCTCGTGCTGGCTCCTGCAGCCCGCACAGCAGCTCCAGCAGGGTCGTCTTGCCGCAGCCGCTGGGACCGACGAGGGCCAGCACGCTGCCCGCTCGGGCCGTCACCGAGAGCCCCGCCAGGGCCGGCAGGGGACCGGAGGCGGTCGCGTAGGAGTGCCACACCTCGTGCACCTCCACGGCGCCCGCGTCCCGCTGCGAGGCTGGCACTGGTGGCGTCTGCAGTTGGGCCGGCACGTCACTCCCTTCGCGGGCATTACCCCACAGGTTCTGAGGGTCGGCGCCGGGGGACGTCTGTCCCGAGCGCCATCTCAGCCGGCCTTCCCGCCAGCACCCCTGTCGCTGGGGGCGATGCTATCGCCCGGCGGCGGCGACGGGGCGTGTCAGGGCGCGGACGAAGTCCTCCAGCTGGGCCGTCGTCCAGCACTCGAAGGCCGTGCAGAACTCCTCGTAGGCGGAGATGACGGAGTCGCCGTAGTTCCAGTACAGGCGCGGCTCGGGGTTCAGCCAGAAGGTTCGTCCGGCGCGGGCCGCGATCTGGGCGAAGACGTCGGCGCGGGGGTCGCGGCCGTTGGTGCGGGCGTCGCCGAGCACGATCACGGTGGCCCGCGGGTGCAGTTCGTCCTCGACCTGCTCCAGGAACTCCGACCAGACCCGTCCGTAGTCGGTGTAGCCGGAGATGTCGGCCACGCCGGCGTCGCTGGAGATCCGTTCGCTGACGGCCTTGAAGGAGCGCTCGTGCTCGAAGATGCCCGTCACCTCGGAGATGCGCTCGATGAAGACGAAGGAGCGCATCTTGCGGAAGGTGTCGTGCAGGGCGTGCAGGACCGACAGGAAGAAGACGGAGGCCGAGGTGACGCTGGTCGAGACGTCGCAGAGCACGTAGATCTCGGGGCGTTTGGGGCGCTTGGGGCGAAAGCGCAGCTCGACGGGCACCCCGCCCGTCTGCAGGGATGCGCGCATCGTCCGGCGCACGTCGACCTGGGCGTGCTTGCGGTGGCCGCGCAGCTGCATGCCCTGGGTGGCCAGGCGCCGGCGCAGCTGTGTGACGACGCGGTGCACTGCGGCCAGGTCCGCCTGCGGCCCCGACGGCAGCGCCCGGTCGAGCTCGCCGAGGGGCCGTGAGGGGGGCAGGTTGCCGGTCCGCTCGATCTGCCCGCGCTCCAGCTCGCGCCGCAGCAGCGCCTCGAAGCGGCGCAGGGCGTCACGGGGCAGCCCGTCGCGGCGGGGGTCGCCCTCCGGGAGCTCCGGCTGGGGCTCTGAGCGCAGGCCCAGCGCCCTGCGGATGCGCTGCACGTCGACGCCGATCACACCCGAGCCCTCCTGCCGGCGGGCGAAGGCGGCGATGGCCATGCGGGCGAGGTCGCGCATGGCCCCCTCCTCGCCGTCGCGCAGGGCGGCCGCGATCTGCTCGCGCAGGGACTCCAGCTCGGCGTCGCTGAGCTCGGCGAAGTTGGTCTCGGAGCCCTCGCGCACGCCCTCCCGGGCGGCGGCGATCTCCACGGCCCTGAAGAAGAAGCGCTCGAAGACGAGCTCGAAGACGCGGCGGTCCTCCTGGCTCTTGGCCATCGTCGCCGCGAGGGCCTCGCGGAAGTCCTCCTGGGAGCGCCAGTCGACCTCGCCGAGGACGGCGAAGGCGTCGAGCAGCTCCGAGGTGCCGATGGCCAGGCCTTCGCGGCGCAGCTCCTCGGTCAGCTCGACGATGCGGGCGGCCATGCCGCCCTCCAGCTCACCGGTCCCGGGTCGCTCAGGCGACATCCGCGGGGGCGCTCAGCTTCAGGCCGACCCGCTCGGCGACGACGTCCATGTCGGTGCGGTGCTTGACGATCACCGACATCGTCGCCCGGAAGACCTCGGCGTCGATGTCCTGCACGCCCAGCAGCAGCAGCGCCCGGGCCCAGTCGATCGACTCGGCGATCGAGGGGGGCTTCTTGAGGTCAAGCTCGCGGACCATCCCGACGACCTCGACCAGGCGCCGGGCGACCGTCTCTCCCAGCTCGGGCGTGTGCAGGCGCACGATCTGCAGCTCGTGCTCGAGCTCGGGGTAGTCCAGCCACAGGTACAGGCAGCGGCGCTTGAGCGCCTCCGTCAGCTCCCGGGAGTTGTTGGACGTCAGCAGCACGACCGGGTGGGTGCGCGACTCCACCCTGCCCAGCTCGGGGATCGAGATCTGGAAGTCGGAGAGGACCTCCAGCAGCATCGCCTCGAACTCCTGGTCGGTCTTGTCGATCTCGTCGATCAGCAGCACGACGGGCTGCTCGGAGGCGATGGCGCTCATCAGCGGCCTGGCCAGCAGGAACTCCTCGCCGAAGATGTCGTCCTGGACGGCCTCCCAGCCGGTGCCTGCAGCCTCGGCCTGGATCCGCAGCAGCTGCTTGCGGTAGTTCCACTCGTAGAGGGCCTTGGCCTCGTCCAGGCCCTCGTAGCACTGCAGGCGCACGAGCTCGCGGCCGAGATGGGCGGCCAGGGCCTTGGCGAGCTCTGTCTTGCCGACCCCTGCCGGGCCCTCGACGAGCACGGGCTTGCCGAGCCTCGTGGCCAGGAAGGAGACCAGGGCAGTCGACTCCCCCGGCAGGTATCCGACCTCGCGCAGTCCCGCAGCCAGCTCTTCTACGGAGGTCGGCTCGGAGACGGCGGCGCTCATGGGCCGCCAATGATAGGCGCCGGCGCCCGCCGGACCCGCCCGGGGCTCACTCGCCCGAAGGTCCCTGTTCCTCCTCGAAGGAGAGCTGGCCGGGTGGGGCCGGGGGGAAGCGGGGCCGCTCGCGTCCACCCCGGCGACGGCTCGGGCTGCCCGGCACGAGCACAGTACGCTGCTCGGCCGGGTCCGCCGCAGGGGCCGGGTCGAGCCGGGGCTGAGGCACGGCGGGCACGGGGGTGGCGGGGCCCACGGCGGGCCGCGGGACGGTCCGGGCCTCGTCGTGCGCGGCCGCCTGTGCGCGGTCGAGAGGGTCCTCGCCGTGGGGCTCCTCGACCGGGGGCGGCTCTCCGGGGGGCCGCTGCGGCGCGCGGGAGCGCCTGCGCATGGCCGGCGGCTCGGGCCGTTCGCCGTGGCGCATCCGCCAGCCCGCGTAGGCGAGGCTGCCGGCGGCGACGAAGGCCAGGAAGAAGCCCCACTGGATGCCGACGGGGTAGCCGTCGCCCGAGGGGCGCGAGAAGACCCTGTAGAAGATCAGCAGCGTGGCCCAGGCGCCGGCGATCGCGACGATCGTGCCGTCGCCGCCGGGCAGCTGGAAGTCGCGTCCCTCGGCGCGGAAGAAGAGCGTCGCCATGACGCCCACGGCGACCAGGAAGATCGCGGCCTCGACGAAGGACACGTCGCCGAAGGCCGAGATGTCGTGGGTGTAGATGGCCCCCGTCTTGCGGTTGAGGCTCTGCAGGCTGTACCAGGGCAGGAACATCGTCGCCAGCAGGGCCAGGGCGGCGGCGGCGGCGATCCGCTGCTCGCGGCTCATGGTCGCCCAGGCGCGCAGGAGGCGGGTCATCGCCGCGTTCCCGTCCCGGCGGCGGATGTCGGGTGCCTCGTCACTGACGCCTAGTCTAGGCGTGGCCTGGGCAGCTAATGCCCGCTGACAGTGACGGGGCCGTCGGCGGTGGCGAAGTTGCCGGCCAGGTCGGTGGCGGTGAGGCTGATCGAGAAGCTGCCCCGCTTGCGGGGGGTCACCCACAGCAGCTTGGGCTTGCCGCCTTCCACCGTCGCCGTGTTCGTCCAGACGATCCTCGAGCCCTGGCGGACGACCAGTTTGACCGTCGAGATCTTCGATAGTGAGATCTGCACCCCTGCGCGAGCGCCCGGGCGGAAGCTGTGGCTGAGCAGGGAGACGACCGGCGGCGTCTTCAGGTCCGCGTAGAAGCTCTGGGCTGTCGTGCAGTAGATCTGATCGCCCGGGATCTGCTCGGAGGCCTGGGCGGCTGAGGCGCTCGCGCCGCCGGTCGTGCCGGTGCTCGTCGTTGGCGGAGGCGTCGTGGTGGTGGTCGTCGTGCCGGGGGGGCTCGGCGCGGGAGCAGGCGCGATCGGCGGCCCCTTGCGGGTGCGTTCGCAGAGGTGCTGAAGGAATTCGGCCAGCAGTTCGTGGTAGTTGAGGTCCGATTCCCCGTACTGGTCGTACAGCGACCAGTAGCCGGTGTCGTACCTGGGGGTGATCGCGCGGGCCTCCGCGTCTCCTTCTTCGAACAGCCTCAGCCCGAGCGGGTCCTTGGTGATCTGGGTGTAGTCGTAGAGGCCCACGTCGGCCTGGATGAAGCCGTTGAGGATGCGGTCGGAGGGGGCGTAGGTGTACTCGGCGTAAATGGCCCCGGGGCTCGTCGGCACGCGCACGCCCTGGGGAGGAGCAGTGCGGAAGATGCCCAGGGCCTGCTGGGCGGCCGTCAGGTCGGCCTGTTCCTTGAAGCGCGACCAGGCGCGGGCCATGACCTGCAGGCCCGTGCCCTGGGAGAGCCCGCTCGTCCACGGCGGCAGCCCGCCGTCGAAGCGGAACATGTACTCCCAGGCGATGCCGCCGGCGCGGGCCGTGGCGAGCGGGATGGCTTCCGCCACGAGCCGCTTGAGGTTGGTGTCTTCGTTGTTGCCGTAGAAGCCGTTGGCCTGGCCGAAGGTGGCCAGCCACTGGATCTCGATGCCCTGGCCGGGGTAGTGCTCCCAGACCAGCTCGCTGGGCGGGAAGCTGACGCGGACCTCGCCGTAGAGCAGCGGCTTGCTCGTCCACCAGTAGCGGTTGCGTTCCAGGGTCAGGAAGACGACGGGCAGGCGCGAGGGCGTGAGCTGACCGGCTGCGGCCATCGCCTGGACGTTGGCCATGACGGCTCCCAGTTCTTCGCGACGGGTGCCGCTGAGCTTGCCCAGCGAGCGTTTGGCGGCCACGTAGACGGAGTAGTCGCTGCTGTAGACGGACTGGCTTATCTGCCCCGTCCTGAGCAGCGAGGAGAGGGCTCCGGAGACGGTCGGGCCGTGCGTCGTGGCGACACGGGCACGAACGGGCACGCCCAGCGGGCCCAGGGCGGCCGCCGCCGGGGCAGGCCTCTTCGCGGCGGCGATCCCGGGCAGGGCCAGACATGCCAGCAGGGCGAGCAGGAGCGTCGGCAGACGCCGGGCGAGCACGTCCTCGATGCTAGGGCCGCCGCTGCCGCGAGCTGCGGGGGGCCTTGCAACCGTCGCCGGTGGGGGTGTCCGGGCCACACACCGTCAACACCGCCGGCGTCGCAGGGGTTGCGCGCCGGCGAAGCATGTCTATGACCTGCCCCGGGGCCGGCGCTCAGTCGCGGTCGAAGTCGAGCTCTTCGACGCCGTCGAGCTCGTCGTCCTCGTCGCTGTCCTCGTCCTCGTCGTCATCCTCGTCTTCGTCATCGAGCGGTTCGTCGTCGCCCAGCCCGCCTCCGGGCTGGTGGGAGAGCTGGAAGCGCTCGATCAGCTCGTCGCGGCGGTTCTCGTCCAGGGGAGCCTCTTCGGAGATCTGGACCCACTCGTCGGCCTCCATCTCGACGGCCTCGAAGAGCTCGTGGTCGACCTCCGGGGAGTCGTCGACGACGACCATGACCTCCGTCTGGGGGTTGAAATAGGTGCCCGGACGGAGCGTCAGCTCGTCCAGCTGGAAGCGACGGACGTTCTTCATCGAGCCGTTTATACCCGACTGTCGGGGCGAAGTGGTGACTGGCTCTTCACGGTCCGCCGCGGCCTCTCAGGGGCTCAGCTCGCGGATCGTGCGGGCGACCTCGGCCTCGACGTCGAGCGGGTCCTGCCCGGCCCGCACGCGCCGCTCGTTGCGGGCCATGACGAGCTGACGGACCTCGTCTTCGAGCTCGCTGTCGGGGCCGGCCGGCGCGCTCGCGTCGGCCTCGGCCAGCAGCCTGGCCGTCTCGGCGTCGACGTCCAGGGGGGGCTCCCCCCGGCGGACCAGCCGCTCGCTGCGGGCCTGCAGCATCTGACGGACCTCCTGCTCCTGCTCGGAGCGCAGGGCCGCGGCGCTGAAGCCGTGCCCGCCCGTCCCGCCACCGCCCTCCTCGCGGGAGATGCCGCCGCTGCCGATCTCGTCGTACATGGACCCGCCGGAGCCGCCCCTGGTCAGCAGGAAGGCGACCGACATGATCAGCGAGAAGGCGACGGTCCCGAACACGACGACCGTCAGCCCGTTCCCCGCGATCGCGGGGACGGGGGATGCGAAGCCGACCAGCGTCGTGGAATCAACCATCCAAGCCGATTGTTGCCTATCGGCCGGTGCTCCGCTACCCTCCCTGATCGGGATTGACTGACCAGTCAATCTATGTCTGGCAACAGCTTCTAGGGAGAGCCACAAATGGTCGATTTCACGCTCACAGACGAGCAGAAGAACCTGCGCGAGATGGCCCACGACTTCGCCGTCAAAGAGATCCGGCCGGTGGCGTGGGAGTACGACAAAGACGGCACCTGGCCGCAGGACATCATCCAGAAGGCCTGGGACGTGGGGCTGATGAACAGCCACATCGAGGAGGCCTACGGCGGCCCCGGCGCCAGCTACCTGGACGGCTGCCTGATCGAGGAGGAGCTGTCATGGGGCTGCTCGGGCATCCAGACCTCCCTGGGCTGCAACGGCCTGGCGACGGCCCCGATCGCACTGGGCGGCTCTGAGGAGACCAAGAAGAAGTACCTGGGCATGCTCAGCGAAGGCCCCGTCCTGGCCTCCTTCTGCCTGACCGAGCCCGACGCCGGCTCTGACGTCTCGGGCATGCGCACGACGGCCGTCAAGAAGGGCGACAAGTACGTCATCAACGGCTCCAAGTGCTTCATCACCAACGGCGGCTACGCCGACTACTACACGGTCTACGCCAAGACGGACAAGGACGCCGGGCACCGCGGCATCTCGGCCTTCGTCGTCGAGCGCGACTGGGGCGTGGTCGTGGACAAGAAGGAGGACAAGCTCGGGCAGAGGGCCTCCAACACGGCGACGATCTCCTTCAACGACGTCGAGGTCCCCGCGGAGAACCTGCTGGGCGAGGAAAACGCCGGCTTCAAGCTGGCGATGATGACCCTCGACCGCACCCGTCCGGGCGTCGCGGCGATGGCCACCGGGATCGCACGTGCAGCGATGGAGTTCGCAGTCGACTACTCGCGCGAACGCGTTCAGTTCGGCGTGCCGATCGCGATGCACCAGGCGATCCAGTTCATCATCGCCGACATGGCCACCGAGATCGAGGCGGCTCGCCTGCTGACCTGGAAGTCCGCGACGATGCTCGACAACGGCGAACGCAACACGCTCGTCTCCTCCCACGCCAAGCGCTTCGCGGCGGACACGGCGATGAAGACGGCCACCGAAGCCGTGCAGGTCTACGGCGGCTACGGCTTCATCAAGGAGTACCCCGTCGAGAAGCTCTTCCGCGACGCCAAGATCATGCAGCTCTACGAGGGCACCTCGCAGATCCAGCGTCTGGTCATCGCCCGCGAAACGCTGCTGCCGCGGCGTGTCGAGGAGCCGGCCACGGCTGCTGTCTAGGGCCGAGCCTCACAGCTTGCAGGGAAAGGGCGCCGCGAGGCGCCCTTTCCCCTTCTGAGGCTGCTTCGCAGTTGCGCATATGCGCGCTCCCCGGCCAGCCTGCCCTCGGCCAGCCTGTGCTGGCTAGCCCGTGGTGACGTGCGCCGGGCGTCTGCTGTGTGCGTCGTCCAGTCCGCTCTGCAGGTAGCGCACGGCGACGGTGCAGGCGATCAACCCCAGCAGCCTTCTCAGGGTCCTTTCCGGCAGGTGGCGTTGCAACTGTGCGCCGAGGTAGCTGCCGGCGAAGCCGCCCGCGCCCAGCCAGGCGCCAAGCGCCCAGTCCGGTGCCGTGCCGCCACCGTGGAGCGCCTGGAGGAGCTGGAAGGTGGCGATCCCGCCGATCGAGGTCAGGAAGGTCGCGGCCAGCGTCGCCGGCGCGACCTCGTAGGCGGAGAAGCCCCACGCAAGCAGGATCGGCGCGAGCAGCGACCCCCCGCCGATGCCGTAGATACCTCCGATCGTGCCGACGACGAGCGCGAGCGCCCAGATCGAGCGTCTTGCCCGCGCCGAGGGCTCTGAGCGCTCGCGAGGGAGCCGCTGCGCTCCCAGCAGGAGCCACAATCCCAGGGGCAGCAGCACGCCTGCTGCCATCAGGGTGACGGCCCGGGCCCCGGAGAGCAGCTCCACGCGGATGACCGCTCCCGCGACGACTCCGGGCAGCGTGCCGGCCACGAGCAGCCCGCTCAACGGCCCGACCAGGCGGCGCTCGTGCCAGAAGCGCAGCAGCCCGCCGGGCGTTGCCCACACGTTGAACAGCAGGTTCGTCGGCGTTGCCGCCTCCACCGAGACGCGCAGGACGCTCAGCTGCACGGGCAGCAGGAGCACCGCGCCTGACACCCCGGCGGGCGTGGTGACCAGGGCCAGGCAGAATGCGCACAGCGCACCGACGGGCCACTCCCAGGGCATGCCGAGGCTTATATCAGCGGATCAGCAGCGGCTGCCCGTAGGCGGAGACCTGCGCCCCGTCGACCTGCACCAGCACCCTGTAGACGCCCCTGTGAACGCGCACGACACGGCTGAACCTGGAGCTGGTCGCGTTCAGGGGCGCCAGGATGGTGCCGCCCGCGAGCAGGCCGTGCTGGCCCGCCACCCGCAACATCGCGACCTTGGCGCCGTTCTCGGCGGGCGTGACTGTGCCGTAGATGCGCGCCCAGCCCCTGCGACGGGTGCGTTTGACGTGGCTGTAGACGCGGACCGCGACCTCCTCGGTCGCCACCGGGCTGATGACGGGGGCCTTCGTCGTCGTGACGACGCGGTACTGGGTCGTCACGGCTGCGCTCAGCAGCGTGAAGGAGAAGCCGCCTTGGGCGTTTGTCACCTCGGCGTTGCCGACGTTCTGGAAGCCGGCAGTGAAGGGGAAGGGGCTGGCCTGCAGGACGACCTGCCGGCCTGCGGCTTCGGTGCCTGACAGCGTCCCCTGGATCGTCACGGCGGCGCCGAAGGGCACCGGGTCGGGCGTCGTCAGGATCGCCAGCGAGAGCGGCACCTTGGTCGTCTGGAAGGTCCTGTCCGCGCCGACGGTCGTGCCCGCGGAGCTGACCGCGACGAGCCGGTAGTGATAGGTCGTCAGGGGCTGCAGGCCGCTCAGGGGCGCGGACACGGAGACGCTGCCCGAGCCGGCTCCGGCGTCGGCGATGGCAGTCTGGCCGCCGTAGCCCCTGGTGACGCCGTACTGGAAGTAGTAGGAGGTCTGTGTGCCCCTGGGGTTGACGAGGCCCGTGAGGGTGGCTGAGCTGTAGCTGACCTGCCTGGCCGGGCCGCTCGACACGCCCGGGGCCGATGCCGCGCCGGCCGGGGAGGCCATGGCCAGGGCGAGCAGGATCGCCGCCGCCGGCCCCAACGCCCCCCCGAGACGGAGCTTGAAGGCTGCTTTGTGTGCGTCTTTCTCTCTCATGTCCGTCTCCTTACCCAGGTCAAACGTTTCCTCTAACCCCCTCCTTGCAACCCGCCGGCTCGGCCGTAGATGCGCCGCGACCGGGTCGATGCTCCGCCCTCGCGCGATCGACACACGGCTGGGCTGCCGATCATCTAGTCTCTCGAACCCCGAGCAGGCTCGACCAGCCGTCGATCCGGCGGGCCGCTCCCGCGGCGCAGGGCCGAGAGAAACCACCAGCCAGCAGAGGAGAAGGCATGTTCGTCTTCAAGGCCGCCGTCGTCGGCGCCGGAACGATGGGCGGTCAGATCGCCCAGACCATCGCAGCAGCGGGCATCCCCGTCGTGCTCAAGGACATCGACGAGAAGCTCGTGCAGGCGGGTCTCGACGAGGCCTCCAACGTCACCCGCGGGCAGATCGGCAAACTGGCCGAGAAGGGCAAGATCACGGCCGAGCAGGCCGAGGAGCAGATCGCGGCCATCCTCGGGCGCATCGAGGGCACCACCTCCTACGCCTCCTTCGGCGACGTCGACTTCGTCGTGGAGGCCGTCCCCGAGCGGATGGACATCAAGCAGGCCGTCTTCGTCGAGCTGGATGCCGCCACCCCCGGCCACGCGATCCTCGCCTCCAACACCTCCTCCCTGTCCATCACCGAGATCGGCGAAGCCACACTGCGTCCCGACAAGGTCATCGGCTTTCACTACTTCTACCCCGCCTCGATCATGCCCCTGATCGAGATCGTCGAGGGCGAGGAGACCTCCGCCGAGACCGTCGGCGCCGCCGTCACCTTCGCCCAGGCCATCCGCAAGCAGCCCATCACCTGCGTCGAGGTCCCCGGCTTCGTCGTCAACCGCATCCTCAACTCCGGCATCGCCGAGGTCTGGCGCGAGCAGGAGGAGAAGGGCCTCTCCATCAAAGCCATCGACGAGGGCGTCGGCGCCGCGGGCGTCGTGCCCGTCGGCCCCTACTACCTCGTCAACCTGCTCGGCCTCGACACCGTCCTGCACGTCGCCGAGCACCTCGTCGAGTCATACGGCGAGGAACGCTTCTTCGTGCCCAAGGGCATGCAGAAGCTCGTCGCCGACGGGAAACTGGGCGCCAAGACGGGCGGCGACGGCTTCTACGCGCCCGACGGCTCGCCCAACATCTCCGGTGAGAACGAGCCCGACGTCGAGGAGCTCGTCGAGCTGCTCTCGCTGAAGACCCTGCTGGAGGCCTGCCTGGTGCTGGAGGAGGGCGTCGCCACCCACCGCGACATCGACTTCGGGATGATGGCCGGCGCCGGCCTGGACCCCCGCCGAGGACTGCTGCCGCCCTTCATGAAGGCCGACGTGGAAGGGCTCGACAAGGTCCTCGAGCGCATGGAGAACGCCGTCGAGCGCTTCGGCGAGCGCTTCGCCCCGCCCACGATCCTGCGCCGCCTCGTCGCCCAGGGTCGCCTCGGCCAGTCCACCGGTCAGGGCTTCTATGCCTACCCCCAGCCCGACTCAGAGCAGCCCGCCGAGGTCATCAAGCTGGAGACGCGGCAGGACGGGGTCGCCATCGCCTGGCTCGCCAACGGACAGATGAACTCCATCTCCCCGCAGGTCGTGGAAGACCTCAAGAAGGTCTGGGAGCACGCCAAGGGCGCCGGCGTGCGGGCGCTGGTCTTCGCCTCCTCCAACCCCATGCTCTACAGCGCCGGGGCCGACATCAAGGCCTTCACGACGATGGACGAGGAGGGCGGTCGCAAGCTGCTGGCCGAGGCCCATGCCCTCTTCAAAGAATTCGGCGAGGACGGGATCGTCACGATCGCAGCAGTCAACGGCCTGGCATTCGGCGGAGGCTGCGAGCTCGCGATGTCCTGCGACGTGCGGCTGGCCGCCCGCTCGGCCCTGTTCGGCCAGCCCGAGATCAAGCTCGGCATCATCCCCGGCTTCGGGGGCACCCAGCGCCTGCCCCGCCTCGTCGGCACCAACAAGGCTCTCGAGATGAACCTCGTCGGCGACCCCGTCCTGGCCGAGGAAGCCTTCGAGCTGGGCCTCGTCAACCGTGTCGTGGAAGATCACGAGCTGCTCGACACGGCCCTGATGTGGGCCCGCAAGCTGGCCGGGCAGGCGCCCCTGGCCGTCTCGCAGGTCAAGTCCGTCTCCGGCAAGGGCGACCTGGACGAGGGCGTGGAGGCGGAGAAGGCGGGCTTCGCCTCCGTCTTCGCCAGCGCAGACGCCAAGGAGGGCATCTCCGCCTTCCTGGGCAAACGGGCTCCGCGCTTCACGGGCAGCTGATGGCGGCCGCCGGCACGACCAGCGAACCCGCACGTGCCGGGGCGGGGGCGCGAGGCCCGGAGGCCGAGCTGGAGCGGCTGGCCGGGCTGATCGGCTCGGCCGGCTCCGTCGTGGCGCTCACGGGGGCCGGCATCTCCGTGCCCTCGGGCATCCCCGACTTCCGCACGCCCCGCACGGGGCTGTGGGAGAACGTCGACCCCATGGAAGTCGCCCACATCGACGCCTTCCACCGCGACCCCGTGCGCTTCTGGGCCTTCTACGGGGAGCGCTTCGCGATGCTCGGCGACAAGCAGCCCAACGGCGCCCACCGCGTGTTGGCAGAGCTGGAGGAGCGCGGCCTGCTGGACGCGATCGTCACCCAGAACATCGACATGCTCCACCGCACAGCCGGCAGCCGCGAGGTCGTCGAGGTGCACGGCTCGATCGCCACCTGCTCCTGCCTGACATGTCCAGAGGTCGTGCCCGTCGAGACGGTCCGTCAGCTGATCCTCGCCGACGACGACGGCGTCCCCCGATGCAACGGCTGCGGCGCAGCCCTGAAGCCCGACGTCGTGCTGTTCGGGGAGATGCTCGACGAGCGCTCGCTGCTGCGAGCAAGGGCGCTGTGCGAAGGGGCCGACGTGCTGCTGTGCATAGGCACCTCCCTGGAAGTACATCCAGTCGCCGGGCTGCCGCTGCTGACCGACGCGGCCGGCGGGAGCGTTGCCATCGTCACTCAGGGCCCGACGCCGCTGGACGCGATCGCCGACGTGCGGTTGAGCGGGGACGTAGTGGCCGAGCTCGAGGGCCTGCTCGCCGCCCTCTCGCGCGACTGACGCGCGCCGGCGGCGGGGCGGTCGCGCGATGCGATCGGGACCGCGGCGCCTCAGGCGATGCGACCGAGCGTCAGCAGGTACTCCGAGCTGACCAGCAGGGAGCCGTCATCGGCCTCGTTGGCGTCCTCGTACATCTCGATCAGGTCACGGCGGAGGGCCTGGGCTGCTCAGGCATGTGCGCCGCTCGGCAGCAGGTCGCGCTGCGGGTCGATGCCCCAGCGGTCGGCCACCTCGACCAGGTCCTCGTCGAGCTGCCAGCGGTCCGCCACGGGCTCGCCCTCGTGTTCGAGGCTGCCGCCCTTCAGCGTCATGCAGCCCGTGTTCTCGCCGATCGCCCTGATCTCCTCGATCTCAGACGCCGAGAAGACACCCGTCAGATCCCTGCAGGCCGCCAGCTCGGCCCGCTTCTGCTCGATCGGTCGGGCACCGGGGCCGCTCTCCTGGATCAGCGTTGGCGCGACGCAGCCGACGCCCGGCTGGGCCAGGTTCCAGGCGCACGCCAGCTGCAGCATCGACAGGCCGTGGCGGTCGGCGATCGGTCGCATCAGCTGGAGCTTCTCGCGTCCTGCCTCGACCCAGCCGGCCGGGCGGAAGCGGCGATGGTCGTAGTCGGGGAACTCGTGGCCCGGTAGGACGTCGTCGTGGAAGAGGCCCCCGTAGTCCACGACCCGGGTGATCAGGCTGACGTCGTTGGCCGTGGCGGCCGAGAGGGCCAGCTCGCCCGGCCAGGGCTCCATCGGGCCGAGGATGATCATGGCCCAGTCGATCAGGGCCGCGTTGTCCTCCAGGCAGCCGATCAGGTCCAGGGTGAAGCCGTTGGCGGGACCCGGGGCGACGCCCAGCAGCCTCGTCAGGCCGCCGTCGCGGACTGCCTGCATGCCCTCCCAGACCGCCGGCGAGCGGTAGCCCGTGCGGTCGGGGTTGTGCAGCAGCAGCAGGTCGAAGCGCTCGACGCCTAGCCTGCGCAGGCTCTGCTCGGCGGCCATCCGGATGTAGTCCCCGAAGGCGGACTCTTCCCGCAGGGCGGGATCGGTGAAGCGGGGGAAGCCCTTGGCGCCGGCCCTCGCGCCCTCGTAGAAGTCGTGCCCGATGGCGCCTACGAGGCAGTAGGAGTCGCGGTCGACCCCCCGCAGGGCCCGACCGAGCGCTTCGTCGGCAGCGCCCGCGCCGTAGGCGTCGGCCGTTATGACAGTGTCGATCCCCTCGCCGGGGCGGAGCAGGCTCTCCAGGCGCCCGTCCGCCAGGGGCTCGCCGAAGTGCATGAAGCGCCCGCCGCTCCAGGTGCCTATGGCCGTGCTGGTCGGGTCCATGTCGCTCACCAGCCTAGATGGTCGCCTGCGCGGGCGTGGACCTCCTCGCCGCCGCTAAACGCCTGTGGCCGTGCGGGCGCGCAGAGCCGCCTCCAGGCGTCCCAGGGCGTGCTCCAGAGCCTCCTGGTCCGGGGCGCTCTCCGGCTGCACGGCCAGGGCCACACGGGCCTGCTCGGCAACGCCCTCGTGCAGGCTCTCCAGCTCGGCGATCCGCAGCGCCAGGTCCTCGCGTCCCTCGCCGCGCAGCTCGACGACGGCTGCCGTCAGCGCCCTGTCCAGTCCGATCGCGGCATGGCCGAGTCGTCCCGCGTCGAGGTCGGCCCTGGTGCGCAGGGCCAACTCCTCGCACATCAGGGCGGCATTGCGCCCGGCAAGCAGGGCGGCCAGGCGCTCCTGCGGTCGCAGCGCCCACGAGCGATCGCGGCGACGGCCGCGGCGGCGAGGCAGCGGAGCCAGCTCGACGGCGTGCAGCCACTGGCCGTGGGCGACCTGCTCTCCCTCGCCCCAGCCGGCGCGGGTGATGAGGGCCTGGGCCGCCGCCAGCTCGTGGACGTAGGGGTCCGCAGAGGCGATCCTGTGGGCCTGCAGCAGCACGTTGACGTGGCCCACGGCCGTCGTGACTTCCCGCTCGCGGTCCAGGTCCGCAAGCCAGGCTCGAGCCTGGGACTCGGCCGACAGCGACACGGGGTCGATCACGGTCACCCGGCTGGTGCTGACGGGGGCCGCCTGCGCGTCGGCGGGGCGCTCGCGGCGGGCGCCTGGAGACCGGCGGCTGAGCCATCCCGCCGAACCCGTCTCGTGACGGCGGGCAGCGTCCACCCGGCCCGCAGCCAGGGTGTCCAGGGCGATCACCCGTACCGGCTCGCCGTCGTCCGGGTCGCGCAGCAGGTAGCGCCCGTCGGGCGGGCCGAGCACCCACGGGAACTCCATCTGCAGGAAGACGAACAGCGCCTGGGCCATGCCGTCACCGTATCCTTGCTGGCCAACGGCAACAGCGGCGGGCGCATCTGCCCGCCAGGTCCAGACTGGAGCGAGGATGTCCGACGTCGGCGATGTCGCCAAGAGCTTGCGGGACCGGATCGGGTCCGGGACGGAGGAGCGTCTCGGCAAGGCCCTCCAGGATCTGCTCGAGAACCCCCTGCTGACGGGCGCCATCGGCCGCGCCTTCGACGCCCGCGAGAAGGCCGCCCAGGCTCAGGAGGTCGCCATGGGCGCGCTCAACATCCCCTCCGCAGCCGACATCGAACGCCTCACCCGCAGGCTGCGGGCCGTCTCGCACAGGCTCGAGGGGATCGAGGACGGCGTCGACAGGCTCGACCGTGCCCTGGCGCCCAGCGGCGTGGAACGGCGCCTGGCCGCCATCGAGGCCCAGCTCGGCGAGCTGACGGACAAGGTCGACAGGTCTCTGCGCGCCGCCGCCCGCAGCGCCACCCAGGGGACGGCGGCGAGCAAGCCGTCGGCCAGGACCCCCGCTCCCCGCAAGGCCGCCTCCGCCAGGACGGCCAAAGCCACCAGCGCCGCCAAAGCCGCCAAAGCGGCCAAAGCGGCCGGCAAGTCCCCTGCGCGGCGGCAGGGGTCCGGCAAAGGCTGAGGGGGCCGCGGGCGCGGCGGGAAGGTCCGTCGGGCCGCCCCGGCACCCGGCGCTCAAACGGAGAGCGCGGTCAGTGCGGCCCGGCCCATGGCCTCCGCTGCCTCCAGCAGCCGCTCCTCCCCGATCCGGCTGCGCTCGCCCTGCTCGTCGAAGGTGTCGGTGACGATCAGCAGGCAGCCGACCGCGATGCCCTCGCTGCGCCCGAGCGCAAACAGCGTCGCGGCCTCCATCTCGACGGCCATTGCGGACCGGCCCGCTCCCGGCCTGCCGGTCTCGTAGAAGAGGTCGACCGAGACGACCGTGCCCTGGTGGGCGTCGGGCCTTGCCCGCGCCAGGGCTTGTGTGATCGTCTCGTCGGCGGGCACGACGTCGCCGCCGCCGAGGGCCCGCGAGGTGCCGTCGGCGCAGATCGCCTGCCTGGCCAGCACCAGCTCGCCCAGTCCCAGTCCCGGCGCCAGGGCGCCGCAGGTGCCCACCCGTATCGCCCTGCGCGCGCCCAGCGCGATCAGCTCGCTGAGGACGATCGCCGCCGAGGGGCCGCCCATCCCCGTCGACTGGATCGTCGCCGGCTGCCCGTCGGGAGCCGTCCCCGTGTAGCCCCACAGGCCCCTGTGGTGGTTGAACATGCGGGGCTCGGACAGGACGGTCTGCGCCAGGGCCAGCGCCCGTCCCGGGTCCCCGGGCAGCAGCACCCGCTCGGCCAGGGGCGCGGTGGGACGCAGATGAAGCGGCTCGACCTCGGACACGCGCCGCGACTTTAGACTGAACAGCCATGGCAACGCCCTCGCCGGTCATCTGAGTTGGCCGAGCCCGACGACGACCAGGCACGGGACACCGTGGAGCTGACGCTCGCCCAGGTGGCGGCGGCCGTCGGCGTCTCGCCGGGCACGATCAGGCGCTGGGTCGCGATGGGCCTGGTCCCCGGCTTCGACGGGCGCTGGACGCCCTCGGCGCTGGCCTACGTGCGGGTCGTGGCCCGCCTGCGGGCCCGCGGGCACTCGCTGGAGCGGATCAAGCGGGCCAGCGACGACGGCCAGCTCGCGATCGGCCCGATCGAGAACCTGCTCAACCCCGCGGGCAAGCGGCAGTCGCTGCGCCGGGCCTCCCGCGAGAGCGGCCTCTCCCAGGAGATGATCCGCCAGATGTACGCGGCCATGGGCATCGGCCCGCCGCCGCCGGAGGGCTTCAGCGACGAGGACCTGGAGATGCTCCGCTACGCCGCCGCCGTGCTGGACGCGGGCTTCCCCCGCGACGCCTACATGCAGGTCCTGCGCGTCTACGGGCAGGCCATGGCCCAGGTCGCAGACACGGAGGTCCGCCTGATGCACCTCTTCGTCCACAAGCCTCTGATGCGGGCCGGGGTCTCCAACGTAGAGATAGCCGAGGAGATGGAGGGGATGGCCAGGGAAATGCTGCCCCTGGCATCGCCCTTCATCAGCTATCTGCACGCCAGGCTGCTGTCGCACTTCGTCGAGCAGGACATGATCGGGCACATGGAGGCCGACCTCGACGAGGTCCTCGAGGAAGGACGCCTGCGGGTCGCGATCGCCTTCGCCGACCTGGCCGGCTACGCGCGCCTGACGGTCGAGCAGGGCGACGAGGCCGCCGTCAGCACCGTCGAGCGCTTCGTGGAGGCCGTCGGCAAGACGCTGCCGGGCGACGCCCGCGTGATCAAGACGCTCGGGGACGAGGTCATGGTCGTCGGCTACGACGCCGCCGCCCTGGCCGAGTGGGCAGTGGGCCTGCAGGCCGGCACAGCCGCCGGCGAGCCGTCGCCGCGGATCGGCATCCACTACGGCCAGGCCCTCTACAGGGACGGCGACTACTTCGGGCGGGACGTCAACCAGGCCGCCCGCGTAGTGGCCCGGGCCGGCGGCGGCGAGGTGCTCGTGACCCGCCCTGTCGTGGATGTCGCCGACGGTGTCGACGGGCTGCAGTTCGACCGCATCGGCGAGGTCCGCCTGAAGGGCTTCCCCGAGCCAACAGAGCTGTTCGTCGTCTCCTCGCGCGAGGGTTGAGGCGATGCAGGCGAGCACCCCGAAGCCGGGCGGAGGGTCCGAGCCGGCGCTAGATCCCCAGGCGCTGCAGGCGACAGTCCGCGCCAGTGGCCTGTTCGCCCGCGACCGCCCCGTCGTGGCGATGATCTCCGGCGGGCATGACTCGACCTGCCTGCTCGACGTCGCCGTGGCGCTGCTGGGGGCGGGGGCGGTCCTGGCCATGCACGTCAACTACGGCCTGCGCGAGCAGGCAGGCGAGGACGAGAGCCGCTGCCGGGAGCTGTGCGCCCGGCTGGGCGTCGAGCTCGACGTGACGCGGGCTGAGCCCCGCGGCGAGGGGGAGGGCAACCTGCAGGCCTGGGCCCGCGATCTGCGCTACCGGCGGGCCGAGGACCTGGCGGCCCAGCGGGACGGCCTCTACGCGACGGGCCACACGGCCACAGATCAGGTCGAGACGATCCTCTACCGGCTGGCGGCCTCGCCGGGGCGGCGGGCGCTGCTGGGAATGGTCGCCGCCGAGGGGCGCCTGATCCGTCCCCTGCTGGGAGTCTCCCGCGAGCAGACAGCCGCCTACTGCCGCGCCCGCGGCCTGGACTTCGTGCATGATGAGAGCAACGCCGATCCGCGCTTCGCCCGCGCCCGGGTCCGCCACGAGCTGCTGCCGGCCCTGCGGGCGGTCCATCCTGCCGCCGAGGCCAACGTCCTGCGCACGGCGGCCCTGCTGCGGGAGGAGACGGAGCTGTTCGAGGGCCTGGTGGCAGCTGAGCTGGACGGGCGCGACCACGTCACGCTGGCCAGGCTGCGCGAGATGCCCGCCGGGCTGGCCCGCATGGTCCTCGTCAGGCTGGCCGAGCAGGCTGCCGGCACCTACGTGCCCCAGGCCGGAGACAGGGTCGAGGAGCTGCTGGAGCTCGATCGCCGTGGCGGCAGGGCGGAGCTGCACGTCGGCGGGCGCGCCGGCGCAGTCGTCGAGGACGGCGTCCTGCGCATGGTGCGGCTGCCTCCCAGGTAGGCCGCGTGACTGTCCGGGAGGGCGCCATCTAGACTGCCCAGGGTGGCGACACCCGCGCGCGTCGGCAGCGAGCCAGGGCTGGGAGAGGTGCTCGTGAGCGCCGAGGACCTGCAGCGGCGCGTGGCCGAGCTGGGACGGCAGATCAGCGACGACTACAGAGCCGAGCCTCCCCGCCCGCTGCTGCTGATCGGCGTGCTGAAGGGCGCCGTCTTCTTCCTGTCGGACCTGATGCGCTACATCGACGTGCCCGTCGAGGTCGACTTCATGGCCGTCGCCTCCTACGGCTCGGCGACCGACTCCTCGGGCGTCGTGCGCATCCTCAAGGACCTCGACGCGGCCATCGAAGGCCGCGACGTGCTGATCGTCGAGGACATCGTCGACTCCGGACTGACCCTGCAGTACCTGCTGCGCAACCTGGGCTCGCGCAACCCGGCCAGCCTGGAGGTCTGCGCGCTGCTGATGAAGCCCGACCGGCGCAAGGTCGACCTGCCGACCCGCTACGTCGGCTTCGAGATCCCCGACCGCTTCGTCGTCGGCTACGGGCTGGACTACGCCGAGCGCCATCGCAACCTGCCGTTCGTGGCGGCCCTGGAGGCCTAGCGTCGCAGCGCTGCAACCGCCGGGGCGCCGGCGGGCCCATGGTACGCTAGGGGACTGGTGGCCACGATCCCGCACGGCGCCAAGAGCTTCGGAAGCCAATCATGAGCCGTTTCTTCAAGAGCGCCGCGTTCCCGATCTTGATCGTCGTCGTCCTGGCCTTCCTGGCGACGAAACTGCTCAGCCAGAGCAGCACCAACAAACGGTCGCACAGCTACCAGACGCTCGTCGGCTCCGAGCTGCCCGAAGGGAAGGTCGAATCGGTCAACCTGAAGACCAAGGGCAAGGTCCTCGAAGTCAAGTACAAGAACAAGGAAACCGCTGAATTCGGCTACATCGAACAGGCGGCTCCGGAACTCCTGAAGGAACTCAAGGCCGACAAGGCCAGCGGGCTGATCGCGCAGTACAACGTCGAACAGGAAAAGAGCAACGAGCTGCTCAGCCTGCTCGTCTACATCATCCCCTTCCTCCTGTTCTTCGGGTTCTGGATCTTCCTGATGAACCAGGTCCAGGGCGGCGGCTCAAAAGTCATGTCGTTCGGCAAGTCCCGCGCCAAGCGGATGTCGGCAGACTCGCCCAAGATCACCTTCCGCGACGTCGCCGGCGTGGACGAGGCCGTCGAGGAGCTCCACGAGATCAAGGAATTCCTGGAGAACCCCAAGAAGTTCCAGGCGCTGGGCGCGCGCATCCCGACGGGCGTGCTCCTGTACGGCCCCCCGGGCACCGGCAAGACGCTGCTGGCCCGGGCCGTGGCCGGCGAGGCGGGCGTGCCCTTCTTCTCCATCTCCGGCTCGGACTTCGTGGAGATGTTCGTCGGCGTCGGCGCCTCCCGCGTGCGCGACCTCTTCGAGCAGGCCAAGCAGAACAGCCCCTGCATCATCTTCATGGACGAGATCGACGCCGTCGGTCGCCACCGCGGAGCCGGTCTCGGCGGCGGTCACGACGAGCGCGAGCAGACGCTGAACCAGCTGCTCGTCGAGATGGACGGCTTCGAGGCCAAGGACAACATCATCATGATCGCGGCCACCAACAGGCCCGACATCCTCGACCCCGCCCTGCTGCGCCCCGGCCGCTTCGACCGCCAGATCGCAGTCGACCGGCCCGACCGCAAGGGCCGGGCCAAGATCCTCGAGGTCCACACCCGCGGCAAGCCGCTGGCCAAGATCATCGACATCGACGCCCTGTCCGGCCAGACCCCCGGCTTCACAGGCGCCGACCTGTCCAACCTGATCAACGAGGCGGCCCTGCTGGCGGCCCGCACGGGCAAGCGCGAGATCGGCCAGGAGGAGCTGGAGGAGGGGATCATGCGCGTGATCGCCGGCCCCGAGAAGAAGACGCGGGTGATGAGCGAGAAAGAGCGCCTGGTGACCGCCTACCACGAGATGGGCCACGCCATCGTCGGGCACTTCCTGGAGCACTCGGACCCCGTCCACAAGATCTCCGTCATCTCTCGCGGCCAGGCCCTCGGCTACACGATCTCGATGCCACAGGAGGACCGCTTCCTGACGACCCGCGCAGAGCTCGAGGACACGATGGCCATGACCCTCGGCGGCCGTGCAGCTGAGGAACTGACCTTCAGCGAGATCACGACGGGCGCCTCCAACGACATCGAGAAGGTCACGGCCACCGCCAAGCAGATGGTCATGCGCTTCGGCATGTCCGAGAAGCTCGGCCCCCGCGTCTACGGCCACGACCACGGCCAGCCCTTCCTGGGCCGAGAGTTCACGACAGAGCCCGACTACTCCGACGACATCGCCCGCGAGATCGACAACGAGGTACGGCGCATCATCGAAGCCGCCCACCAGCGCGCCCGCGGCATCCTCACCGACCACGAGGCCGACCTCAAGAAGATCTCCGAGATCCTCGTCCGCCGCGAGACGATCGAGAAGGAGGAGTTCCTCGCCCTGCTCGACGGCAAGAGCGAGGAGGACGTCTTCGGCATCGACGAGGGCTCAACGCCAGAGCTGCCCGCCCCGCCCGTGCAGCCCGAGCGCTCCGAGCGCGAAGTGCCCCGCACGATCCCCCGTCCCGGCCTGGCCGGCGGCGCAGCGGAGATGCGGGTAACCGACAAAGAGCACCCCGAGCCCGCCTGAGCACCGTCTCGCGGCGCCTGGCGGCGTCCTCGGTCGCTCGCGTGCGAAGCACGCTTCGCGTACCTGCCTGTGCCCCGAAGGGGTACGTCCTTGCCAGGCACCGCGATCCGGCGCTCAGGACTTGTGACACAGCCACTGGCGGCGCCTAGGCCGTGTACGTCCTTGCCAGGCACCGCGATCCGGCGCTCAGGACCGCTTGACGATGCGCTCCTCGGCGCAGGCGTAGGCTCCCGGTCGTGAGCCAACCGAGTCGATACCGCATCATGGGCATCGTCAACGTGACGCCCGACTCGTTCTCCGATGGTGGCCTGTACCTGGACCCGGAGGCGGCGATCGCGCACGGACTGGAACTGGTCGAGCAGGGGGCCGCAACCCTCGACGTGGGCGGCGAGTCGACGAGGCCGGGCGCCGACCCGGTGGGGGTCGAGGAGGAGCTGGCCCGCGTGCTGCCGGTGGTCGAGGGGCTGGCCGAGCGGGTGCCCGGCGTGCAGATCTCGATCGACACGGCCAAGCGGGATGTGGCAGAGCGGGCGCTTGCCGCCGGCGCCAGTCTCGTCAACGACGTCACGGCCTTTCGTGGCGACCCCGGCATGGCCGAGCTGGTCGCCGCCAGCGGCGCCGACTGCTGCCTCATGCACATGCTGGGGGAGCCCCGCACGATGCAGGACGATCCCCGCTACGGCGACGTCGTCGACGACGTCAAGGCGTTCCTGTCGGAGCGCATGGAAGCCGCTGTGCAGGCGGGCGTCGCGGAGGAGCGGATCCTGCTGGACCCGGGCATCGGCTTCGGCAAGACAGCCGAGCACAACCTTCAGCTGCTGGCCCGCTTGGAGGAGATCGTCGCGCTGGGGCGGCCAGTCGTGATCGGCACCTCACGCAAGAGCTTCCTGGGCCGGCTCGCGGGCGGCCGGCCCGGCCCCGAGGATCGCCTGCCGGGGACGATCGCGACGAACGTGATGGCGCTGGAGCGGGGGGCCGAGGTGTTCCGCGTCCATGACGTGGCGCCTGTCCGCGACGCGTTGGTCGTGGCTGCTGCTACGTTGGGCGGGCGATGGACCAAGAGGGCAGGGGAGACGACGGCGAGGACATAGAGGACGACGGCCAGGATCTCGAGGAGGAGCGCGAGCAGGGGGCCGAGTCCGTCACGATCGAGATCTCCGGGCTCTCGCTGTACACGCATCACGGCGTCAGCGCAGCCGAGCGCGAGGTGGGGCAGCGGCTCGTCCTGGACCTGCGCCTGGACATCGGCGAGACCGACGCGACCGTCACGGATTCGATCGAAGACACCGTCGACTACGCCGAGGTCTGCCAGCTCGTCGCTCTCGTCGCGCAGCAGCGCTCCCACCGCACCCTGGAGCGGTTGTGCTCGACCATCGCCGACCGGCTGCTGGCCGACTACGACCTGGAGGGCGTCTGGGTCAAGGCGTCCAAGCCCGAGCCGCCGATCGCCCTGACCGTCGACGAGGTCTCCGTCGAGGTCTGGCGCGAAGCCGACGGGTAATCTCCCGCCCATGCCAGGCACAGCCGCAAGTCGCTTCCGCGCCGCCGTGGAGGCGGGAGACGTCGAGGCCGCCCGGGAGCTGTTCGCGAGCGACATCGTCTTCCACAGCCCCGCCACCTTCCACCCCTTCGTCGGCATCGAGACCGTCAGCCGCCTGCTCGGGCTGGTCGCCGAGACCTTCGAGGACTTCCGCTACGTCACCGAGATGGAGGGGCCCGACGGTCACGTCCTGCTGTTCCGGGCCGCCATCGGCGGACGCCAGCTGGAAGGCGTCGACATCCTGCACGAGAACGAGCAGGGGCTGATCGACGACTTCACGGTCATGCTGCGACCGATCTCCGGGCTGCTGCCCTTCGCCCAGGCCATGGGCGAGAAGGTGCAGGCGGCCGGCCTCACGACCACGCCCGCGTGAGGCGCCGCGGGCTGCTCGGCCTCGGCTCCAACGTAGGAGACCGCAGGGCCCACCTGCAGGCAGCCGTCGACGCGCTTCCAGGTCGCGGCATCGAGCCGCTGGCCTGCTCCAGCGTCTACGACACCGATCCCGTCGGGGAGGTGCTCGACCAGCCCAGCTTCCTGAACGCCTGCCTGCTCGTGCAGACGGGCCTGGAGCCGCTGGCGCTGCTGGACGCCGTCAAGGACCTGGAGAGCGAGCTGGGGCGCCGGCCCGGCGTCCGTCACGGCCCGCGGGCGATCGACGTCGACGTGCTGCTGCTCGGCGACGTCGAGCTGCAGCACGAGCGCATGAACCTGCCCCACGAGCAGCTCCTGAGCCGGCGCTTCGTGCTGATCCCGGCCCTGGAGCTGGACTTCCAGATGACCGCTCCCGACGGGCGCAGGCTCGCCGACGCGCTGGTCGAGCTGGAGGTCGGCGAGGGCGTGCGTTGGGCAGGGCCACCCCTGGCCCGCCCAACGCCTGGCCCGCGCGACTGAGGGCGGCAGTGGAGGAACGCCGCGCTCTCAGTGCACGACGATCCGCCCGCGCATCCCTTCTGCCGCATGGATCGTGCAGCGGTAGCTGAAGGTCCCCCTGTCGAGGAAGCGGACGGTGTAGGAGCCGCCAGCCATCGTGCGGGAGTGAAAGCCATGGAAGGTGACGTTGTGTTCCGTGCTCCCGTCCCGCCACAGCCAGGTGACAGATTCCCCTCGTTTGATGGACAGCGTCCCCGGGTGGAACAGCCGGTTCTTGAGGGTGACCGCGTGAGAGCCCGCCGCGACAGCGCCACCGGATGCCGCCGCCGGCGCCAGCCCTGCCGCCACCGCCACCAGCGTCGTCAGGCAGATGAGGGCCTTCCTGCGCATCTGTGCTCCCTTCCGTTCGTGCTCCTCGGCACGGCCCTGGCGGCCGCTCGAGAACACAGACGCCCCTCGACGGGAATCCTTCCCCGCGATCTCAGGAGGACTGCGGATGCTCCTCCCAGCTGGCCAGGGCGAGCAGCCGCTCGTCGCTGACGCCACGTCCCGCGATCACGCACAGGTGCCCCGCTCGCACCCACGCCACGACGTTCGCCCCCGCCAGCTGCGAGAAGCGATAGGCGACGCCGTCGCGCCAGCGCAGATCCCCTCCCGACAGGCTCGGCGGCGAGCCCCCGGCGATCGCATAGCCGACTCGGCGACCGTCGCCGCTCTCGTAGAAGACCGTCTCGACCGTGCGCCCGTCCAGGCTGTCCTCGCGGGCGCCCACCGAGCGCCAGCCGAAGCGCTCCTCCCAGTAGGGGAAGGAGACCCCCTGCACAGACGCCTCGAGCGACCTCCCGCCAGAGCGCTCGCCCGGCGCCGGCAGCGTTGCCGGACCCAGGGCCGCCGTCGCCGCCCTCCCGACTGACAGCCCGCTGCCGCCGCCGGGCAGGACGGCAGCGAGCACTGCCGCCGCGACCGCCAGAGCCACGGCTGCGCCGAGGGCGAGGCGCCTGCGAGCTCTCACCGGACCCCGCCGCTGTGCCGTCATCGCCTGGATGCGGGCCTGCAGCCGCTCCGGCGCCGGCACGTCGATCGCGTGCAGCAGCTCGACCAGCTCGCTCTCGTCGCGGGGGCGTCCGTCAGTCATGTCGACTCACCACCTGAGAGGACTCCGGAGCGCCTCGTGCCTTCCCTGCGCTCACGCTGTCCCTGGGCCGGGCCCTCGTTCGCGGCCGGGGCTGCATCGCCGGACAGCTTCGCGACGACCTGCTTGCGGGCCCTGAACAGGCGGGTCGTGATCGTCGCCTCGCGGACCTGCAGTGCTCTCGCAGCCTCCTTGTAGGACAGGCCCAGCACGTCCACGGCCACGATCGTCATGCGGAAGTCCTCGGGCAGCTGCGCGATCGTCGCGTACAGCTCGGCCACCTCGACCGCCTGCTCGGGACGCGTCGTGGGGCGGGGGTCAGATGCCAGCACGTCCTCCAGCGTCGCGACCGTCGCCGGGCGCCGGGAGGCCGTCCGCAAGCCTGTCAGGAAGGTGTTGCGCAGCACCCGCATCAGGTAAAAGAGGTCGTCTTCGCCGTGCAGCAGGCGGGGCCGCGCCAGGACCCGGGCGAAGGTCTCCTGGACCAGGTCCTCGGCGTCCTCCCTGGAGCCGCACAAGGCCCAGGCCGCCCTGTAGAGGCGGTCGACGTGCTTCGGAAGCGCCTGCGGATCGAGCGCTCGCATCGCAAGGCGACTGTAGCGGCGGGAAGGATCGCCGTCGCCAGGCGTCCTTGATCGAGGACCGACCACAGCGAGCGGCGCAGTCCCCGTCACCCGGACCGCGCCAGGGGAGGAGCAGCCGATGAGGAAGGCGATGAGGCTCTGCATGGCGGGGCTGCTGGGGGCGGCCGTCGTCGTCCTGCCGGCGCGTGCCGTCTCCGAAACGACCCCGACCGTCGACGCCGAAAACGCAGGCGCCTACACGCACCACTGGACGCCCGCCCACGTCCAGGTCGAACCCGACGGCGCCGTCCAGTTCGCCAATCCCACCGGTGTGCCGCATGGGATCGAATGGGTCAGCACGCCGGGCGGGGCAAGGCCCGAATGCAGCGCAGGCGTCCCCGTCGGCACGACCGCAGGCGCCTCCGGCGAACACTGGAGCGGCACCTGCACCTTCAAGACGCCAGGCGTCTACACCCTCTACTGCACCGTCCACGGGGCCGCCATGAGCGCCACCGTCACAGTCGGCCCGACAGGCACGACGACCACGACCACCACCGGCACGACGACGGGCACGACCACCGCGACGGGGACGACGACGCCTGCGACCACGACGACCGGCGGCGAGTCGCCGGCTCCGGTCGTGACGGGCCCCGCCGGTCAGCTCGTCTCCGCCCTGCGGTTGCGCCCCGCCCAGCATGGGCCGACGCTGCGTGGATCGGTGACTCTCGACCGCGCCGCCGCGGGCAAGGCCGTCGAGCTGGAGCTGCTGGCGGCTCGGGGGGCTCTTGCCGCCGAAACCGGCGCCGCCGCTGTGCCCGTCGCAACCCTGGTGCGCCCGGATGCGTCAGCTGGGGTCCTGGCCTTCGCCCTGCACCTGGACCGTCGAGCCGCTCGGGTGCTGCGTGCGCGGGGGCGCCTGGCCCTGACCCTGCGCGTGCTGATCGGCTCCCCGGGGAGGGCCAAGCCCGCCCTCAGCAGGCCCGTGACGCTGCGTCGTTAGGCCGTCAGGCGGGGTGGGCCGAGAGGCCGTCGCGAGCCAGCTGGGAGGGCAGCCAGTCGGCCGGCAGGATCCCCGCCGGGATCGACGCGCCGGTCGGCCGGAACCAGTCGATCATGCGCAGCGACGGCCGTCCCGACAGCAGCTGCGCGACGTCGCCGATGCAGTTGAGCAGGCGGATCGAGCTGCCGATCTGGAGGCCCGCGGCGTTGGGGCGCTCGCCGCCCAGCAGCCCTTCCGCCAGCAGCTCGTCGACGCGGTCAAGCTGCCGGGGCAGCGCCGCCAGGTCGGCCTTCGCCGCCTCGTCCCGGGCGCCGTTTTTGATCGCCATCAGTCGTGCCGTCAGCGGCAGGGCCGGGCGCAGGAAGGACCTTGGCACGGGCAGCTTCATGTCCTCGGCAAACGTCTCCATGGTCGCCGGGCGGCGCACGAAGACGGCGTCGATGATGCGGCGAGGCACCGGCTGGAGCACCTCGTCGCCCCAACGCTCGGCCTCCAGCACACGCGCATAGGCAGGGTCGCCGGGCGGGGGCAGCAGCGGCGGCTTGCCGGCCAGCTCGTCGAGGCGGCGCATGATCCGCCGCGAGCCGACCAGCCGTTCTGAGCCGATCCGCATGCCCGGCACCGTCGGGCCGCCCCACAGCAGGGGGCCGATCGCGACCGGGATCAGCGGCAGGAGGTTCACCCGTCGGTACTCGATTCCCTTCAGCTCCAGGGCCGCTTCAACGGCGGCGCAGGGATGGGAACCGGGCAGGACGTAGAGCTTGACGGTGTCGGTCATCGCGCCTGCGAGCATAATGCTCGGCGATGCTGCTGGCAGTCGACGTCGGGAACACGCAGACCCACTTCGGGGCCTACGAGGGCGAGCGCCTTGTCGAGCACTGGCGCTTCGCGACCGTGCGCCAGTCGACCGCCGACGAGCTCGGCGCCGCCCTCAGCAACCTGCTGGGGTTGCGCGGGCTGTCCTTCAAGGACCTGCAGGCCTCCATCGTCTCCTCGACCGTTCCCCAGCTGGAGCCCGAGTGGGCCGCCATGGCGACCCGCTACCTGGGCCACGAGATGCTCGTCGTCGGGCCGGGCACGAAGACGGGCATGGCCATCCGCTACGACAACCCCCGTGAGATCGGCGCCGACAGGCTCGTCAACGCCGTCGCCCTGCGCGAGCGCTTCCACGGCACAGCCGTCTGCGTGGACTTCGGCACCGCCACGACCTTCGACGTCGTCTCCCACGACGGCGAGTACCTGGGCGGCTCGCTCATGACCGGCATCGAGATCTCCCTCGAAGCCCTCTCCGAACGAGGCGCACGGCTGCCCAAGATCGACCTCGCCCCGCCCAAGAGCGTGATCGGCAAGAACACCATCGACGCGATCCGCTCCGGTGTCGTCTACGGCTACGCCGGAGCCATCGACGCGATCCTGCGTCGCCTCTACGACGAGCTCGGCGAACGGGCCCAGGTCGTCGCCACCGGCGGTCTCTCCAGTCTCGTCGTGCCCTACACCGAGGAGATCGAGGAGGTCGACGACCTGCTCACCCTGACCGGGCTGCGGCTGCTGCACGAGCGCAACGTCTGAAAGCCGGAGGCGTCCGAGGTCAGCGGCGGTGGTGAGCAGGCGGCCTGACGTATCGCACCCTGACGGTGCGTGACTGCGACGCCGGAAACGCGCCGCCGGCCGCGAACGTGACGGTGACCGTGACCGCCTCGCGGCGATGAGCACGCAGCGCAGCCAGGGTCGCGCCGCGGGGTATCAGTCGCAGGTGCAGCACCGAAGGAGCCTTGCCGGTGTGACTGGCCTGGCCGTAGGCCAGCGTCACCGTTCGGTGGCTGCGACGGCGGTGGCCATGTACGTCTCGCACGACCGTCTTTGCGACCTTGAAGCCCGCCCGCGCCAGGACCGTTCCCTTTGCCAGGCCGTGGAAGGTCAGCAGCAGCACCCCTCCGGAACGGATCGAGACGGTGGGGAACGCGAAGCTCGAGTGAAGCAAGATCGGACAGTCGATGCCGATCGGCTTCACCAGCGCTTCCGGGTCCTCCGCGGCGCCCATGTCAACCGTCGCCGGTTTGATCTGGACGAGGCCTTCGAAGCACGTCGGCTCCAGCTCGCCGCCTGCGATCCTCGGTGCCCCGTAGAAGTCCGTCGTCAGCCCGCTCGTCACGAGCGCGTTCGAGCCGGCCTCCCGCGTCCTGCTCGTGGCTGTCTCGTGCACGTCGACAGAGGCGGGGTTTCCATCGTCGGCCAGCGTCGGATCCGCACAGAGGTTGCCTTCTCCGGACAGCGGTGAGACGGAGCCGGCGGCACAGACATCGCTGAAGCTCGCGGCGACGGTCCCGCCTGCGCCGCCGAAGCCTCCCGTCTCGGCGCCGCCCACGTCCTGCTCCAGGATCGAGTTGGCCAGGGTCAGCGTGTCCGCGGGACCACCGTCCACGCCCGCCACACCACCCACTGGTGCCGAGTTCTCCGTCACCGTCGAGTCCAGCAACGAGAGGTGGTTGGCGGCGGTTTTCGGGCAGCCCACGTAGATGCCCGCGCCACCGTCGTCAGCCGGGGTGCCGCCGACGATCGCATTGCCCGCCACGACCGCGTCCTCCAGGGTCGTCTGGGTGGGCAGAGTGCCGTTGCACGCGACGATCCCCAGGCCCGCGCCCCAGCTCCAATTGGCCCCGCTCGTCCCAGGCAGGGTGTTGGCGCTGAAGCGGTCTCCCACGCTCGTCGCGCTCATCCCTTCCAGCCACTCCCCGGCGCCGCCATAGGAGCCGATGCCGGCGAGGTCTTCGATGCGGTTGTCGGCGAAGACATCGCCCTGCTGGGTCAGCCGCTCCGGTTCGGAGGCCTCCGAGGCGACATCCAGGCCCGCTCCGACGGCTTCTGAGGACCCGTTCGCCTTCAGCACGTTCCCTTCGACGACATTGCCTTCGAGGACGTGGCCAGCACCCGCGCATTTGTCGATCAGGAACGCGGCCGCGCCCCCTCCGATGCCCGAGGCGACAGTCAGCACGTTGCCGCGGAACGTCGAGTTGCGCACGGTGAACGCCGGGGGGCCGCCGGGAGCCGGACAGCCTGCCCCGCCCGGTTCGCCCGCGAACACGAACAGGCCAGCTGCCGTGACGCCTTCCTCTCGGTTTTCCAGGAAGGAGTCCCCGAGGATGGTGACCCGTGTTGCGCGCAGCGAGACGGCCGACTGGCTCCCGCTGATCGTGCTCGCGTGCTCGAAGGTCAGACCCTCGACCGTCAGCGCGCCCGCTTCCCCTGCCGACAGGAGGGGGCCGGCGATGCCCGTGCCGTCGATGCCCGACGTCGTTCCCGGCGCGCCCTCCAGCGTGAAGCCGACCTTGGCGGGGATCGATATGCCCGTGGAGCCGAGCTGTTCCTTCGTGCACAGGCCGTTCAGCACGAGCGTTTCGCCTTCCCCGCTGAGGGCGGCGATCGTGCTCGCCAGCGTCGAGCAGTTGACCGCTTTGGTTGCGGCCGTCGCCGGGGAGGGCACGAGCAGCGCTGCGGCGAGAAGCGCCACAGGCAGCAGCCCCGCTCCTTGGATGCGTCTGTGCGCTCGCCCGGACAACGACGTCGATGCTACCCCTGCATCGCCACGGCATGGAGATGGATGGACCGATCGTCCATGCCCTGCACGGGCCGGGCCCTCCCGCGGTTCTCCTGTCAGCCGTGCGCCGGCTTCGCGTAGCGGACGACGATCGTCTTGTGCTGGGTCGAGGAGGGCGCGCCGCTCACCGTGAAGGTGATCGCAAGCGTGACCGAGACACGCCTGTGGGTCTTCAGGTAGGCAAGCGCCGCCCTGGTCGGTTTGAGCTTTACCGTCACGGCCCCCGTGGCGCCGACGGTCCGGGTCGCGGTGCCGAAGGTCAGCGTTTGCTGCTGGTGCACGCGGCGCCTGTGGCCTTTGACGAGCTTCGTGACGATCCGCGTCCGTTTGTAGGTCGCCTTGATCGACAGCCTCCCGGCCGGGAGGCTCTTGAAGGTGATGCCGAGCAGGTCGTGCGCCGTGCTGACCGAAGGCCACGCGAAGGCCGAGCCCGGTTTGACGCCAGGGCAGACGAAGGCGATCGCCGGGATCGCGAGGGGCCCGTACTCGCTGGCGCCCATGTCCACGACCGCCGGCCCGGCCACATAGCCGAGGCTGGCCCCAGGCACCGTGCACGCCGGCGCCGCCGCATGTCCGGACTGGACCCGCGTCTGGCCGAAGAAGTCGCTGCCGAGCCCGCTCGGCACCAACGCATTGGAGCCGGCGTCGATCGTCGGGCTCAGCGACGTCTCGTGCACGTCGAAGGAGGAGGGGTTGCCGTCGTCGGCCAGCAATGGGTTGGCGCAAATGTTCCCCGTGCCCGGCAGCGGCGCCGTGCCGGCCGCGTCGCAGACGTCGCTGTAGGAGGAACTCAGCGAGCCGCCTTCGCCGTTGAAGCCGCCGATCTCCGGCCCGCCCGAGTCGCGGGCGACGATCGAGTTTGCCATCGTCAGCTGGTCGTTCGGGTGCCCGTCGATGCCCGCTATCCCCCCGGACGTGGCGACGCTGTTCTCGGTCACGGTCGAGTCGAGCAGCGTCAGATGGTTGGCCAGCGTCGTGGACGGCCCGCAGCCCACGTAGATCCCGCCGCCGCCGAGGTCCGCTGCTTCGCCCGCGCCGAGGCTGTTGCCGGCGATCACGTCGTCCTCGAGCATGCTCTGCGTCGGCGTGTGTTCGTTGCAGGAGTTGTTGATGATCCCCAGCCCGCCGCCCCAGCTCCAGTGCGCGCCCGTTGTGCCCGCCACAGAGTTGCCGGAGAAGCGATCCCCGACGCTCGTCAGTTCGATCCCTGACAGCCACTCCCCGCCGCCGCCGTAGTTGCCCACACCGGAGCTGGCGATGACGCGGTTGCCCGCGAAGACGTTGCCGCTCTGCAGTACTGGAGAGAGCTTTTCCGGGGCGCTGGGACTCCAGATCGACAGTCCGCCGCCAACGTAGTCCCCAGACCCATCTCCGTTAACGGTGTTGCCCGTGAAGACGTTGTTGCGCAACGTGATCGTCGAGGCCGGGCAGTTCTGGTCGAGCCACGCCGCCCCGCCGGTGTTGCTGAGCGGCAGCAGGTCTTCGTTGCCGCTGAACGTCGAGCCTTCGATCGTAAGCGCGGTCGCGCCGGTCGTGGCGCAACTGCCTGGGCTGATGTCGGCGTACAGGGCGCCAGCCGCGCCGGCGTGCTCGACGTCTTCCACGAAGTGGTCGTCCATGAGGGTCAGGCGAGCGGCATTCAGAGCGACGCCGCCCGCGGCGCCGCTCGACACGTTGGCGTGCTGGAAGGTCATGTTGACGATCGCGAAGATGTCGACCTGTTCGCTTGTCACGTTCGCCAGCAGCGGCTTGGTGACCCCGGCGCCGTCCAAGCCCGAGGTCGTCCCAGGCGCGCCTTCGAGCGTGAAGTTGGCCCCGCCGGGCACGGTCACGCCCGTCGAGATGCCGAGTGCGCTCGCGTTGCACATGCCGGAGAGCGCCACCGTCACGCCTGTCCCGCCCTGCGGCTTGGCGGCAGCAGCGTTGATCTTGCTCTGCAGGTTCGAGCAGGTCGCGCTCAGCGTTTCTGCCCGGGCTCCCGGCACGGCGAGCCACGCCAGCACCAGCAGCGATGCGGCGAGAACCGCAAGCATCCGTCCTATCACTGCGCGAGCGCCCCCCATAGCGCGGCCATCCTACAGCGCCGTCAGGTGCCCCTCTCAAACCTCTTTAATGACCTCATGGACGTCGCCGCGCGACTTCGCGAGAGCTGGCAGCTGGGGTCCCTGACCGTGCCCAACCGGGTGCTGCTCGCTCCCCTCGCCGGCATCGGCAACTGGTTCGTGCGCCTGCAGGCCAAGCGCTACGGCGCCGGCATGGCTGTCTCGGAGATGGTCTCCTCCCACGCCATCCACTACCGCAACGAGAAGACCTGCAACGAGATGCTGCGGATCGACCCCCGCGAGCGCCAGGTCGGCTCAGGGGGACCTGTCTCGATCCAGCTGTTCGGCGAAGACCCCGACACGATGCGCTCCGCCGCCGCCTTCGTCGCCCGGCTCGGCGCCGACGCCATCGACATCAACATGGGCTGCCCCGTGCCCAAGGTCCGCAAGACCGGCGCCGGCGCCCAGCTGCTGGCCGATCCCGACCGCGCCGTCGAGCTGGCCCGAGCCGTCGTCGAGGGTGCCGGGGGCGGGGCGGGCGGGATTCCAGTCACCGTCAAGCTGCGCTCCGGGCTGTCCGTCGGAGACACCAGCGGCTTCGACCTGGCCCACCGGCTCGTGGGGGAGGCCGGCGTCGCCGCCATCGGCTTCCACCCCCGCTCCGCCGCCGTCCATCACAAGGGCAGGCCCGACTACGAGCTGGCGGCCCGCTTGGTCGAGACTCTCGACGCGCCCGTGATCCTGACCGGCGGACTGCACACCGAGGACGAGGTCCACGAGGCCTTCCAGGCGACAGGAGCGGCCGCCGTCATGCTCGCTCGCGGCGCCCTCGGCAACCCCTGGCTGTTCGCCCGCCTGACGGGGCTCGGCGAGGGCGAGCCGACACCCGCCGAAGTGCGGGAGGAGCTCGGCTGGACGATCGACCGGGCAGTCGAGCACCTGGGCTCCGAGCGGGCCACCCGCTACCTGCGCAAGTTCTACCCCTGGTACCTGCCGCGCCTGGGGCTGTCCCACGAGCAGACCAGGAGCCTGCAGGAGCAGCTGCAGCAGGCTGACTCCCTGGAGGACGTCAGGCGCCTGCTGGCAGCCACCGCGAGTCCCTCGCCGGTGGCCGCCTGAGCAGGTCCACGGGCCGCTTCGCCATCGCTATACTGCTGCGCTCGCAACAGCCCCGGACGCCTGTACATCCCCGCTGGCAGCGGGGTTTTCCGTATCGGGCGGCCGGCGGAAATCCAGCCGATCGAGGCTCCCCATGCCCAAGGACGTAATCCTCACTCCAGAAGGTCTCCAGAAGCTCAAGGACGAGCTCGAGCTGCTCTCCACGGAGAAGCGTCGCGAGGTCGCCGAGCGCATCAAGGAGGCCCGCGAGTTCGGGGACATCGCCGAGAACTCCGAGTACGACGACGCCAAGAACGAGCAGGCCATGGTCGAGAGCCGCATCGCCCAGCTCCAGGAGAAGCTGCGCATGGCCACCGTCATCCAGCCCGAGGACATCTCCACCGACGTCGTCCAGATCGGATCCGTCGTGCACGTCAAGGACGAAAAGACCGGCAAGTCCGTCAAGTACACGATCGTCGGCTCCGCCGAGGCCAAGCCGCTGGAGCACAAGCTCTCCAACGAGTCGCCCGTCGGGCGCGCCCTGCTCGGGCACAAGCGCAACGACACAGTCGCCGTCAAGGTTCCCCGCGGGCCCGCCCGCAAGCTCAAGATCACCAAGATCGACGTCGGCCTGGAGTAGGCTCGCCGCCATGACCGCCGGCGAGGAGATCGCAGACGGCGGTGGCGGGTCCGCCGCCGAGCAGCCCGGCAGGCACGGCCTCGCCGAGCTGATCGCCGAGCGCCGCGCAAAGGGGCTGCGCCTGCGCCAGGAAGCAGACAGCCGCCAGGACGCCGGGCTGGCAGAGCAGGACCGGGACTTCCCCCGCCTGTTCCCCGGCGTCGAGCCGATCGAGTCGATCCTCGGCGCCTACGAGCACCTGGCCGCAGGTGAGGAAACCGAGGAGCGCCACCGCGTCGCCGGGCGCATCGCCGCCCGCCGGGGCGCAGGCAGGGCCGCCTTCCTGGACCTCGTCGACCGCACCGGCAAGATCCAGCTGCACGCCCGCGTCGACGTGCTCGGCAAGGACGCCTACGACCGTCTGCTGTCGCTGGACCTGGGCGACCTGATCGGCGTCGACGGCGACGCCATGCGCAGCCGCCACGGCGAGGTCTCCCTGCGCGTTGAGGGCTTCCAGGTGCTCGCCAAGGCCCTGCGTCCGCCGCCCGACAAGCACCACGGACTGGCCGACGTCGAGACCCGCTATCGCCATCGCGAGCTCGACCTGATCGCCAGCGAGGACGCCCGCCGCCTGTTCGTCGACCGCGCCCGCATCGTCTCCGCCGTGCGCTCCTACCTGGACGGGGAGGGCTTCGTCGAGGTCGAGACGCCCGTCCTTCAACCCCTCTACGGCGGCGCCATGGCCCGTCCCTTCACGACCTACCACAACGCCCTCGACCGCGACCTGTACCTGCGCATCGCCACCGAGCTCTACCTCAAGCGGCTCATCGTCGGGGGGCTGGAGCGCGTCTACGAGCTCGGCAAGGACTTCCGCAACGAGGGCGTCTCCCACAAGCACAACCCCGAGTTCACGATGGTCGAGTGGTACGAGGCCTACGCCGACTACGAGGTCGCCGCCCTGCGCACCGAACAGGTCGTCCGCGCCGCCGCTGCCGCCGCCGGCTACGCCGGGGAGCTGGACTTCTCCGCCCCCTGGGCCCGCGTCGGCTTCGTCGCGGCCATCGAGCAGCAGACCGGGATCGACGTCACCGCCCACCGCTCCGCGCAGGCGCTGGCCGGTGCCATCCAGGACGCCTCCCTGCCCATGAAGACCGACGGGCTGGCCTGGTTCCAGCTCGCCGACGACCTGCTCTCCAAGTACGTCGAGCCCAAGCTGATCCAGCCGACCTTCGTCATCGACTACCCCGTCGAGATCTCCCCCCTGGCCCGCGAGCACCGCTCCCAGGAGGGACTGGTCGAGCGCTGGGAGGCCTTCGCCGGGGGCATGGAGATCGCCAACGCCTTCTCCGAGCTGATCGATCCCGACGTCCAGCGGGAGCGCTTCGCCGCCCAGGAGCGGCTGGGCACCCTCTACGACGAGGAGGACGAGACGATGCCCTACGACGAGGCCTTCGTCCAGGCCCTCGAGCACGGCATGCCTCCCACCGGCGGGGTCGGCCTGGGCATCGACCGGCTCGTCATGCTGCTGACCGGTCGCGACTCGATCCGCGAGGTCGTGCTGTTCCCCGCCATGCGCGACTGACCCGCCCGCCCTCGGCCCGCCCTGCCGTCTCCTTCAGTCCCCAGTAGCCCCTACGGACGGAAGTTCGAGGAATACGGCGGTTTCGCGGGTCAAGGCCGCCCTGGACACTGCCGATTACCCCGATAGAGCAGGGTGACCGGTTGGTAGACTGCTCCTTCAGGCGTCATAAGGACCACCAAAAGACCCTTTGGGGGCGCTGCCCCGCAGGAAGGAAGCACAAATGTTCGAGCGGTTCACAGAAAGGGCAAGGCAGGTGGTGGTCCTCGCGCAGGAGGAGGCGCGAACGCTCAAGCACAACTACATCGGCACCGAGCACATCCTGCTGGGGCTGCTGCGCGAGGAGGAGGGCCTGGCCGCTCGGGTCCTGGAGAGCCTCGACATCACCGTCGAGCGGGTCCGCGCCCAGGTCGTGCGGATCGTCGGCTCCGGCGAGGAGGTCACCTCCGGGCAGATCCCCTTCACCCCCCGCGCCAAGAAGGTCCTGGAGCTCGCCCTGCGCGAGGCGCTGAGCCTGGGCCACAACTACATCGGCACCGAGCACATCCTGCTCGGACTGGTGCGCGAGAACGAGGGCGTCGCCGCCCGCATCCTGCTCGACTTCGACGCCGACTCCGAGAAGATCCGCAACGAGGTCATCCGCATGCTGTCCGGCCCCGGCGGGCGCCGCCAGGGCGCCTCGGCGGGCGCAGGCGCAGGCGCTGGAGCCGGCGCCTCAGGCGAGGGCAAGAAGTCATCCAAGCTGCTCGACCAGTTCGGGCGCAACCTGACCAAGCTG
>Ga0181522_10000084_pt1 | contig 74004 bp, 66 predicted proteins | sample PEATcosm2014_Bin_27_FD_121103 | JGI IMG/M metagenome (GOLD analysis project Ga0181522, IMG submission 121103) | Peatland microbial communities from MTU Mesocosm Facility, Houghton, MI, USA - PEATcosm2014_Bin05_10_metaG | ecosystem: Environmental > Terrestrial > Soil > Wetlands > Peat | place...
CGCCGCCTCGCCGAGAGTCTGGGCGACTCGTCGTCGCACGAGCCCCTGGTAAGCGAACAGAACCGCCGCGACCGAGAGCGCCAGCGGCAGCCAGGGCCACGTGAAGCCCGCGAGGGTGCCCGCCAGCGCGCTCTGCAGGCCGTGCGATGAGCCGTATTCGAACAGGTTCAGCGAGAAGGACCACTCGAGCATCACGAGCAGCACGTGAACGCTCCACACGACCGCCAGCCACACCGGCGCGATGAAGAGATCCTGGACCAGGCTCAGCAGCTCGCCCGAGCCCAGCCCCAGCAGCCCGGTGTCGATGTGGACGTCGATCCCGAAGTTCTGCGTCGGCTCCGCCGCGGCGAGAAAGCCGGAGGTCTCGCAGTCGCGGCGACCGGCCGGCGAGATCTCTACGACCAGCGCAGAGCCGCATGAAGGACTGCCGAGCCCGTTCGCGACGAGCGGATCGACCTGGGCGCCACCCGTGCCCGGTTCTTCCTGTTCTGTCGAGCCTGCCGTCGCGGTCAGCGGCGGCCCGACCGGAGCTCGCGGCTGCCCCGCTTCCTGCTGACGGGTCACAGCGCCTGCCGGCGGGGCGGTACGGGCCGGGCTCCTCGCGCACAGCGGACCCAGCAGGAGCCCGACCGCCACTGCTGCCGTCGCGAGTCTCAGGCCAAGCACAGATCCGCTCACCGCGGCGTAGTCGAGAAGGCCTCGATCAGGGCCGGCTCCAGAAGCTCGACCTGGATCTCCTCGATGCGCCCCCTGTGGTCGCGAAACAGGCAGCGACCGGCGCCGAATCCGAGCAGCCGCTCGCGCAGAGACCTGTTCTCGCCGTCGAGCCCGAGCAACTGCAGGGCTCGGGAGGCCTCCGCATGCGAGCGCAGGCCGAACACGAACGTGGCGCCGATCAGGTTCTCGATCGACTCCCGCTCGCCGACGAGAGCGTCGCTGAGCAGTTGCGTGCTGATGATCGGGACTGCCAGCTCGGACCGTCCCATGCGCTGCAGCGACGTGAGCAGCATGCGGCCGATCGGATCGGCCAGCAGCCTCCAGCCCTCGTCGAAGGAGAACACCTTCAGGCGGCTTCGTTCGGAGCTCATCAGCTGCAGCGCGAACATGGCGATCAGGCGGACGACCTGCTCGCCGATCCGCTCGGCCTGCGACTGCTCCGACCTGCCGGCGCCGGGCGGGGCAGCCGGCAGGTCGCGGATGGGCAGGTAGACGACCTGGTTGTCCCCGACCGCCGGGGGCAGGCTGGAAGGGTCGGCGAAGCCCAGCTGGGTCAGGCCTGAGCGGGCATAGACGTCGAGCGCCTGGCCGACCTGGCGATCGACCTCCTCTCCCTGCATCAGCGCCGCCACGACCTCGCCGCAGGTCGGTCGCGCCGAGCCGCCGATGACCCTGTCGACGGCTGCCAGAACCGCCGTCTCCCAGCGCGGCTCGGCTCTCCCCGGCAGCAGATCGCACAGGAACGAGACGGTCATCTCCTGGCGCAGGTGCGCCGGAGCCACCCTGAGCGGATCCAGCATGCCGCGCAGGGCCGGGTCGGGCGCCAGCGTCACCTGCTCCACATGCGGCGCCACGTCCTCCAGAAGGTGGAAGCGATGGTCGCCCTTGGGGTCGCAGTCGATCACCCTGGCGCCCTGGAGGAAAGCCTCGTACTGCAGCTTCTGGGCCAGCGTCGTCTTGCCCGAGCCGAGCGCGCCGACGCTGAGGATCGTCGCGTTGCCATCGTGCAGCGAGCCCTCGCTCAGGTCCAGCAGCACCGGCCGGCGCGATCCGGATAGCGTGTGACCGAGGTAGAAGCCGCTGTCCGAGCCGGCCTCGTGTGTGGCCGTCGGCATCATCGCTGCCACCTGCTCGGTCGTCAGGACGTCCTCGAAGCCGGCCGTCCGGGCTCGCTGCGCAGGGAGGTGCTGGACGAAAAGCGCCAGTTGCTCGCCGACGGGCCTGTGCAGGCGGACCTCGCCGAAGGCCCGGCGGACGGACTCGATGCGCTGCTCCAGCTCCTGCTCGCTGGCGGCGCCCACAGCGACCGCCACGGTCGCCCGCAGCAGCGGGGGACGGCTGGGCGCCTGCAGGTATGAGACGAGGTCACGCGCCTGCTGGGTGCGCTCGTAGCCCAGGTCCGTGACCCCCTGCTCGCCGGAGGACTCGGCCCTCATGATCTGGTCCGCGTCCTGGATCCTCCTGCGCGCGAGTCGCAACGCCAGCCCGTTGGGCAGGAAGCGGGCCGTCAAGGAGATGTCCACCGGGAACGGCAGGGCTTCCGGCACGGCGAACATCAGCTCCGCCCTGCTGCCGGGGAACTCGACCTGTTCGGGCAGGGCGCCGAGCACGAGTTGTCCCTGCCAGCTCGTGCCGAGCTCGCAGGTCACCTTCAGGCAGCGAGCCCGATGCTCGACCTCTCCTTCGCTCCAGCGCCCCACGTCCACCTCCAGCGGGGCCAGCCGGGCCTGGCCGTTCCGTTCGAACACGAGCGCCGCCGGCTCGTGCAGACCGTCGACCTCCGGCTCGCCGAGACCTCGGCAGAAGGCTCTCCGCACGAGCCACTGCAGCTCCACCCCGCGAGCCGGACGAACTGAGAGGAAGTCCTCCAGGACGGCGTGGACGCGGTCCGCTCTCACCCGCGCGCGCTCCAGGGCAGCCGAGCCGATGCTGTCACGTCCGCCGCCGGTCAACCCTCGCAGCGACGACAGCAGTCCTGGGCGGCCCTCGAGGGCAGTCGCGAGAAGCGAAGCGACGTCGCCGGCGGGAGCACGGAGACTGACAGCCAGGAACAGCGACGGCCGCACGGAGTGGAGCTCGCTCAGATGCCTGATCTGCGTCGCCAGATAGGCATTCCGCCGTTCATCTGCAGGACCGCACCGTGCGGTCGGGTCGACCTGCGGCTCCTCCAGCCCTGGGGCATCGGGACCTGACTGCCAAAGGCCCGCGACGCGCAGGATCTGAAGATCGGCCTCGATCCCCTCCAGGGCACCGACCAGCGCCAGGAAACTGGCACGCTTCGCGCTGTCGTCCAGCCACGCATAGGAGGCCAGGTCGACGCGGAACACGGCCCAGGCGTCCTGCAGGCCCTCAGCGAAGACGCAGTTCCCGTAGACGAAGGCGATCGGGCGTCTCACAGCGGTCTGCCCCGCCTGCTCTCGACACGAAGGCTGGCATCCGGCCCGAGCAGCAGGACCTTGCCCTTGCGCAGAGGCTTCCCGCCGTGATCGAGGACGATGCGCAGGTCCACCCGGCGCAGGCGGACTCGACCGCCGATAGCGCGAGGAGCCTCCTGGATCCGGTGTGGGCGCAGCACCAGGACGCTGCCCGGCCCGACGTAGCGGAGTCGTCGTGGGCGGCTGTCCGAGCCGTCGGGAATGAACACGATCTCCTCCGGGCACCAGCACCGCCCGAGGTCCGACCTCGCTCCCCAGGCGACGGTCCTGGCCGGCGTCGAGAGCAGGCGCAGCAGCGAGCCGGCGGCCAGGTGGACAGCGCGCCCGTCGATACGGACGGCCGCGAGGATCCCCGCGCCGGCAGCGGGCATGGCGAGCTCGCGCATGTACCAGGGCAGCAGCCGCATCACCGCGCCCATGACGGGAAGCGCACCCAGGAACAGGGCCAGCACAGCCAGGACGAAGAAGTAGACGACAGCCCGCACGGGCACCCCGGTCGGGTTCAGGCGCATGCGGTCGATGCTGTAGATGCGCCGCTCCAGGTCGAAGACGCTCCTGTACGAGCGGATCTCGGTCACTGCCCGCCCAGGATCGAGGTGACCGTGTCACGCAGCAGCGCGACCCCAGCAGGCGTTGCGAGCAGGATCGCCACGATGCCGACGGCCAGCACCCCGGCCGCCTCCTTGAAGTCGCGCCGGAAGGCGAGCACTGTCGCCGCCACCGCGAGGGCGAGGCCGATCAGGCTCATCGCGACCGCCCTGCCCGTGTCGCCCGCCCTGGCGGCTGCAGATTCCAGAGAGCCACCGGCGACTTCCCCGGAAGCAGCCCGAGCCGCCGTCTGTTCCGTGCTCTTGACCGCGGCGTGCGCGGGAACCGGCAAGGCTCCCGCGCAAGCGACGAGGGCAAGCAGGCACATCAGCGCGCAGCGCAGGCGGACCCGTGCTCGACCGTGCCTCACGATCGCCCTCACGCGCCCTCGGGATCGGTCTGGATCGCCGACACCTCCCACCTGCCCTGCAGGCGGGACACGTCCATTTCGTACTGCAGCGTGCAGCGGACGCCGAGGGCGTCGAGCGCCTGCACGACGACCTCGACCGCCCCGCCACCGGGCGCCCAGGTCGGACGCTCGATCGCCACCGGCTGCAGCGGCGACGCCGGCGGGGCGATCTGCGCGCCCGCGCTGAGATCCGCCGACAGCTCGTTCACCGAGTCCGTCAGGTAGTTGCCGAGCGCCCGCTTCACGACCGCTTCCAGCGCCGGTTCGGTCACAGGCGTTGCGCTTGGGGTCAGCTTCGCCGGCACTGTCGCAGGTGCGCCGACGAACGCCGGATAGCCGACGAGCCGCAGCGCGCCGGATGGTTCGCGGCGGACGCTCACCGTCATGTACTGCAGACCGCCGGGGCTGGTCGTGACGGCAACGGTGTAGACGTGCTCGCCCGCCGTCGGCACACGTGACTGGACGACTTCAGCCCATTCCACGCGCTCCTGCCCGCTGTCCGGCAGCAGCAGGCCGGCGCCTTCCATCCCCTGCCCCTCGAACGCTTCCAGGGCGCGAGCGCTCGCCTGCGGTTCCGCCGCCGACCAGGTGAGGTAGCGACGCACGAACAGCACCGCATACGCTTCCGCCGCACGATCGACCACCGTCGGAGCCACACTCTCGAGTCGGCCCGCCGGACGGGGAGGGTCGACCGTCATGCGCGCGCTGGCTAGCAAGCCCGTGACGGCGGCCGCCGTAAGCACCCACCGCGGAAGCTCCCGCCGGAGCCTGATGCGCCACATCGGACGCCGGCTGACCTCGAAGATGGCCTGGAGCCCGCTCGCGCCCATCATGGGACCTCGAACCCGAACTCGGGGTCGGGAGCGCTCTGCTCTGCTGTCACGACGTCGTGCGCCTCGCTGACAGCCGCGGCACGCACGGCCGCTGGACCGCCGAGCGAGCCGAGCCCCGTCCGCCGGCGGCGAGGTCGCTGTCGCCCGCGAGCTGCCGTGAACGCGGGCGACTCGTCGCGTCTGGACGCGAAGCCTGCGTGCCTCGAGGCCGGGGCGCCGAGGCTCGGTGTGGCGTCGCCCGCAACCCGGCGCATGCCCGGGCGATGACGGCTGCGGCGGGACCCTCCCGCGAGCTGCAGCAGCACGCACCCCACGGTCCCGGCCAACACGAGCGTCATCAGCGCCGGGACCAGAAGCCTGACGCGGGAAGGGCGCGGCGGAGGCCACCCCAGCTCCTCCGTTGGAGGCTCGGCGAGCAGATCGTCCTCGTCGAGCACGCGGTAGACCTGACCGCTCCTAGACCCGGGCACCGTCGACCTCGCTCCGGTCCCCCGCCCCAGCCACGGACGGCCGACACCCGGAGCGGGGAGAGCCCCAGGTGCCGGCCGCCTCCTGGCGAATCGGTCGCGCCGTGCCGTCGTGCAGGAAACCGACGGCCGGCGGACCGAGGGACGGTCCTATGTGTGGGGGGTGATCTCTCATAGGTCGGTCCCTGCATGCCGATTCCGACCGCTCGAGCGCAGGCGGGACAGCACCCTCCTCGGAGAGGAGCAGGCGCAGCTTCGCGCGGGCTCGCTGCGCGACCTTGCGGTACTTCTCGGGGCTCCACCCGAACGCGCGACAGAACTGCTCGCATCCCATCTGCAGGGCCACCTGGCATGCGATGACGAGCCGCTGGTCGTCGCTGAGAGCGGGCGCGGCCGCCACGATCTGTCCCAGCTCGTGCCGCAGCATCGCCATCCGCTCCGGATCGGGGTGGCGATCGCGCAGCTCGGCTCCGTCGGCTTCCGATCCCAGCGGGACCGCGTACTCCATCGCGGCCTGGATCCGGCTGCGCCCCGACACGGCGCGACGGCGATCCTGGATCCGTGAGAGGAGCTTCTGCTCCAAAGCGTTTGCGACATGCGCGCGACTCGCGAATGCGACTCCCCGGCGGGCAGCCGCGACGAGCTCGAGCGTCGCCTGGCCGAAGCAGTCCTCGAGGTCCTCGCGCCGCAGGCGGTGGCCGTGGACACGCAGCAGGACCTCCCGCTTGGCTCGGGCCACCAGCGCAACCGTCTCGGCAGCGTCGGGGCCAGCCAAGGTCGCACCGGCCCGGTTCGGCGGAAGAGACAGCGAGTACTCGGATCGGGTAGACACACCGACATGTCGCCGCCAGGAGCCGACAGACCCCCCCACCAGATGGCGCTCAGAAACACGAGCCGTCGACCCCGAGGCTCAGACTGACCACCGAGATGACGTTCAACGACCGCCTTCACGCACTCGACCGCGCCCAGCAGTCCCACCGGCGCACCAGCTTCGTGGCCGCCGTCGTCAAGAAGTTCGGCGACGACCAGGGCGCGCAGCTGGCCGCCCTGATCGCCTACTACGGCTTCGTCTCGCTGTTCCCGCTGCTGCTCGTGTTCGTGACGATCCTCGGCTTCGTGCTGCAGGGCGACCCCTCAGAGCAGCAGCGCATCCTGCACGGCACGCTCGGGCAGTTCCCGATCGTCAGCGACCAGCTCAAACTGCAGTCCCTGAAGGGCAGCCCGATCGGCTTGGCCGTCGGCGTCGTCGGCTCGCTGCTGGCGGGCCTGGGCATCACCGGCGCCACCCAGAGCGCCTTCGACCGCATCTGGGCCGTCCCCTTCAAGGAGCGGCCTAACTTCATCACCACCCGCCTCCGCGGCCTTGCGATGCTCGCGATCCTCGGAACCCTGTCCGTGATCTCGACCGTCGCCGCGGGCTTCGTGGGCGCCGGCAGCCACTCCGCGCCGGCGGTCGTCGCAGGCGTGGCCGTCGCCTTTCCCGTCAACCTGATCCTCTTCCTCATCGCCTTCAGGCTGCTCACGGCCGAATCCCCGCCCGTTCGGGATCTTCTCCCCGGCGTGCTCATGGCGGCCGTCTTCTGGCAGCTGCTCCAGCACCTGGGCGGCTTCTACCTCGACCACGTCCTGCGCCGCACGGGGCCTCTCTACGGCGTCTTCGCGCTCGTCCTGGGCCTACTCGCGTGGCTCTACCTGGGCGCCCAGATGACGATGCTCGCCGCCGAGGTGAACGTCGTCAAAGCCAGGCGCCTATGGCCTCGCAGCTTCTTCGCCGAGCCGCTGCTCGACGCCGACAAGCGCGCCCTGACGTCGACCGCCGAAGTCGAGGAGCGCCTGCAGCAGGAGGACGTGACCGTCTCCTTCGAGGAGTCCTCGTAGGCCGAGTCCAGCTCGCCCGGTGGCTCAGTCCTCCACCGGCACGAATTCGCTCTTGCGGGCCCCGCAGACCGGGCACTGCCAGGTCTCGGGGATGTCCAGGAAGGCCGTGCCGGGAGGTATGCCCCCGTCCGGGTCCCCGTACTCGGGGTCGTATGTGAAGCCGCAGGATTCGCAGATCCAGCGTTGCGCGGTAGATGTCGCGGTCGTCATCTCGAACACTCCTGTCTCTCTCGGGTAAGGCTCCGCGGCTCTAGGGCAGGTCCTCCAGGATCTCCCCGAGGGGACGGCGAACACCGGTGATGAAGGGAAGCTCGTTCTTCGTGTAGAGGCGCGCCTCCGCACCGCGCAGGTGGCGGATCAGATCGACGATGCGCCCGAGCTCGTCGGCCTCGAAGGCCAGCAGCCACTCGTAGTCGCCCAGGCCGAAGGCGCTGACCGTGTTGGCCCTGACGTCCGGGAAGGAGCGCCCCATGCGTCCGTGCTCGACCAGCAGCGCCCGCCTGCGCTCGGGCTCGAGCAGATACCACTCGGGAGTCCGCACGAAGGGGTAGACGCACAACCAGTCCCTGGCCGGCTCGCCCTGGTGGAAGGCCGGTTTGTGGCTCTTTGAGAACTCGGCCTCCCGGTGGACACCGATCGCCTGCCAGAAGGGGCTCAGCAGACCGCCCAGGCGGGTCCGGCGCAGTCGTGCCGCGCCCCCCTGAAGCTGCTCGACGCTCGACGCGGCCGTCCAGATCAGGAGATCGGTGTCGGCCCGCATCGCGGTCGTGTCGTAGACGCCGCGGACATGGACCTCGCCTCCGCCCGAGATCGCCTCCTGCGCCTCATCGGCCAGCTCGGCACGGTCGGCGTAGTCCAGCGGACCGGCGAGGCGGTAGGCCGCGTACGCCGTGCTCGTCAGGCCGGCCGGAAAGCCGCTCTCGCGCGCCTCCTGCTCTGCCGTCATCGGATTGGCCATGTGCTCAGGCTCCCCTCGTCTCGACAGACGCCGCCGAGAGCACGGCGGCCCCGGACGGCTCATGGCCGTCCCGCTCGCGCAGCGCCCCGAGCGCCGCCTGCCCGGCCCGGGCGCCGTCGCGCACGCACGCGCTCACGCCCACGCCCCTGTATGCCGCACCGCAGACCTGCAGGCCCGGCAGCTCCCCCAGGCCCTGCTCGATCCGCGCCACCCGCTCCAGGTGCCCGACCGCGTACTGGGGCAGCGCCCGATCGAAGCGGAACACCTGCGCCTGAGTCGGCTCCCCGCGCAGCCCGCATGACCGTGCCAGGTCCTCGCGGACCGCCTGCACGAGCTCCTCGTCGTCCATCTGCAGGGCGCTCTGGTCGCCCGCCCAGCCGACCGAGCACTTGACGATGCCGAGGTCTCCCCGCAGGTGCGGCCACTTCGCCGAGGAGAACGTGCAGGCCGTGATCGTCCTGCTCAGGCCCCGCTGCACCATGAAGCCGCTGCCGCTGGGCAGACCGGCCAGATCCTGCCCCCGATAGGCCAGCCCGACGGTCGCGACAGACACGTAGGAGATGCCGGCCAGCTCGCCCGCCAGGGCCGGCGCGGCGTCACCCAGCAGCTCCGCGCCCGCATATGCCGGCAGGGCCAGGACGACCTGATCGGCGCGTAGGGCCGAACCGTCTCCCAGCGTCAGGCGGGCACCTCCGCCCGGCAGCGGCTCGATCCCTCTCACGGGGCTGTCCGTGCGACAGTCGATCGCCGTCAGCTCCGCCGCAAGCGCCTCCACGAGCGTCTGCAGGCCTCCGCTCAGGCTCAGGAAGGCGGGTCCGGCCGGGGCGCCTGCGCCGGCGCTCATCGCACGCAAGCCCCGCACGAGCCCGTGGCCCTTGGCGAGCGCAGCCTCCAGCTGGGGGGCCGTCGCGCGCACGCTCAGCTCGTTGCAGTCGCCCGCATGGATGCCTCCGAGCAGGGGATCGACCAGTCGCTGCAGAACCTGGCGACCCAGGCGGGCGCCCACGAGCGAGCCGATCGAGACATCCTGGCTCAGCGGGCGGCTCGGCCTCAGCAGGTCCAAGGACGCCCGGGCCAGGCCCGCGGCCGAGAGGGTCCGCGTCGAGATGACGGTTCCAGCGCCGCCGGGCGCACCAGCCAGCAGGCGCGGCGGTAGCGGATGCAGGCGGTCCGTCCACACGTGAGCCTGGTCGGTGCTCGCCGCCACGAGGCTCTCGCCGAGCCCCAGCGACCGGCACAGCTCGATCGCCTCCGGCGTCCTCGCCAGCAGCGCCTCGGCGCCCACGTCCAGGGGACGTCCCGCGAAGGACTCCGTGCGTATCTTGCCTCCCAGGCGAGGACCGGCCTCGAGCAGCACGATTCGCGGGCTCAGACCGTCGAGTGCAGGTTCTGCAAGCGCCTGCTGGAGGTGATGGGCCGCCGACAGCCCCGCCATCCCGCCCCCGACGATCGCGATCTCGCAGTCCCTCTCCCTCATGCCGGCACCGCTCTGGCCTCTAGCTGTGAGAGGGCTGTCCTGGCGAGCGCCTCACCGATGCGTGGGTCGTCGTTGGGAAGAGGGGTGCGGGCGAAGCGGATACCGAGCTCAGCGGCGTGGGCGCTCGCCTCGATGTCCAGGTCGTAGAGGATCTCCAGGTGCTCTGAGACGAAGCCCACGGGGCACACGACGACGCAATCCTCGCCACCAGACGCGAGCTCGCTCATCGCCTCCAGCACGTCGGGTCCGATCCACGGCTCGGGGGTCCGTCCGGCGCTCTGCCAGGCCACCGACCATCGCTCCAGACCCAGACGGAGCGCCAGCGCCTGTGCAGTCTCCCGCAGCTGCCCGGGATAGGGGTCGCCGTGCTCGAGGATCCGCGCCGGCAGGCTGTGGGCCGTGAACAGCACGTGCACGCGCTGTCCGCCTGAGCCGGAGCGGATCTCATCGAGTGTCCGGCCGAGCCCCTCGCCGAGCAGCTCCAGCAGGTCGGGGTCGAGGTGCCAGCTGCTCGCCACCGTCACCTCCGGCGGGCTGGGGCACGCCTGCGCGGCCGCGATCGCCCTCGCCTCGTACTCGCCGACGCTCATGGCGGCGTAGTGGGGCGCCAGCACGACGCCCGCGATGCGGCTGATGCCCCGCCCCGCTAGCTCGGCGACCGCCTCCTCGATGAAGGGGTGGGCGTGCTTCATGCCGAGCGCGACCTCCATGTCCGGGAGCCCTCGACGAGCCAGCGCCTGCTGGACAGCATCCTGCTGGCGGCGCGTGATCTCCAGCAGCGGCGAGGTGCCGCCGATCCGCTCGTAGCGGTTCCTCAGCTCGGCCAGCTGCTCCGGCGCAGGCGGGCGGCCATGGCGGATATGGGTGTAGTAGGACTCGATGTCCGCCGGGGTCGCGGGTGTGCCGTAGGCCATCAGCAGTACGGCTGTGCCATCGCTCATGCCGGGTCCCGTACATGGTGGGCATGGACCAGCTCGGCCACGTGGGTCAGGGCAGCCGGGTCGGCCTCCGGGGGCACGCCGTGGCCGAGGTTGAAGACGTACCCGCGAGCCGGGGCCTGGGCCAGGACCGCCGCGACCTCCGCATCCAGGGCGCCATGGCTGGCCAGCACCGCGGCCGGGTCGAGGTTGCCCTGCAGCGAGATGCCCTCGGGCAGGCGCCGTCGCGCCTCCGTCAGGGACACCCGCCAGTCCAGCCCGATGCAGTCCGGCTGCAGGTGGCCGACCTGCTCCAGCAGGTGGGGAATGCCGAGCCCGTAGTAGATGCGGGGCACCTCGAGGCGGCGCAGCCTCTCGAACATGCCGTGCAGCGTCGGCAGGACGTGCGCCGCGTAGTCGCGAGCAGACAGGCAGCCCACCCAGCTATCGAAGACCTGCACGGCCCGCGCGCCGGCCCGCACCTGTGCCGTCAGCGACGCGATCGCGATGTCCGCCAGGCGCTCCAGCAGGTCGCCCCACAGCACGGGGTCGCTGAGCATCAGGGCCTTGGTGGCGCCCATCGTCTTCGACGGGCCGCCCTCGATCAGGTAGCTGGCCAGCGTGAAGGGTCCGCCGGCGAAGCCGATCAGCGGCACCTTCAGCTCCCGACAGGCCAGCGCAACCGCCTGTTCCAGCCAGGGCGCGTCGCTCTCGGGCTCGAAGGGCCGCAGCATCCGCAGGTCGCCCGCGCTGCTCATCGGCGGGTCGATGACGGGGCCGATCCCCGCCACGATCTCGACGGGCACCCCGATCGCCTCCAGCGGCGTCACGATGTCGGAGAAGAGGATCGCCGCGTCCACGCCGTGCCTGCGCACGGGTTGAAGGGTTATCTCCGCCGTCAGCTCCGGCGAGTGGGTCGTCTCCAGGAGCGTCCTGTCCCTGCGCAGCTCCCTGTACTCCGGAAGCGAGCGGCCGGCCTGACGCATGAACCAGACGGGCACGCGGGCTACAGGCTCGCCGCGCAGCGCCGCCAGCAGCACGCTGTTCGTCTCTCCGCTTGCTCTGCCGGGATCCTCGATCAGTGTGGGGGCGGCCATTGGCTTGACCTTAAGGACCGGCGGCCTGGCCAAGAAGGCGGGAAATCACCGCTTGGAGATGCGGGCATCTACCGAGCCGCAGGCAGTGGTTCGCCCCTTCCCCTCAGCCCGGTCGGCTACCTGCGACCGAACCCGCCGGACCCCTCAGCGCCCTTTGCGGCCTCCGGTGGAGACCAGGACGACATCCTCGACCGACACCGCCGCCGAGGCGGGGGCCGCCTGGAGGATGGCCATCCGGAAGGGCAACCGCCCGCCTCGAGCGTGAAGTCGGCGCAGACCGGTGGCGTCGAGTCTCATCGTCACGGTCTCGCTCCTGCCCGCAGCAAGGCGGTAGTGGACCGCGCCAAGCAGGACTGTGGATCTGACGCTCCGGCCGTCCCGCCTCAGAGTCTCCGACTCGCGCAGCTCGAGTCGTCCCGCGCAGGACACAGCGCCCGCGCAGTCGACCCCGACGCTGGCCCTGCCGCCTCTGCGTACCGCGATGCGCCTGCTCGTCAGGAGCAGGCCGCTGCGGCTCACGCGCGGGCTTTCCACCGACCCAGTGGGACCATTGCCGCCCGGCCCTTCCGGCCCTCCGCCTCCGCCCGCAGGGCCCCCTTCGGGAGCGAAGTGCTGCAGCGTCAGTGCGATGCCGAACCCCGTCCTGACTTCGCGCGCTGAAAGCGCGATCGGCGTCGCTTCGCCGACCTTGGCGCCGCCGAAGTAGCCGATGCCCAGTTCTTCCTTGGTTACGTAGAGAGCGGCCAGCAGGAACGTGCCGGCGGGCAGGCCGGCCACCGTGAAGGCACCGCCGGCTCCCGAGCGCGCGCAGGCGACCGTCCGCTTGCTTTCCCCGACCAGCAGTCGCGCGCACACGTCCGCCCCTTCGAGGGGACCGCCCCCGGCGATTGTCACGGTGCCCAACAGCTCCCCGCCGGGTTCCAGCTGAGCGTCGATCCCCGTCGTCGTCGCGCCTTCGGCCACGGCCACGGGCGTCGGTTCCGCCGTCAGCGGCTCTTCGTCATAGAACTTGGCGATGAAGTTCAGAGTCGTCACCGCCGGCAGCACAAACCCCACCTCGTAGCTGCCGGCGTTCAGTGAGGAGATCGTGTAGTCGCCGGCCGCATCGGTCGTCGCGCACCCGAATTCGCCTTCGGACGATTCTTCTTCGGCGCTGGGATCGAGCGATGCGGCGCAGACTTCGATGCCCTGGATCGGGTCGTGGGGAGTCGCTGCTTCCTGCACCGTACCGGCGATGCTTCCTCCCTTCGCCAATGCGCTCGCCGGCCACCACGCCAGCGCCATCAGCAACAGGATCGCAAGCAGCGAAGGGCAACCCCTCCTCGCCAATGCTTCGCCTCGCCGGCTGAGCCCCCACGATCGCCTCACGTGAGCGGAAAGTACCAAATGTCGAAACGCGGACCCCGCTCGCGCACAGCGCTCGAAGCCGTCGGCAAGGTACTTGCATCCGCAACCAGTCGCGCTATACTAACTACACTTTCGTAAGCTCATATGGAGCGAGAACCCCTATGACACCCACATCCCCCGATCACCCGACCATCGAGCCGACCTCGCAGCGCCTGCGGCTCATCCCCTTGGACGACACGGTCGTCTTCCCCAACATGGGCATCACGCTCACGATCGACGTCGGCGAGGACGAGCGGGTCGTGCTGGTGCCCCGCCATGAGAACGAGTTCCTCGAGGTCGGCACGATCGCCGAGGTGTCCGAGCGGATCCGCCTCCCCGGCGGCGCCCGCGCCGTGGCCCTGTCCGGAGAGCACCGCGCCCTGATCGGCGCTGCAGAGACGGGACCGGAAGGCGAGCTGCGCGTCCAGGTCGACGAGCGTCCCGACGAGCAGCCCGTCGACGGGCGCACCCGCGAGCTGGAACGCGAATACAGAGCCGTGGTCGAGGAGATCCTCGAGCTGCGCGGCGACGACGGGCGCATCTCGGCGTTCCTGCGCGCCATCGCCGAGCCCGGCGCGCTGGCCGACTCGGCCGGCTACTCCCCCAGCCTGACCTACGAGCAGAAGGTCGAGCTGCTGCGCACGATCGACGTGACCGAGCGCCTGGAGCTGGCCGTCAAGCTGCAGCGCGACAGCCTGGCCGAGCTGCAGATCCGCAAACGGATCCGTGAGGACGTCCAGGAGGGCGCCGAGAAGCAGCAGCGCGAGTACTTCCTGCGCAAGCAGATGGACTCCATCCGCAAGGAGCTGGGCGAGGACGACGCGTCCGTCTCGGAGGAGTACCGCACCAAGATCGACGAGTCCGACATGCCCGACGCCGTGCGCGAGCAGGCCAACAAGGAGCTTGCCCGCCTGGAGCGGATGGGCGAGCAGACGGGCGAGTCGAGCATGATCCGGACCTACCTGGACTGGCTGATCGCCGTGCCCTGGGGCAAGCGCTCGGAGGAGCGCCTGGACCCCGTCGAGGCCCGGCGTGTGCTCGACGAAGACCACGCCGGCCTGCAGGACGTCAAGGACCGTGTGACCGAGTACCTGGCCGTGCGCAAGCTGCGCCAGGAGCGAGGCATCGAGGCCGACCCCAAGTCCGGGGCGATCCTGACCCTGATCGGCCCCCCCGGCACCGGCAAGACCTCGATCGGCGAGTCCATCGCCAAGGCCACGGGTCGCAAGTTCGTGCGCATGTCGCTGGGCGGCGTGCGCGACGAGGCGGAGATCCGCGGGCACAGGCGGACCTACATCGGCGCCCTGCCGGGCAGGCTCGTGAGGGCCCTGCGCGACGCCGGCACGATGAACCCCGTGATCCTCCTCGACGAGGTCGACAAGGTCGGCGCCGACTGGCGAGGCGACCCCTCGGCCGCCCTGCTGGAGGTGCTCGACCCGGCCCAGAACCACTCCTTCCGCGACCACTACCTGGACGTGGAGCTGGATCTGAGCCAGGTCATGTTCCTGGCAACAGCCAACGTCGCCGACACGATCCCCGGCCCGCTGCTGGACCGCATGGAGGTCATCTCCTTCGACGGCTACACGACCGAGGAGAAGCTGGCCATCGCCAAGGGCTACCTGTGGCCGCGCCAGCGCGACCGCAACGGCCTGCGCGAGGACGAGGTCGAGGTCTCAGACGACGTCCTGAAGACGATCGTCACCGAGTACACCCGCGAGGCGGGCGTTCGCAACCTGGAGCGCAACCTCGGCACGGTCCTCAGAAAGACCGCGACCAGGATCGCCTCGGCCCAGGCCGAGGTGAAGGCGAGCGAGCAGGCCGAGGCCGCATCCGAGGCCGAGGCGAAGCCCAAGGCAAGCGAGTCCACCGTCGAGATCCCCGTGAAGATCGATCTGGAGGTCGTGCGCGATGCGCTCGGGCGCCAGAAGTTCTTCCAGGAGTCAGCGGCCCGCACGGCCACCCCCGGCGTGGCGACGGGCCTGGCGGTGACGGCGGTCGGCGGCGACGTCCTGTTCGTCGAGGCCACGGCCATGAAGAACGGCGGCAAAGGCGGCCTGGTCCTGACCGGCCAGCTCGGCGACGTCATGAAGGAGTCGGCGCAGATCGCCCTCTCCTACGTGCGCGGACACGCAGAGCAGCTGGGCATCGACCAGCACGCCTTCGAGGAGAAGGAGTTCCACGTCCACGTGCCCGCCGGTGCCGTGCCCAAGGACGGCCCGAGCGCCGGCGTGACGATGGTCACGGCCCTGGCCTCGCTGCTGTCCGGGCGGCCCGTCAAGCACACCGTCGGCATGACCGGCGAGGTGACCCTGCAGGGACGGGTGCTGCCGATCGGCGGCCTCAAGCAGAAGATCCTGGCCGCCCACGCCGCCGGACTGACCGATGTGATCCTGCCCGAGCGCAACAGGGGCGACCTGGACGACATCCCCGAGGACGTCGCCAAGGCCATGACCTTCCACCCGGTCATGACCGTCCAGGAGGTCCTCGACCGCGCGCTGGAGCCGGCACGCGATGTCGCGCACGCCTAGATGCCAGCCCGTGCCGCTCGAGATCAGGGAGGCTGCCTCCCTGCTCGAGCGGCGCTGGCAGCTCTCGATCCTCTACGCGGCCCTGACCGGTGCCCTGCGCTTCAACGACTTCGCCCAGGCCGTCGCCGGCATCTCCCCGAGGATGCTGACCGAGCGCCTGCGCGACCTCGAGGGAGCCGGGCTCGTGCAGCGCAAGGTCCTCCCCACCTCCCCGCCGACCGTCGAGTACCGCCTGACCGAGAAGGGGCGACGGCTGGCGCCGATCATCGAAGCGATGCGGGAGTACGCGCGGGAACCGGCCTGAGGCAGCTCTCAGCGACTCCCGGCCTCGCCCGACCGTGGAGCCGTCGCAGTCGGGACGATCGATCCGAGCAACGGTCTTGCCTGCGTGTCCTCCGCCGGTTCCTGTCCGGGCCTGTTGCTGATGCCCACGGCCCCGACGATCCCGCCGAGCGCCACGAGGGTGGCTGCTATGCCCATGCCCAGGTGGAATGCGTGCAGCGAAGCCGCTTCGGCAGCCGATCGGACCGCTACCGCCTGGTCGTGCGGCAGTCCCGACGTGCCCGGGCGCCCCAGCGGCAGGCGCTTGGCCGCACCGACGGCCGCCATCGCCGCGTGACCGAGGCGGGCGCCCTTCAGCCGCTGCTCGATCGAGGACGCGAAGGAAGCTGCCACCGCCGCGCCGACAGCAGCTGTGCCCAACAGCCCCGCCACGCGAGCCACGGCGTTGTTGACGCCCGAGGCGATCCCCGCCTGGTGCTCTGACCCCGCCAGCACGGCAGCCGTCAGCGGCGCCACCGTCATCGACAGGCCCAGCGCGAACAGCAGCAGCGGCGGCAGGACCCCCGTCAGGTAGCCGACATGGGTGCCCGTGCCCTGGAAGAACAGCAGTCCGCCCGCCGCCAGCAGCGGGCCCGCACCCATGAACAGGCGCGGGCCGAAGCGACCGGCCAGAGCCCCGAAGCGCCTGGAGAGGAAGAACATGACGACCGTCACCGGCAGCGTCGCAAGCCCGCTCTTCAGGGGCGTGTAGCCGGCGATCTGCTGCAGGAACAGGATCAGGAAGAAGAACAGGACCGACAGGCCCGCGTAGACCGCCAGGGTCTCCACGTTCCCCACCGCGAAGTTGCGCCGGGAGAACAGCGACAGCGTCAGCATCGGGTCTCGGGTTCGCGACTCCCACAGCACGAAGGCACACAGCAGCGCCACCCCGACCCCAAGCGGAACGATCACGCCCGGGCTCGACCAGCCCAACCGCGGCTGCTCGATCAGGGCGAAGACGGGCCCGCCCAGGCCGAGCGCGCACAGCAGCGCGCCCGGCACGTCGATGCGACGCGCCCCGTCACCGCGCGGCGGGCTCGCCGGGATCGCCGAGACGATCAGGGCCACGCAGACGGCCGCCAGCGGCACGTTGATCAGGAAGATCGCCCGCCAGGACGTCAGCGCCAGCAGCTCTCCCCCCGCCAGCGGGCCCAGCACGCCCGCGATCGCGCCCCACGCCGTCCACGTGCCGATCGCGGCCCCCCGCTCCTGCTGCGGGAACGTGTTGACGATCACCGCCAGCGAGCTGGGCACCAGCAGCGCGCCCGCCACCCCCTGCAGGGCACGGGCAGCGACCAGGACGCCGATGCTCGGCGAGGCCGCGCAGGCAGCCGAGAAGATCCCGAAGCCGCAGACGCCCACCGCGAACACGCGCCGCTCGCCGAACAGGTCGCCCAGTGAGCCGCCGATCAGGATCAGCGATCCGAGCGCCAGTAGGTAGCCGTTGACGATCCACTGCTGGGCAGCCAGGCCGCCGCCCAGGGCCCGCTGGATGCTCGGCAGTGCCACGTTGACGACCGTGCCGTCCAGCAGCGCTATGCCCGAGCCCAGGATGCACGCCACCAGCGTCAGCTGCTTGGCGCTGTCCCGCCCTCCCGTCATGCGCCCACGCTAGCGCCGGGCGCCCCTCCGACGCTCTTCTTAGCCGTGCTTGAAGAGACGCTGAGCCGAATCTCAGGGTTTCCTTCACCGCTTGCGCTGTACTGGGGTGGATGCCTGGGGACGGGACCTTCACCCGCAGGGACCTGCTGCGCCGCGGTGCGCTGGCAGCCGGGGGCCTGGTCGTGGCCGGGTCCGCCGGCGAGCTCGTCGCGCGCTCCCTGGCGGCCTCGCCCGCGCCGCCCCGCCCGCCCCACTTCCTCTCCCGGCCGGACCTGCGCATCCCCTCCCTGACAGTCCTGAGGGCCGAGCAGGGCGCAAGCGAAGACGCCATCTTCATAGCTCCCTACAACGCCCCCCACGACGCCCAGGCCGGGACCGTCATCACAGACAACAGCGGCCAGCCGATCTGGGAGAACCCGATCCCCAACAAGGTCACGACCAACGTCCGCGTGCAGAGCTACCGGGGCGAGCCCGTCCTGACCTGGTGGGAGGGGGAAATCGAACTGGGGCACGGCATCGGCGAATATGTCATCGCCGACACCTCCTACCGGACTGTACGTCGCGTCCAGGCCGCCGGGCACATGCGCGGCGACCTGCACGAGTTCCTCATCACCCCTCGTGAAACCGCCCTGCTGACGAGCTATGAGATCCGCAAGGCCGACCTGCGCTCGCTCGGCGGCCCCGCCTCGGAGACCGTCCAGGACGCCATCTTCCAGGAGGTCGACCTGACCGACGGGCGCCTGCTGATGGAGTGGCACAGCCTCGATCACGTTCCCTTCGAGCAGTCCTACTCCCCCATCTCCGCCGACTGGGACTACTTCCACATCAACTCCGTCGACCTCGACCTCGACGGCGACCTGCTCGTCTCCGCACGCAGCATGCACTGCGTCTACAAGATCGCCCGCGACGGCTCCATCGTCTGGCGCCTGGGCGGAAAGGACAGCGACTTCCAGATGGGCCCTGGGACGGGCTTCGCCTGGCAACACGACGCCAGGCGCCTGCCCGACGGCACCCTGACGATGTTCGACAACGGCGCCACCCCCGCCGTCGAGCAGCTCTCGCGGGGGCTCGTGCTGGAGCTCGACGAATCCGCCATGACGGCCCGGATGCTGCATCAGTACCGCCATGCCGGTGTGCTCGCCGGCAGCCAGGGCAACATGCAGACACTCGCCAACGGCAACGTCTTCGTCGGCTGGGGCGAAGTCCCCCGCGTCTCGGAATTCGACCCCTCCGGTCGGCTCGTCTTCGACGCTCTGCTGGGCAGGCAGTACGAGTGCTACAGGGCCTTCAGGCTGCCCTGGAGCGCCCAGCCGGCCGACACGCCCGCCATCGCCTCGCGCGGGAGCCGCCTCTACGTCAGCTGGAACGGCGCTACCGACCTCGCCGCCTGGCGAGTCCTCGCCGGCAGCGACGCCAACGCTCTCAGCCCGCACAGCCCCGCGCCCAGGGACGGCTTCGAGACCGTCATGGCCTTGCCTGCCCGCAGCGCCTATGCGGCCGTCGAGGCGCTCGACGAAGGCGGCTCCGTGCTGGGGCGCTCAGCCACCATCCCGATCTGATGCGCCCCGCCACCAGGCGGCCGTCGGGCCCTGCGCCTGAGCCCCCGTGCAGACCATGTTGCGCCCGTTCCGCTTGGCCTCGTACAGGGCCGCATCCGCTTCCTCGCAGACGTGGGTGTAGTCGAAGGCGCCCTCCCGATGCGACGCCGACACGCCGAAGCTCATCGTCACGTGCAGGCCGCCACCGACCGAGTCCCCCTCCACGGCCCTGCGCAACCGCTCCGCCATCGCCGCCGACTGCTCGATGTCAGCGCCCGGCAGCAGCACCAGGAACTCCTCGCCCCCGATCCTGTAGGCCAGGTCAAAGGCCCGCAGCTGCTTGCGCAGGACATAGGCGACGTCCTGCAGGACAGCATCGCCCTTGGCATGCCCGTGCGTGTCGTTGACCTGCTTGAAGTGGTCCAGGTCGCCGACGATCAGGCCCACCGGCTGGCCCGTGCGCTCGGACTGGTGGGCCAGCTCGACCGTCCTGTCCTTCAAGGAGTTGCGGTTCAGCATCCCCGTCAGCTGGTCGATCACGGCTTCGCTGCGGTGGATCACGTCCGACTGCATCAGCGCCGTCGAGAGGATCGCCACCGCGATCGTCAGGGCCAGCGGCATGATCAGCAGCGGCGGACGGGCGATCACGCCCGCAGCGTCCGTACCGAATGCCACCGCCACCATCATCGCCACCGTCACCGCCAGCCCCGCCAGCACGCCCCTGTGCGGGAAGCGGGCGCTCAGCGTCACGATCGGAATCGCGAACCACGCCATCGCCGGTGAGTGCGGGCCGCCTGTCAGGGCATCCGCGACCATGATCATCAGCTCCGAGCCGACCCATGCCCCGAACAGCAGGTACTCGGGGTGGCGGAAGGCCTCGACCGCACGGTCTGCGACCTTGAACAGGACGCCCGCCACGGCCAGCAGCGCGATCGTCCACCAGCCCAGCCAGGGACCGCAGATCAAGAGCGCCGCCGCCATCACCACGAAGGACTTCTGGCGCACGGGCGCGACCAGCCTGTCCATGTCCAGCATCCGCTCGCGGTCCATGCCGTCGCCGATCAGCCACGACCGCGGCGTGTTGTCCAGGCGGGCCGCCGGCTGACGAGCAGACGGCGCACCGAGGGTCTCATCCCTGTGAGGCCTTGCCGGCGAAGGCAGGCTGGCGACTATATCCCCCATACGGGGGCGGTAATCGGCCCGTCCCTAGCACAGACGGAAACAGTTGCTCCCCTTATGGACAAATAGGCAGTCCGCCCACTTGTGCGCTCCAGACGTCCAGCCCGGGTCGCCCATCGGCACAGAGCTCAGCCCAGGACCAGCTCGGCCGCCGCCCGCAGCGTCGCCGCATCGCCGCTGATCAGCAGCGTCGTCACGATCGACTCGCGCCAGCGCTCCAGCTCCTCGCGGATCTTCTCCTTCGGGCCGATCAGCGACATCTGCTCGATCAGCTTGCGCGGCACCTTTGCCGCCGCCTCGTCCTTCTTGCCCTCCAGGTACAGGCCGGCGATCTCGTCGACCTCCTTCTCGTACCCCATGCGGATCGCCACGTTGGCGTGGAAGTTCGTGCCTTTGGCGCCCATGCCGCCGAAGTACAGGGCGTAGAAGGGACGCAGCGCATCCGCTGCCTGATCGACGTCGTCGGAGACGATGAACGGCACCGTCGCGTTGACCTCGAAGCTCTCCAGGGTGCGGCGGGCGCCCGGGCGGGCGAAGCCTTCTTCGAGATAGCCGCGGTAGACGTCCTGCTGCTCGGGCGCGAACAGCATCGCCAGCCAGCCGTCGCACAGCTCCGCGCACAGCGCGATGTTCTTCGGGCCCTCTGCCCCCAGAAAGATCGGGATGTCCTCCCGCAGCGGGTGGATCGAGGACTTCAAGGGCTTGGCCAGGCCCGTGCCGCCGGGATAGGGAAGCTTGTAGTGCTCGCCGTCGGCCGTCACCGGGCCCTTGCGCGCCCAGATGTCGCGCAGGATCCCGATGTACTCGCGGGTGCGCGCAAGCGGCTTGGCGAAGGGCATCCCGTACCAGCCCTCCACGACCTGCGGTCCGGAGACGCCGAGGCCCAGTACGAAGCGCCCGCCCGAGAGCAGGTCCATCGTCATCGCCGCCATCGCCGTCGCCGCCGGCTGGCGGGCCGACATCTGCACGATCGCCGTGCCCAGCCTGATCTTGCTCGTCGAGGCGCCCCACCAGGCCAGCGGCGTCAGGCAGTCCGAGCCGTAGGCCTCCGCCGTCCACATCGAGTCGAAGCCCAGCCGCTCGGCCTCCGCGATCGACTCCTGCACCCCTGCCGGCGGGCCGCCTGCCCAGTAGCCCGTGTTCAGGCCCAGTTTCAGCTGCTTGGCCATGCGCGCCGGACTATACGTCACGCAGGGTTGACAAGAGCGAGCGTGAAGCCGTCGTAGCCCTTGACGCCGACCGTCTGGATCGTAGTCGCCGACACGTGCGGCTCCTCGGAGAGCAGCTCGTGGAAGCGGCGCATGCCCACGATGTGCGGGTCGCGGTCGTCCATGTCGATCAGCGCGCCGTCGCGCACGACGTTGTCGGTCAGGATCACCGCGCCCGGGCGCACCAGCTCCAGCACCTCCGTGAAGTATTCGGGCGTGCTGCGCTTGTCGGCGTCTATGAAGACCATGTCGAAGGGCTCCCCGCCCTCCGCGCGCAGCTCCTGCAGCGACTCCAGCGCAGGGCCGACACGGATCTCCACGCGCTCGGCCAGCCCTGAGCGAGCGATGTTGGCCGCAGCAACCTGCGCATAGTCCTCCTTGAGCTCCAGGGAGACGAGGCGCCCGTCCTCGGGCAGCGCCCGCGCCAGCCAGATCGTGCTGTAGCCGCCCAGCGTCCCCAGCTCCAGGATGCGCCGGGCGCCATGGATGCGGGCGACCAGGCTCAGCAGCTTGCCCTGGCTGGGCGAGACCGCGATCGGCGGCAGACCGGCTTGCTCGCTCTCCCGCAGCGCCGCATCGAGCACCGGGTCCTCGCCCACGAGCAGCCCCGTCACGTACTCGTCGACGGCGCTCCAGCGCTCCCAACTCATACCGCCCCCTCGCCGCGGCTCATCAACGCCAGCGGGAAGGACAGGCCCGCCGAGCGGGACAGCGTCGAGATGCGCCTGCCCGGCTGCACCGCCGCCCGCGGCTCCTTCGCGTGAGGGGCCATCGCCGCCACCGTCTCGTCGATGTCGTCCACCAGGATCGCAAGGCCCCAGAAGTAGGCCGCCCGCTGCGGGCCTCCCCGCTGCTCGACCACGTCCTCGGGCTCGGCCACCAGCTCCAGGATCTCCCTGCCCAGGCGGAAGAAGGCCTGGCGGGGAGCGCCTGCCGGCGTCGGCTCCTCGCGGATCCTGCGCAGGTCCAGGCCCGCATCGCGCAGGGCCGCCACCGAGCGCTCGAAGAATGGGGAGATCGCAACCACGTGGTCGATCCCGACGGCACCGTTGGCGTGGGGCAGCGCCGGCGGACGCGGCGGAGCCTCAGAGATCGTCGTGGGAAGACCGTCCAGCGAGGTGCGCTCCAGGCCGCGCAACGACCAGGACGCGACCCCTTTCCTCCCCTCCTGCTCCCCCGTCAGGAGCACCCGCACGCCGGCCAGCTGGCACGCCCCGTCTGCCACCGAGAAGCCCAGGGCCTCCCAGCGGGCCGGGTCGTCGGCTATCTCGATCTCGTCGATCGTCGGCATCTGGAGGTTGCTGGCGGAGCGCTAGAACTGGTTGCACCGTGAACGGTACAGCCCCCCTCAGCGAGCGCAGGCGCACGGCCATCCTCGCCATCTGCTGCATGAGCCTCTTGATCGTGGCCATGGACAACACGATCGTCAACGTCGCCCTGCCGTCCATCCGCCGCGACCTGCACGCCTCCCTGTCGGGGCTGCAGTGGACCATCGACGCCTACACGATCGTCCTCGCCAGCCTGCTGCTGCTGGCCGGCTCCACCGCCGACAGGCTCGGGCGCAAGCGCACCTTCCAGGTCGGCCTGGCCCTCTTCAGCACCGGCTCGCTGTGCTGCAGCCTCGCACCCACCCTCGGCTGGCTGATCGCCGCCCGCGGGCTGCAGGCCGTCGGCGGGTCGATGCTCAACCCCGTCGCCATGTCCATCATCACCAACGTCTTCACCCACCCCGCCGAGCGGGCCAAAGCCATCGGCGCCTGGGGTGCCACAGTCGGCATCAGCCTCGCCCTCGGCCCCGTCGTCGGCGGCGCCCTCACCGAGGGCGTCGGCTGGCGGGCCATCTTCTGGATCAACGTGCCCATCGGGCTGGCCGCCATCGTCCTGACCACCCTGTTCGTGCCCGAGTCCCGCGCCGCCCGGGCCCGGCGCGTCGATCCGCTCGGGCAGGTCCTCGTGATCCTCGTCCTGGCCAGCCTCACCTACGCCATCATCGACGGCCCTCGCGCCGGCTGGTCCTCGCTTCAGACCGTCGCCCTCTTCGCCGTCGCCCTGGCCGGGCTGGCCTTCCTCGTCGCATACGAGCTGCGCCGCCGCGAGCCCCTGATCGAGCCCCGCTTCTTCCGCAGCGCCCCCTTCTCCGGCGCCACCCTGATCGCCGTCAGCGGCTTCGCCGCCTTCAGCGGGTTCCTGTTCCTGAACACCCTCTACCTGCAGGACGTCCGTGGCTACTCCGCCCTGCAGGCAGGGCTCTGCACGCTGCCCATGGCCGCCCTCGCGATGGCCATGGCGCCCCTGTCCGGGCGCCTCGTCAGCGCCCGCGGCGGGCGCCCCTCGCTCGTCTTCGCCGGCTTCGCCATGCTCGTCGGGGCGCTGATGCTGACCGGCCTCTCGCCCCACACCTCCCTGCCCTGGCTGCTCGTCGCCTACGCCATCTTCGGAGCCGGCTTCGGCGCCGTCAACCCACCCATCACCTTCACCGCCGTCTCCGGCATGCCCGACAGCCAGGCAGGCGTCGCCGCCGCCGTCGCATCCACCAGCCGCCAGGTCGGACAGACCCTCGGCGTCGCCGTCATGGGCTCCATCCTGGGGGCCGGCGCCGCCGCCGCTGCCGGACCCGGCCTGGCCAGCGCCAGCCACCCCGCCTGGTGGGTCATCTGCGGCTGCAGCCTCGCCATGATCGCCCTCGGCACCCTCAGCACAGGCGCCTGGGCCCGACGGACAGCCCTTCGCGCCGGCGAGCAGCTCAGGACCGAGGCTCCCGTTCCGGCCGTTCCCGCAGCCCGCGAGAAGGCCGCCGGGGAGCTAGCATCGTGACCATGCGAGACGAGCACACCGCCAGGCGCAGGCGCGCCTTCGAGCAGCCCCGCCGGCGCACCCAGGCGGAGTCGCCCGCGCCTGGCCCTGAGGGCCATGAGGAGGGGCAGAGCCGGGTCATGTTCGCCCTGCGCTACGTCCTGCCCGCCGTCGTCGCCGTCGCCGGCGCGATCGTCATGGCCCTCGGCAGCGACACAGACCTCGAGGGCGGCGCCGGCATCCTCTCTGCCGGGCTTGCCATCTACTTCATAAACTGGCTCTTCCGGGCCGGCGCCGAAGGGGACATGGAGCGCCAGCGCGAGGCCGAAGCCCGTGACTACTTCGACCGTCACGGCCGCTGGCCGACCTGAGCCCGCTTCCTGACCGGCCTGCGGCCCCCGCACCCTCGCCTTGCTACAGGTGAGCCAGCCGAAGCCGTGAGCCTTTCTCCACCAGTCCAAGGAAAGCCGGCCCGCCGCGGGTGAGAATCCCGCAGTGAGCTCACGGGTAGAGACCCTCTCGATGACCGACTACCGGCCCCAGCCGCCCTTCCTGGACGAGCTCTTCGAGGCCGACGGCTCGCCCCGCGAGACCGCCGAGCCGCTGATCCGCCAGCTGCAGCAGCTCGGGCAGGAGGGCCTGGCCGAGGCCGGCCGGCGCCGCGACGCCATCTTCATGCAGCAGGGCATCACCTTCGAGACGACCGGCACCGGCGGCTACTCGCACGAGCGTCCCTTCCCCCTGGACCTCGTGCCCCGCGTCCTCAGCGGCGAGGAATGGCGGGCCATCAAGCGCGGCCTGGCCCAGCGCATCCGGGCCCTGAACCACTTCGTCGACGACGTCTACCACGGCCGCGAGATCGTCCGCGAGGGGCTCGTGCCCTGGCGCCTCGTCGCCTCCTGCTCGCACTTCGCCCGCGCCGTCCACGGCATCCGACCGCCGGGCGGCGTCTACACCCACGTCGCCGGCTGCGACCTCGTCCGCCACTCCGACGGCACCTGGAAGGTCATCGAGGACAACGTCCGCATCCCCTCCGGCATCTCCTACGTCCTGGAGAACCGCGCCGCCATGGCCCGGCTCGTGCCCGACCTGTTCGCCTCCTACCGGGTCCGTCCCGTCGAGCAGTACCCCCAGCTGCTGCTGCGGGCCCTGCGCTCCGTCGCCCCCTCCGCCGAGAGCGAGGCCACCGTCGTCGTGTGGACTCCCGGGCCCGCCAACCCCGCCTACTTCGAGCACGCCTTCCTGGCCCGCCAGATGGGCGTCGAGCTGGTCGAGGCCTCCGACCTCGTCGTCCGCGACGACGTGTTGTACATGCGCACGACCCGTGGCCTGGAGCGCGCCCACGCCGTCTACCGCCGCCTCGACGACGACTTCGTCGACCCCCTGGAGTTCCGGCCCGACTCGCTGCTGGGGGTGCCCGGGCTCGTCCGCGCCTACCGGGCCGGCTCCGTGGCCATCGCCAACGCCTTCGGCACCGGCGTCGCCGACGACAAGGCCATCTACCGCTTCGTGCCCGACATGATCCGCTTCTACCTCGGCGAGGAGCCGATCCTCGAGAACGTCCGCACCTACCTGCTCTCGGAGCCCGAAGAGCTCGAGCACGTGCTGGGACGCCTGCAGGAGCTCGTCGTCAAGCCCACCGGCGAGTCCGGCGGGCGCGGCGTCATGATCGGCCCCCACGCCAGCGAGCAGGAACTGGAGCGGATGCGGGAGGTCATCTCCACCCATCCCGACCGCTGGATCGCCCAGGAGGTCGTGCGCCTGTCGACCGTCCCGACCGTCACCGAGGAGGGCGTGCTGGCGCCCCGCCACGTCGACCTGCGCCCCTTCGCCGTCTTCGGGGAGCGCATCGACATCGTCCCCGGCGGGCTGACCCGGGTCGCCCTGGAGGAGGGATCGCTGATCGTCAACTCCTCCCGCGGCGGCGGCTCCAAGGACACCTGGGTGCTCGAGGACGGCGAGGAAGGCGATCGCGGCGGCACAGGCGCCGGCTGGGGGGGTGGGTATCCCATCTCAGACACCCAGCCGCCGGCCCTGCCCGACCTCCGCTACGGAGCCTGGACCGGCCAGCAGCAACAGCAGCAGCAGTCGTCCCGGGACGCCGGCGCGCGCAGCTGATGCTGGCCCGCATCGCCAACGAGCTGTACTGGCTCGGGCGCAACCTCGCCCGCGCCGAGTTCACCGCCCGCGCCGTCGAGGCCGTCTTCCAGGCCGAGCTGCAGGGCACCACCGAGGGCACGCCCGGCGTCAGCTTCGGCTCCGGCGGGCTGCTGGCGATACTCGGCGACGTCGGCGTCGGCGAGGGCGACTCGCGGGGACGCCAGGCCCTGGACCACCTCGCGCTGGACCCGCAGCGGCCCGGCTCGATGCTGGCCTCCATCGAGCGCGCCCGCGAGGGCGCCCGCACCGTTCGCGACGTCATCAGCGCCGAGATGTGGGAGGCCATCAACACGACCAGCCTGGGGCTGCGCGGCAGCGGGCACCCCGGCTGGGCCGCCCCCGCCTCCACCGCCCTCGCCTCTCAGTACGTCAAGGAGCGCACAGCCCTGATCTGGGGCGTCGCCAACCGCTCGATGCTGCGCGACGAGGCCAAGAGCTTCCTCGACGCCGGTGGCCTGATCGAGATCGCCGACATGGTGCTGCGGATGCTGCGCGTCGCCCTGCCGCGGACCGTCGTCGACGGCGAGGCCCTCGACAGCGCCCCCTCCGACGGGCACGCCCTGATCCTGCTGCAGGCCGTCGGCGGCTTTCACGCCTACCTGCGCGCCGTCACGGCGCCTCCCAACGCCGACCCCGTCGCCCGCTTCCTGCTGTTCGAGCGGGCCTACCCGGACAGCGTCGCCGCCTGCGTAGACTCGCTGCACGAGGTCTTCATGGTCGCCGACGCCGGGCCCCGCAACTCCAAGCCTGTCCTGCGCGTCAGCAGGCTGGCCGCCGACCTGGACTTCCAGCGGCGCGCCCTGCCCGACGGAGCCGAGTTGACGGGAATCTGCGAACAGACACAGCAGGAGCTGGCGCGCATCGACCAGGACATGGCCGAGCGCTACTTCGCCGGCGCCTCCTCCGCCGGCGAGAGGATGTGAGCAGCACATGCACTTCGCCATCCGCTATCTGACCGAGTACCGCTACGACGCACCCGTCACCGACAACCTCAACTCGCTGCGGGTCCGTCCCGCCACCACCTCCACCCAGCGCTGCGACGAGTTCCACACCCGCATCGACCCGGAGGCCAGGGTCAGCCGCCACCTCGACTACTTCGGCACCGAGGTCATCGAGTTCGGCATCCCCACCAGCCACGAGAGCCTGACCATCGACGTCCGCGCCCGCGTCGTCACCTCCGAGCCGCCCGAGCCGCCCGAGGGCTCCTGGGACGGGCTGACCTCCACCGCCTACCTCGACGCAGCCGGCGAGTTCGCCCTGCCCTGGCAGGACCAGCCCCCCATCGAGGGCCTGCAGGACCTGGAACGCGAGATGCGCGCCGGCACGCCCCTGCAGACGCTCACGAGCCTCTGCGAGCTGGTCCCCGATCGCTTCGAGTACCGCCCCGGCGCCACCTACGTCGGCTCCTCGATCATGGACCTGCTGACAGCCGGCGCCGGCGTCTGCCAGGACTTCGTGCACCTCTCCCTGGTCCTGCTGCGCCGCCACGGCATCGCCGCCCGCTACGTCTCCGGCTACCTGTGGGCCGCCCCCCAGGACGACGGCACCGACTCCCTGGAGGTCGACACCCACGCCTGGCTCGAGGCCCTGCTGCCCGGCAGCGACGGCAAGGGCGAGCCCGTCTGGGTCTCCGCCGACCCCACCAACCGCCGTCTCGCCGGCGAGACGCACGTCAAGGTCGGGCACGGGCGCTTCTACTCCGACGTGCCGCCCGTCAAGGGCCTCTACATGGGCGGCGCCGCCTCCGAGCTGGCCGCCGCCGTGAAGATGTCGCGGCTGGACCCGCAGGCGGGGGCGCGGGCGTAGGCGGTCGCTGGACCGGCCAGTCGAGGGACCGTATACTCGCGCCAAGCCGCGCCGGTCGGGCGGTGCGGTCACCGGAAGGGGACAGGGATGGAGCCCAGGGGGCACACGGCTGGCAGGCGCTCGGCGATCCTCGTCGGGCTCGCCCTCGCGCTGACCCTCGCGCTGCTTCCGCTCGCAGCCGCCGCAGCCGCGAACGTCACGACAGCCGCCTACAACAACCTGCGCGACGGCTGGGACGCATCCGAGCCGGACCTCGGACCGTCCCAGATCACCGCCTCGGGCTTCGGTCAGATCTTCTCGACGCGCCTGGAAGGCGCCGTATATGCGCAGCCGCTCGTATACGAAAACACCGTCATCGTCACGACCGAGAAGGCTCTCGCTTACGGCATCGACGCCAGCACGGGCGCCGTGCAGTGGCACCGCTCCTTCGGCCAGCCCTTCAAGTCCTCGACGATCGGCTGCACCGACCTCAAACCGGACCTCGGCTCGACCTCCACGCCCGTCGTCGACCCGGCGACGGGCACCGTCTACCTGACGACCAGGCTGCAGACGGGCCGCGGCATCTCCGGCGGGCGCTGGTACCTGCAGGCGATCTCCGCAAGCAGCGGCGAAGAGCGCCCCGGTTTCCCCGTGCCGATCACCGGCACCCCCTACAACACCCCCGGCATCCCCTTCAACGAAAACTTCGAGGAGCAGCGTCCGGCGCTGCTGCTGCTGGAAGGCGTCGTCTACGTCGCCTTCGCCTCCGATTGCGACATCACCCCCTACCGCGGCATCGTCGCCGGCTTCAACGCGGCGACGGGCGCGCTGACGAGCATGTGGAGCGACGAGGCCGGCGCCGGCGCCGACGAAAGCTCGCAGGCCGGCATCTGGCAGAGCGGCGGCGGCCTCGTCTCAAACATGCCCGGCCACATCGTCCTCGCCACGGGCAACGGGGTCTCGCCCCAGCCGGCACGCTCCGGCGAACCGCCCGAAACGCTCTCCGAGTCCGTCGTCGGGCTGACCGTCGGCAGCGCCGGCAAGCTCACCCCCAGCCAGTTCTTCGCCCCCAGCGACGCCCCCACGCTCGACCAGGACGACGAGGACCTCGGCTCCGGCGGGCCGATCGCGCTGCCGAGCGAATACTTCGGCACCAAAGCCGTCCCGCACCTGGTCGTGGAGGTCGGCAAGGACGGGCGCATCTTCCTCGTCAACGCCGACAGCATGGGCGGCTACCGGCAGGGCCCGGGCGGCGGCGACGCCGTCCTGCAGACGCTCGGTCCCTACGACGGCGTCTGGGGACACCCGGCCGCATACGGCGGCCAGGGAGGCTGGGTCTACGTGCTGGAGAACGCCGGCGGCGGCAACCTGCGCGCGCTCAGCTACGGCACCACCGCCGGCGGGCAGCCGCAGCTGAGCTCCGTCGCCGCGAGCGCCGAATCCTTCGGCTACACCTCCGGCTCGCCGCTGGTCACGAGCAACGGCACGAGCGCCGGCAGCGCAGTCGTATGGGTCGTCTACGCGAAGAACCCCAACGGGGGCGGCGGGCAGCTGCGGGCCTACTCCGGCACCCCCTCGGAAGGCACGCTGAAGCTGCTGTGGTCGAGCAGGATCGGCACCGCCTCCAAGTTCTCCGTGCCCACCGCAGCGGGCGGGCGCGTCTACGTCGGCACCCGCAACGGGCGGCTGATCGCCTTCGGCTCCTCCACGCCGCCCCTGCAGGCCGGCGCCCTGCAGCTCGGCGACGTACCCGTCGGGCAGACCCGCAGCGTGCTGCTGCACCTCTCCGTCAACCGTCCCCTGCGCCTCACCGGCAGGCTCTCCGAGCAGGGCGTCGAACCCCTCGCCGACGCGCCCGGGCAGCGCGTCGAGGGTCGCACGGCCGGCCCCGTCGTCGTCCCCGAGCCCGGCACGACCTCACTGTCCAGCGGCGTCCTGACAGTGCGCCAGCCGCCGCTGGGGCAGGCGCTGCCGGCAGGGGCCGGCCTCGCTGTCCCCGTCAGCTTCCGCCCGGCCCACGCCGGGCCCGTCGTCGCCAGCCTGACCATCCCCACCAGCGCCGGCTCGCGCACGGTCTCGATCTCAGGCTACGGCACCGCACCAGGTCTGCTCGTCGCGCAGGGGCCGCTCGACTACGGGACCATCGACACCGGCGCAGGGGGCAGGTGGCTGAGCGTCACCTTCTCGAACTCCTGGACCCGCCCCGAGCGCCTGCTCGCCGTGCGCCTGCCCGGCGGCCCCTTCCGGGCGCTCGGCCTGCCCCGGGCCGGGACCGTGCTGGCCCCGCGCCAGTCGCTGACATTCTCGGTCCTGTTCGACCCGCGCCACGCCGGCTCCTACCACGCAGCCGTGAGGCTGCTCAGCGACCACGGCGCGGCCCGCATCCCGGTCGACGGCTACGCCCGCACCGGCGTCGCCCGCCTGAGCGCCTCCACGACGACTCTCGACCTGGGGGCCGTGCCGGTCGGGCACACCCGCTCCGCGATCCTCCGCGTCGGCAACAGCGGCACCGTGCCGCTGACGATCACGCGCGCCATCGCCCCCGAAGCGCCGTTCTCCGTGGCCGCGCCCGTGCCCGAGGGCATCAGCCTGGAACGCAAGACCTACCTGGACGTGAAGGTCGACTTCACCCCCACCGCCCGGGGCCTCTTCAACGGCCGCTACCTGTTCAACGGCAGCGACGGGCGCGGACCGCTGCTGATCAGGCTCTCGGGCCGCGGCGTCTGATCCCCCGCAGGCGCGACGGAGGCGCCGGCGTGCCCGGCCGCTAGTAGGGGAAGCCGTCCTGGGTGTGGCCGAGCAGCCGCACCAGCGGCGTCCAGCCGCGACGGCTGGCCACCTTCACGAGCAGGTTGCGGGCGAACCATGGGAGCTTCGCCACCATCCCCGCCCTGCCGGCGAGGCTCGAGCCGCGCCCGCGCTGGAAGCGGGCCAGCGATCGCGAGGCGCCGGTGTAGCTGAAGTCCGGCGAGGCGAACATCACCCTGAAGGCCGCCCGCGTCACCCCGGGCGAGGAGTAGGCGTCGTGCATCAGGACCGTTGCCGACTCCGACAGATGCGGCAGCCACGCGCGCAGGTCCGCGCAGACGCTCTCATAGTCGTGTGCCCCGTCGACGAACAGGACCGACACGGGCGGCCCCCGCCATTCCCGGCCCGCCGCAGCTCCGTAGGCCCTCATCAGCGTCACCGACTCCAGTCCGTTGCCGGCCAGGCTCTCCTTGAAGACGTCCAGGGCGGGGGTGCCTCCGCCCCAGCGCACGTCCTCGAACGGGTCCACCGCCACCAGCTGCACGCCCTCTCCCGCGGCCGAGCCGAGGATCACCGTCGAGCGGCCGTGGTGACTGCCGATCTCGACGATCGCCGTACCGCTCGGCGCGCCTGCAGCCGCCTCGTAGAGCATCCTCGCCTGCCCTTCGGTCAGCCACCCGTCGATGCCCGCGACGGCTGCCCATGCCTCCTGGAAGCTCCGCATCGCTGGCACGGGGCGCGATCCTACCAGCCGTCAGTATTCAGCCAGGAGCCCTGTGAACGCCAGTGTTTCCTGAGCGATGCCGCTGCATTCTTCTTCGGGCGCCGGGTGGGTCTGGCAGGGACGGTCCCGGTTGACCGCCCAGAAGGTCATCCGGGCCAGGTCGTTGGCGCTCGCGAAGTCCAGCATCCTGGTCCAGTCTTCGAGGCTCACGGTCTCGCCCGGTTCGTCCGTCTGGCCGTTCATCGAGGAGATGCCGGCGTGGGCATAGGCGTTCCCGAGCGGGATCCCGTAGGCCCCGGCCAGATCGTGGGCCAGGCCTTCGACCGCCTCGATCGAGGTCTGGGCCATGTCGCCTGCCGGCCCGAAGTCGAACGGCATGATCGTCCAGGCCGTGGGCATGAAGTCCAGCGAGGCCGCGTCGTCGATCAGGCTGACGCCGTCGCGTTCGGGCCCCGACTGTTCCGTGCCCATCGTGATCGAGATCTCGATGCCCGGGTCGGCCTGGGCCACCTGCGAGAGGGCCTGCACGACCCGCAGCCGCGTCTTCCTGTTGGTGAACTCCGTGTGCTCGATGTCGACGTCGATCGCGTGCAGGGAGTAGGCGGCGATGACCTTCTCGTAGGCCACGGCCAGCGCGCTCGCCGTCTTGCAGGAGCTGCCCAGCTTCTTCCCGCTCCAGCCGCCGAAGGACACGACCACTTCTCCGCCCGCTTCCCTGATCGCCTCGATCGTGCGTTGGTCGACCCCGCCCAGCAGCGGCCTGCTGCCATCCCACTCCGGGTTGCAGCTCCCCTTGGACAGGACGAAGGCCAGCGTGAAGTCGCGGATGCCGCTCGCAGCCATCACCTGGACGGGCGGCTGAGGGTCCCCCCAGCCCATGTACTCGTACGGAGCCGCCATGTCGATCGGCTGCGCCGCGGCACGGCCGGCCGACAGGAGCAGCGTCAGTCCGAGCGCCAGCGCGCATATACACCGGCGCGTAGGCACACGACTCGTCTGTCTTCCGCTCGGCGACACGGCGCGTGGCACAACCTACGTGCGCTGCGGCAACGTGATCTTGAAGAAGATCTCCCCGGTGATCTCCAACGACGCCGGCACGGCAGCCGCGAACTCGTCGACCGCTCTGATGACGCCGTCGCCCCACCAGCCGTACGTGTAGTCGTCGCCGATGATGAAGCCCCCCGGCCTGACGATCCGCCTCAGCGCCTCCAGATCGTGCTTGACGGCCTCGTAGCTGTGGTCGCCATCCAGCCAGACCCAGTCGAGCTCGCCCTCGCCGAAGCGCTCCCACGCCTGCTCCGAGCGGGCTCGTATCAGCTCGACCTGCCCTGCCTCGATCTCCTCTGCAAAACGGCTCGCAACTGACGCGTGGATGTCGTCCAGCGCCTGCTGCGGAGCCCTTCCCGCCCGGGCCGAGCCCTCCTGCGGAAGGTGCTCCCAGGGATCGACGAGAGTCAACTTGCGGGGCGAGGTGTGGCGCAGGATCGCCGCCGCGCCATCGCCCTTCCAGACACCCACCTCGGCGCACGCCGCCTGCCTGGGCATCGACCGGAGCAACCGGGCGCGATCCCGTCTGACTTGCAGCTGCCGAAGCACGATGCCGGCCCGCGCGTACTGCCGGCGCAAGCCTCTCGAGGGCGGCCTTTGCTGCGAGGCGACCTTGGCGCTCATGGCCACGGAAGTCTACAGCTAGCCAGCGGCCTGCCCGTTGCCCCGAGCTCGATCGAGTAGCTCAGCCAGCGCTCCCTGACGCCTCCGACGGCGTCGTATACGGCCTGGGCCCTGGCGTTGTCCAGCGCGGTCTCCCATTCCATGGCCTCAGCGCCACGCTCCCTACAGCGCTGCAGGCAGGCCGCGATCAGCGCCTGGGCGGCGCCGCTGCCGCGAGCCTGCGGTGAGACGAACAGGTCGTTCATCACGCCCAGGCGAGCCGCCCTGGCCGTCGACCAGCTCCAGAAGACGGTCGCGAAGCCGACCGCTCTGCCACTCGCGTCGCGGGCGAGCAGCTGCACGCCCTCTGCCGCAGGGTCGGCGAGCAGCGCGCGGGACAACGCCATCAACGCGCCGTCCTCGGGATGCACCTCGTAGAAGTCGCAGTAGGCGCGCATCAGGGCCAGCAGCTCGGGCAGGTCGCTCTCCCGCACGGGCAGCACGGTGCCCGCGAACTGCGACCCACTGCGCAAGGACCGCCCGCCGCCGTCGTTATGCTCGCCCGCAGATGCGTCTCCTCGCACGCGAGCAGGCTAATGCAGTCGAGGCGAAGCGCCGATGGACCGCTCGCATGCGACTTCGGGCACCGATCGCCGGCATCTTCTGCTTGGCAGCCCTCGCGGCCGGGCTGCTTGCGTCCGGCTGCGGCTCCAGCAGCGTCTCGGGCACGCTCGACCCCGTCGCCCAGGCCGCCGAGGCGACAACGCACTCCGGCGGCGCCCACCTGGCCATGAACATGACGATGACCTTCGACGGCCACCAGGCCGGATTCTCAGGGCAGGGGACGCTCGACCCGAGTCACCGGGAAGGGCAGATCACCATGGACATGTCGGCACTGGCGGGGTTGAGCGAAGGCGCCCTGCCAGCCGGCACGACCATGACCGAGCTGTTCAAGGGCGACTCGCTCTACGTCGGCTCCTCGGCCTTCGCCGGCAAGCTGCCGGGCGGCGCCCGCTGGATGAAGGTCGACCTCGGCAAGGTCGCCGGCAAGCTCGGCATCGACCCGCAGACGCTGACCAGCGGCGAGTCCAACCCCACCGACTTCCTCGAGCAGCTCGACTCCGTCAGCGGATCGGTCAGGCAGACCGGCACGGCCACCGTCCGCGGCGTCCCGACGACCGTCTACACGGCCACCATCGACCTGGCCAAGACGGCCGAAAAGGCCGCCCAGGGCAACTCCAAGGTGGAACAGGCGCTGAAGGACGTCCTCGGCAAGACCGGGCTCAGCACCGTGCCCGTCCAGGTCTGGGTCGACTCCAAGCACATGGTCCGCAAGCTCCAGATGCAACTGGACATGTCCGTCTCCGGACAGTCCACGGCCATGACCGTCGTCGAGGAACTGTTCGACTTCGGCCCCGTGCCCGGCGTGAACGCGCCCTCCAGCAGCGAAACCTACGAACCGCAACTGCCCGGCCTCGGCTCCCTGTAGACAGGCCGCCGCCGGCTGCCTGACCCACAACACGGCCCCTGGGCTCTACGCTTGACCTGTGAGGGCAGCCTGTAGGCGGCTGCCCGTACGGGGAGAACGGCGGCTATGAGGTCACCCAGCAGAACCAGGCGGGTAGGGGGCGCGCGCGAGGGAGGCGAAACACGGATCGCCGTCGCCAGCGCAGCGGGCCTGTACGTGATCGGAGGTGCTCTGATCGCGACCTCCTTCGCGCTGACCGACGTCTCCTCGCCGATCGGAGCGGCAGCCGTCGCCGGCGACGCGATGCTCACGGCCTGCGCGCTGCTGCTAGCCGTCGCCCACGACCGCTCGCGCCTTGGCCTGGCCTGGCTGGCGGAGCTGTGGGGGATCCTTCTGATCCTCGTGCTGTGCGCCTCAACCGGCGGCGCCGACAGCCCCTTCTCGATGCTCTACTTCTTCGCCGTCGGCCATGCCGCAGCCTTCCAGCCGCGCAAGCGCTTCGTCGCCACCTCCGTCCTCGGGCTGCTTGCCTTTCTCGCCCCCCTCGCCTACTCCGAAGTCCCCGAGAGCTTCGCCTCCTTCGCGACCGTCGGCGCCGTGCTGGCCGTCCTGACGACGATCGCCGTCCACGCCGCCCTCGAATCGATGCGCGCCGACCACCGTCGTCTGGAGCTGCTGATCACAGCCACCAAGAAGCTCGACAGCTCCCTGAACCCGCAGCAGACGCTGCACAGGATCGCCGCGACGGCCCTGCCCGAGCTGGCCGAGCTGTGTGTCATCGACCTGACCGACGAGGATGGGACGGTCGTCTCGAGCGTCGCAGCCGGCGTCGACGAAGAGGTCGCGGAGACCGTCGAAGCAATGCGCTCCGAGCAGCGTCCGGAGATCCTCGCGGGCCACCCCGTCGCCCTCGCCATGCGCGAGCGGCGCACATTCGTGCTGGAGGACCTCAGCCAGACGCCGACGCTGCGCCATGCGATCCAGCGCGTGCGGGGAGCCCACGGGGACATGCGCGAACGCTCCGCCACGATCGTTCCGATGGTCGCCCGCGGGCGCCTGCTTGGGACGATGTCCTTCGTGCACGCCGGCCCGCCCGAGCCGGCCCAGCGAAGCATCCTGGAGGACCTGACCGGGCGTGCCGCCCTGGCCTTCGACAACGCGCGCCTCTACGACGAGCGGGACCGCGTCGCCCATACGCTGCGGCGCAGCCTGATGCCGGCCGAGCTGCCCCACGTGAAGGGCCTGCAGCTCGAGTCCTACTTCCGCCCGATGGGGGCAGGCAGCGAAGTCGGCGGAGACTTCTACGATGTCTTCGAGGACGGCAACTGCTGCTGGCTGATCGTCGGCGACGTCTGCGGCAAGGGCGCCCAGGCCGCCGTGCTCACTGCCTTCCTGCGCCACACGACGGTCGCCTACGCGCGCGAAGGGGGCGGCCCCGGGGCCGTGCTCGCGCGCGTCAACGCCGCGATGCTCGAGCACGACTTCGGCGGGCGCTTCGCGACTGCCATCCTGGCCAGGCTGATGTTCGTCGACGGCGGCGTGTCGGCGACGGTCGCGGCCGCCGGACATCCGCCTGCGCTGCTGGCCCGGGCCAGCGGGCTGACCGAGGAGCTCGGCTCCGGCGGGACGCTGCTGGGGATCTTCCCCGACGCCCCGATCGGCGAGTCGACCGTCTTCCTGGGCCAGGGCGACTCGCTGACCCTCTACACCGACGGCCTGGTCGAGGCCCAGGCGCCGGCTCGTACGCTCACGCCCGAGCAGATGCTGAGAGCGCTGGAGCAGAGCCCCGGGGAGTCGGCCCAGGAGACGATCGGGCGACTGCTGGGACTCGTCGACCTGCGCCACGGCGCCCGCGACGACATCGCCATCCTCACAGTCCGCATCGGGGCGACCGTCGCCCGGGGCATTCGAGCCGCCTGAGCGGCCGGGACCGTCCCAGCGTCAGCGCACGACGCGGAGGTCCGCGTGCATGCCCAGGCGCTCGTGTTCGGGCAGCGAGCACCACAGCCTGTAGACGCCCGGGCTGAGGTGGACGATCCCGCTCCAGCGCTGCCCCGAGCCCAGCAGTCGCCCGTAGATGGTCGAGCCCGAGCCGCTGCGACGCAGGCGCAGGTCGTGCGGGTCCATGCCCGCGTCGATCTGCTGCAGGTCGACGTCGCCGGCCTTGATGACGCCCCGCGAGAGCATCAGGCGGTACTCGACCTCCGTCACCTGCAGGTGGCCCGGGAAGCTCGCCTTCCTCGCCCTTGGGGCATGTCGCGTAGCGGCGCTGAGAGCTGCTGCAGGCCACGAGCAAGCCAACGCGAGCACGACGAGCGCGTAATACCCGGTGCGGCCCCTCATCGCAGCAGCATCGGCCGGGCAAAGCCGGCTGCTCCGGGGATGATCGGCGCAGCCTCCTGGCCCAGCCACTGTTCCAGCAGGGCGCAGTAGAGGCCGCGGAAGTCCGCCGTCGCGCGCAGGTTGCCCAGCTCGTCCAAGCCGCTCTGCAGGCCCGGCCATTCGCCGACCATCCTGCCCGCCACGCGCGTGCCGATCAAAAAGCCGCAGCCGGCCGCCCCGTGGTCGGTGCCCGCCGAGGCGTTCTCCTGGGCGCGGCGGCCGAACTCCGACCAGACCAGGGTCAGTACGCGGTCGGCCAGTCCCCTGGCTTCGAGGTCGCGCTGGAAGGCCAGCAGCGTCTGGGAGACTTCTTCCAGATTGGATTCCAGCGGTGCCGCCTGGCTCTCGTGGGTGTCGAAGACGGAGTCCGTGGAGAGGCTCACGCAGTGCAGGGGCAAGCCGGCGGACAGCAGTTGCGGGATCGCCGCCATGCGCGCCGGGAAGTCGCCCGTGGATTTCGGGTAGCCCGTCGGCAGGACCGGTTCCTGTTCTGACTGGAAGGGCAGCAGCTGGCGACGCAGGGTGCTCGACATCAGCGCCGCCGAGCCGGCGCGCTGCACTTCCGCCTGGGGGGAGCCGATCCCCAGCCTGCCCAGGGCGTCGAAGTACTCGTACATGACTTCCTGGGGCGGGCCCCACACGTCTTTGCTCCAGAAGGAGTAGGCCGAGGGTGATTCCAGGGCCGCCACCGGCACCTTCGTCGTGGCCAGGGAGGGCTGCAGCGAGTCGTCCAGGCACAGCCCCTGCAGGGGGTTTTCGGCCGTTCCCGCAAGGTCCAGGTAACGGCCCAGCCAGCCGCTGAGCAGGTCCGCTTCGGTCGCCCCCACCTCCCAGTAGTGGCGACTCGTGAAGTGCGACTGGTCGGGGTCCGTGTAGCCGATCGCCGGCATCGCGCAGACCTTGCCCTCGCCATGCAGCTGCGCCAACGGGGCCGCCTTGGGGTGCCAGTGCAGGCGTGTGTCCTCGCTGAACACCGGGCCCGCTTCCGGCGAGAGCCCCAGCACCGGCCTGTACTGCGCGTACAGGGGGTCGCCGGCCGGGTACAGGACGGACATGCCGTCGATTCCCCCCTGCAGGTAGACCGTGACGAGGATCGGCAGGGGGTTCGCCTCGGCGGCGCGGGCGATGCCCTCCTCGAAGCGCGCCGGGTCGAGCAGCCGTCCCGCCCCGTACACGGACAGGGCCAGGCCGGCGGAGGAAAGCAGGAAGCTCCGACGCGAGAGGCCCGTGCCGGCCGGCGTCGGCATGCCCGGCTCGATCGCCGGCAGACCCCTGCCGGCCCGGGCTGCGCCGCGCCGCAGCAGCTCGGCCCGGTTGAAGTCCTGGCAGGCGCAGGGACGGGCCATCAGCAGGTCAGGTAGTCGGGGGTCGCGGGCACCAGGGCGCGCAGACCGCCCAGCGCAAGCAGTGGGAACTGTTCGTGTTCCCATGACTCCTTGGCCGCGTCCGTGCCGGCCGCCCTGGCGTAGGAGCGCAGCGTCGCAAGCGTCTGCCTGGAGAGGGTCGGGGAGCCCCAGAAGGCGATCGCCTTGCGGGTCAGCTCGGCCGCGTCGGGGCTGACCTTGGCGTGCTTCTTGCCCGCCCACAGCGAGCGCTTTTCGTCGATCATCAGGGCGGAGAGGTTGAAGCGGGCCTGCCAGGTGCCCGTGTTCAGCCACCGTTCGGGTTCCCAGCCGGCGACGTTGGGGGGATAGAAGGGCGTCTGGCCGGCGGTGCTGGAGGCCCACACCCACTGTTCCGTGTCGATGTAGCGACCGATCCCGCGCAGCATGCCCGCGATCTGCACGATCGGTGGCTTGACCATGCGCGGGCCGGCGTGGAAGGCCGGGTGCATCAGCATCGCCTCGACGACGGGGCGGATCTGCTTGCCCGAGCCCACGTACAGCGCTTCCGCGGCGCGCTGATCAGGGCGAGACAGCGGCTCGGGGCTGAAGTAGGACCACAGCTTGGTGACGAAGTGCCCGGGATGGTCGGGGTGCTCCAGCACGAGGCGCAGGCTGTCTCGCCAGGCCCAGCGGCCGCGGTGGCCGTAGATGACCTTGACCCTGTCGTCGTGCAGGCTCGCGTCGTAGCGGAACCGTTCCTCCTGCCCCGTGTCGGGGTTCCAGGTGAAGGTGAAGCCGGTCAGCGCACGGGCGTGTTCGCGGACGTCGCGCTCCGTGTAGCCGTTGCCCGCGCCGAGCGTGAAGAGCTCCTGCATCTCGCGGGCGTAGTTCTCGTTGGGGGCTTCCTTGGTCGAGCCCGCCCCGGACAGCCACAGCAGCATCGCCGGGTCGACCGTCATCGCGGCGAGCATCTTCGGGAAGTCGCCCAGGCAGAGGCTGCGCTGGGTGCGGTTCTGGGCGATCATCAGGCGCTGGGAGTTGACGCCCTCGTTGCTGGTGGCGAACCAGTCGTGCCAGGTCAGCGTCATCCGCTCGATCAGCTGCGCCCTGGATCGGACCATGCGGTCGAGCCACCACAGCACGTCGTTTCCCGACACGTCATACGGCGCCAGCGGTTCGCCCTTTTCGTTATGCGGCGCCGGACCCACGAGGACCTGGCTGCGAGGCCTGGTCAGCGACAGGACGGCCCCGCGCATGCCCAGGCGTGCCAGCCGGCGGGCCTGACCGGGCTTGGGGCCGAAGCCCGCGCGCCACAGCAGGCGCTCGGCCTGGGCCTCGCCGAAGGCTCCCCTGTAGACGGGCAGCGTGCCGGCGGAGCGGCCGCGCCGCGTCTTCGTGCGGGCAGGGGAGGCCGTCGAGGCGGACACCACCTGAGTATTCGGCAGCCCCGCCGAGAACTTCAATCGGAGATCCGGCCAGTGGCCCGGGTGCTCAGGAGGCCGCCAGGCGGCCGGACTTCTCGAGGTAGCGGCGCAGACCGCCGTAGCTCTGCGCCGAGGGCATCGCCTGCTCGTAGGTCGAGGCCAGCTCCGCCGGCGCCAGGGCGGCCGTGCGGGCGCGGACGGCCTTCAGGAAGCCCTCGGCGTCGTTGCTCGCCGCCAGCTCCTCCGCCTCCTGCAGGTAGGAGCGCAGCTGCGCCAGCTGCTCGGTGACGTCACGGTGGACGCCGAAGTGGGTGATGGCGAGCGCCTCGGGAGCCCAGGACTCGAGCAGGTCGATCGACTCCCGCCACAGGGGCAGGTCGATGTCCGGCGGCGGCGTCGGCGCCGTCGTGGGGCCGCCTTCGATGCGCACGCCCGCCACATCCCCTGCGAAGGCGTAGCCCCTGCCCTCGTGCAGGTAGGCGACGTGGTGGGAGGCGTGGCCGGGGGTGTAGGCGACCCGCATCGAGCCGATCCGCTCCCCTCCGCTCAGCACGCGGATGCGCTCGGCGGGGACGGGCAGGAACTCCCCCCACAGCGTGTCCATGTGCTCCCCGTAGAGGCGCCCCGCGCTGGCCAGCAGCCTGGCCGGGTCGATCATGTGCGGGGCCCCCCGCTCGTGAACCCACACCTCCGCCTCCGGGAAGCGGGCCGCGAGCGTGCCCGCCGCGCCCGCGTGGTCCAGGTGGATGTGGGTGAGGGCGATCGTGCGGGGCGGGCTGGCCTCCAGGAAGGGCAGCAGGACAGGCAGGCACGACGCGGGCCCCGGGTCCACGACGATGCCCTCCTCCTCCAGCAGCCAGGCGCCGATCGCCTTGGGCCGCCCGAGGTGCATCAGGTCGACGAGGCGTGGCTCGGAGCGGCTGGTCTCGGCAGGCATCCGCCGCAATCTAGCGGGGCCCTCCTCGTCACTAGGGTGAGGACGTGGTCCTCGATTTCCTCTGGCACGGCCTGCGGGACTCCCTGCTGATGGGTTGGGAGGTGTGGTGGGCGCTCGTGCTGGGCTTCGCGATCTCCGCGATCGTGCAGGCCTGGGTGCCCCGCGAGCGCATCGAGCAGGCGCTGTCGGGCTCCGGCCCGCGGGCAGTGGGCGTCGCGACCGGACTCGGGGCCGCCTCCAGCTCCTGCTCCTACGCCGCCGTGGCGATCGCCAAGAGCCTCTTCCAGAAGGGCGCCTCGACGGCCACGAGCCTGGCCTTCCAGTTCGCCTCGACGAACCTCGTCTGGGAGCTGGGGCTGGTGCTGTGGGTGCTGATCGGCTGGCAGTTCACGCTCGCCGAGTACCTGGGCGGGATCGTCATGGTCGCCCTGATGGCGCTGCTGTGCCGCCTGTTCGTCTCGCGAGAGCTGGAAGCGCAGGCCCGCGAGCACGCCCGTGAGGCGGACGCCGGTCACGTCCACCACTCCGCCGGGGAGCAGATGGGCTGGCGCCGACGCCTGACCTCCGCCTCCGCCTGGTCGGACGTGGCCCACAACTTCCGCGGGGACTGGCAGATGCTCTACCGCGAGATCGCGATCGGCCTGCTGCTGGCCGGCTACGTCGCCCAGATCTCGAACGGCTTCTTCCGGGGGCTGTTCCTGGCGCACACGGGCGGCCTGCCCGCGGCCCTCGAGAACGTCCTCGTCGGTCCGCTGATCGCCGTCGCGAGCTTCGTCTGCTCGGTCGGCAACGTGCCGCTGGCGGCGGTGCTGTGGTCCGGCGGGATCTCCTTCGCCGGCGTGCTGGCGTTCCTCTTCGCCGATCTGATCGTGCTGCCGATCGTCGCGATCTACCGCAAGTACTACGGGGGCCGCTATGCCATGCGCATCGTCGCCCTCATGTTCGTGACGATGGCCCTGGCCGCGCTGGCCCTGGACGGGCTGTTCAGCGCCGCCGGGCTCGTGCCGAGCGGCCCCCGCCCGACCCGGTCCGGCGTCTTCGGGTCGGTTTCCGTGGATTACAAGCTCGCCCTCAACGTGTTCGGGCTCTCCGTCTTCGCCGCCCTGTTCGCCCTCACCGCCAGGCGCGGTGCCACCGACCCCGTCTGCGGCATGAAGGTCGACCGCGCCAAGGCCCTGTACGCCGAGCTCGACGGGAGACGTCACTACTTCTGCTCGGAAGGCTGCCGCGAGCGCTTCCTGGCGGCAGACTCAGGTCTGGTCGGGCAGTCGGGCCGTGCCTCGGAGCACGCCCACGAGCCTCGTCACGCGCACTGAGCGCCCACGCGCCTGATCAGGCTCTCGCTCACGGCGGCGGCCTGCTCGATCGTCTCCCAGCGAAGGTTCTCGACGGTGTCGCTCGGCCAGTGGTAGTTGGCCGGCGTCTTCAGGTCCGTGCAGGCGGCGATGCAGGCCGCCCGGTAGCCGGCGCGCATGGGCGGGAGCGCATCCGTGCCGCCGGCCCCCAGGCGCAGGCCGCGCCACAGGCTCACGCCGGCCGCGTCGGCGGCATCCTGGATCTCCTGGCGCAGGCCCTTGTCGTAGTCGCGCATGACGAGCATCCCCTCGCCCTCCAGCAGCATCAGATGCGGCGAGCCGACGCACTCCAGGACCACGAAGCGTGTGCTCTCGGGCGGAAGCTCGCCACGGTGGCGGGCCAGGAAGCCCCGCATCCCCTCCATGAACGTCTCCTCGCTGCCGGTGGAGAGCAGCAGCACGCGCACGCCGGGTACGGGCCGCTCTCTCAGTCGGCGTGCGATCGCCAGCAGCACCGCCACGGCGCTGAGGTTGTCGTTGGCGCCGTCCACGATCCCCGAGCGCGCCACGTCGGCCAGCAGCGCCAGCGTGCCCGCGCTCCAGATCGTGCCCGCCCGACGCAGACGACGGGACCCCACCAGCGCGCCCGCCGCCACCAGCGCCGGCCCCAGCACGAGCAGCTGCCCCGTCTGCGTGGAGGTCTGCTGCTTCTCATACCAGTCCGGGAACAGGCGGTTGACGAGCGGCACCAGCCCCGGGTGGAAGAGCAGCCCCGTGTGGGCCGCGTCGTGGTGGGCGACCAGGACGATCGTCTCGCTGGCCCGGGGGTCGCCGACGCTGGCGATGACGTTGGTCGTCTCGCGGGCCGGCAGCGCGCGGCGCAGCAGATGCAGGCCGTTGTCGACGTCGTCGGCCATCAGCGCCGTCGCGGCCGCCGCCAGCAGCGCCGAGCCCCTGCGCGTGCGAGCGCCGAGGACGCCCGCTAGCGCGCCCGCCGCCGCGCAGACACCCGTCGAGCGCCAGAAGCCGCCGATCGAGCGCTCGTGCTCGAGCGTCGGCTCGGCGCCCGCGTCGGCCAGCATGTCCGCCAGCAGCGCTGCGGCCTGCGCCTCGCCCTCGCCGCCGGCCTCGCGCGGGATCGCCGCAAGGCGGGCGATCGCGCTCTTCAGATCGATGGCGTCGTCGGTCGTCTCGGTCGCGGCCATGGGCAGAACGCTACCCGTGCCGGGGCGCCGGCGCTGTCGCTCAGGCGCGTAGCCAGGCGTGGTCGGGGTCGTCCTGGAAGATCCACTCCCGGCGGGGGCCGGCCATCACGTTCAGGTAGTAGAGGTCATAGCCCGGCATCGCTGCCACCACGTGGTAGCCGCGCGGCACCAGCACGACGTCCCCGTCGGCGATCGCGATCGTCTCGTCGAGGCTGCGTTCGTCGTCGTAGACACGCTGCAGGGCGAAGCCACGGGAGGGGCGCAGGCGGTGGTAGTAGGTCTCCTCCAGCAGCGTCTGGTGGGGCGGGTCGTCGAGGTCGTGCTTGTGGGGCGGGAAGCTCGACCAGTGCCCGGCGGGGGTCAGGACCTCAACGACCAGCAGCGACTGCGCCGGCCTGTCCTCCATCAGGATCGGGTGGACGGTGCGCTGAGCGATGCCCTCTCCCCTGCTCTGCACCTCCACGTCCTCGATCGCGTAGGGCACGAGGCTCGGGTCCTGCCCGCCCGGCGCCCGGCACAGGGCGATCTCGGCGCCCACGCTGAGGGCCCTCGCGGTGCAGCGGACCCCGGCCGGCACGTAGATCGCGCTGGGCGGCCCGCCGAAGACGCTGCCGCGCTGGCCCAGCTCCGCCACCCGGACCTCTCCCGCGTCGACGCTCAGGCGCCCGGACAGCACGACCAGGCACAGCTCGCGGCCGGGGTCCTGCCAGCTGCGCTCCTGCCCGGGGCGCAGGCGCAGGACCTCGAAGCCGACGTAGCTCCAGCCGGCCGACTCGGGGGTTACCGCGACGAGTCCCCCGTCGTCCCCCGGGGGGGTCGAGTGGACGACCAGCTCGCTCATCGGCCGGGCTCGCTCGGGCGCAGGTGGGACCTTCGGCGGGCACGTTCCGAGTCATACGTCTCGCGGGCGCCGCGCACCTCCGGACGCTCTGAGACCTCCGCCACGGGCACGTCCCACCAGGACTCGTACGAGGGCGTCTCGGCGTGGCGGTCGGCTGCGACGCTGACGAGGACCAAGCCGTCGGCCTCCCGGGCCTCTCGCAGCGCCTCGCGCAGCTCCTCGACGTCGCCTGCCCGGATCACCCGGGCGCCGAGGCTCTGCGCGTTGGCGGCCAGGTCGACCGGCAGCAGGGCCTGCTCGTCCGCGCCGTCGCTGTCGAGCGAGGGACCGCCCTCGCGACGAGCCCGGTAGCGGGTGCCGAAGCCGTCCGTGCCGACCGACCGGGACAGCGCCCCGATCGAGGCGAAGCCGCCGTTGTCGACGAGCACGACGATCAGCTTCAAGCCCTCCTGGACGGCCGTCACGAGCTCTGAGCTCAGCATCAGGTAGGAGCCGTCGCCGAGCAGCGCGAACACCTCCCGCTGGGGGGAGGCCATCTTCACGCCCAGCGCTCCGGCGATCTCGTAGCCCATCGTCGAGTAGCCGTACTCGACGTGGTAGGAGCCCGGCCGGGCCGCCCGCCACAGCTTGTGCAGGTCGCCGGGCAGCGAGCCGGCGGCGGCCACGATCACGTCCTCGGCCGTCGTCGCGGCCTCGATCGCGCCGACGATCTCAGCCTGGGCCGGCAGCGGCGAGTGGCCCTGGTCGTACAGGCGCGTCACCTCCGCCTCCCAGCGCTCGCGCAGCTCGGCGATCTCCGTGGCGTACGCGTCGTTCACGCGGAAGCCGGCGAGGGCGCCTGTCAGTGCCTCGAGCGCCGCCCTCGCGTCTGCCTCCAGCGCCAGCGCCGAGTGCTTGGCCAGGTCCAGGGAGACGACGTTGACGTTGAGGAAGCGGACGTCGGGGTTCGCGAAGGCGGTCTTGGAGGCCGTCGTGAAGTCGCTCCAGCGGGTGCCGAGGCCGATCACCAGGTCGGCCTGCGCTGCGATGCGGTTGGCCGCCAGCGTGCCCGTCGCGCCGACGCCCCCCAGCGAGCCCGGCTGCGCCCACGGCAGCGAGCCCTTGCCCGCCTGGGTCTCGGCGACGGGGATGCCCGTGGCCGCGCTCAGCTTCGCCAGGGCCGCTGTCGCATCGGAGTAGATGACCCCGCCGCCGGCGACTATCAGCTGACGGCGGGCAGAGCGGATCGCCGCGACCGCGTCGGCGAGGGCGCCCGGCTCGGGCGGGCGACGGCGGATCGTCCACGTGCGAGGCGCGAACAGCTCCTCGGGGAAGTCGTGGGCTTCGGCCTGTACGTCCTGGGGCAGGCACAGCGTCACCGCGCCCGTCTCGGCGGGATCGGTCAGCACCCGCATCGCCTCCAGGGCCGCGGAGGCCAACTGCTCGGGGCGCTGTATGCGGTCGAAGTAGCGCGAGACGGGACGCAGGCAATCGTTGACCGTCACGTCGCCCGCCCAGGGTTGCTCGAGCTGCTGCAGGACCGGGTGCGGGCCGCGCGTCGCGAAGACCTCCCCCGGCAGCAGCAGCACGGGCAGGCGGTTGATCGTGGCCGCAGCGGCGCCAGTGACGAGGTTTGTCGCGCCCGGCCCGACGGAGGTCGTGCAGGCCAGCGTGGCCAGCCGGCGACGCTCGCGGGCGAAGGCCGCCGCCGTGTGGACCATCGCCTGCTCGTTGCGGGCCAGGTAGTAGGGCATCCGCTCTCCCGCTGCCAGCAGCGCCTCCCCCAGCCCGGCGACGTTGCCATGCCCGAAGATGCCGAGGCAGCCGGCGAAGAAGGGCGTGCGGACGCCGTCGCGCTGGACGTGCTGGGCGGCCATGAAGCGGACCAGGGCCTGGGCGACGGTCAGCCTAGGCAAGGCTCGCCTCCAGCAGCTCCTCGAGCTCCTCTCGGGTGGGCATGTCCGGGGCGCAGGCCAGGCGCGAGGCGACCAGGGCGCCCGCCGCGTTGGCCGCCAGCAGCGTCCGCCGCAGGCCCCAGCCGCCGACGACGCCCGCGCACAGGGCGCCGCCGAAGGCGTCCCCGGCGCCCAGGCCGTTGACGACCGTCAGCTCGATCGGCGCGATCTCGTGCTCCTCGCCCTCCCGCGTGAGGGCGTAGACGCCCTCGGGGCCCCGCTTGACGATGGCCGTGTGCACACCCAGCTCGACCAGCGCCCGGGCCGCCCGGCGGGGATCGTCCTCGCCCGTGGCGACGTAGGCCTCCTCGCGGTTGCCGACGGCGATCGTCACGTGCGCGAGGGCGCTGCGGGTCCACGAGCGGGCCTCGCCCTCGGACTCCCAGAAGGCCGGGCGGTAGTCGAGGTCGTGGATCGTCTCCTGCCAGGGGGCGGCCGATGCGCTTCGGGCCTGCAGGGCGGCCAGCACGGCGCTGCGGCTGGGCTCCTCGCAGAGGCCCGTGCCGGTGCTCCAGAAGACCCGGGCCCGGGCGATCTCGGCCATGTCCAGCTCGGAGGCCTCGATCTGCAGGTCGGGGGCGCTCGGCTGGCGGTAGAAGAGGATCGGGAAGTGGTCGGGCGGGAAGATCTCGCAGAACACGATCGGCGTGCGCAGGCGCTCGTCGACTCCCAGCCAGCGGTCCTCGACGCCGTAGCCGCGCAGCTGCTCGCGCAGGTACTCGCCGAAGCCGTCCGCCCCGACCTTGCTGATCAGGGCCGCGCTGCAGCCGAGCCGGGCGGCCGCGACGGCGACGTTGGTGGCGCTGCCGCCCAGGCTCTTGGCGAACGTCTCGACCTGCGCCAGCGTCCGCTCGCTCTGCAGCGGATACAGGTCGACGCCGATCCGCCCCGTCGCGATCAGGTCGTAGGGCGGCTCGCTCACAGCCCGTGCTCGTGCAGGAAGGCGCGGTTGGCCCGCTGGTCCGAGAAGCAGCGGTCGGGGTCGGCGGGGTCGGGGAAGATGTCCTGCTCGACGACCAGCCAGCCCGCGTAGCCGCTGTCCTTGACGCGCTCGATCACGGCCGGCAGGTCGATGTCGCCCTGGCCGAGCACGCAGAAGGCGCGCCGGGCCCAGATCTCTTCGAAGGGCGCCCGCTCGGCGACGATCCCCTCGACCACCCCGGCACGGACGTCCTTGACGTGCAGGTGGTTGATCCGCCCCGACCAGTCGCCGATCGCCGTCAGCGGCTCGCCCCCGCCGACGATCAGGTGGCCCGTGTCCAGGCACAGGCCGACGTCGCTGAGCTCGAGCACCTTCTCGATCTCCCAGACGGCCTCCACGTAGGTCGCCGTGTGGTGGTGGAAGGTCGGCTCGTGCCCGCGGGCGCGGCAGCGCTCCACGACCCGCGCCAGGCCCTCGGCGAAGCGCCTCCAGCCCGCATCGTCCAGGCCGAGCTCCGGCTCGCTCGCGGCACGCCCCGGGTTGGCGAAGCGCGCCGGCGAGCCGGCGTCCGCGAGCGTCGGGCGGGCGGGCGGAGCCCCGGCGCCTGACACGCCGGCCGCGTCGCTCGCCTCGGCGAGCAGGTCGAGGACGTCGAGCAGGGCGTCGATGCGCTCGACCTCCTCGGCCAGCGCGGCCGGGTCTGAGAGGGGCAGCGCCAGGTAGCCCCCGGCGAGCGCCAGCCCGCGCGAGGTGAGCCGCTCGGCGAGCTCCTGGTCTTCGCCCAGGTAGCCGACGGGGCCGAGGTCGATGCCGCTGTAGCCGGCCTGCGCCACGCCGTCCAGCAGCGGCAGCGGCTCTGGCACGTTGGGGTCTATGCCGATCGTGTTCTCGAAGGCCCCGTAGCTGCAGGGGGCGTTGGCGATGGCGATGGTCATGCTCCCACCGCCGTGCTGTCGGCGCGGGCCTGCTCGAAGACCTCGACGAAGCGCAGGTAGCCGCGGGCGATCTCGCGGGCCGCCTGCTCGGCGTCGATCTCCCCCTCCTTCAGAGCTCGCAGCGGCGGCCACCAGATCGAGCGTCCGATCGCGAAGCCCGCGAAGCCCTCCGTCGCGGCGGCCGTGCGCAGCCAGCCCTCGACGCGCTGCGCTTCGGCGCCGCTGCCGAGCACGACGCAGACGACGTGCTCGCGGCCCTCGCGGCGGGCGACCTCGGCGATCGCGCGGGCGTCGGCGGGGTCGTCCAGGCCCTCCACCTTCCAGATCCCGGGCTCCACGCCCGCGTCCTGCAGCTCCCTGATCGCGGCCTCGATCAGCGGCGGGCGCAGGGTGCGCTCGAACTCCTCGCGGCGCCCGCCCACGCGGGCCAGCTGCTCTGCTGTCGGTTCGACCAGCAGCTCCAGCAGGAACGTGCGCTCGCGCGCCGCCAGCCAGTCGGAGAGCTCGCGCAGCCGCGTCGCCTGGAGCCTGTTGCCCTCGGCGTCGCCCTGCACGTTGTGGCGGACCAGGACCTTCGTGACGTCGGGGTCGGCCGCCTCGATCTCCTCGCCGAAGCGCTCGCCGTGGTGGAGCTCGAAGACCTGGCGCTCGGAGCGCTCGGCGGGCATCGCCACGAGCACGCCCAGCTCGCGCGCCTGCCCCACCAGCTCGGCGCCGTACTGGTCGTCGACGAGGATGCCGGCGCGGGCGGGCGGGCGCAGATCGAGCTCTTCACCCGCCACGCGAACGCCCTCCAGGATCAGCCGCTTGGCGGCCAGGATCGTCTCGGGGGACGCGCCGGGAGCGTCGGCGTCGGCCAGTTCGCGCTCGAAGAAGCCGCGGTGGTCGAAGGCCAGGAAGTAGAGCCTGTCGGTCTGCATGGGTGGCACGGTGGTGTCCTTGCTCGTTGGTGGTCTCAGCGCTCCACGAAGAAGCGCCCGCTGGCGGCTCCGTCGGAGAAGAAGCGGCTGGTGATGGTCTTCTTGCGGGTGAAGAACTCGACGGCGTCGGGGCCGTGCGCGTGCAGGTCCCCCAGGAAGGAGTCCTTCCAGCCGGAGAAGGGGAAGAAGGCGACGGGGGCGGCGACGCCGATGTTGACGCCGACCATGCCGGCCTGCACGTCGTGGCGCACCCGCCGCACGGCCGCGCCGGACTCCGTGAAGATCGACATGCCGTTGCCGAAGTCGCTGGCGTTGACGACGGCGATCGCCTCATCCAGGCTCGCCACGCGGATCACGCTCAGCACGGGACCGAAGATCTCCTCGCGGGCCACGGCCATCTCGGGCGTGACCCGGTCGAGGATCGTGGGGCCGAGAAATGACGTCCCACCCGTCCCCGCCGCGCCGCTCTCGCGCCCGTCGAGGGCCATCTGCGCGCCTTCTGAGAGGCCTCGCTCGATCCAGCCGGTGACGCGCTCGCGGGCGGCCGGCGAGACGAGCGGTCCGACGTCGGTCTGCTCGTCCATGGCGTCGCCGACGCTCAGCTTGGCGGCGGCCTCGCGCAGGGCCGGCAGCATGCGCTCGGCGGCCTCGCCGACGAGCACCAGCACGGAGCCCGCCATGCAGCGCTGCCCGGCCGCGCCGAAGGCCGAGCCGATGATGCCGTCGACGGTCCGCTCGAGCACGGCGTCGGGCATCACGACCATGTGGTTCTTGGCGCCGCCCAGCGCCTGCACGCGCTTGCCGGTGGCGGCGGCGCGGGAGTAGACGATCCGCGCCACCGGCGCCGAGCCGACGAAGGAGACGGCGTCGATGCCGGGGTGCTCGAGGATGCCCTCGACGACCTCGCGGCCGCCGTTGACGAGGTTGACGACGCCGGCGGGGAGGCCGAGTTCGTGCAGCGCCTCGAAGGCGATCTGCTGGGTCATGGGCACCTGCTCGGAGGGCTTGAGGATGAAGGCGTTGCCACAGGCGATTGCGAAGGGCAGGAACCAGAAGGGCACCATCGCGGGAAAGTTGAAGGGCGCGATGGCGGCGCAGACGCCGACGGGCTGGCGCACCGTCTCGCAGTCGACGCCGCGGGCCACGTCCTCCAGCACCCGGCCCTGCATCGTCGTGGGGATCGCGCAGGCGCACTCGACCATCTCGATCATCCGCGCCACCTCGGCGCGGGCGTCGCCGATCGTCTTGCCCAGCTCGGCCGTCACGGAGCGGGCCAGGTCCTCGCGACGGGCGTCCAGAAGCTCGCGCAGCCTGAACAGGCGCCGGGCGCGCTCGATGACGCTGACAGCGCGCCACTCCGGCAGGGCCGCGCGGGCCGCCGCCACGGCCGCGTCCAGGTCCGCCGCGCTGGACATCGGGACGCGTGCCAGCACGCTCGTGTCGAGCGGGTTGATCACGTCAAGGCGCTCGGTCGCGGTCGAGGGCACCCACTGCCCGCCCACGTAGTTGCTCAGCTCTCGGCTCATCTGCTCACACCTCCGCCGCGTGCCGGTTCGCCCAGGCAGGCAGCTCGCTCGGGTTCTCGACCGGTTGACCGGTCATGTGCGAACGGATGATGGACGAGCACAGCGCGACGTCGTGCAGGCCGTCGAGGATGTTCGTGCGCGGGTCGCGGCGCTCCTCGATGGCGTCGGCCAGCTCGAGCAGCTCGCGCTTGAAGGCCTCTTCGTAGGAGACGACCTCGACACCGCGCTGGGAATGGGTGCTCCCCTCCTCACCCGTCTCTGTGACGAGCAGGCTCGGCATGTCGCGCAGGTAGGGCGAGGGCAGCTCCAGCGTCAGCCGCCGCTCGAGCCCGAAGAAGGCCAGCTTCTGGCTGTAGCGGGCCATGCCCGGCAGGTTCACCCAGGAGAGGTGGCACTCCGTCTGCCCGAAGCGCATGCCGATGTACGTGACCTCCCGCCCGACGCTCGCGTAGCGGACCAGGTCGGGCTCGCCCAGCGCTCCCCGCAGCATGTTCAGCTCGTGGATGAGGTTGCACAGCAGCATGTAGCGGTAGCAGTGCAGGGTCTCCTCGTCGGCGCCCGGCAGCTCCGCCTCCAGGCGCGAGCGGTGCTCGGCCTTCAACCGCTCGATCACGCCCGCCGGAGCGGCTCCGCGCAGCAGGCCGTAGTGCTCCACGTAGGGCTCGAAGGGGGACTCCAGGGTCGTCGACTGCACGAGCGGCACCGTCGTTCCGCCCAGCGCCTGCAGCAGCCGCTCGTAGGCCGGGTCATAGCGCTTGTGGGTGCCGACCATGAAGGCCACCCCGGCCGCGGCGACGGCCTCGAAGACCTCCCTGCCCTCGCCGAGGCCGAAGCACATCGGCTTCTCCACGAAGACGTGGCAGCCTGCCTGGGCGGCGGCCAGCGCCAGCGGCGCGTGGCTGTCCGGGGTCAGGTCGAGGACGACGTCCAGGCCTGCCCGCAGCAGCATGTCCTCGTAGCTGGTGTAGGACTGCTCGGCGCCGTAGCGCCGGGCGCAGGCCTCGGCCAGGTCGGTGCTGACGTCGCACACGGCCGCCAGCTCGTAGCGGTCGGCGAGCGCGCGGACGTGGGTGAGGTGCATGACCTGGGCGATGACGCCGCAGCCGACGACGCCGACGCGCAGGCGCTCGCGCGCCTGTCCGTGACTGTTCATCTGTCTATCTCCTTGCGATGGCGGGCGCGAGGTTGCGCGCGCGTCTGATCAGGGTGGGCAGGCCCAGGGCGATCGCGCCGATCGTCAGTGAAGCCGCGATCAGCAGCGTCGCGACCGCGTTGACTTCGGGCGTGATGCCGAACTTGACCTGGGTGTAGATGTAGATCGGGAGCGTGTTGCCGGCGCCGATCAAGAAGAGGGTGATGACGAACTCGTCGAGTGAGAGGGTGAAGGCGAACAGCGCGCCGGCGACGATGGCCGGCGCCAGCAGCGGCAGTACGACGTGGCGCAGGCGCTGCCACTGGTTGGCGCCGAGGTCCGCGGCGGCCCGCTCCAGCGAGCGGTCGAAGCCCTCCAGGCGCGAGGCCACGACGAGCACGACGAACGGCGTCACGTAGACGCTCTGGCCGACCACAGCCGTCTGGGAGGAGAGCTGGACGTGCAGGACGCTGGTGAAGAAGGTCAGCAGCGAGACGCCGATCAGCAGGCCCGGGATCAGGATCGGCAGCATCAGCGCCACGCGCAGCCCCGAGCGGAAGGGAATGCGGGCGCGCACCAGCGGGAAGGCCGCGGAGGTGCCCACGACGGCGGCTATCGCCGTCACCTCCAGGGCGATTTTCAGGGTTTCTCCGACTGCTTCTTTGATCTGTTCGTTCTTGAAGGCGTCGGTGTACCAGTGGGTCGTCCAGCCGGTGATGGGCAGGGTCCCGTATTTGTTCGCGTTGAAGCTGAACAGGACGAGCAGGACGATCGGGGCGAACAGGAAGAAGTAGACGAGCGAGGCCCACGAGACCAGGCCTGCTCGCACGAGCCGCTTGTGCCTGGCGACGACGTCGTTGCCGTCAAGCGCCATGGGGCGCTCCCGTCAGGTTCAGGCGCTTGCGCGAGAGGATCAGCAGGAAGCCGATGAAGGCTGCGATGAGCAGCGAGACGGCGGCCCCGCGCGTGTACTCGGCGCCCTGGAAGAAGTTGACGACGAGGTTGCCGATCATCACCCCGCGCGTGCCGCCGATCAGCTGCGGCGTCAGGTACTCGCCGAGGACGGGGACGAAGACGAAGATGACCGCCGTCGTGATGCCGGGGCTGATCTGCGGCAGCAGCACGCGGGCGACCGCCTGGCGGGGGGTCGCGCCAAGGTCCATGGCGGCGTTCAGCAGGCGCCAGTCGAAGCGCTCCAGGGCCGCATAGAGGGTCAAGGCCGCGTAGGGGAAGTACAGGTAGACGAGGACCAGGATCACCGCAGGGCGGTCGTAGAGGAGGAAGCCGATCGGCTGGCTGATCAGCCCGACCGCTTTCAGGGCCTTGTTGAGGATCCCGCTGGGTCCGAGGATCGTCGTCCAGGCGGTGACCCGCAGCAGGTAGCTGGTCCAGAAGGGGATGATGATCAGCGCCAGCAGCGGGCGCCGGCGCGAGGGCCTGACGTAGCGGGCCAGCCAGTAGACGAGCGGGAAGGCGGCCGTCAGCGTCAGGGTCGTGGCCAGCGCCGCCACCCACAGGGTGTCCAGCAGCGTCGTCACGTACGTGGGGACGCTGAAGAAGTATTCGTAGTTTTCCAGCGTCCAGTGGTGGACGACGTTGTAGTTGCGAACCTCCCAGAAGCTGTAGGCGACGATCAGCGCCATCGGCGCCACGAAGAAGACGCCGAACAGCACCATCGCGGGCGAGAAGCCCGCGTAGGCGCGCCAGGAGACTGCGCGCCTACGCAGGCGTGTTCCCGCTGAGCTCATCGGTGCGGAGGCGTGCACCGGTTGCGTGGTCGAGCTCAAGGTCTGGGCTCCCTCAGGCCCCGAACACCTGGTTGAAGGCGTCGATGTAGGCCTGCTCGTTGCCCGAGGGTCCCTTCAGGTGCATTTCCAGGGCCCGTTCGGGCTTGTTGTAGAAGAGCCCGTCGGCGCGTTCCTTGTAGCCCTGGTTGACGAGCAGCTTGTAGGCCTGCTCGTTGAACAGCGGGCGCCCGTTGGCGATGAAGTTCTGCGCGATCCACTTCGCCTGCGCCATCGAGTTCATGAACTGCTCGAAGCGGTTGCGGTGACGTGAGGCCTTGACGATCTGCTCGCCGTCGATGAAGCCCACGACGCCCTCCTTGGGCGTTGCCATCTTCACTTCCGGACCGCCCGCTTCCTTGACGCGGAACTGCGTCCCCAGATTGCAGATCACCATCTCCGCCGAGCCGTCGGCGAGCGCCCGCACCGTTTCGGAGTTCTGCGAGACGAGCTTCAGGAAGGCCGGCTTCGCCGCCTTCAGGAATTCCGCGGCTTTGGCGATTTCGCCGGTGCTCATGTTGTAAGGCTGCTTGGAGCCCGTCGCCAGCCCCGCCATCGCCATCAGGTCGGCCGGCTGGTTTTCGGCTACGACCTTGCCTTCGAACTTCTTTTCGGTGAGTGCGTGCCAGGAGGTGGGCGCCGTCGAGACCTTCGCGGGGTTGTAATAGAACTGCACCGTCGACCAGCCGTTGGGGTAGCCGAGGTAACCGCCCGAGACCTGCCAGAACGGGAATTCCCGGGCCAGCGGGTACAGCTGCGAGGCGGCCCCGATCGAGTTGATGTCAAACGGCTGGCTGAGCCCTTCGGAGTGGTACTTCTGCATCCACAGAGCGTCCGCCGAGACGATGTCGTACTGCGAGCCGGTCTGTTTGATCTTCAGGAAGCCGTCGGAGTCTTCGTTCTCCAGGCTCGGACGCGCAGTGATGCCCGTTTCCTTGGCCACCTGTGCGATCTGCTGGGGCAGGTAGTGGTCGTTCCAGGTCTCCCAGTTGAGCGTCACAGCGCCCGTCGCGGGACCCTGCGAGCTGCCTGACGATCCGCAGGCCGTCAGGTACAGGCTCACCGCGCCGATCGCCCCGTACTTCAGAGCGTCGCGGCGGGTGAAATGAGTGTCTTGCAGCATGTGAGGCCCTACCCCCTTACCGTGTCGTATCGAGCAGCGTGGCGTCGCACGCCGCCCATGTCACCGTCACAACCGAGTCGTCTCCAAGCCGCTCGGCGTCTGCCTGGGCGACGGTCGCCGACAGCTCGACCTGCAGCTGCTCGCAGTGCACCGTCACCCTTGTGTGGTTGCCGAGGAAGGAGCGCTGGACGACCCGTCCGGTCAGCCCCTCTCCCCCGCCCTGCTCCGTGAGCAGGCGGACCGCCTCGGGCCGGACGGCGAGGGTTCCCCGCGTCCAGCGTCCGCCGTTCGTCTCGCATGCCAGCGGACTGCCGTCGCCCGCCAGCACGACGCCGTCCTCCCGCATCGAGACCTCCACGAAGTTCGACTCGCCGATGAAGTCGGCGACGAAGCGCGACTGCGGCCGGCGATAGATCTGCTCGGGCGTGCCGACCTGCTCCAGGCGCCCGTCGTGCATGACGCCGATGCGGTCGGCCATCGCCATCGCCTCGTCCTGGTCGTGGGTGACGAACACGAAGGTCGTGCCGACCTCGCGATGGATGTTCGCCAGCTCGATCTGCAGGCGGCGGCGCAGCTTCAGGTCCAGGGCCCCCAGCGGCTCGTCCAGCAGCAGCACGTCGGGGCGGTTGACGAGCGCCCTGGCAACGGCCACGCGCTGCTGCTGGCCGCCGGAGAGCTCGGACGGCCGCCTCGTCCCGTGCTCCTCCAGGCCGACGAGGGCCAGGGCCTGCGCCACCCGCTCCTCGATCTCCGCCTTCTTGGCCTTGCGCATGTTCGGGCCGAAGGCGACGTTGTCGCGGACCGTCATGTGCGGGAACAGGGCGTAGCTCTGGAAGACCGTGTTGACGTTGCGCCTGTGCGGGGGCACGTCGTTGGCGCGCTTGCCGGCGATCAGGATCTCCCCGCAGCTGGCCTCCACGAAGCCGCCGATCAGGTTCAACGTCGTCGTCTTGCCGCAGCCCGAGGGTCCCAGCAGGCAGAAGAACTCGCCGTCCTCGATCTCCAGGTCGGTCGGCTCCAGGGCGACGTGGCGGCCGTAGCGCTTGCCGACGGCGCGCAGCTCGATCATCGCCCGCTCGCTCAAGCGATCGCCTCCGCCAGCTGGGAGGTCTCGTCGTAGTGACAGCCGCACGAGCGCCGGGCGACCAGCTCCACGCCGATCCGCGACTCGCTCCAGGCCGGCTGCTCGGACTCGATGGCGGCAAGCAGCAGTCGCGCCCCCTCCGAGCCGATCGAGCGGGTGTCATAGCCCACGCAGGTCAGCGGCGGCTCCAGCAGCGGCGCGAAGTAGACGTCGTCGAAGGAGGCCATGGCGACGTCCTGCGGGATCGACAGCCCTGCCCCCCGGACGGCCGCCAGCGCCCCCAGCGCAAGCTCGGCGCTGGCCGTCACGATCGCGCTCGGGCGCTCAGCGACCTCCAGCAGCGCCTTCGCCTCGCGGTAGCCGCTGGCTATCGTCCAGTCGCCGCCGCGTATGAGCTCCGGGGAGCCGTCCAGGCCCCGCTCCCGCACGGCCGCCAGGAAGCCCTCGCGACGCTCCCGGCCGCTCGAGCGGTCCTCGGGGCCGGCCAGGCAGCCGATGCGGGTGTGGCCGTGACCGGCCATGTGCTCGACCAGCAGGCCCATGCCTGCGGCGTTCTCCAGCACGACGCTGCCGACGCCCAGGCCGGGCAGCAGCTCGTCGATGCAGACGCAGGGGGTCTTGGCCAGCGTCTCCCTGGCCTGCTCGACCCCGACGGGGGCCGTCGAGAGCAGCAGGCCGTCGACTTCCTGGTCGACCAGCGTCTGCAGGGCGCTGCCGACACGGCGGGGCTCCTCGCCGCTGTCGACGAGGATCAGCCTGTAGCCGTGCTCTTCGAGGGTCGCCTGCGCTCCCTCGGTGACGCCCGCGTAGAAGGCGTGGGAGATGTGCGGGACGACCAGGCCGATCGTCAGCGAGCGGCGCGTGCGCAGCGAGCGCGCCGTCGGCGAGGGGCGGAAGCCGAGCTCCTCCGCCGCCTTCTGGACTGCCAGGCGGGTCCTGTCGGAGAGCTCCCCGCGCCCGTTCAGCGCCCGCGAGGCCGTCCCGATCGAGACGTTTGCCTTCGCCGCAACGTCGGCCAGGAGCGGGCGGCGGGTCGTCGGGGCTGTGCTCATCGTGCTGATGTCGGGACTGGGTCGCGAGTGGTTCTGAAAAGGGGCTGCGAAAGCGATTGAGGTGCCGCGAAAGAGCGAGTTATAAGAGCGAGAAGCGATTTATAAAATCGGTTGCGCAAACGTTTGCGCAACCGATTGCGTGATGCTATACGAGGTGGCTTTGCGCTGTCAACCCTTTTTTTTGAAACGGGACGCCGTCGCCCACCCCGCCCGTTGTGGGATCTTGGGCCGGTGGCCAGGACTTCGGGAACGGCTGAGCGTGCGGTCAGGGCGTCGGTGCGAGGCCGGGTCCAGGGCGTCGGCTTTCGCGAGGCGACGAGGCGCAGGGCGCTGGCGCTCGGCGTGCTCGGCTGGGTGCGCAACGAAGAGGACGGCTCGGTGGCGGTGCACGCCGAGGGCGGGCGGGAGGCCGTCGAGGCGCTGCTGGAGTGGCTGGGCGACGGTCCGGCGGCGGCGCAGGTAGGCGAGCTGGATGCACGGGACGTGCCCGTCGAGGGCCACGAGCAGTTCGCGATCAGGGGGATCAGCGCGGGCGTGTTCGTCGTGCAGGAGCACCAGGCCAGCAGCCACCACTTCGACCTGCGCCTGCAGGTGGGGAGCGTCATGCGCTCCTGGGCCGTGCCCAAGGGGCCCTCGATGGACCCCGCCGTGAAGCGGCTGGCGGTGGCCGTCGAGGACCACTCCCTGGAGCACAACAGCTTCGAGGACAGGACCGAGCACGGAGGCGTGATCGTGTGGGACAGGGGCTCCTACGAGCAGGGCGGGCGCGTGCCCTGGCCGCAGGCGCTGGAGCGGGGGCACGCGGTCTTCGTCCTGCACGGGCACAAGCTCCGCGGCGGCTTCGCGCTGCAGCTGACGAGACCGGGCGCCAAGCCGCAGTGGCTGCTGCTCAAGCGCCGCGACGAGCTGGCCCGGCCGGGCTCGGACGTCGTCGCCGAGCAGCCCGCCTCGGTGCTGAGCGGCCGAACCCTTGCCGAACTGCTGGCTGCAGAGGCTTAGAGGCCGCTCAGGCGGGGAAGCTCGTCTGGAAGGGGCGTCTACGCGCTGACACCAGCCCTAAAGCTCCGGTTCCACATGACCGAACGATGACCAGGACCCGTTCCACAACCTCGAAGTCCGCGCCCTCGGCGGACGCCTGCGGCAGACAGGAGGACGCATGAGCTCGTTCTATGTCATCAGCGACGACACGGTCGAAGGCGACGTGGCCATCATCGCCATGGGCGGCGAGGTGGACCTCGACGCGAGCCCGGCCCTGCGCGAAAGGATCTTCTCCCACATCAAGGCGGGCCGGAGACGGATCGTCCTGGACCTGACGGACGTGACCTTCATCGACTCCACGGCCGTCGGCGTACTCGTCGGTGCAGTCACCCGCCTGCGCGAATCTGGCGGCGGCTCGGTCGCGGTCGTGTGCCCGGAGCAGCGCGAGGCGCTGTCGGTCGTCGTGCCGGCGGGGGGCGCCAACATCGTCAGGCAGGTCTTCGAAGTGACTGGCCTGGACGCGGGCGTAGCCCTGTGCGGCTCACGCGAGCAGGCTCTGCACGAGCTGGCGCTGGCAGGCTGAGCCGATGCAGGGGGCGACGCTGGACATGACCGCCGTGCAGGTCGACGGAGATCTACTGCTCCCCGCCCATAGCTCCTGGCTGCAGACGGCCAGACGACACGTCGAGCAGGTCGCACAGCGGGCCGGCCTGGACGCCCAGCGGTCGGCACGGTTCGTCTACGCTGTCAACGAGGCGGTGACGAACGCCATCCGACACGGCAAGCCGGACGGGGAGGGTCGCATCAGCCTGCGCACAGTCCTCGAGGAGAGCAGCCTGACCGTCCACGTGCAGGACAGCGGCAGCTTCTCGATGCCCTCCACGCCGCCCGGACAGGACGCCGAAAGCGGACGCGGCTTCGCCCTGATGAGCAGCTTCGCCGACGAGATCCGCCTCGACCTGCGTCCCGGAGCCACGACCGTGACCCTCGTAGCGTGCCTGCCATGAGCCAGCCCGTCGACAGGTCCCGTGCGCGTGCAGCGGCGGTCCGGACGGCTGCGCTCGCGGCCACCGCAGCCATGGGGCTTGCGACGCCCGCTGCAGCCCAGGCAGGGTCTCTGCTGGGCGTCTCGATCGGCGGCAAGCCCGTCCTGAACGTGTCCCTCGGCGAAGAATCCTCCTCCGGCTCGAGCAAGCCGCTCGTGGGTGTCTCCGTGCTGACCCCGACCGGCCCCGGCGAAACGCAGGTCGCCGGGGTCAGCCTCAACGGCAACCCCGTCGTGGAAGTCAAATCCCCGCCGGCGGTGACGGTGGCGGAAACGCCCGTCACCCCGCCGGTCACGGTCTCCGTCCCGACCGTCACGACTCCGCCGCCCTCGAGCGGGACGGGGACGACCAGCACGCCCAGCTCCGGCACGAGCCAGAGCGCCCAGACGACGACCGCCACCATGGCAGCGGGCACGACCGGACACGGCAACGCCACGGTCGCAGCCGGTGGCCCCAGCAGCCGCGGCCCGTCAGCCGTCGTGCACACGGGACGGGCGGCAGCGCACATTCGTCGCGGGGCGCGGAAGGGCGCGGGAGGCACCGGCAGCGCCGGGACGCCCGCCTCGGGCACGGCGACGAGCGCGCCCACCGCCCGCCACGGCCAGGGCGACCCGTCGACGACCGAACGAGCCAAGTCCACGAACCCGCTCAGCACGCTGGGCGAAAGCCTGCCGATCCCGCTGCCCGTACCCGACTGGAGCAAGCCGATCATCCTGGCCCTGCTGCTGCTGGCGCTTGCGTTGTGGCTGCGCTCGCGCAAAGCGGTGCGCAGGGCGCGGGGCCTCGAGCGCAGGCAGGTGACGCTGCTGGCCGACCTGGAGGCGATGCAGGCGGCGCTCGTGCCGGCGGTGCCCGAGCGGATCGCGGGAGCAGCCCTGTCGGTGGCCTACCGCCCCGCCGAGGGGCCCGCTGCCGGCGGAGACTTCTACGACGTCTTCGCTCGCAGCGAGGACGAGGTGGCGATCATCCTCGGCGACGTGACGGGGCACGGTCGTGAGGCCCTCGAGCAGGCCGCCCTGACCCGCTACACGCTGCGTGCCCACATGCAGACGGCCGCCAGCCCGCGGGAGGCGCTGGCGCTGGCTGGCACGGCGCTGGCCGCCCCTGGTGGGGAGCGCCTGGCGACCGTGGCGGCGGCCGTCTACGACCGCAGGCGCGGAACGCTGACCTACGCCCTGGCCGGGCACCCACATCCGATCCTGCTGGGAGTCGACGCGCCCGAGTCGCCCGTCAGCTGCTCCTCCCCGCCCGTCGGCTGGGACGTGCCGACAGGACTGCGCCAGCGCACCGTGACGCTGCCGCCGGGAGCCCGTGCCTGCTTCTTCAGCGACGGCCTCGTCGAGGCGCGCTGGGCGGGAGGCGAGGCCGGCTCGGCGCTGCTCGGTCGGGAGCGGCTGCGGGGGCTGCTGGAGCTCGCCACGGGAGGCCGCCAGGCCGAGGGCGTGCTGGCCGCGATCAGGACCGGCGCCGAGGCCACCCCCGACGACATGGCCGCCTGCATCCTGACGGCAGAGACAGAGCCGTCCGGTCGCCACATGGACCTCGAGGAGCTCGAGATCGACGAGCACACCGTCGAGGCCGGGAACCTGCAGGGCTTCCTGGAGGGCTGCGGACTTCGCCAGGCCATCGCCGAACGGCTCGTGCGCAGGGCCCGCGTCGAGGTGCACGCCGGAGGGACGGCGCTGCTGCTCGTCGACCGCTCCCGCGGGGAGCCACGTGCGACCGTCGGGCGGATCGGATCGACGAGCCCCCGCAAGGACGGCGGGCAGGCGCTTGCCGGGACCCCCGCCGAGGCGCTGACGGGGACCTGACAGGAGCGCGCCCCTTTGGCATGCCAAGCATGCCTTCAATGGCGCGGATTCGGTTTTTCCCGTAAAGTCCGGATTCTGACGTTCAAGTAGTCGCCACGACCGCAGGTCGCGAGCGTCGCTCAAATCGATCCCTGGGGGGAACCATGGAAGACCGATTGACAGGTCGGCGCCTCTGCGTGCTTGCCTACGTCCTTGCCCTGACGCTGTGCGTGCTCGGCGCGACAGCCGCAGTGGCGAGCGCCGAAGTCACAACCTTCACGGCCACAGAGAAGATCCCGGTGCCGCCGGCTTCGAACTTCGCCGGCAGCGGCGGCGGCGACGGCTGGGCCGTGGCGCTGTCCAGCGAAGCCGTCTACAACGTCTTCCACCACCAGTCATACGTGGAAGTCGCATGCCACCTGCAGAGCAACGCCCAGCCCTGCTCGGGCTGGCCCAAGCGCGTCAACGAACCGGGCGGCAGCGAATTCAGCTCACAGCCGCAGCCTGGCCTGTACCTCGACCAGAGCACGGGCAAGCTCTACGTGTTCGCGACCAGGCAGTCCGACAAGACCGGCGGAGTCCTGTGCGTGGAAACGACTTCAACGGCGACCGACCCGTTCTGCGGGTTCACCGCTCTCACGGGCACCGGCGAAGCGCCGCCCACACAGAATCGCGGCATCAGCGGCATGAGCAACCCCATGTTGATCGGCACGCACCTGTACTCGTTCAACTTCGCCGCCGGCACTCCCACCGGCACCGAGGACGAGATGACCTGCTTCGATGTCTCCAGCGGCTCTGCCTGTGCCGGCCAGCCCTACCACGTGAACATCGGTCCGGGCACGGTCGAGACGACCGGCAACGAGCCGATCGGGGAGACGGCTGCCATCGCCGGCAAAGCGATCGTCCCGATCGAGATCGAAGGCGCCAGCTGGCTGGCCTGCTTCGACGATGCCACACAGAGCAGCTGCGGCGGGCAGTGGCCGGTCAAACTGAGCTTCGGCTACGTGTCGGATTACGGAGCGCCGTTCCCGCTGCTGACCGCGACCGGCACCACGACGGGCATCTGCCTGCCGACCGGGACCGACCAGTGCTTCAACCTGCAGGGCGAATCGGTCGAAACGCCCGCGGGCATGACCGAAGCGATCCCTGAGACCGAGGAATGGGACGGCCCGAGCGTGACGCTCGGACCGCGGGTCTACCTGCCCAACGGCGACACCGACGACGTCGACTGCTTCGACTACTCGACGGGCAAGACGTGCGCCAACTTCCCGAAGCACTTCGAAAACCTCGAGCTGCTCTACACCGTCAACGTGGACCCGCAGAGGCCGACCTGCCTGTGGGTCAACTCAGACGACGGCGCCGACCAGATCCAGAGCTTCGACGCATACACGGGCGAAGCATGCGGTCAGGGCGCGATCCGCGCCTTGGGCTCGCAGTTCATCGTGCCCCAGCCGCAGTGCACTCCTGCCTCCTACGTCTCGATCCAGGTGATCAAGCCCGCCCGTGGCTCATACGCGAGCGGAACCGTCGCCTTCGACAACGGCGACGGACTGCCGATCGGGCTGGAAGAACGGAGCCTGGACGGCACCGGCACGGCCAGCCTGGCGGGTCTGGAACTCAACACCCCGACGGGGCTTCCCCAGTTCCTGTTCACCATCAACGGCGAGACCGAACAGATCGGCGTGGTGGAAGTGAAGCTGACCTGGACCGGCAACTACGAAGCCAGCTGCGTGGGCAGCGGGGTGTCGGTCGTCAAACCGACACCGCCGAGCACGCCGACGGTCACGCCCACGCCCAAAGCGGGGGTCGCAGCGTACGGGGTCGCCCACCTCGCCAGCTCGACCAGGGCATGCGTGGCCAGCAACCGCTACCAGGCCTCCGTGTCGGGGAGCCTGATCGCCTCGGTGACCTTCACCGTCAACGGGCGCAGGGTCGCGAAGGTGACGAAAGCGAACCATGGCAGGTACACGGCTGCCATCAAGGTGCCGACCGGCCATTCGGAGAAATTGGTCATCCATGTCACCTACACATCGGCGAGCAAGACGCATTCGGCCACGCTCAAGCGGACGCTGGCCAGATGCGCCGTGCACCACCACGCCACAGCCCCGACCTTCACGGGCTGAGACAGAGCAGGCAAGGGTGATCGGGCGAGCGGCATACGGAAGTGCGCCGCTCGCCCGCGCCCTGCGCGCAGGCGAGCGCCTGGCGGGCATCGCGCTGCTCGCCGGCGCCCTGGGCCTAGGCGGGCCCCCTGCAGCTGCGCGCGCCGCCGAACCGCCCCAGGTGCGCAGCGCGGAAGGGGCCGAAACCCAGACGACTCCGACCGCACCGGCGCCGAGCCCTGTCGAGCAGACGCTCTCCGCAGGCTCGCTGACGACCTGGGCCTACTCCGAAGCACGCGGGCCGATCTACCAGCACCCCGAAACGAGCGCCAGGCGGATCGCCAGGGTCAGGCTGTACACACCCGACGGCTTCTCCGAGGTCTACCCGGTGCTGGTCCTCTACATCGACCCAAGTGGCAGGGAATGGCTTCGCGTGCGGGTCCCGGGAAGGCCCAACGGGCGCATCGGCTGGGTAGCCCGCAACCTGCTCGGGGAATTCCATCGCACCCGCTGGCACCTCCTGGTCGACCGTGCCCGCCGCACCATGGAGGTCTTCCATGCCGAACGCCTGATGCAGGTCTTCCCCGTCGGCGTCGGCAAGCCCAGCACACCGACCCCGTCCGGTCGCTTCTGGATCGACGAGCGCTTCAAGCTGGGAAATCCCGCCAGCCCCTACTGGCCATACGCCCTGGGCACTTCGGACTACTCGACCCTGCCCGACTGGCCCGGCGAAGGAGTCATCGGCATCCACGGCCCCTACGGCGAACCACAGCGGATCCCAGGAGACCCCTCCCACGGCTGCATCCGCATGCTCGCTCCCGACCTCGACTGGCTCGCCGCCCGGGTCGGGATCGGCACACCCGTCGACGTCGTCTGACCCGGAACGTCGCCCACGGACGCGGGACGGACGCCGCGCCATCCCTCCTCATCCTCCATAACTGGTTGGACCAGCTGCTAAGCTGCCGAACCATGGCGCTGAGCGCGGTCGACAGGCGGTCCCTGCCCGACAGGGTCTTCGAGCAGCTGACGGCGGAGATCCTCGGCGGCGGCTACCCGGTCGGCTCGTCGATCCCCTCCGAGCGGGAGCTGAGCCAGCTGCTCGGCGTCAACAGGCACGTCGTGCGCGAGGCCGTCAAGCGCCTCGAGCAGGTGGGGCTGGTCAGGGGCATGCAGGGCGGGCGCACCACCGTCCTGGACTACAGGCTGACCGCCGGCCTTGACGTGCTGGCCCTGCTGGCAGAGCACGCCCGCGAGCTCGAGCCGCTGCTGCCCCTGCTCGTCGCCGCCCTCGAGATGCGGGCGGGCATCGGCGCGGACCTGGCCCGGCTGTGCGCCGGTCGGGCCGAGCAGCAGCTGAGGGAGACGCTGCCCGGCCTGGCGGAGCAGATCAGGCAGGAGGGCACCGGCGAGAGGCTGCTGGAGCTCGACCAGGCCTTCTGGCAGACGATCCTCGACGGGGCCGGCAACCTCGCCTACCAGCTCGCCTTCAACAGCCTCATCAGGGCCGTCCACGCCCGCGTCGAGATCGGCCTGCCATGGATGGAAGAGGAGCTGCGCCGCAGCGGGCACAGGGCGCCCATCGCCGCCGCCATCGCCGCCGGGGACCCGCAGGCCGCAGAGCTGGCTGCACGGGACGCCCTCACCCCTCCCGCCGACCTCGCATCGCTGCTGACGGGAGGCTCGGCATGAGCACCGAGCAGGTCCCCGCCGAGTACCACCAGGCGCTCACCTCCAAGCGGGCCGACCTGACCCGCCTGTCGGCATGCCGGCGGGAGTTCCTGACCCACTTCTCGCCACGGGCCGTCGGGGCCGCCATCGTGCTCGTCCTCGCCGCCCGCATCTACGTCGGGCAGTGGTCCTGGCGGGACCTGGCCCCTCCCCTCCTGCTGCTGGCGGCCCAGCCCTTCGTCGAGTGGGTCATCCACAAATACCTGCTGCACCTGAAGCCCATGAACATCCTGGGCAGGCGCGTCGAGCTCTACGGGTCGATCCAGCATCGCAACCACCACCTCTCCCCCTCCGACCTCGACCGCGTCCTGCTCAAGCCCGTCGAGGTCCTCGGCTTCCTCGTGCAGATCGCCATCGTCATCGGGGTGCTGGCAGTGGCAGTCGACGGGCCCCTCGGCTGGCCCGTGCTGCAGCAGGCCCTGACGGGGATCCTCTTCGCCTACCTGGGCCTGTTCCGCTACGAGTGGTCGCACTTCCTGATCCACACCCCCTACGTCCCCCGCAGCCGCTGGTACAGGGCCATCTGGCGCAACCACCGCCTGCACCACTTCAAGCACGAGGACTACTGGATGGGCGTCAGCTCCAACCTCGGCGACCGGCTGCTGGGGACCAACCCCGACCAGCGGGGCGTGCAGCGCTCGCCGACCGCCCGGACGCTCGGAGTCGACACGGAGTAGAGCCGGCCCGCGGCGCTACCGTCCTCGGGATGAGCGGCCCCGGCAGCAGCGACCACGGGGATCTGCTCGCCGTGCGGGTGATGCCACGGGCCCGGCAAGACGAGATCGCGGGCATGCGCGAGGGCGTGCTGCTCGTCCGGACCACAGCGCCCCCGCAGGACGGTCGCGCCAATGCCGCCGTGCTGCGCCTGATCGCAAAGCGCCTCGGCGTGGCGCGAACGCGGGTCGTGCTCGTCACGGGGGCCCGTTCGCGGGAGAAGCTGCTGAGGATCGAGGGCCTGACCGGAGCCGAAGCCCGGGAGCGCCTGCTCAGCGAGGGTTGAGACTGGTCCGTCCCAGTCCCGCGAGATGCGGGGTCGGGAGATGCGGTTCCACGACATGCGCCTGCGGGTGGACGGCCTGCAGGGACAGCAGGGCCTCAGAGGTGGAGCCGGACGGCAGGCGCCTATAGCGAAGCAGCTTGACTTCCTGCAGGACCGCTCCGCGCCTGTACATGAGGCTGACAGTCCTCTGCAGCACAGGTAGATACGTGGAGGGGTCGACCAGGACGACGACCCCCGTCAGCGGCACGGGCCTCGAGCCCCGGCCGTAGACGGCGAACGCGACAGGCGCTTCGAGCTTCCACAGCAGCCTGCCTCGCAGTCGCTCGCGTCCAGACAGGCGCAGCGAGCCTTCCTTATAGAGCTCTCGGAACAGATCCAGGCCCGGAGGGACCGAGGAGAGCGAGCCCCGCGGCACGCTTGGCAGCTTCGTGATCCTGCCCTGCCGGCCCGGCCTGCCGCTCCACAGCTCGACGAAGCCCGGGGCCGTCTCGACTTCGTTGCCTTCCTCGGGGCTCAGCTCGCTCGCTGCACCCGCCGGGACGCGAACCTGCTCGCGGCGCAGCCCCATCGCCGTGTCCAGCCATTCCCTGCGACGGAAGGGGGCTGCAGCGCGGCGCCCCCCAGGCGTCCTGACCAGGTATTCGGCTTCGATGACGCCTCCCCCCGACGTGGCCGCATATGCAGCCGCCAGCACGTTGACCTCCGGGCCGTCGGAGTCGACCGTCAGCAGCAGGCCCGCCGCCGACGCGGCCGCCGCCGTCACCAGCAGCACAGCGACGAGGCGCAGCCGCAGCAACGCCCTCCCGGGCCTCCTCCGCTGCTCCTCCCGGATGCTCCCGCAAGCCTCGATCAGCTCGTCCAGGCTCGCCACCGGGCGAACCTCGGGCGCCTCTGTGACGGGGTTCGCCGCGGCCAGGACGGCCAGCGGGTCGGGCCTTCTCATCGCGGGACCTCCATGCCCATCTCGGGACAGGGGCCAGAGCCCTCGGGAAGGGGTTCCAGGGCGAGGGTGAGACGGCGTCTGAGCCTGTGCAGTCGAACCCTTGCAGCCGCCGGGCTGATCCCCAGCGCCTGGGCTGCCTGCGACGGCGACAGGCCCTCCCAGGCGATCAGCAGGAGCAGTTCCTGGTCGGCTGCCTTCAGGCGCTGCAGCTCTGCAGCCAGGCTGGCCGGGTCGGGGTGTCGCTTGTCGGAGGGCTCCGGCGGATCGTCGGCGGGCGGCCCACCCGGCTCGGCCGAGGCCAGGCGTTCCCGCAGGCGCTCACCCCGAGACGCGCTGCGTCGCTGGGTGCTGAGGACCCGCCTGGCGACACCCAGAAGCCACGGCAGCGGGTCCGACGGCACGTCCTGCAAGCGCCGCCAGCAGACCGTGAAGACCTCCGCCACGACGTCGTCGGCCACAGAAGGGTCCGCCCTGCGCAGGGCATAGGCCTTGACAGCCGGGGCGTGCTGCTCGTACAGACGCTCGAATTCGGCGCGTCGACCCATATTCGGGTAATGGCCGAAGGCCTTCTGTTCGTTACATGGACCGTCGACGAGCGCCGTGACGGCGGTGGCCACGCGGGCCGGATCCACGAGCATGGCCGCGGGGACGGGAGCGCCTGAGCTGGGCGTTGCGGAAGACCTGTTCGCATTCCGTGTACTCGCGTGCAGCCTGCGTGAGGTGGCGCGTCGCGAAGCGCAGGGCTTCGCTGCTCAGGTCGGGGGACAGGCGCTTTCCCCGTATGCACTCGTGAATCGCCCGATGGCCTTCGCTGCGAACCCTCGCTGCGGGCGTCTCGTGGTGTTTGCCGTGAGCCTTGGCGCCGTGATGGCCCCTGTGAGCCCCCGCCGGTGCCGCCACGCCGCCGCTGGGCGTCAGCGCGCTGGCCGGCGCCGGGCCCGCGCCGCCATGGGCGACGATCGCGACACCCGTCGCGATCGTCGCCACGACCAGCACCTGCCAGCCCGTCGCGACTGCTCCTTTCGTTCCCAGCTTGGCCGCCAGGATGCCGCGGGCATGCGAGCGGACACGGCCGGCCAGGGTCAGGATCGCTGCCGGCAGCATCGCCGGCGAGAACGGGCGATCCGCCTGCAGCCTGCGCCTGGCCCTGTGCAGAAGCGTCTTGACAGCCGGCACCGACGTTCCCATCGAGCCGGCGATCTCCTCGTGATTGCGCCCCTCGAAGGCGTGCGCCACGAGGACGTCGCGCTGACGTGACGGCAGGGCGCCGATCGCCCCCATCAGCCAATCCATCCACTCCCTCAACTCGACCTCCCGGCTCGCCTCATCGTGCCCGCCTGCTTGCAGGTCGCTGTCGGACAGAGGCAGCTCGATTCGCCTGTCGCGCCGAGCATTCAGAGCACCGTTGCGCACGATCGCGTAGAGCCAGGCACGGACGTTGTCCGGGCGGGCGCCCTCGCGGATCGAGCGGTATGCCTTCAGCAGCGACTCCTGCACGACTTCCTCCGCCAGGCCCGCGTCGCCACCGAGGGTCCTTGCAGCGAAGCGGCCCAGCTCCGCCCGGTGCGGGTCCGTCAGCTGCGCGAAGGCCCCGCTGTCGCCGCGGGCGACTCTGGTCAGGAGGTCGTCTCGTTCTGTTGTCATGGCTCGTGAGACACGGGCGCAGGGGAAAGGTCGCACGGAGCCGATCCGGCCTCGATGGGCGTCGGCGGCAGCCCACGGCAATACGGACTCGTCAGTCCGCTTGTGCTAGCCTAAGCGGACCGCCCAGTCCTCTACGTAGGAAGGTAACAGACCGTGGCCTCCCCAGCGTCCGCCCCCGCCGCTCCCGCCTCCTCCACCGCAGCCGACACGCAGTCCGGCAAGCGCCACTTCAACCCGTGGCTGACGCTCGTGATCGTCTGCGTGGCCCAGTTCATGGTCGTCCTCGACGCGACGATCGTGAACGTCGCCCTGCCCTCCATCCAGAAGGGCCTTCACTTCTCCAGGGCCGACCTGCAGTGGGTCATCAACGGCTACACGCTGCTATTCGGCGGCTTCCTGCTGCTGGGCGGCCGTGCGGCCGACCTGATCGGGCGCAGGCGACTCTTCAACGTCGGGGTCACCCTCTTCTCGCTCGCCTCGGCCGTCAACGCCTTCGCACAGAGCTCCGACGTGCTGATCGCAGGCCGGGCGCTGCAGGGGCTGGGAGCGGCGCTCGTCTCCCCAGCTGCCCTGTCGATCCTCACGACCACCTTCACCAACCCGACAGAGCGCACGAGGGCGCTCGGCGTCTGGAGCGGCATCGCAGCGGGCGGCGCCGCCGTCGGGCTGCTGATGGGCGGCGTCCTCACGGACCTGCTCTCCTGGCGCTGGGTGTTCATCGTCAACCTGCCCGTCGGCGTCGGTGCCCTGCTGGCGGCCATTCGCTACGTGCCCGAGTCGCGAGGCCCAGAGCTGCGCAGGACGTTCGACCTGGCCGGCGCCTTCTCCGTCACGGCAGGGCTCGTCATCGCCGTCTACGCGATCGTCAAGGCCCAGCAGTACGGCTGGGGCTCGGCCCAGACGCTCGGCACCCTCGCCGTCGCAGCCGTGCTGCTCGGCGCCTTCTTCGTCATCGAGAAACGCAGCCCGGCGCCGCTGGTGCGACTGAGCATCCTGCGCATCCGCACGCTCGCCACGGCCAACCTGTCGCTGCTGTTCGTGATGTCGGGGATGATGTCGATGTTCTACTTCGCCTCCCTGTACGTCCAGCAGGTGCTCGGCTACAGCCCCCTGAAGGCCGGGCTCGCCTTCCTGCCCGTCACGATCTGCATCGGCATCGGGGCGGCACTTGCGCAGTCGCTGATCAGACGCTTCGGCGCCCGTGCCATCGCCGTCGGGGGACTGAGCCTCGCAGCTGTCGGCATGGCGCTCCTGCTGCGCACGACCGTCGCGGGCGACTACCCGGGGCAGCTGCTGGCCGGCCTGATCCCCCTGGCGCTCGGGATGGGTCTCACCTTCGTCCCGATCACGCTGCTGGCGACAGCCAACGTCCACGGCGACGACGCGGGGCTGGCCTCGGGCCTCTACAACACCTCCCAGCAGGTCGGCGGGGCGCTCGGGCTGGCAGTGCTCTCGACCCTTGCAGCGTCCCGCACCAGCTCGCTGCTGTCCCGCAGTGCCGCCAGCGGCCAGCACGCGGCGCTGCTCGGCGGCTTCCACCTTGCATTCGGCGTGGCCGCAGGCCTGCTGGCCCTGGCTGCAGGGCTGCTGATGGCCATGCTGCGCCGCCACCACGTCGCCACGCTCGACCTCGACGCGCAACCCGTGATCGCCTGAGCCGCTGCGCGATACTCTCGGCAGCAGCAAGTCGAGGGAGAGAGCCAGGAGAGATGAGCGCCACCAGTACCGACCCAGCGGTCACAGCAGGCGAGGACGCCCAGCCTCGACGCCAGCGGGCGGACGCCGAGCGCAACCGCCGCGCGCTGCTGGACGCCGCCGTACAGGTCTTCGGCGAGCGCGGCCTGGACGCGACGGTCGCCGAGATAGCAGCCCGGGCCGGCGTCGGCCAGGGCACGGCCTTCCGGCACTTCCCGACCAAGGAGCACCTGATCGCGGCGACCGTGCGAGACATGCTCGACCGCATCACCGCCACGGCCCTCGAGCAGCTGGAGGAGCCCGACCCGCTGCTGGCCCTGCGCACCCTGCTGTACAGCGGATCGCAGCTGATGGTCAGCAACCAGGGCTTCAAGTCCGCCACCGCCAACTCTCTCGTACACGAGGACCCCGACGTGATCGCCGCCAACGAGCAGCTGCTGCAGGTCGCCGCCCAGCTGCTCGCCCGCGCCCAGGAGGCGGGCGTGATCCGGCCCGACATCACCCCTGAGGACATCCCCGTCCTGCTCTGCGCCGTCAGCGCCACCGACATCGCCTCGCGCGGACAGATGCCGGCGCTGTGGGAGCGCTACTTCGAGATCGTCTTCTCAGGGCTCTGCACGGGGGCAGGCGGGGCTGCGCAGGCTACGCTCGCAGCCAGCGCGCCGACGCCGGAGGAGCTGCGGCAGTTCAAGAGCTCGCTGGGGGGCGGGGAGGGAGGGTGACGGGCGCCCACGTACGCGACCCGGCCAATCGCTCCCTCGGGACGATCACTACCGACGATGCTCTGGATTGGGGTGGTCGGGTGTCACAGGTGACAGCCATGTGTCGACGTTCCCGTATGCCGGGACGCTGCCGGCGTCGGTGAGCATGCGAGCGAGGGGGGCACATTCCACTGCTTGCATGACGATGCATACCCGTCATATTGGACGGGCTCGTGACCATCGCGGGCCGGCAAAGTCTCTCGAGATTGGGGCGTCTCGAGACGCAGTCGACGTGATACCCGCCGGTACGTCAGCGATGAGCTACGCTCTCGGCAGGTCAGGCTGCTTGCGTGAGCACCGTGGCGGGCGCGAGCAAGTCGTCCAATTCGGTGGCTATCTTCGCACGATCCAAATCCCCGCCTGCGACCAGAGCAGCGACCGCGTCTCGCGTGATATGGGTCGCAGCACGCTTCTGAGGCGCTGCTACCCACCACGGGTACGGGAGCCTCTCGACATCCTTACCCTGGATGTTGCGAGTGTGGTTGATCACGTCCTTCAAGATGCGCGTGGCCATCTGCGTCTGCAGCCAACCGAGAATGAACCAAAGCTCGGTCTCGTCCACCCCGTCGCGCAAGAAGGCACATGGAGCACCACTGTCGAGGATGTAGCCAGGTGGGAGGTAACGGGCGTTGATTTTCGGCGCCACAAGCTGCCATGTGAGTCCCTCGCGGCCGAAATAGGGGCGACCACCGACGCCTCGTAGATACCACGGCCCGCTCTTCTTGAACGTTAGAACAGCATCGCCGTCGTCCCTCCAGAAGACCGCATGAGATGGCTCGGCGTATAGCCGCTCACTGCGCGCTTTGTTGTAGTAGCGATACTCGGGATGTGGGATACGGATCTCCGCTGGTTGCTCTCGCTCTGACGTCACAACGGCCCGCTTAGTAAGCCCTTCCTGCTCTTGCCGCCCAATCTCCTCTCGCTGGCGCGCGGAGAGTTTGTGCAGTCGCGCGTGCCGGAGCTCTTCCTCGAGCGTGATCGGGCGCTCCTCAAAGGAGAATGTCAAGTGCTCGGTGATAACACCTTCGTTGATCTCACGCACGAACAGCTCGTTGCGCCCGATCGTCATGCCGCCGGTGCCGACGATTAGATCACCGAGCTTGGGACCGTCGAACAACGCAGCGTACTCATCACTCACGGTCCAAGAGTAGTTACCTGTCGCCTCCATCGCCTCGCGCCGAACGGCAGCACCGTAAACGCATGCGCTTTCAGCAGGCTCACCGGCATTCAGGGTAAGGGTGACCATGTCGTAGTTGGTCTCATCGGAGAACTCGTCGAGGTGTGCAACGGTCGGCTCACCACGATCCATGAGCAGCTTGCGCAGTCCCGCCATCGTCTTGATCGTAAGGAACGTGTCTGAGCAAATGAAGACGAGGGTACCAGCCGGGGCAAGCTCGTCCAGAGCCTTCGCGATGAAGAACGCATAGGTCTCCTTCTTGAGCTTGCTGCCACCGTAGTTGCCATAGCGCCGGTCCAGTTCGTCCTCGATCGCCGCGTCGAACGTTCCTCCAAAGGGCGGGTTGCCCACGATCGCCTCGAACCGGATCAGACCCGGATCGAACCGGAAGTAGTCGCCCAACACGAGGTTGTGCTCGCAAGGTAGCGTTCCCCAGCGAGAACGAATAGCCGTCAGCGCCCGCTCGTACATGGCGGCGTCGATCTCCACGCCCCAGACACGCTCGTTGAGGACGCGACCCAGCCGGGCGGAGGTGCTCCCCGTCTCTCTCTGCATGTAGTGGTCGATCACCGGCAGCAAGAAGGCGCCGTCTCCGAAGGACGGCTCAAGCACCGTGGCCGGGTAGCGAGCAAGCGGCGCGGCCGCAACCGTGCGCGCCAGATCGCTAGGGGTGAGGAACTGGCCCAACTGCCGATGCTGTGGACGTGCGCGCTTCGCGTGTCGGATCATGGTGCAACCCCGTCCGTGTCATGGATCGCCGACTCTCGCCCACCACGGCTTGACGCCGTATTTATACTCCGCGAGCCTGCCATCTCAGCCTACGCGGTCGAGCTGGAGCGTCGCTTGGTCAACAGGTGAATCAGCGTAGAATGAGTCTGCCAGCCGTTCCAATTCCCGCAGACGTCGAGCGCGGTTCGCGATGAGACGCTCGTCACCATCCCTGCGAATCTCAAGCAGCCGCTTCGCGACCTCCTCGAGACTATAGATCATCGGCCCGCCGCCACCTTGGAGGTACGCGTAGAAAGCGTCGCTTCTCAACATGACCTGACCGGGGCCCGAGTCGAACGTCATAAAACCGAGGTAGTCAAAAATGTTAATGAGCAACACACCCGCCGTGAACCCACTTTCCGCCTCGGTGATCCGTATCAGGAGAAGCCAGTAGGAATCTATCTGGTGCTTCAGGAGCGCCATCGTCAACTTCGCCAGCGAGACCATGTTGGGCTGCCCGCCAACCCCGGCGATTCCAGCCTTTACATTAATGGGGTTGTAGATCGGCGGCGTTCCCGACCGAAGCCAGATGTCACCCATGCTCCGCTGGCGTCGCGATCCGCCAAGACCATGCTCGTAAGCAACCGCAAACCCGTCGGCCTCGATGAAACCAACCGTCTTCTCCTCAGCGTAGTCAGCGATGCGGTGCCCTCGCTCCTTGCCCGCGCAGATCGCATGGAACTCATCGGTGGCAACGGTGAGCTCCCAGTCCCGTTGCACGACCGCAGTCAGACGTTGTTGGTCCGCCCCGGAGATCACGGGCGCCAGTGTAATAAGGGTCGCGGCGGGAGTTATTGTCGTGGGACGAGATGCTCGGTACGTCTGCGCTACGCGGTTAGCATCGATCCCAACGTATTCCTGCCGCGGCCCAAGGCTGCCGAGGATGGCATGCTATGCAGAGTCTGGGAACAGAGCCGGATGGCTATAGGTCTTGAGCGCCTGCCCAGCGATGATGGCGACCTTCGGGCTATGAGCCATCTCCGACTCTCAACCCGAGAGACCTCACTCCACTGCGGGGCAGGCGCTACCGGCGGATCCGAAGCGAGCCAGGACGAGGCGCGCCGCAAACCCGATCCCCAAGGTTGCTCCGATAGCACGACACGAAGGCGAGACATAGGTGCCTCCGCAGATTTGTTCCCCAATCGTTGCCCAGCGGCCTTCTGCCAGTGCCGCGCGGGACAACAAACCACACATTTGCAGGCTATTCGTAGTCGGGGAGACAGGATTTGAACCTGCGACCGCCCGGCCCCCAGCCGGGTGCGCTACCAGACTGCGCCACTCCCCGTGGCTAGGAGCGACTCTATCGGCGCCCCGCGGCCCAGGCTCCCCGCCCTGCGTCGCCCCGCTAGCAACCCCCCGCCCCGTGCGGCAAACTGTCCCCGTCCGCACGCCGCTACCCGGCGGCCAAGCGTGCGCGGTGGTAGCTCAACGGTAGAGCCTCGCCCTTCCAAGGCGATGATGCGGGTTCGATTCCCGTCCGCCGCTTCAACGATCGCCCCGACCGAAGGGCACCACCCCGGCAGCGACCTACTGCAGCCCAGGCCCTCCCCCCGCCCCCCCCCCCCCCCCCCCCCCCCGCACCCCCCCCCCCCCCCCCCCTTTTTTTTTTTTTTGTTGGTGAAAAAAAAAAAAGTGATAAAGAGTTTATAAGTTAAAAACAGGTGAGGCTTTAATTTTAAAAATAG